>ENA-OPDJ01000113-OPDJ01000113.1-human-gut-metagenome-genome-assembly--contig:-NODE-113-length-78090-cov-13.528852_pt1 | contig 78090 bp, 66 predicted proteins | sample MGYA00241621_ERZ501505 | MGnify/ENA primary metagenome ERZ501505 (study PRJEB25962, sample SAMEA2042624) | human gut metagenome | biome: human gut; feature: human-associated habitat; material: faeces... | reverse complement strand
TCCCTACACGCTGGACACCGAACGCAACACCTTGCGCAACGACCGCACCAGCAAAAGCCAGACACTGACCGCCACTGAAGCCAACATCCTGCACATCCTGGCCCAAAACAAAAATGAAACCGTGCGCCGCGAAGCCATCCTGAGCCGCTGCTGGAACACAGAGGACGACTACTTCGCCTCGCGCAGCCTCGACGTCTTCGTTTCCAAGCTGCGCAAGCTCTTCGAGGCTGACGCCGACATCGAAATCAAGACCGTCCGCGGCGTGGGGCTGATGCTGGTGGCGGAATAAACAAACATATTTTTACCACTTGTAAACATTTAAAGACTGCCACAAAATCGTTTTGCGACAGCCTTTCTTACAAACAAAATATCGCTTTCATAAGCGTCTCCCCGCCTGGTTTTTGTTCAGAAAAAGAGCCTTGATTGAAAGGGGCATGATGAGCTGAAAAATATTGCACAGACAGAGTACTCCAGACATCATTCATTCACTAACTTTACATTCAAATCTTTGATGGCTATCGCAGCATACTGTTTCTTTGAAAAGAAACCCGCCATTGATGTAAAAATCATCAATGACGGGCAACTTACATGTCTCAAATTCTATTTCGAACTCACGATATTTATGTCATAAAAATAAAAAGAGAGGTAAAATTAAATAAAAGAGATAAATAAGAATCCCACATACAAAACTTAAATAAAAAACCCTTCACCTAATAATTTGATGAAGGGCAACATTTATCAAGAAATTAAAATCACAACTCATAAGAAGAACCATCTTTCGTAAGATGAACGACTCCTGTTTTAACAGTCTTGCCTTCCTCGGTCTTCAACGTCAATTTAATATCCAAAGTTCCACTAATAGCAGCGCCTCCAAAAGATACTCCCCCAGAGAAATCATCACGAATCTGTTTTACCAATTCTTGAAACATATAGATAGCTTGCTTTGTTTCAACTCCATTTAAATATGAACCATATTCAGAAGCAAGCTGACTTTTTATACTGTTCAAATCAGCAGCATTCAGTCCACCTCCTTGAGCATTGTATTCTATGTAAAAATTTCCAATCTCATCCAAGTTAATATTTTCCTCATCGTCTCCACAACTTACCACACACACACTTAATGCCAACATCATCAGCATCATTGATAAATACTTCATTGTTTTCATATTCTATTCTTTTTTCTAATAAATTTAATTCTGGCAACAAATATAAACATTCGTTTTAATACAGACGATGATGTTTGTATCCAATTTGTATACATGTATTCAAATTGAATACACTTAAATATAGCTTAACACATTTCTCTCTACCAAAACTAAATCTAATGCGAAATTATTGTATAAATAAACATTCTTCATCAACTTACACACTTACACTTATTATTAAGTTCTCTCGAATAAAGACTAAAAAAATCATAGTCCAAAGTAACCGAAATCTTCATCAATAACTCCGTATCAATAGAATATTTCTCAAATATCTTATAAACATTAGCACGTCCGCACGACAGTTGTCTAGCCATCGATACTACTGTACATTTACGTTCAATCATTTTCTCTCTAATAAGTTTTCCAATATGTATCATAGACAATCTTACCTATTTTGAATACTCAACCCGTGCAAATATATAAAATACAAGGCAGACAACTACTTATATAGACCAAAAAAAATGGCTACATTCATTCACATAAATACAAACAGTATAATTTTATTTTACATTACAAAATACATACTCATTTTTCACTGAATCACAGCAGATTTTTACCTTCGTACATTTAACAACAACTAACAATACATTAACAACAAATAGAACCTTATAACTGTTAAAATACCATTTACATTTCCAAAAGAGGACAACAAAAAAAATATCAAAAATGAGAGAATCTGCCATTCTTGTTTGTCAACAAGCTCTTTATTCGCAAAAGTCAATATTCTTTAGACGTATATTTTTTTTATTTTTAGAGACACCTTATTTATATACATTTTCTTATTTTTGCAAGAAACTAATACTCTTCCTACAATAACATATTCAATATGCGCTATTATTTCTACTCCCTGTTATCTATCATCGTGTTGTGCCAATGCGACAACGACACAAGCAATTATCTGTCGATATCCAACGAAGTGCTCTCTTTCAGATGGAATGATACCACCAAAGAGATATGGATAGATACAGAAGATATCTGGTCGGTATCTTCCGATATTCCATCATGGATTAACCTTCATCCCAACATGGGAAATGGAGACACCCCGATATCCGTGGAAGTATCGCAAAACAAAACAGGAAGACAACGCTCCGCATCCATTTCCATCAGTACGCAAGCCATCACAACACAATTGGTCATCTTGCAAGATCCGCAAGAAAGACTCTCTTTCACGAAAGAAAAATGGAAGGAACTTGCAGCTACCGACACAACACTTTCAATCACAATCGACAGCAACATCTCTTATCAAACAAAAATATTACCTGAAGAAGCAGGGAACTGGATAAGTGCTCATCGCAGCAACAACATTAACGACGACACCCTTGAAGGAACAGAAATCACGACCATTCTCAATAATCAGGGAATAACAGGAGATCGTTACTTACGCCTCGATGTTTCAGAGAACCGCCAACCCGAAGAACGCTACGCGCAAATCATTATCTATAATACGCAATATGAACTGACAGACACCTTACATATTACTCAGGCTGGGACAGATGATACGTATCATTATGATACCGAAGTTATACAATTACAAAAAGCCACCTGTGGCAACGTAAACCTGATCATTATGGGAGACGGTTTCGTACAAAGTGATCTGACGGCAGGAGGCAAATATGAGTCGGCAGTAAAACAGGCTGCTGAACATTTCTTTTCAATAGAACCGTTTCTATCACACCGTAACTATTTCAACGTGTATATGGTTGTGGCCGAGTCTGAAGAAGCCGGTGTAAATGACAAGAACAGTTGGAGTAAAATTAAAAACAAGTTTGATACGACGTTTGGAAACGGCACAGAAATCACCTGCAATGACGATTTGGTTTTTGAATACGCTTACTTAACCAAGGAATTTCCCGAAAACAAACCGCTATTGATCATCGTTGTATTGAACAGCACAAAATATGCGGGAACTACGTATCTATATAGTGACGGTAACTCCATCGCCTTATGCCCCATGAGCACAGAAAAGGCCCCAAACGATTTTGAAGGCTTGATACACCACGAAGCATGCGGACATGGTTTCGGTTTTCTATGCGATGAATATGTATACTACCAACAAACCATTCCATCCACAAGAATCATGGAAATTAAAGAATGGCAAAAACTCGGTTATCAAATGAATCTGGACTTCACAAACGATACCTCAGCTATCTTATGGAAAGACTTCATTGGCACAGACAAATACGAAATGGTCGGCGCTTATGAAGGCGGATTCGAATATCAATACGGCGTATGGCGACCGGAAGAGAACAGCTGCATGAACAACAACATTCCCTATTTCAACGCACAAAGCCGTTGGTGTATCACCAAACGAATCATGGAACTGTCAGATATCCAGTACAACATTCAAAAATTTATGGAAGACGACCAAATTCCTCCGATAGCAAGAACCAAGAGCGTAGTTTCTCCTGATTCCAAGCCGCTGGGAAGTCCGATTCTAATAAGGAGATAAATGCTTTTTCCCGACAAAAGAGCATTAACAACAAAAGCATTTATTCCCTCATTACTGATATACCTGCACCTCCAGCTCACCCCGCAACGCGCCCAGCGCATTCAGAGCCAGAGCTTCCAGCTCGTCTTCGCCGGGATAGACGCGGACGGGCGCTAGGAAGGACACACGCTCCTTGAGGCGCGAGGTGATGTAATCCGAATGGGCGATACCACCTGTCAGTAGAATGGCATCTACCTTTCCGTAGAGCACGACTGCCGCCGCGCCCACACTCTTAGCTATCTGATAAATCATGGCGTCCAGCACCAACCGGGCATGCTCGTCGCCCTCCTCAATACGTTTCACCACTGCCTGCACATCGGTCGTACCCAAGTGGGCTGCCAGGCCCGCACGCCCCGAGATGCGTTTCTTCAGCTCGCTCTGCGAGAGCTTGCCAGAAAAACAGAGATCAATGAGGTCGCCCGCAGGCAGGGTGCCAGCCCGTTCGGGTGAGAAGGGGCCTTCACCGTCGAGGGCGTTGTTCACATCCACACAGCGGCCTTTGCGATGGGCAGCTACGGAGATGCCACCGCCCAGGTGGCAAACAATCAGGTTCAGGTCTTCGTAACGCACGGGCCTGTCGGGCTGTTCCGCCGTCCACTCAGCAGCATAACGGCGTGCAATGGCGCGCTGGTTCAGTGCATGCCAGATGGTGATACGGGGCATGAGAGGCGACCCCGTGACGCGGGCCACCTCGTCCAGTTCGTCCACCACGCCAGGGTCAGCAATAAATGCCCGGCAGCCGGGCAGGGCGTGAGCTAGCTCGGAGGCTATCAGGCAACCCAGATTGCAGGCATGGGTACGCATGGCATGCATGCAGTCATTGATCATAGCATCGTTCACCTCGTAGACACCGCCGGGGATGGGTTTCAGCAAGCCGCCCCGACCGATGATGGCGTCGAAGTCAAAGGGGATGCCCTCATGTTCCAGCTCGGCGAGCACCAGATTCTTACGGAACTCAAACTGGTCAATGACACGCGGATAGTGTACCAGCTCGTCGACAGAATGTCGCAGCGTCTTGACAAATACAGGCTTTTCGTCCTCGAAAACGGCCATCTTGGTCGAGGTGGAGCCGGGGTTGATGACTAATATCTTCATGGGAATAGTTAATACTTAATGGTAAACGATCAAACTGCTCATTTTCTGTCATTCAATGGTGTCTTGTCCATTGCTGGTAAGACAGGCCATAGCGATGCTGTAATACTTGGACAGACCGCTGTCACTACGCGAAGGCAGCACCACAGGGCAGACGGGACCTTGTAACAACCCCGCCATATCGGCATGCGAAAAGAGAGAAACGGCCTTGTAGAAGGCGTTTCCCGACTCGATGTTGGGGAAGATGAGCACGTCGGCCTCGCCATTGATGGGCGACACAATGCCCTTGATGTCACCACTGGTCTTCTCGCACGAGGTCTTCACGTCCAACGGTCCATCAATGATGACGTTGCCGAACTCACCCGCCTCGGCCAGCTCGACGATGTTCACATAATCCAGCGAGTGGGGGAACTTGGCGCTGACCTTCTCCGTACAATGTATCAGGGCAATGCGGGGCTGCTCGATGCCAAAGTGACGGCAGGTGCGAATGGCGTACCAGATCATCTCGATGCGTTGCTGAAGCGTGGGCCTCGGAATAACGGCAGCATCGGAGAAGAACAGCAGCTTGTCATACGTGGGTATCTGCATCACGGCCAGATGCGTCAGCACCTTGCCCCTGGGCAGTAGGCCGTGCTCCTTGTCGAGGATGGCGCGGAGCAGATTGTCGGTGTTGATGATGCCCTTCATCAGGATGTCGGCTCCACCCTCGCGCACAATGCGCACCGCCTCGCGAGCCGCCTCGTCGGGATCCTCGATGTGAATGGTACGAACGTAGTCGGGGTATTGCTTCAACGAGGGATATTTCTCAAGAATGGCCGAGTCACCAACCATCAGAAACTCGGCAATGCCCTCTTCCAAGGCCCTTGCAATGGCATACTCGGTATTGGGGTCGTTGGCACAGACCACAGCAATGCGTTTCCTGCGGTTCAGCGTCTTCAGGTGTTCCGTCAGTTGATTAAAGTTGCGTATAGGTTTCATGACGTTAGATTTTTAGCAAATATCCGAAAAAATGTCGAGAAATGTAGCATCCATCCTCCTATTTTTGCAGTTGTTTAATAACATTTTGACAACTTCCATCCCTTTCCACGACAGAATTCACATCTGGACCGACCACAGATACGCAGATGGACACAAATTTTCCTCTCGGTAGAGGCAGACTGTGAATAAAAACGCTCTGTGGCAATCTGCCTAATCTATGGTAAACAAAAACAAGAAGCAGCTCGGGATAAAAAATATCCGAAACAAGTTTCAATATTTTGTTCTCCGCTCGCCTTTCTGTATTTTTGCAGCAACATAAATTATGATGAATGTATATGGACAAGCTGATTATTCCCCCTTACCTGTATGAAGGCGACAAGGTTGTCATCCTCTCGCCCTCCGGCAAGATAGACAAGTCGTTCCTGAAGGGAGCCGTCAAGCGGCTGGCCTCATGGGGCCTGCAACCCGTGCTGTCACGCCACGCAGGCAGTTCCAACGGAGTCTATGCAGGTACTGTCAGCCAGCGGCTGGAAGACTTGCAGGAAGCGATGGACGATCCGAACACACGAGCCATTCTGTGCAGCCGCGGCGGATATGGTGCGGTGCATCTGGTAGGCAAGCTAGACTTCAGCCGCTTCAGGGAGTCACCCAAATGGCTCATCGGCTTCAGCGACATTACCGCCCTGCACAACCTGTGGCAGAAGGAAGGCTTCGCTTCGCTGCATGCGCCCATGGCACGCCATCTCACCGTAGAACCCGAAGATGATTTCTGTACGCAAGCCCTGCGCGACATACTGACTGGAGCCGCCGCCACACCCGAAGGAAGTTTCAGTTATACCTGTGACGCTCACAAGCTAAACCGCCGCGGTACGGCCGAAGGCATCCTGCGAGGAGGAAACTTTGCCGTCTTCAACGGCCTACGTGGCACGCCCTACGATATCCCCACCGACGGCACCGTGCTCTTTATAGAAGATGTGGGCGAACGCCCGCATGCCATTGAGCGCATGATGTACAACCTGAAGCTGGGCGGTGTGCTCGAACGTCTGTCGGGCCTCGTCATCGGCCAGTTTACCGAATACGAAGAGAAAAAACAGCTGGGCAAGGAACTCTATGGAGCACTGGCCGACCTAGTGAAGGAATACGACTACCCCGTCTGCTTCAACTTCCCCGTGGGCCATGTCACGATGAACCTGCCACTCGTCTGCGGCGCACCTGTCCAGCTGGATGTCGACAAAAAGGGAGTGCGGCTCACCTTCCAACTATAGCTAGATTATTCCCTAACTAGAGAAATCTATTTTCCTAACTAGAAAAAAATAATTCCCCAATTATGAAAAGAAAACAATGCACCTTTGCTTCCCTGCTCCTGCTGATGGTGGTGGCTGCCATCGCCTGCGGCAACAAGAGCAACGCCTCCGGCACAGAGGAAAACAAAGACAAAACGGAATCTGTCAACGTACCCGCATTTAACGCCGACAGCGCCTACGCCTATGTCCAGATACAGGCCAACTTCGGTCCCCGTGTACCCAACACGGCTGCTCACAGAGCTTGCGGCGACTACCTTGCTGCCAAACTGGAACAGCTCGGTGCCAAAGTCTACAACCAGTATGCCGACCTCGTGGCCTATGACAACACCATTCTGAAAGCGCGTAACATCATCGGCGCCTACAACCCCGACAGCCGCCGACGCGTGCTGCTCTTCGCCCACTGGGACAGCCGCCCCTATGCCGACGAAGACAAGGACAAGTCGAAGCACAAGACGCCTATCCTGGGCGTGAACGACGGTGCCAGCGGCGTAGGTGTGCTGCTCGAAGTGGCACGCCAGCTACAACGGCAAGCACCTGCCATCGGCATCGACATCATCTTCTTCGACGCCGAAGACTATGGCACACCAACCTTCCACAAGGGGCCATACAAGCCCGACACCTGGTGCCTAGGCTCGCAATACTGGGGGCGCGTGCCCCATGTGGACAACTACAACGCTCGCTTCGGCATCCTGCTCGACATGGTGGGCGGCAAAAACGCTACTTTCTACCAGGAGCTTTTCTCCAAGCGCACGGCGGGTAAGCAGGTGAAAAAAATCTGGGACGCCGCCCACCGCCTGGGATTCGAAGCTTTCTTCCCCAAGGAAGATGGAACAGAAGTGACGGATGACCACCTCTATGTCTACAACCTGCGCAAGATACCCTGCGTGGACATCATCAACTACGACCCGAAGTGCGACACGGGCTTCGGCGACTTCTGGCACACCACGGACGACACCATGGACGTGATAGACAAGAACACGCTGATGGCCGTAGGGCAGACGGTACTGGAGGTAATCTACAACGAAAAATAATTTCAAAAAAGACAATAGATATGACAATCAACGAAATGCAAGACGAAGTCATCGCCGAATTCAGTGACTTCGACGACTGGATGGACCGCTACCAGCTGCTCATCGACCTAGGCAACGAACAGCCGGCTCTTGACGAACGCTACAAGACCGACCAAAACCTGATAGAAGGCTGCCAAAGCCGCGTATGGCTGCAAGCCGACGAAGAGGACGGCAAAGTCATCTTCCAAGCCGAGAGCGACGCCCTTATCGTGAAGGGCATCATCGCCCTGCTCATCAAGGTGCTCTCCGGGCACACGCCCGACGAGATTCTTGCCGCCGACCTCTACTTCATCCCCCGCATCGGCCTGCAGGAGCACCTCTCGCCCACCCGCAGCAACGGCTTGCTAGCCATGGTGAAACAGATGCGCATGTACGCACTCGCCTTCAAGGCAAAGGAAAGCTAACCTAACATTAGCACACACTGCCCAAACGTGCATTCCGACTCCTTTGGAATGCACGTTTTTGTTTCCCTCCGAAACTCGCCAGGGTCTCCGACACTTTGTTTATGCACTTGTTATTAAACAAACGGATCAAAATCAGAATATACGGGCAGCCGAAACCAAACCGGTGCTCCTGACAGACATGCAAAAGACTCGGCATTGGACAGCGGCCGAACTTTTTCGTCTGCGGCGAGACAGATACACTGGACAACGAGCAATACTCAAGCCTCGTCTCCCCCGCCGGCAGGCGTCCCCCCGGGCTTTGCCGCCGTACCTTCACGGTAGGCCGAGGGCGAGACGCCGAAATGGTGTTTAAAACACTTGCTGAAGTAGAACGGATCGTTGATGCCCACCTTGTAGGATACCTCGGACACGGTATAGTTACTCTCCAACAGCAACTCGGCAGCCTTCTTCATGCGCACGATACGGATGTACTCGTTCGGCGAATAACCGGTTACACCACGTACCTTACGGTAGAAAACCGTACGTCCCAGCCCCATGATGGAAGCGAACTCGTCGACGGTAAATTGGGCATTCTCCAACTGCTGCTCAACGACAGCTTGTAACTGGTCAGCAAAAGCCTTGTCCTTGTCGGAGGAGCAAATAGTGGGCCGGAGCATGTTAGGAGCGTTAGAAAATTTTTCCTTAAGCTTCTCGCGCTGTTCTATCAGCTTGAAAGCACGAGCCAAAAGCAACTTAGGACTAAATGGCTTGGTAATGTAGGCGTCTGCTCCGCTCTCAACACCAGCCAGGTGACTCTCGGCGGAGTTCATAGCAGTAAGCAGGATGATGGGAATATGACTCGTGTTGAAATCGTTCTTCAACTTGCGAGTCACTTCGAAACCCGTCATACCGGGCATTAAGACATCACAAATAATCAGGTCGGCATCGTATTCGCGAGCACGTGCCAGTCCAGCCACACCATCAGCCTCAGCCATGACTTCAAAATAGCGCCCAACCTCTTCTTTGAGAAACTCGCGTACGTCGTTATCATCCTCGATGATAAGCACCCGTTTCTTGTTGATAGGCTCCACCTCGGGCAGCTCAATGTCGGCCTCCATGCGAGCAGCAGCCACCTGCTCTTGGTGCTTTCGCTCCTCTTCGAGCAGGACGTTGTGAGGGATGAGAAAGTCCTTCTCTTCGTAAACAGAAGGGTCGGTAGGCAGAGTGACAGTAAAGACGGAACCACCGCCCTCATTTTCGCTGAACTCAATGGTACCCTTGTGTACGCAAACCAACTCATGGCTCAAGTGTAACCCCACGCCGACACTGCTTCCGGAGAAACTGCTCTGCATGAAACGCTTGAACAGCTCGTTACGTTTTTCAGGTGGTATACCGACTCCTGTATCGCGAACTGTAATGACAAGCTTCTTCCGCTCCTCGTCCACATCGACAGTGAAAGTCACCTTGCCGCCACTGGGAGTGTACTTGAAGGCATTAGACAGGAGGTTATAGGTCACCTTATCCAAATGTCCCTTATCGATAAACATCGTGTAGGACGTATGTGAAGGCACGAACTGGAAATCCATGTTCTTCGATTCTGCGGCATCGCTAAAGCTTAGGAATATCTCGTAGAGAAAGGCAACGACATCGGTCTCCTCCAGCGAGAGAGCCAGCTTGTTGTTCTGCATCTTGCGGAACTCGAGCAACTGGTTAATCAGACGCAGCATACGCTGGGTGCTCTTCTCCATTACTTTAAGCGAGTAATTCATCTCCTTGGGGATCTTCTCCATGCGCTGCACCTTCTCCAGAGCACCTTGTATCAGCGTCAGCGGTGTACGGAATTCATGGGAAATATTAGTAAAAAAAACCAATTTGTATTCCGTCAGTTGCTTCTCCACCTGAATGCGGTTGCGCAGAACATTGAAATTACGCACCAACCTGAAGGCGACATAAAGTGCTACGGCAGACACGAGTACGTAAAGAATGAACGCCCATCCCGTACGCCAGAACGGCGGAACAATAACAACCTGCAAAACTGCTTCTTTCTCCGCCCAAACTCCCTGACCGTTACACGCCTTCACACGCAAGGTATAGTGCCCCGGATCTAGATTCTTGTAGGCAGCAAAATTCAAGGAAGACAAAGCACTCCACTCCCGGTCGTAATTATCCAAACGGTAAGTATATTTGATGTCGTTGACCATCGAATATTCGAATGTAGAGAAATCTATCACGAACGAATTCTGGTAATGTTTCAGTTCAATTTTGTCGGTATAGATCATCGCGTGCTCCAGTGGCGAATCCACGTCACCCGGACGCACAGCTATACCATTAACGTGCAGGTTAGTGAACGACACCATCGGTGACGCCTGCGTATTGCCCACCACAACCGCAGGGTCTACAACCACTAGTCCGTAGTTCGATCCAAACAGTAATGTCCCATCATCAGCCACCGCACAACTGTTTTCGCTGTAAGCATTTCCCAAGATATAAGATGAAAAGAAGAAATTCTCGAATGTATAGCTATCAGGATCAAAGCAGGAAAGCCCCAATTCTGTAGCAATCCACAACTTTCCGTTCCGGTCCTCTACAATCGACTGTACCATGCTGTTTACCAGCCCATCGCTCACGTCGAAATGGACGAAGTCCAAGTCTTTATAATTTCCCTCAGGACGGCACATACTAAAACCCTTACCCGATGTGCCCAACCACATACGCCCTTTACTGTCGCGCAACATACACTTGATTTCGTTACTTCGCAAAGCACCGTTGTCTATATTATAGGCTACATAATTCTGAGGATCTTGTAGAAGAGAGTCTGGATGAAAAATAAAGATTCCCGCACTCGAACCGACCCATAAATAGCCATTAGGTTCTTCACAAATGACGCGTATCTGCCTTTGCGAATACGTATCGGTAAAGAAACGACGGAAATGATATCCATCTCCAGCCTCGTCAGGAACAGCCAAATTCAATCCGCCACCAAAGGTACCAACCCACATACGATCCTTCTTGTCACGCAACATAGCAAAAATACTGTTACTGCCTAGCGAAAATGCATCTTCCGAAGTGTTTCTATACCATTTTCCATCTACAGAAAGACCATTTCCACGCGTCCCCAGCCAAAGACTACCATCGGGCCCTTCGGCCACAGCATAAACGTTCGAATCATAAAAGCCACGCTTTTCCAATGTTCGCGATGATTGGTCGTACACATACAACCCACCCTGGCGTGTGCCCAACCAAATGCTTCCGCCTGCCATACGATTAATCATCTTTACTGTATTAGCACGACCGTCCCATGCCCCTTTTTCCGGAAAGACCCTGTCAGCTCCCTCATTCAGCACCAACAAATGAGAAACACCCGCATATTCAGTACTTACCCAGATCCCTCCAGTACGATCCTCTATAAGATAAAGAAGATAATTAGACGCGACATGACTGAATCCGCTCATATCAGCAGTAAAATGCTGCAATACATCATGAGTAGGATCATAAACAAACAATCCGTTTCCGTACGTAGATATCCAAATCAGATCTCGTGAATCCCAGACTACATGATAACGTTCTTCGTCTATATAATTAACCCTATCGGAAGGAATAAGCTGAAAAGACTTGACAGCACGAGTCTTTGTATCAAGATACCAGACCTTTCCTGTATGATTGAACACCCAATAATTGCCACGATTATCTTTCTGTACCTGTCCATTCTGTACATCCAGCAGCGTGCTTTTTCTGAGTTCAAACGTTTTTAAGTTGAACACATAACACCCCTTGTTGGTAAATATCACCCAATCGTCCTGAATGCGCAGTTCCTCATCAATGCGAATTCCGCTTTCTTGCAGACGAGCTACATACTTGCATTCCTCCTCCCTTTTCTTTACGACAAAACGGCCATCCGCTGACAAGAAAAACAAATTTCCTCCATCGGAAATAATCTTAGAAGCCCGATGTGAAGGAACGACCAAAACAGTACGATCTCCAATAACTTGAACCACCCCGTTATCTGTACCAATCCAGACACCTCCTTGTAAATCCTCATATACGTACGTCACCTTATTGGAAGGCAAATTATTCTTTTCTGTCTTGAAGACGATTGAGGAAAATTGCCCGTCCGCATAAGTTACTTTCCGACATCCATTTCCATTCAACCAAAGCCAAACATTCCCATTACGGTCTATAATTTTGTCGCTATAGAGTTCCCGATATTCACCACACCCTGTAAAGTCTACAAAACATTCCCTTTGCAAGTCATAGCAGCTATATACCTCTGCCGAAGTTGCTATCCACAAAAAACCATTCTTATCTTCTACCAAATCACGGATACGATGATCTCCCAGCGCAATTCCTCCTTTCTGGCTCGGCCGGTAAGTCACAAAAGAATTGCCGTCATATCGGCTCAATCCGTTCAGAGTTCCCATCCAGATAAATCCCTTGCTGTCTTGATACATACAACGAACAGAATTATTAGAAATTCCATTACTCGTCGTCAGATGTTCCGAACGTATTTCAACATCAGCCGCGACATACAGGCTGAATAATACAGATACAAGCAGTAAAAATAGTTTTCTCATACCCAAATCATATGTTCCATAGCGAACAAATGTACAAAAAAATGAGGGTGTGTCGTAATACGCGATTCACCCTCTTTTCTTTATCAACGATAAGAGCGTTGTTAACTTTTTCAAGCAGCGATATTCTGAAGATAATCTCGATATTTTGTTCCCAATAGCTTAAATGAGTGGTAATAAGGCCGTAAAGGTGTTTAATTGGCCAATTTATCCCCTCTTTATTCATCTTGGTACACATCTTTTTTATATTGAAGGCGATGGCCAGGAAGGAAAAGTCCATAAGGACCTTGTCCTTTCCAAAATGACGGAAGCGCTTGTAGTTCATGTTGAATTTTAATTTTAATTAGACATATCAGTTAAAACAAAATTTTATATCTCAACATGGAGACATTGCAAATATATGGCAAGTTCCACATATTGGAAAATGGAAAATTGTACAATAACATGTAAATACGTATCCTGAACAGTTTACAAACGAATGTAAAATCAAAACAATTATTCATAAAATCATTTTGAATATGACACAAGCACAACCATTTACAATACTTCTGCCTTATCTCCCTAACAAGATTGCTAATAAAAATATTTTTTCCCAAGCTCACACACCCCGTATTTTTATTTCTCAGAGATCAATAAAACAAACCGATTCAAAAAATTCACCTTTCAAAATAGCTTTGTATAAAATTCATGGAAACTGTACAAATCTCCATTGTAAAACAAAATCCTAGCGGCTACTTTTGTGACAAAAATCTATTTAAACATGAAAACAAAAAAAATAGCAGCCCTGCTCATCGGACTTTTCAGCTTCAGCATCATCTCCGCACAGGAAATGCCTGACCGAAAAGAAACGTTGAAGACTATTGTTAAAGTCAACGACTACTTCATGAAGAAGTACAGCGATTATCGGACTCCGTCCTATGTGAACAAGGTCATCCGCCCCAGCAACATCTGGACAAGAGGCGTTTATTATGAAGGACTGATGGCCCTTTATTCCATCTACCCGAGGGACGACTATTATAAATACGCCAACGACTGGTCTGAATACCACGAATGGGGATTCAGAAATGGCACCATCACACGCAACGCTGACGATTATTGCGCAAGTCAAACATACATTGATTTATATAATATCTGCCCCAACCCTGAAAAGATACGCAAAGCAAAGGCTAACATTGACATGCTGGTCAACACCCCTCAAGTGAACGACTGGTGGTGGATAGACGCTATCCAGATGGGTATGCCCGTTTTCGCCAAACTGGGACGACTGACAGGCGAACAAAAATACTTCGACAAGATGTGGGACATGTACGAATATACAAGAAATGTACATGGAGAAAATGGTATGTACAATGAAAAAGAAGGCCTGTGGTGGAGAGACCAAGACTTCGATCCTCCCTACAAGGAACCTAACGGAAAGAATTGCTATTGGAGCAGAGGCAACGGATGGGTATACGCCGCACTCGTCAGAGTACTGGATGAAATACCTGCAAACGAACAACACCGCACAAACTATATAAATGATTTCCTGACCATGAGCAAGGCCCTCAAAGACTGTCAACGCAAAGACGGCTTTTGGAATGTCAGCCTCCACGACGAATCGAACTTCGGCGGGAAAGAGACATCTGGCACAGCTCTCTTCGTCTACGGCATGGCTTGGGGCGTACGTAACGGGCTCTTGGACAAGAAAGAATACCTCCCCATCCTGCTGAAGGCATGGAATGCAATGGTCAAAGAGGCCGTCCATCCCAATGGCTGCCTAGGTTACGTACAAGGAACGGGCAAAGAGCCCAAAGACAGCCAACCTGTCACTTACGACAAAGTCCCCGATTTTGAAGACTTTGGCGTAGGATGTTTCCTATTGGCAGGAAGTGAAGTCTACAAGTTAGAGGATTAACACACAGATTCACACACAAAAGACTTCCGCCGTCTTCTTTTCCGAATCCCTTAACTTCGGACGAAGACGGCGGACTTTTTTTATCTATGCCAGATGCCTTTCAAAGAAAACAATGCTTTCTTCCTCGAAAAACGCCGTTTTCATCGAAAGAAAACGATGCTTTCTGCAAAGCTTAACACTATCAGTCGAAAAGTTCTTTCAGAACATCCAAAGATTTCAGCTCTGGAAAGTCGGGCAGGTGCAAACGATAATATTGCTCGATGACCGTCAGACAACGCATCCGCTCCACACGACTCATGGCAAAAAGGTGCATCGTATCGTAGTTCATCCGCATCAACGTAAGAAGACGTGCCGCCTCAATCGGCCCGATGTAATGAGAATGCCCCGAAGGACGAAGCGATGTAAAACAGGCATTCAACAAATCGAAATAACAGCCTTCCGAATAGCCCTCAAGATTTGGATAAAGTCCCAAGAAGCGAGAAAGGCGCATAAGAAAAACCAGATGAAAGTTTGCAAAGCCCGTGCGACACTCGTCCAGCCACACGATAGAATGCCTTAAATAAGAGAAAAGAGCCCGATTATCAGCCTCCACACGAACAGCACGACACAAAAACTCCGAAAGGAACAAAGCAATAGCCGATTTATAAGGATCGTATGGCAAGGAAACAAATGGATGCCATGACTTAGCCTCTTTTATCTTATATATAGAAGTATTAGGACGAAAATCTGCCTCCAGCTCGACCAATGACAAAGGTTGAAACAAAACAGACTTGACCGACGCCTTACGCGAACGAGGCAACGGCACCATAAAAGACACCCGCCCTGCTACGTCCGTATAGACGTCAGCAATAAAAGCTGTATCCTTATATTTCACTGTGCGAAGCACGATTCCTTCCGCCTTTTGCAACATATCTCGTCCGTTTGTATCATAAATCCGCCTACAAATCTACAAAAAAAGAAGCGATAAATGAAGATATAATAGCGTCCTCCTCTTTCTTTCTAAAAAAATCACGGTCCGCACGACATTTTTTCATTTCACTTAAATCACTGTATACCAGACGCTAGAATTCATATTTAAAAGGAATCTCAATATTAAGTTCAAAAAAAATAGCAGGAACATTTTGCCAATTCAAAAATAGTTCCTACCTTTGCATCCGCAAACGAGAGATAAAGCGCTTGCGAGCGGAAACGCTCAACCAAAGGATGGCCCGTTCGTCTATCGGTTAGGACGCAAGATTTTCATTCTTGAAAGGGGGGTTCGATTCCCCCACGGGCTACTAAAATAAAAAGATAAACGAATTAAAAAGATTAGTCGAGATGGCAAATCACAAATCATCACTGAAAAGAATCAGACAAGAAGAGAAAAGAAGACTTCACAACAGATATTATGGCAAGACCATGAGAAATGCTGTTCGCAAACTTCGTGCTACTACTGACAAGGCTGCAGCAGTATCTATGTATCCTGGATTGGTTAAGTTGCTGGATAAGTTGGCTAAGACTAACGTTATTCATAAGAACAAAGCCAATAACTTGAAGTCTAAATTGGCTCTGCACATCAACAAGCTTGCGTAATAAAGAGCGTAAAGTTAAGTAACGTATAACAAGAAGGTTGGACAAAAGTCCGACCTTTTCTTGTTTATAGACATCCCCAAAACAAGGATGCTAAAAAGCCGTAAAGGCAGAAAAAACTCCTCACCTCAGTGGCATAATCCAAAGATTTTCACTATTTTTGCTCAGTTATTACAATAAGCACAAATTTATGACTGAAGCAGAAAAAATAAACGGTGAAAACAATTATTCGGCCAGCAACATCCAAGTGCTGGAAGGATTGGAAGCGGTAAGAAAACGCCCCGCCATGTACATTGGCGACATCAGCGAAAACGGTTTGCACCACCTGGTCTACGAAGTGGTGGACAACTCCATCGACGAAGCGATGGCCGGCTACTGCGACCACATCGAAGTGACCATCAACGAAGACAACTCCATTACTGTACAAGATAACGGCCGCGGTATCCCCGTCGACCTGCACGAAAAAGAAAAGAAATCGGCACTGGAGGTCGTAATGACCGTACTCCATGCGGGTGGAAAGTTCGACAAAGGCTCCTACAAAGTATCAGGCGGTTTGCATGGTGTCGGCGTATCGTGTGTCAACGCACTTTCCACGCACATGACGACCCAAGTATTCCGCAACGGAAAAATCTATCAGCAGGAATACGAATGCGGCAAACCACTCTACGCCGTCAAGGAAGTAGGCACCTGCGAACCTGGCTTTACAGGCACAAAGCAGACTTTCTGGCCTGATGGAAGCATCTTCACCACGACCGAATATAAGTACAGTACCCTACAGGCCCGCCTGCGTGAGTTGGCATATCTGAACGCCGGTATCCGCATTACCCTGACCGACCGCCGTCAACAGGACGAAAACGGTGAATACGTAAAGGAAGTATTCCACTCAGTAGAAGGTGTAAAGGAATTTGTCCGCTACCTGAACAGCAACAACACACCGCTCTTCGATGACGTCATCTACCTGAATACTGAAAAGGCAGGTGTACCCATCGAGTGCGCCATCATGTATAACACAGGCTATCGTGAAAACCTACACTCCTACGTGAACAACATCAACACGAAGGAAGGTGGTACGCACGAAGCCGGCTTCCGCGCCGCTCTGACCCGCGTACTGAAGAAATACGGCGAAGAGACCTGCGCCAAGCAGTTGGAGAAAGCCAAAGTAGAGATATCTGGTGAAGACTTCCGTGAAGGACTCATCGCCGTCATCTCCGTCAAAGTAGCTGAGCCCCAGTTTGAAGGACAGACCAAGACGAAGCTGGGCAACAGCGAAGTGAGCGGCGCCGTCAATCAGGCAGTTGGCGAAGCTCTGACCTATTACCTGGAAGAACATCCGAAAGAAGCCAAACTGATTGTCGACAAAGTGATACTTGCCGCAACTGCCCGTGTAGCAGCCCGCAAGGCTCGTGAGTCCGTACAACGCAAATCGCCCATGAGCGGCGGAGGCATGCCCGGCAAACTGGCCGACTGCTCCAGCAAGGATCCCGACGAATGCGAATTGTTCCTCGTCGAGGGTGACTCGGCAGGCGGCTCAGCCAAACAAGGACGTAACCGCCAATACCAGGCCATCCTGCCCCTACGCGGTAAAATCCTGAACGTGGAGAAAGCCATGTGGCACAAAGCCTTCGAAAGCGATGAAGTGAACAACATCATTCAGGCATTGGGTATTCGCTTCGGCCTGAACGGCGAAGACAGTAAGGAAGCCAACATCGACAAGCTGCGCTACAAGAAGGTGATTATCATGACCGATGCCGATGTCGATGGATCTCACATCGACACGCTGATCATGACGTTGTTCTTCCGTTACTTCCCGCAAGTTATCCAGCAGGGCTACCTGTACATCGCTACTCCCCCGCTCTACCTCTGTACAAAGGGTAAGGTAAAAGAATACTGCTGGACCGACCAGCAACGCCAACGCTTCATCGATACTTACGGCGGCGGTTCGGAAAATGCCATCCACACACAACGCTACAAAGGTTTGGGTGAAATGAATCCCGAACAGCTGTGGGAGACAACCATGAACCCCGAGAACCGTATGTTGAAGCAGGTAAACATCGAAAACGCAGCCGAAGCTGACTACATTTTCTCCATGCTGATGGGTGAAGACGTAGGACCACGCCGCGAGTTCATCGAAAAAAACGCCACTTACGCTAACATCGACGCATAAAGAAAAACAGATCACTGTAGGTAGTCAAGATGGTTAATGCCCACAGTCAATCTCTTATTAATATTTATCTAACCATCATTAATTAACCAACCTCACATCTTACAACGAGGCAGTCCCGGCAGAACAGGATAATCCTGTGGTCGGGACTTTTCTTTTATCTGACCATAAAAACGAATAAGAACTGTCGATATCATGAATAGCCGTAACATTCCTGAAAAACTTTCAGTCTAATTGAACAAAAAAAGCGGCAAAAGCGACATACAAGATAAAAGCACAAGAAAAAAAGTTACGGAAAAGTTGTTTTATAATTTAAAAAGTCTAATTTTGCCACAAATTGGTAGCAGAAGGGAGCCTTCTGTAACAAAAAAAACAGAAAATACGGCGCTTCGAAAACCAACCCGACCTCCCGCGAGGGTAACACATTGCTGCCCCGAACGGTTTGTGATAAGTAGGATAAAAACATTTTAAATTTTAGCTTATGAACGTACAAAGTATCGGCGAAAATGCAGGAATTATCTGGAGACTACTCCAAAGCGAAAGCAGAAAATGGGATTATCAGGAAATCAAAAAGGAAACAGGACTGTCGGACAGAGATATCAATACCGCTATCGGATGGTTGGCGCGCGAAGGGAAATTGACTATCGACGAAACAAAAGTCGGAAGAAGAAACGTAATCTATATTGAATTGAACTATTATATCGGTTAATTTTATGGATAAATACACTATTGGAAACAACGCTGGCATCGTCTGGAAATTGCTAAATGACGGAAAAAGCTGGAGTTACGAGGACTTGAAAAAAGCTTCGGGACTGACGGATAGAGACCTGAACGCCGCCATCGGATGGCTGGCACGCGAGGATAAAGTCTACTTCGAGACGGACAAGAACAACACGGAGTTCCTTTACCTTTCCGTCGACGTCTACTATTAAAACAGAACGTAGCAGGAAAGAAAGAACAAATGCGCCGGACGGGAACACGCTTCCCGTTCCGGCGTTTTTCGTTTTCACCAGGGTTAAGACTAAATAAGACTGTTTTCTTGATGCGCTCCGATAAAAGCTCTATCTTTAAACTTGAAAAACGAAAACAGGAAACACCATGAAAAAATTATTTCTGGCACTCTGCCTCGCCGCCACGCAGACAGCCCTCGCACAAACCGCCGACACGCGCATCGGTACCCTCATCAACGAAAGCAACTGGTTCGAATTGAAACGCACGATGGAGGTGACACCCCGCGACTCCGTCAGTCCCCTGCTCTATCGGATGGGAACGGCCATGACGGCCCACTACTTCAACCGCCCCGACTCGGCTTGCGTCGCCATCGGCACAGTGCTGAACGAACATCAGGAAGAAATAGGTGGACAAAACTCCGTGAACATGGCAGCACTGATGGCCACCAACCTGACACGCTGCGGCCGATATGAAGAAGCGGCCGCACTGATGCAGAGCCTGGCCCAGCAGCTACAAGCACAGGGCGTGGACACCGCTACCACAGCCTCTATCCTCAAGGCGGCCGACCTTTACACAATGTATGCCCGCGAGTCGCCCCTCTGCCGCCCGCTTCATCCGGCAGGCGAATACCACCTCCCCTTCACGTTCAACGACGACATGCACCAGGGATACAAGAAGCAGGGACACTTCCTAATGTTGGATGCACGCATCAACGATACAAGCGAACCGGTAGTGTTCGACACGGGTGCCGGCATGAACATCATCAGCAGCAACCAGGCCGAAGCGTGTGGCCTGCGACAGACTGAAATCACCATCGACATGCAGGGCATCGGCACGCAACAGGGACGCATCGCCTTGGCCGACACGCTGCGCATCGGCCCGATGGCATGGCAGAATGTTCCCTTTCTGATTGTCGATACACGCACGGGCGATGCCGAAGCCGACAGCGTCGGAGGGATGCTCCAGCCCGTCATCGGCCTCCCCATTATGCTGAGCATGAAAGAAGTGCAGTTTGATTTTGAACACCGCGAACTGGTGATTCCCGCCACGCCAACACCTAATCCGTTAGGTAAAAGCAACCTGCTGCGCACGGACAGCGAAGGCTTGCGCGTGGAGAGCCGCGACGACGAGGGGCACACGATGTACATGCATCTCGACACGGGTTCTTATGGCAGCGATCTGACCGCCCGCTGGTATGCCACCCACCGTGCGCAGGTGGAGGCACAGGGCCAACCCGACTCGATCCGCATGGCGGGCATCGGTGGCGTGAGCAGGCAGAAGACCTACCGACTGCCAAGCTTCACCTACCGCATCGGGCAAGGCGAAGCGACCATTGAAGACGTACACGTCAGCACGGGGCTCGACCTGCGCACGGGCCAGCCTGTGGGCGAAATGTTCGGCGTCGGCGATATAGACGGCATTATCGGATTAGGACTGCTGGAGCACTTCCGCCGCGTGACGCTAAATTTGGAAGAGATGTATATCGACGCGGAATGAGGCGCGAACATTTACCACGCCTCATCGCCCGTGGTCATAACGCTGGGCACCGGCTACCATCACCACCGAGCCGACAACGGGCACCGCGATTATGCTGACCAGCCTGGCCGCCATTTCGGCTATCCCGTCCCACAACAGCAGGTAATAAACAAGGACTACAAGCAGCCCGATGACACAAAACGCCCGGCACATGAAAGTCGTCAGTCCCTTGACATCGACCAGCTTCTGCCGTTCGGGCGACATCGTATTATACCCGGCTATCAGTTTGGGATACTTGCGTACAAGCAGACCCAGAAGAACAAAAATGGCTGCGAAGAGCCAGACAAACAAACTATCCATCATTCTATATTTATTTAATTACAACATCCCCTGCTTCTCCAGCTCCTCCGCCGCAAGCTCCAGCTCGCAGTACCACGCCTCGCCGAACTTGCGGACGAGGGGTTCGCGCAGGAACTTATAGACAGGTACATTCTCCTTGCGCCCCAACAGGACGGCGGCCTTGCAGACATCCCAACGGTGGTAGTTCACCGCCTTGTAGGGCCCGTAGTCGCCCACGCGGATGGGATAAAGGTGGCAGGAAACGGGTTTGTAAAAGTCTGTCTTGCCTTCGCGGAAGGCTTTCTCAATGGCGCAATAGCAGCATCCCTTGTCATCGTAGCAGGTGAAGACGCAATCCTTGTTGTTGACAATGGACGTCACCAGATCGCCCTCGCAATCGGTGTACACCACCCCCTGACGGTCGATGACGGCCCGCGCTTCGGGGCTGAGGTCGTCCCATATCACGGGGAGCACTTCTTCGAGCTTCTCCACCTCGTCCAGCTCGACCGGCGCTCCGGCATCTCCCTCGATGCAACACTCACCCTTGCATGCAGACAGGTCGCACAGAAACTTCTCGCGCAACACGTCGAGACTTACCACTACATCGTCTATCTGTATCATAAATTTCCGTTCTTTTATCAAAGACTTTTTTCACAATCGGGCACTTGCATAAACCGTTATGAATCAATTATATATCAGTTTATTTCAGCTTAAGGAAAATAAACTCTCAGTTTAATGCTGATAAACTGGCAGTTTAAACGTACTAAACTGGTAGTTTAAACGGAGTAAACTGACAGTACAAAGGCTTTAAACTGACAGTACAAACGGAGTAAACAGGGCCCCTCGTGAAGGAAGACATTCCTTAAAAATACAAGGGCAGACAGAAGGAATCTTTTCATCAGCACCTTCTGCCTGCCCTCTATTCATTTATAATCTTTCGAATAATTACTTAATCAGGTCCTTGCCGGTCATCTCAGCAGGCTGAGGCATGCCGAGGATGTGGAGGATAGACGGAGCTACGTCGGCCAGCACACCGTTCTCTACCTTGGCATCCTTGTTGTCCGTCACGTAAACGAAGGGCACGGGGTTCAGCGAGTGAGCAGTGTTGGGCGTACCGTCGGCGTTCAGAGCATGGTCGGCATTACCGTGGTCGGCGATGATAATCACCTCGTAGCCGTTTGCCTTGGCAGCCTCAACGGTATCCTTCACGCAGTTGTCGATGGCTACAACGGCTTTCTCGATAGCCTCGTAGATACCCGTGTGGCCCACCATGTCGCCGTTGGCGTAGTTCACCACGATGAAGTCGTACTTCTGTGTGCCAATAGCCTCAACCAGCTTGTCCTTCACTTCGTAGGCGCTCATCTCAGGCTTCAGGTCGTACGTAGCAACTTTCGGAGAAGGAACGAGGATGCGGTCTTCGTTGGCATACGGAGTTTCGCGGCCACCGTTGAAGAAGAAGGTTACGTGTGCATACTTCTCTGTCTCGGCGATGTGCAGCTGCGTCTTGCCGTTGTTGGCCAAGTATTCGCCCAGTGTGTTCTGTACGTTCTCCTTGTCGAAAAGGATGTGTACGCCTGTGAACGAAGCGTCGTACGGCGTCATGCAGTAGTATTGCAGGCCGGGGATGGTGTGCATGCCCTGCTCCGGCATATCCTGCTGGGTCAGTACGATGGTCAACTCCTTAGCGCGGTCGTTGCGGTAGTTGAAGAAGATCACTACATCGCCTTCCTTGATGGTGCCGTCGAAAGCGCCATTTACGATAGGCTTGATGAACTCGTCCGTCACGCCGTCGTCATACGACTCCTGCATGGCCTGTACCATGTCGGTAGCCACGCGACCCTGTCCGTTGACGAGCAAGTCGTAAGCTTCCTTCACACGCTCCCAACGTTTGTCGCGGTCCATGGCATAGAAACGGCCCACGATGCTGGCAATGCGGCCGGCCGACTGTGCACAATGGGCAGTCAGCTGTTCGATGAAGCCCTTACCGCTCTTCGGGTCGGTATCACGGCCATCCATGAAGCAGTGGATGAACGTCGTATCCTGCAGGCCATATTCCTTGGCAATGTCGCAGAGCTTGAACAGGTGGTCGAACGAAGAGTGAACGCCGCCGTTCGAAGTCAGACCCATGAAGTGGATGTTCTTGCCATTCTCCTTCGCATAAGAGAAAGCAGAGATGATTTCCTTATTCTTCAGGATACTTCCATCGGCACAAGCGCGGTTGATCTTCACGAGGTCCTGATAAACGATACGGCCCGCACCGATGTTCAGGTGACCTACTTCAGAGTTACCCATCTGACCGTCGGGCAAACCTACGTTCTCGCCGCTCGCCTGGAGCTGTGAGTGCGGATAGTTGGCCAGCAGACTGTCCCAATAAGGCGTGGGAGTGTTGAAGATCACGTCGTCCTTCTGATGGTCGCCACAACCCCAACCATCGAGAATCATTAAAAGAGCTTTCTTTGCCATAATGCTTAAAGTATTTAAAGTTTGAATCTGTCTTATTTCTTTTCGCCCGCAAAGTTACAAAAAAAGATGCGTATCTGAGGGATTAATCTATGTTAAGTTGGCAAAGAAACCTGCTTTCGCTACTCTTATCTTATCCGCACCCTCTCAGTAAGTTTTACCCCGCAGCATCCGATGCTACGGCCTCTTTCCTGAACAGAGAACAAAAGAAATATCAATCTTCACATCATTTTCCTACACGATATTTTTCATCTATCTGCCTTTTTTTTACCTTTGTACGAAACTTAAGTAGATATAACCAATACTGATATCACCATGAATCCAATGAAAAAAATCTTTTGCAGTCTTTTGTTTCTTTTGTCGGGACTCCTGCTAACGGCACAAACCATCGAGAACCCCACGTTCAAGGCCCGCAACGGCAGCATCCGTAACATCACCCGCATCGAACGGACGCCCGAGTGTACCAAAGTCTATATCCACGCCATCTTCCGCCCGCACTGGTGGATCATGGAGGACGGCGACAGCTATCTGGAAGATGCCGCCACTGGCAAACGCTACGCACAAACGGGAGCCGAAGGCATCCAGCTGAAAGAAAAAATCGTCATGCCCGACTCGGGTACAACGGACTTCGTCCTGCTGTTCGAGCCCCTGCCCAAGGAAACAGAGACCATCCACCTGATTGACCCAAACGGTAACGAAAGCAATACTTACGACATCTCGCTCGTCCCCGCTCCCAAGGATAAGCAGCCCCTGAAGTCGGTGGAGGGCAACTGGTTTGCCGACGACGCACAAGGCCAATGGACATATGGCATCTACGATTCCCTCGTCATCGCAAACAACCGTCTGTACGACCTGAAGGAATGCCACAAGAAAGGCAAACGGCTGATACTGGCTGCACAAAGCCGCGCCGACGGTTCTTCCGTAACGCTGCAGCTGACACCCCGCAAGGATGGTTCCTGCCTCATTGCCCTTGACGGCGGCGAGCCGCAACGCTACATCCGCACCCGCCCCGACACACCTGCCGTGGAAGCCGACAACGGCTACGGCGACGACTTCTTCCGCAGCGACAGCGTCTGCCTACAAGGCTACCTGGATGGCTACGACCCGAGGCTGGAATTCGACAGCGGCATTCTCTATCTGGAGAACGAAATCAGCCGGCAAGACTATCCCACGGTTGTTCCCATCCGCCCCGACGGCAGTTTCCAGTGTAAGTTCGTCCTGCAACATCCCGTCTGCCAGGACCTGGTCATTCACAACAACTGGATTCCCTTCTATGCCGAACCGGGCGACACCATCACCCTCTATCTGGACTGGGAAGACCTCTTGGCACGCAGCCGTGCACGCGACAGCTTCTTCCCGCTCTCCCATACCGCCTACATGGGGAAGAAAGCCGGCCTCTCATACCTCGCCATGACACTGAGCCAACACTTCAACTATCCCTACGACAAACTGATGAAGGCACAGAAGACGCTGACGCCCGCCCAATTCCAAGAGCAGCTGCAGCCTACCATAGCCCAATGGCAGCAACAGGCCGACTCCCTCTGCCGGCTCTACGCACCTTCAAAGAAAGCCGTTCAGCTGACACGCAACCAGATAGCCATGCAGACGGGATACACGTATCTGGAGTACCAGACGAGCCGCAGCTACTACGCCCGGCAGGACAGCACCAACCAGGCCTTGAAAGTGCAGCCCGACGCCTCCTACTACAGTTTCCTGAAGGAGATACCACTGAACGAACCGTCCCTATTGGCCAACAGATACATCAGCGTCTTCATCAACCGCTTCGAATACATGGACCCGCTCAATGCGGCCTACAAAGTTTATGCACGGCTGCCGAACACTGAGACCTTCAAAGCCCTGCCCGACGACGAAAAACGCATCCTGCTTCAAACAGCGATAAGCGAGGCCAAAGACAGCATCGCCGGCAGCCTGTGCGGCACAGCCTCGCCTTTGCTTTGGCAGGTGGCCCGCGTGAGAGATCTGCGCTACACCTTGCCCGAAATGCAGAACCGCCGGGACGCCGAACGCCTCATCGGCCGGTTGGAGCAAACCGTCACCCACCCCTATCTGCAAGCCACGGCCCGCGAGATGCTGGATGAGCTGTGCCCCGAAACGGAGCAGGCTTCATACCGGCTGCCCGAAGGGAAAGCCACCGACATCTTCCGCCGCATCATAGCCCCCCATGCGGGCAAGGTGCTGTTCGTCGACTTCTGGGCCACCACCTGCGGTCCCTGCCGGGGAGGCATACAGGCGACGGCCGACCTGCGCAAACAATACCGCAACCACCCCGAATTCCAGTTCGTCTACATCACCAGCGAAAACGAATCGCCCGAGAAATCCTATACAGACTATGTGGAGAAGCACCTGAAAGGCGAAGCCTGCTACCGCCTGTCGGACACGGAATACAAGTACATGCGCCAGCTCTTCCAGTTCAACGGCATTCCGCATTACGTAGTGGTGGAGAAGGATGGCAGCATCTCTACCGAAGAAGTGAGTGCCCACAACCTAGCCGACTTCCTGAAACGACGTTTTGAGGACAAACAATAAGTCTGTTTCCTCAAGAAGGAGCATCGCGAAAATCGAAACAAAACCTAAAAAACAGAATCGGAGGCACCGCAAATGCCTCCGATTTTCTATCTTTGCCCCGCAAAAAAAAAATTGAGAACAACAGATATGGACGATTCCAATCCACGAACGTGTAACAACAGTATGAATCCCTAACTGCGGACGGAGAACTTCTGCATCGCCAGCCTCCGTACGCAACCAAAGAAAGGAGGCCTTAACCGATGAGAAAGTATCTCTACAGCGAAAACGGTTTCGTTGAGAAACCTCTGTGGGCGCCCAATTGCTGGGTAAACGTAGAATGCCCCGACCACGACGATTTCCAGTTCCTCACCCGCGAGCTGAACGTTCCCGAATCTTTCCTCGAAGACATTGCCGACGCCGACGAACGGCCCCGTACCGAAACCGAAGGTAACTGGTTGCTCACCATCCTGCGCATCCCCATGCAGAGCAGCAACCCGCAGATTCCCTTCATCACCGTGCCCATCGGCATCATCACCAACAACGACATCATTGTCTCCGTCTGCTATCACCGTACGGAACTGCTGCCGGACTTCATCCAGCATACGCGCCGCAAGAACATCTGCGTGAACAACAAGTTGGAACTGATTCTGCGCCTCATCTACTCCTCGGCCGTATGGTTCCTGAAGTACCTGAAGCAGATCAACAACGAAGTGGCCAACGCCGAAAAAGAACTGGAAAAGAGTATCCGCAACGAAGACCTGCTGCGTCTGATGAAGCTCCAGAAAACGCTCGTTTACTTCGACACCTCTATCCGCGGCAACGAGGTACTGATAGGCCGCCTGAAGAACATCTTCCAAAACACCGGCATGCTGGACATGGAGCTGCTGGACGACGCCGTCATCGAACTGCGCCAGGCCTACAACACGGTGAACATCTACAGCGACATCCTCACTGGCACAATGGATGCTTTTGCTTCCATCATCTCGAACAACGTGAACGACATCATGAAACGCATGACGAGCCTCAGCATCACACTGATGATACCCACTGTAATCGCCAGTTTCTACGGCATGAACGTAGACATCCATCTGGATTCGTTCCCCCATGCTTTCCTGTTCATCGTACTACTGTCAGCAGCCATCTCGGCAGGGACATTCGTGTGGTTCAGGCGAATCAAGTGGTTCTGATATCTCAACCGAAGTCCAGGGAGAGCTGGCCGTCACCCAGCAAGTTGAACGACAAACGATGATAGGACGTCGTGCCATGCTCAGCAATAGCGGCACGATGCTCTTTCGTGGGATAGCCCTTATTGCGGTTCCATCCGTAGCAGGGAAACTCTTCGTGCAGGCGGTTCATGTAGTCGTCGCGGTAGGTTTTGGCCAAGATGGACGCCGCGGCAATAGAAAGATACTTGCCATCGCCTTTCACTACCGTGGTATGGGGAATATCTGGGTACTTACGGAAACGGTTGCCGTCGATGAGTAAGTGCTGCGGACGAACAATGAGCTGGTCGATGGCACGATGCATGGCCAAGAACGAAGCGTTTAAGATATTGATTTCATCAATTTCCTGCGGCGAAACGACACCGACAGCCCATGCTACGGCTTCACGTTCGATAACCTCGCGCAAGGCGTAGCGCTGATGCCCGGTCAATTGTTTGGAGTCGTTGAGCAGGTCGTTGCGGAAATCCTTCGGCAGAATGACAGCAGCGGCATAAACGGCTCCGGCCAAACAACCGCGTCCAGCTTCGTCGCATCCGGCTTCCGTCAAATCAGCATTCAAATAGGGAAGTAACATGGCTTTATTCTCTTTTTTACACGATACAAAGATAAGTGGAAGCTGACAAAAATTGCTATCTTTGCTCCGTTTTCAACCAACAAATCGGACATGTTCACAGTTATCGGACTTATGCTAGCGGGGATGCTGGCGGGATTCCTTTTGCGCAAGTACCCTTTGGGGTTCATCCATCCGGTCATCACCGTACTTATTTGGGCACTACTCTTCCTGCTGGGCATCGAAGTGGGCGGCAACGAAGCCATCCTGCACGGTCTGCATACCATCGGGCTGGAGGCTGTGGTGCTGACATTGGGCGGCACACTGGGCAGTGTAATGGCAGCCCGACTGCTATGGCAGGCACTGACAGGACGAAAAAGAGGAAAAACGCCGACGAGTAGTACACCCCGTCCCACACAAGGCGGCACGCTGCATGCCCTCAAAGGAAGTCTCGTCATTGTAGGATTCTTCGTGCTGGGTATTGGGTGCAGCTTCGCAGGACTCGTACCAGGACACGTAGGTACCCGTGTGAGTTTCTATACACTCTGCGCGCTGATGACCAGCGTAGGCCTCAGCGTGGGCAACGACCCTCAGACGCTGAAGAACTTCCGTTCACTGAACCCAAGGCTGGTATTCCTGCCCGTTGTAACCATCGTCGGGACGCTGGCGGGTTCAGCCCTCGTCAGCCTGCTGCTGACGCACCGAAGCCTGACAGACTGCCTTGCGGTAGGTTCGGGGTTCGGTTACTACTCGCTTTCGAGCATCTTCATCACCGAATATCGCGGTGCTGAGCTGGGCACCGTCGCGCTACTGGCCAATATCAGTCGCGAACTATTGACCCTACTGACCGCCCCGCTACTGCTCCGCTGGTTTGGTCCGTTAGCCCCTATCTCCGCAGGAGGAGCGACCACGGCAGACACTACCCTGCCCGTCATCACACGGATTTCGGGACAGGAGTTTGTCGTGATCTCCATCTTCCACGGGTTTGTAACGGACTTTAGCGTGCCGTTCCTCGTGACGTTGTTCTGTAGCTTTTAGAAGAGACTCCACGCCACCGTAAGCCCCGCCATGACAATGGCCACCATCGACATCAGCTTGATAAGGATGTTCAGGCTGGGGTCGGGTTCAATTCTACCTTGTCTGTGAGAGAGACACCGACATCAACCGCTTTGATATTATAACGGCTGCTTACGCTCTACAAGAATAATAAAAACAACCGAATGGCTTGAAAAACATTCTTTCCGCTTTCAGACAAAAAGAGATGTTTCACAAGCCATCCGGTATAATAAGGATATCAGGCCGGCTGAAAACAACCAGTCGTACAATCTGCCTCACAAACTGTCCGCCTTCACTCGCGCGGACAAGGAGGGATACAGGCCCTTGACCGCAACGAGGACGGCTGCTCCCCAAAGGGAAGGAAGGTTATAGCGGCCGAATGCTGACGGCATATCCGCCACCGGCCGCCGTCCAGATTTTCAGTTTGGTTTTGGGAGTCACCTTCTTGGTACTAATAACATAGCTTTGAGGGTTCTCCTTATAATGGGCATCCTTGCCGTCCTGGTAGATGGTGGCCTCGTACTTGCCCGCAGGCAGGAAGTCCAGGCTGACCACTGAAGTGCGGGGCTGCTCGCCGTTGGTGCCGCCCACAAACCACAGGTCTTTCCCTTTGGCCTTGCGCGCCACGGTGACATACTCCATCGGTTCGGCCTCCAGATACCAACTCTGGTCCCAATCCACCTCCACGTCCTTGATGAACTGGAAGGCATCCATAAATCGTTCGTAGGTTTCGGGTAGGTCGGCTGCCATCTGCAACGGGCTCGACATGCTGACGTACAGCGAGAGCTGGTTGCACAACGTTGTGTTCACCCACGAAGAGTTGTTGGGGTTGTACTTCTTTATGTCGTTTTCAAACAGGCCGGGGGTGTAGTCCATGGGGCCGCCTATCAGTCGTGTGAAGGGCAGGATGGCCGTGTGGCCGGGCTTGCTGCCTCCGAAAGCCTGATACTCGGAACCGCGCGCCGACTCGTTGCCGATAAGGTTGGGATAAGTGCGGCACAAGCCGGTGGGGCGCACGGCTTCGTGGGCGTTGACCATAATCTTGTATTCGGCCGCTTTCTTCACGGCATACAGGTAGTGGTTCACGTGCCATTGGTTGTAGTGGTTCTGTCCGGGAGGAATGATGTTGCCCACATAGCCGCTCTTCACGGCGTCGTAGCCGTTTTCTTTCATAAAGCGGTAGGCCTCGTCCATGCGGCGCTCGTAGTTGCGGATGGAAGACGAGGTCTCGTGGTGCATAATCATCTTGATGCCTTTCTGCCTGGCATAGTCGCGGATGCCCGGCAGGTCGAAATCGGGATACGGCGTCACGAAGTCGAACACTTCGTCCTTGGCGTTGCCGAACCAGTCTTCCCAACCGATGTTCCATCCTTCCACCAACAGGGCGTCGAAGCCGTGTTTTGACGCGAAATCAATGTACCGCTTCACGTTTCCGGTTGTGGCGCCATGGCGTCCGTGGGGTTTCAGTTTGGCATAGTCTGTCTGGCCCAAGTGGATGTTGGGCGCATCGTAAGTGTAGCTCCACTCGCTCTTGCCGGTAATCATTTCCCACCAGACGCCCATGTACTTGCAGGGCTTTATCCAGGATGTATCTTCCAGCTTGCAGGGCTCGTTCAGGTTCAGCGTGACGCGCGAAGCGAGGATGTCGCGGGCGTCGTCGCTGACAATGACCGTACGCCAAGGCGTGCGGCAGGCCGATTGCATGTAAGCCTTGTCGCCGTTGGGGTAGGGCGTAAGCCAGGAGGTAAAGACAAAGTTCTTGTCGTCCAGGTCGAGGTGCATGCACGGATAGTCCACCAGAGCGGCTTCGTGCAGGTTGATGTACAGGCCGTCGTCGCTCTTCAGCATCAGGGCCGTCTGTACGCCGGTGGGCGAGAAGCTGGTTTGCGACAGGTTGCCGGTGATGGACCCGGTCATCAGGCCGCGTATCTCGCTCAGGCGGCTGCGTGTGTAGTCATACTCCTGCGTGTCATAGTCACCGGGAATCCACCAGGCGGTGTGGTCGCCGGTCATGGCAAACTGCGTACATTCGTCGGTAATGACGAAGTAGCTCAGGTTACGCTGTTGCGGAAACTCGTAACGGAAGCCCAAGGCGTGGTCGAATACACGGAAACGGATGTTCATCAGCCGCTTGGAAGAGGTTTGCTCCAGTTCCACCAGCAGCTCTTTGTGATGGTCGCGTATTTCGTTCTCTTCGCCCCACACGGGTTTCCACGTCTCGTCTTTCTCGCTTTGGGATGCTTTCACCAGCCTGAAATAATCTACCAGGGCCGTGCCGTCCTTCAGCCGGAAGCCCATCCCGCTGGGTTTGACCACATCCTTGCCTTTATATTGCAACGAATAGCGGGGCGCTCCTCCTTCGGCCAGTTCGAAACGGAGGGTCAGGTTTCCGTCGGGCGACGTGACCGACTGTACTGTGCTTTCTTGTGCCTGTGCCAGTAAGCCCATGAAAGAGGCTGACAAGGCCAGGCAGATGGTTTTGAAAAAAGGTCTCATGTTGTTTGGTTTAAAATGATTACTCAAAATACGTTATTTCTTACTCAGTTTTACTATTTTGCAACCATGCGGAGGCAGCTCCACTTCCAGTCGCGAGGCTTCGCCTTCGTCGGTGTGTGTCCATAAGTCGCGCACGTCCATGCTGCCTTCGATGCCCAGCTCGGCAAACTCCACAGAACGTTTCTGCCTGCTGTCTTCGCGGTTGAAGAGCCCCAACACCCAATCGCCGTCAGAGAGTTGCCCGTACCATATCTGGCTTCGGCTGTCCCAGCGGTCGGCGGCAAGCGGCTTCCCGACAAAGCGGTCGGCGTTCAAGGCCAGCAGTTCGCTGTTCTGGTAGAAGCGGAGGTTGTCGCCTATCGTGTGATACTGGTCGGCCACGGTCACGGGGCCTCCGGCCATCAGTTGCAACGAGATGACCGACTGTTTCTCCTCGTCCGTGCCGAAGGTGTTCAGGCGGATAAAATCACCGTCAAGAATCACATTGTTTCGTCCGGCCACATCAGAGAAGTGAAGAAACCCGTCGAACATATTCATACTGGCAGGCCAGGAACCGTAAATCTTTCCACGCTCATTGGCAGAAAAATGTCCCCATCCCCCATCGCCCGTATCGGCCACAATGCGCACCATGTTCCCGTAACGTTTCTCCAAGTCTGCATGGTCGAACAAATGGGGCATAACCAACGAAGTAAACACACCATACTTTTGTGCCGATTCGCAGATATACTGCAAGGCCAGTTGATAGTTTTCGCGTCCATACCCACGCCCTACAGTACCCATATTACGGTCTTTGCCATTCTCATACCAACTCAAAAAATCCATGCGGATGTACTCCACCCCCATTTCCGAAAAATGCTTGAAGAATCCGTCAATGTATTCCTTGGCGCCCTTATGTGAAGCTACCACCCAGCTGAACCAAGTGTCGTCATGCCCGGAATTATCTATCTTATCGCCCGACTTGTATTTTAGATCGCCAAAGGTCACGTCCGTGCCCGGTATCGGGGTGTCGTCGGGTCCGTGCAGCCACAAGGGGTTGTCGTAGACGCCCACTTTCAGACCCTTTGCCCTGCATCTGGCAATGAGCTCCTCCAGCGGCATGCTTCCATAACGGGTCATATATCCCGATTCATCGTCGGCTATCATCGGAATGAATCCGTCGGTGCATATCATGTCGTATCCGTAAGGCTTCAGGTCGCGTGCCACCCAGTCGATGATGTTGTCCCATTCGTCCGGGCTGATGTCCATATCCTCATTGGCCACTCCGTTCTTGCTCTGGTTCCAGCAATATTCGTACACACTCCAGTACAACGGGGCTTTGTAGACGTGAATGTCCGTTTCAGGCTCCTGCGGCTCCTGCAAAGAACCGCTTCCAGAATCCTGGCATCCTCCTAAAAGGAATGCCAGGACTATCATCAAAATACCCATATTGAAAACTGTTGCCAATTTCATCACTAATTACTTTGTTATACGTATTACTTGGCAACTATGAGGCTCTAACGTCACAGCATAGGAGCCTTCCATAGCGCCCAAGTCCTGATGTGTCCAGAGGTCGCGCACATTTCCCGCTTTTCCCGTTTCGATGCCCAGTTCTTTCCCGAAATCGATGCGGTATTCGTCCGCTGCATCTTCACGGTTGAAAAAAGCGACAATCCAATCGCCGCAAGGCAATTTCCCAATCCAGCGGGAACTGTCTTTGCTCTTGACATCCCGGGACAACGGTTGGGCACAGAAGCCAGCCTTGTTCAGTTCTATCAGCTCCTTGTTCCGATAGACCTCCAAGCACTCCTCCGTCGCCGTGTCAAACTGGTCTGAAACGGCCAGCGCAGACCCTGTGACAACCATCAACGAGAACAGGAAACGGCGTTCGTCCACATCGGCCATAGTGTTCATGCGCATAAAATCTCCGTCCATAATCAACCGGCCGGGGGCCGCTATGTCAGAGAATCCGATGAAGCCATCGAACGCATTGCCGTATTGCGGCCAGTTTTCCTGACGTTCGCCCCTCCGGCGTCCACTCACAAAGTCCCATCCGCCTTTGAAGCAATCGTCACTGATGCGTATCATGTCGCCATACGGTATTTCGTTCTTGCCGTGACTGAAACAGTTGGGCATCACCAGGCTGATGAAAATCTCATCGCCTGCTTCCTCCTTAATCCATTTCAAGGCTTGCACGTATTTGTCCGAACCGTAGTTCCGCTCGTAATTCTCCAGGAAGTCGATGCGCAGGTAAGTGGCCCCTAAGTCGATGAAATGACGCACATATCCCTTTATCCACTGCTCGGCTCCGGGACGGGCGGTATCCACCCAATACAAATCGGCGTTGAAACTGTTCTTCCCCACGATTTGGCGGGCGGTGGTTTCCGCGCCTGCCACCGGACAGTCTTGCTCCCACGCGGCACGTGTCAGCCACATCGGGTTGTAGTAGACGCCGAACTTCATCCCTTTGCCACGGATGTAATCACTCCAATAGCTGAAGTCATGCTGCCAATCACTGTTGTACTTGGTGATGTATCCGTTGGCATCTATCGTTTGCGCCTGTTCTATCCACCCGTCAGTGCATATCATATCGTAGCCATACGCTTTCAGATGCGTGTCCATCCAATCGATGTTTTTCTTGTAACGGTCTTCGGGCAGAGGCCGGTTGTTGTCGTAGCAATACTCGTAGGCCATCCAATACATCGGACCGCTGCCCTTGCGGGTAAACTTGCTGTCGCGGGAGTGGACGGGGAGGAAGTTTGCCAGAAGCAAACTTCCCAATAAGAATAGTCTAAAAACGAAGTTCATATACCATACAAATCGTTTTAGTAATTATTCGCCCAAATAAGATGCCGAGATGGTCCAGTTGCGCAGGTCGAAGGTCAGATTGTAGGTTCCCGCAGCGGTAACCTTCCACTTCAAATCTTCGCCTCCGGCGTACATCAAGAATACTTCGGCATTGATGCCGCTCTGGTTTATCTCACGTCCTTGCGTAGTAGGATGTACGAACGGTGCATCCCAACTGCCCGTCACCAAGCAGCATTTCAACTCGCCGGTGTTCAGATGCCCTTCATACACGAAAATCAACGGATCAGCTTCCGTCGGTGTCAAAGCCGTAGGGTTGCTGATATCCCACCCTGCTGGAGTGGCATCGCCTACCATGTAAAACGTTTCGGTTTTAATCGGCAGATTTCCTTCGATGACAATCAAGTCTTTTTCTCCTTCGCAACCAGCCAAGGCTATGGTCAGCAGCAACACGGCTGCTTGTACAAAATGATATAGCTGTTTCATAAGAATAAGTCTTTTTTAGTTATAAAATTTATTTGTCGTATCCAGGATTTTGCTTCAAATTATGATTAGCATTCAGCACGTCGCGCGTAATGGCAAAAATCTCGGTATGATTATCGGAATCAGCCTCCTTATCCCACCAACATCCACTGTTGAACTGTCCGAAACGGATAAGATCAATGCGGCGGCGTCCTTCAGCAAAGAACTCGCGTCCCCACTCATCCAGCAATTCGCTCTCAGTAAGTTGGGCTTGTCCTTCGGGTGCATAAAGGTTACGTGTCCAGCTTTCCGCCGGATAGTTGCGCTTGCGCACACTGTTCAATAACTTGGCCGCTCCCTCTACATCACCTTGGCGGAATTTGCATTCAGCCAATGAGTAGACAATCTCAGCCAGGCGGATTTCAGTAAAGTCAGATTCCATCTGCTGGTCATCTTCGTCACTATAGAAAGGATACTTACAGAAGTGCCATCCTGAATTGTGATCGCCCGTTGTGAGGTTACTGGTCTTGTCGTCTGGATACTGTCCTTCGGGAAGTCCGTGGAACTTTCCAACGGCATCGCGGATACACAAATCATAATCTGAATTAGGAGAAGGTACATACTTCAGTTCACCGTTTTCATCCGTGTAGGGCAGTTTGCCGTAAAGGAACATTCCTTCACGAGTATTATTGCCCAAGTTCCTATACAATTTCAAACGTTCATCTTCAGGATATTTGCGGAACTTCTGGATAGGCATACCCAACGTGTACTCATACAAATTGCCACTCAAGTCATAGCTGGGTGAAGCAGCATACTTACAGTTATGATCACCCGCCTTTGCCTTGGAGTCGTTGAAGTAGAAACGGATGCGCGCCGGCACAGTCCACCAATAGGTATCGCCTTGATAGTGCCAATAAGAGTAGCCCTGTGATGCAGGGAATCCAAAGATGACTTCGTCGCATGTCTCGTTATTCCAATCGAACGGAGCATCCCAAGTGGCAGCCAATTCGTACTTGCCATACTTGCCGTCCAAGATTTCCTGAGCGTAAGTGGCACAATCGGCATAGCGGTTTTCGTCGATATAGGTCTCTGCATTGAGGTAAAGCCGTACCAACAAAGAGGCAGCCGCTGCTTTGGTCCATTGTCCCTGAATACCTTGATTACCTCCCAACGTCTCTTTCGTGGTCAGCAAATTCAAGCATTCTTTCAGCTCCGTCTCAATGAATTCAAAAATGACTTTCGGCTCTACTTGTCCTTCAGAGTTCAACGATACATCATTGAAGCTTACTGCCAACGGGACGTTGCGGAAAGCATCCAATAATCTCAGGTAAAACCAAGCTCGTAATGCTCGGCACTGTGCCTTGAGGTTGTTGAACTCGTCATCCGTAAAACCAAATTTCTCGGGCGATAACGAACTGAGGTCTTCAATCACATAGTTGGCCTGCATGATACCTTGGAAACATCCGTTCCATTCAGTCTGTGCATCGCCGTCTTCAATCGTCCACGTATGGTAATGCAAACGGCGCCAGCGCCCTCCGTCATCCCACCAACCGTCACGCGTCGGTGTTATCAACTGATCGGCCGAGAGTTCGTTCAAAACATGTCGAGACTGTATGCTCCAGAAAGCATGTTCAAAAGGACGGAATGTAGCACGTACCACATCCATCTGGGTATTGTAATAGTTCTGGGAACCCACTTGGTCGTAAAGGGTTTCATCCAAATTGGTGCAACCGGTTGCAAACACGGTAGCTAATGCCGTTGCGGCTATATATATCTTTTTTAAGACTTTCATATTCTTATTAATTTTAAGGAATCTTAGAAATCAATCTGCACACCTACAATAAACTGGCGGCTCGACGGATAGTAACTGCGCGAACCGGTACCCCCCGGATTCAGTCCGTTTACCTGATAGGTAGAAGGATCTACACCACTAAATTTAGTGAAAGTCAACAGGTTCTTCCCGGTACCATAAACACGTAATTTCTTCAGGTATTTCCATTGAGGATTGAAGGTATAGCCCAAAGTCAACATATCCAGCTTCACGTAATCGCCGCGCTCCAAGAAATAATCACTTACTACCGGGTTGGCAGTAATCTGTGCATTCTTCTCATAAGCTTTCTTCAGCACGTTACCAATGAAGCTCTTGGTGCCATAGTAAAAATCATGGATGTTAAAGATATCATATCCAAAAGCGCCACGGAAGAAAATGGAGAGGTCGAAATTCTTATAACGGAAATTATGAGTCATAGAGCCAGTAAACTTAGGAAGTCCGTTGCCTACAATCTGGCGGTCTTCATCCGTAGCCTGGTCGGCTTTAATCATATCTCCGTCCTTGTCATACACAATCCAGTTGCCCTGTTCATCGATACCGGCATATTTGAACATATAAAAGTTTCCTAAACGCTTCCCTTTCTCAATGCGCTGCAAGTAATGGAAAGGATAGGGATCCTCAGTACCCACTACGTCGTAGAAATCTTGTCCCACATATTCCGAGTTACTGAAATCAACAAACTCATTACCCATGGTCGAACCGACTACTGACACTGAATAATCAAAGTCTTTGGTCTTCACAGCATCCCAAGTAATATCTATTTCCAGACCAGTATTCTTCATTGTACCTACATTGACAAACGTTGTGTCAAACAAGTAGGGCGGAACCGACACTTTGTAATCACCCAACAAGTCTTGCTGACGACGGTTGAAGTAATTGATAGAACCGTACACTCGGTTCTTGAAGAGGGCAAAATCAATACCTATGTTCCAGTTCTTTCCTTTTTCCCATTTCAAATCAGGATTTACGTTCTTTGACGGACCCCATACCTGGAAATAGCGACCATTGTAATAGTAATAACCAAAAGGCGTCATTGTACTCAGTGACTTATAGCTGTCGAATTCCTGGTTTCCGGTAATACCGAAGTCACCGCGCAGCTTCAAATCGTTAATCCAACTAATACCCTTCATAAACGACTCCTCCGAAATGCGCCATCCGAGTGAAACAGCAGGGAAGTTACCCCATTTGTTGTTGGCTCCGAACTTTGAAGATCCTTCGTGGCGCAGTGAAGCTGTCATCAGGTACTTGCCCTTGTAGTCGTAACTGATACGGCCGAAGAATGCGATAAGTTTTGAGTCGTTCTTGTAAGAACCCATTCCCACTTCGCCTTCGTCTTTGGCATATTCACCGGAACCAATGTTGTTGAAGCCCAAACCGTCGTTGGAAAAATCCTTGTTTGAAGCATTCAACCCGGAATATTGCGAATACTGGTAAGAATAACCGGCCATAGCCTTCAGGTTGTGGCCACCGAAAGATGTCTGGTAGTTAGTTATCCACTCCAACACGTGTTGGCGTTCCTTGCTATACGAGCGAGAAGCCTCTCCGTCACGTCCAGCATTTATACACAACGTACTGGTAGAAGGACGGAACCAGCCGTTAAAGTTGTCATATTGGTGATCGGCAAATGTGATTTGTGTGTTCAGCGAATGATTGCCGGTCTTGTCTTTCAGCAACAAAGGCAACAGGTTCAAACGGGCCGTAGCATCCCAGTCAAGCAACTTGGTTTCTCCTTTGTCTTCTTCCAAAGCCATCAGTTCCACAGGATTGTATCCTGCCGTCTGCCCTTGGAAGTTATAATATTTTGAAGGATCTTGAGGGTCACGAATTGGCGTGGTAGGATTGGCCTCAATAGCGTTGCGGAACACATCCCACGCTGCTTGGTCACGATAAGCGATACGTGGAGCGATGTTAACAGTAAACGTAAACAAGCCATCAGCCGTTGTATGGTTTAAAGAAGCACGTGCACCATATTCTTCACGCCCTGAACGAAGGTCGATACCGCGTGCATCGCGATAATCTGCACTTACACGATAGGAGGTACGGTCGTTTCCGCCACTTAAAGTCAGCGTATGCTGCATGCTAAATCCTGTCTGGCTTACGGCATCCAGCCAATCATCGTTACCCCCTAAATCATAACCTACCGAAGAATCAGAACGCAAGTCGCGGTATTCTTGTGCAGTAAGCATATCCAGTTCTTTCTTCATCACATCGAACGAGAATGTGCCGGTATAAGATGTATGTATGCTGCCGTCCTTGCTACCTTTCTTAGTCGTAATCAGGATAACACCGTTGGAACCCCGTGTTCCATAAATAGCCGAAGCCGCGCCGTCTTTCAATATATCGAAACTGGCAATGTCATTTGGATTAAGATTTGTAAGATTACCTCCAGGCACACCGTCAATTACAATCAACGGGCCCAAACCTGCCGCACGCGACGAAACGCCACGTATCTGAATACTGGCTTGGTTGTTGGGGTCGCCCGCACCGGTATTGGTAATAGACACTCCGGGCACTTTGCCTTGAATCATCATGGTAGGGTCAATACTGCTCACGGCAAGAAAATCTTTTTGAGAAACGTGCGAAATGGCTGAAGTCAGTTCTTTCTTATCCATCGTACCATAGCCAATAACCACCACTTCGGCCAACATCTCAGTGTCTTCACCCAAGGCAATTTTCAGCTCTGTACGCCCATTCACCGGCACTTCAACAGTTTTGTAACCAATGTAGGACACTATCAGCACATCATTTTTGCCTACTCCCTCGAGCACAAACTGCCCGTCTAAATCAGTAATGCAACCTTTTGTTGTAGATTTAACTTGGATGTTTACTCCAGGAAGTGTTTCTTGAGTAGCTGCGTCTGTCACTACTCCCTTTACGCTTAATTGCTGCGCCCACGCAGTTTGAGCCAGTCCTCCAAGCACAAACAACAAGCATAATAAAAAACCCAGTTTACGGAATTTTCTTCTCATAGCTTTACATTTTAAAGTTAAACAATGTGGTTCATTTGTTTACATGCAAAGGTAGATAAGATGTCTTCCAAGAGCAACTAATTAAGGTCATTTTAATACTACTTCTTACATTGCGCCACTATAAATCAGCTAAATACAAAATATTAAATCAACATAAAATTAAGATTCCCGAGGTTTACAAATACGCAAAATATGATTGTCAAATTCATCTTTTGAAACGAGCGATTTAGCTTTTACCTTAGCTTTGTAGACATAAATCGTATTTTGTGAAATATTCAGGTATTTGGCCACCAATGCCGTGTCGGCAATACCCAACCGCATTAAGGCAAAGATACGTACTTCGGTGGGCAACATGCCACTATCGGTCAGACAAGCCTGATATTCCTCTGGAAAGAGTTTGTTATATTCCTCCAAGAAAGTAGGAAACAGTTTCAAGAAGGCGGCATCAAACGATGAAGACATACGCTCACGCTCCTGCCTGATATTGATTCCGTTAATGATAGACAGCAAATCATCATACTGTTTGGCTTTCAGTTTACGTTTCAACTGCTTACACTTCTCCTCTACATCATTCACAAAGGATGAATCACCATACAACGACTGAACGATATAACTGTCTTTTATCTCATTAGCCTCTTGCAGCTGCATATTGATGACAGACAACTGCCGATTGACCGCATCACGTTCACAGGCCTTCCGCTCGACTTCATTCCTTGCCTCGCACAAGCTACGATTCTTTTTCTTCAAAATGACATACAAAACGGCTAACAACAGCAAAGTAAGCAAAACAAAAGCGCCGAAGGCAAATAGGAAATTCCGCTGGCGGCTCATCTGTTCGTAACGGCGGCTTTCTATCAGCGGCAATATGGAGTTGATTTCCATTTTACGAATACGCGTGTTATAGAAGTTGGCATCACTCTGTGCCCTATGCACATAGCGTGTCGCACGGTCAATGTCGCCTGCCTCGTACATATAAGAGGCAAGCGTCTTGCCGGCGGAAGTCTCACGCGTATTAGAGCGAATGTCATTAATGGCAGAAAGCGCCATGTAATAGGTGGCTTCGGCTCTCCGCCCCAACTTGTCGCACATTTCACCTATCATGAAACATTGCACTGCCTGATCGTGTAGCGACAACGAATACTTACCCAGCAACTGTTTCCGCCTCTCAATCATAGAAGCCGGCGGAAGGAACTCCACCGAAAGCATGTCTTTCGTGTAAGTCCTCCGGTATACGTCAGCGTTCATAGCGGCACTTGCCAGCACTTGAGCACGAGCCTGTTCACGCAAAGACTCGTAATGTTGCCAAAGGCTGTCGTTATCTACCGAAAAATCACGCATATTCTGATATAAATATAGGCATTGCGTATAATAATGCTCCAACATTTGGGGACTCAAGCCTTCCACCGAAAATTCCCTGTTCACTTCGTCGGCTTCCTTGTAAAAACCCACTGCCGTATAACAAAAAATCAGACTGCTCTTGGCCAGCGCAATCGACTCGGGCTGCTGCAACTGCTCCGCCAGCCGCAAGGAACGCACGGCATACACATAAGCAGAATCGTACTGGTAATACTTGTATTCTTCAAACAGTTCATTACACAAAGCAAAGCAATGATGATCGTCGACCGATTGGCGCAACAAGGTCTTCAACGAAACCAGTTTTTCTTCCTTTTTCTGCATGTATACATCACACTGGCTCATCTCGTAATCCAACACATGCAATACCGAATCAATATTCAACGCCGTATCATCCGCTTGCACCCTACCGGCAAACGACACTCCAAACAGAGCTAATATAACCCAATAATGATTTAACACGTATCTCGAAACCATTTTTAAGCAAATGTAAAGGACAAGCTGACAAGGTACTGCCTTGCGGACTGTATCTCCTCGTCAACTTGTCTGTTAAAACAAAACTATGTTACCCGTGCCGACTTAGAACACGCTCCACGCCACGGTCAGCCCGGCCATCACAATGGCCACCATCGACATCAGCTTGATGAGAATGTTCAGGCTGGGGCCCGACGTGTCTTTAAACGGGTCACCCACGGTGTCACCCACCACCGTCGCCTTGTGAACGTCGCTTCCCTTGCCGCCGAAGTTGCCTTCCTCCACGTATTTCTTGGCGTTGTCCCACGCACCGCCAGAGTTTGCCATAAAGATGGCCAGCACGAAGCCGCTACTCAGGCCACCAATCAGCAGACCGAGCACGCCCGGCACGCCGAAGATGATGCCCGTCAGGATGGGGGCGATGATGGCGATGAGCGAAGGAACTACCATTTCGCGCTGCGCTCCCTTAGTGGAAATAGCCACACAACGGGCGTAGTCAGGTTCAGCCTCACCAGTGAGAATACCCTTGATCTCCCGGAACTGACGACGCACCTCGTCCACCATATGTGCGGCGGCACGGCCGACGGCATTCATCGTCAAGCCGCAGAAAAGGAAGGCCATCATGGAACCGATGAACATACCCGAGAGGACTTTAGGGTTCATCAATGTAACGTCATAATGGTGCATGAAGTCGAAGAAGGTGGCGTCTTGCAGCGGTACGGCCTTGTCACCCACAAAAATTTCCGTAGTGCCCAAGCGAGTCAGACCAATACGGATTTCCTCAACATACGAAGCGAGCAGAGCCAAACCCGTCAGAGCAGCCGACCCGATGGCGAAACCTTTGCCCGTAGCGGCCGTCGTATTGCCCAGCGAATCAAGGGCATCAGTACGTTTGCGTACCTCGGCGCCCAGTCCGGACATCTCGGCATTACCGCCCGCATTGTCGGCGATGGGGCCGTAAGCGTCCGTAGCAAGCGTAATACCCAGCGTGGAGAGCATGCCCACTGCAGCGATACCAATGCCATATAGGCCGAGGCCCACGTTACTGAAATCGAAACCCGAAGCGAAAAGATAGGAAGCGATGATACCTACTACTACAGCAATTACTGGTATGGCCGTGGAGAGCATACCCAAACCGATACCCGAAATGATAACCGTAGCAGGCCCCGTCTTACCACTCTCGCTGAGCTTTTGTGTAGGTTTATAGGATTGTGAAGTATAGTACTCCGTCGAACGACCAATAACGATGCCTACCAGCAGCCCCACGACGACAGAACAGGAAATCCACATCCAATTATCGAGCTTAAGCAGCCAGAGGATGAGGAACGTAGCCACAACGATAAGTACCGAACTGAGATTTGTACCAAAGCCAAGCGCACCAAGCAGATCTTTCATCGTGGCATTCTCCTTCGTACGTACCGAAAAGATACCAATAATGGAAAGTATAATTCCCACCGCCGCGATGAGCATTGGTGCAATGACGGCCTTGTACTGCATCGTCGTATCCCCCGAATGAATAAAGGCCGCTGCACCCAGTGCCGCCGTAGCGAGAATGGAACCACAGTAACTTTCATAGAGGTCGGCACCCATACCAGCTACGTCGCCCACATTGTCGCCCACATTGTCTGCAATGGTCGCCGGATTGCGCGGATCGTCCTCAGGGATACCTGCTTCAACTTTACCTACCAGATCAGCACCTACGTCGGCAGCCTTCGTATAGATGCCACCACCCACACGAGCGAACAGTGCCTGCGTAGATGCACCCATACCGAAGGTCAGCATCGTAGTAGTAATGACACAAAGTTTGTGCGTAGGCGTCAGTACGTCAGCTGGAATAACAGCGTTTAGCAGCAAATACCAAAATGAAATGTCCAGCAGACCTAATCCCACTACAACCAGCCCCATCACCGCGCCGCTGCGAAAGGCAATGCGTAGACCACCATTCAGCGACTGCCGGGCAGCATTAGCAGTACGAGCCGAAGCATACGTAGCCGTCTTCATGCCCAAAAAGCCCGACAAGCCCGAGAAGAAACCACCCGTCAGAAAGGCGATGGGCACCCAGTGGTTCTGCATATCAAAACCGTAAGCCATGACTGAGAACAGGATAACAAGGCCTAAGAAAACCCAGCCCACAATCTTGTACTGCTGCTTGAGATAAGACATGGCGCCTCGGCGTACCGCTGCGGCAATTTTAATCATCTGAGGCGTACCCTCACTCTGTTTCATCATCTGGCGATGGAAGTGCCAGGCAAAGCCGAGAGCCAGCACGGAAGCTGCCGGCACCAGCCAGAAAAGCAGTTGGTCCATAGCATTCTCAATTTTAAAGGTTCGAAATGATTGATTGCGCTAAAATATGGATTTAGAATGAAAAAAGCAAATCCGTACGCCAAGAATATCGCCTGAGCAAAAGCTATATCCCGTTAAAAAACAAAAACCAAAACCCTTCTTACCTACAAACAAGACAACGCTCTGCCAGCCTACTTCAAAGGACGGACCATCGCTACGAACTATTCCTTGTGCACTGTCGAAAGCAGGCAGAAATATGTCGTGAAAATGAAAAACGAAACGAGGACGAAACATGTACCTCGCATCAAAGCGTTGCGGAACGTGTCTCGTCCTCGTTGCCCAAGGTGGGGAGGCTCAGAAGCGTCACTCCACCGTTACAGCCGTACCTGCAGCGGTCACCATCAGCATGGAGCCACTACCACCCACGGTCTCATAGTCCAGATCGACGCCGATGACGGCGTTGGCACCCAGTGCACGTGCCTGCTCCTCCATTTCGCGCAGGGCCGTCTCCTTGGCCTCGCGGAGTACTTCTTCATAAGAGCCACTGCGCCCGCCCACGATGTCACGGATGCTAGCAAAGAGATCGCGGAAAACATTGGCACCGATAATGGTTTCGCCGGAAACGATGCCATAGTAGCGGGTGATTTTCCCGCCGTCAATCATAGAGGTTGTTGTCAGTAACATAATTCGTTCGTTTTAAAAAGTCATTTGCTCTTATTAGACGCAGCGCAGTGGCAAAAAGTTGCAGCGAGCCGTTATTTTTCAACACCCGATCAAAACATCCGACTGACCCGCTCCACACCGGCAACCAACGCATCAATTTCTTCCTTCGTATTATACAGGGCAAACGAAGCACGGACAGTACCCTCAATGCCAAGGCGCTGCATCAACGGCTGAGCGCAGTGATGACCCGTACGGACGGCAATACCGAGACGGTCGAGTAAAGTACCCATATCGAAATGGTGGATGTCGCCCACAAGAAAGGATATAACGCTCCCCTTCTCGGCAGCCTCACCGAAGATGCGCATGCCGGGGATTTCCTTCAGGCGACGAGTTGCGTACTCAGTCAGATCGTGCTCGTAGGCGGCAATGCGGTCCATGCCAAGGGTCGTAACATAATCAAGTGCACGGGCCAGTCCGGTGGTGCCAATATAGTCGGGTGTGCCGGCCTCAAACTTGAAGGGCAGTTCATTAAACGTGGTCCGCTCGAAAGAGACGTGCTGAATCATCTCACCGCCGCCCTGATAGGGAGGCAGTTTATCGAGCCATTCCTCCTTGCCATAGAGCACGCCGACACCCGTTGGACCGTAGACCTTATGTCCGGAAAAAACATAAAAATCAGCATCGAGCGCCTGCACATCGACGGGCATGTGGGGGATACTCTGGGCACCGTCCACCAGCACGGGTACGCCGTGAGCGTGGGCAGTGGCAATCATATCTTTGACTGGATTGACCGTGCCAAGTACATTACTAACGTGCGTCACGCAGACAATGCGAGTACGTTCGGTGAAGAGCCGTTCGTATTCGTCGAGCAGCAGCTCGCCGCAGTCGTTTATAGGGATGACGCGAAGCTTGATACCCTTGCGCATCTGCAGCAACTGCCAGGGGACGATGTTGCTGTGGTGCTCCATGGTGGAGACGATGACCTCGTCGCCCTCGCCGAGGAAGGCTTCGCCGAAGCTGGAGGCAAGCAGGTTGATGCTCTCCGTGGTGCCGCGGGTGAAGACGATTTCATTAGTGCTGCGGGCGTTGATGAAGCGACGGACAGTCTCGCGGCTGGCTTCGTGGAGTTCAGTAGCCTGCTGAGAAAGGAAGTGAACACCGCGGTGGACGTTGGCGTTGACGCTGTAGTATTCATCAGTGATGGCATCAACTACGCATCGGGGCTTCTGGGTAGTAGCGCCGTTGTCCAGGTAAACCAGCGGCTTGCCATAAACAGTACGGGCGAGAATCGGAAAATCAGCCCTTATCTCTTCTACATTATACATAATAATAACAATTGATTGTCATTGATTTCATTTACAGATAGCACACCCCTGACATTTGTTCAGCTCGCCACGAAAGCGCTTCTCTACCAGCAGGTGCAACCGGTCGCGCAAGGCATCGAGACGAATAGTGTCGATAACCTCGTTGACGAAAGCAAACATCAACAGCAGACGGGCCTCATGCATCGGAATACCGCGCTGCCGCATATAGAACAGAGCTGCATCGTCCAACTGTCCGACCGTCGCCCCGTGGCTGCACTTCACGTCATCGGCATAGATTTCCAGCTGCGGCTGCGTGTACATGCGGGCTTCACGCGTAGCACATAGGTTCCGATTGGTCTGTTGCGAAGAGGTATGCTGTGCCCCAGGACGCACCAGAACAAGTCCGGCAAAAGCACCCGTAGCCTGATCGTCGAGCACGTATTTGAAGAGTTCGTTCGATGTACAATGGGGCACAGCGTGGTCGATAGCAGTATGGTTGTCTACATGCTGGTTTTTATCGGCGATAACCATGCCGCAAAGATTGATTTCAGCTCCCTCGCCAGCCAAAGTAACATTGACGGAGTTGCGCGTCGTACCACCTGTCAAGGTCATACCGTTCAGTAGCACGTTGCTTCCGCTGTCCTGCTGGACATACATATTGCTGACACGTACAGTACTGTTGTGGGTTTCTTCCAGTTCGTAAAGATCAAGAACAGCGTCGCGTCCCACAAAGATTTCCACTACCTGCGTAGCAAGGAAATTGACAGCATCCATGGCGTGGTCGCAAACCAGCATCCGTACCTGTGCACCGTCCTCCAATACGATAAGCACGCGACGGTTTACCATCAGATTGACATCGCTACGCAATATATTTACCAATTGTATGGGCCGTTCTACCACCACACCACTGGGCACGTAGAGCAACACGCCATCTTCCGCCAAGGCCGTATTAAGGGCCGTCACGCCATCTTTCTCGGTATCGGCCAAATGTCCGTAATACTTCTTCACCAATTCAGGATGTTCTGTCGCCAACTGTCGCAGGCTTCCCCAAAGCACACCTTCAGGTAGGTGCGACTTGGGCAATACTTTGTCATAAAAGGCATCGTTAACGACAAAATAGAGCGAAGTGCTCATGTTGGGCACATCACACTTGAACACGTCATAAGGATTAACGGGGATATCAAGCTGTTTCAGGTTGAGCCCATAGTCAGGTTCAAAGAGTTTACTGATATCAGTATATTTGTATTTCTCGTCCTCACGGGTGGGGAAACCGAGGCGCTCAAAGTCTGCAAAGGCCGCAGCACGCGGAGCATTCATTACCTCACAACTATGCTGGCATATCATAGCCTCACACTGCGAGAACAGATCAATGTATTGTTGTTCGGGTCTCATAATTCCTCACTCCTCATTTAACTGCTCTTTTTTTATCCAGTCGAAGCCGCGGCGTTCGATTTCCGTTGCCAATTCCGGTCCGCCCGTCTTCACAATACGGCCACCTAGAAGGACATGCACCACATCAGGCTTCAGGTAGTCCAACAAGCGTTGATAGTGCGTGATGACCATTGCAGACGTCTGCTCCGTGCGCAGCTTGTTGAAGCCCTCGGCCACGATGCGCAGGGCGTCCACGTCGAGGCCGGAGTCCGTCTCGTCAAGGATAGCGAAAGTAGGCTCCAGCATCGCCATCTGAAAGATTTCATTACGTTTCTTCTCGCCGCCACTGAAACCTTCGTTTACAGAACGGTTGGCCAACTTGCTATCCAGTTCCACAATAGCCCGTTTTTCACGCATCAGTTTCAAAAACTCCGAAGCCGACAAGGCAGGCAGGTGGCGATACTTGCGTTGCTCATTGACAGCCGTACGCATAAAATTCACCATTGAAACACCAGGAATCTCAACTGGTGTTTGGAAAGACAGGAAGATACCTTCATGAGCACGGTCTTCGGGTGACAAGGCCAATAAATCTTTGCCATTGAAGGTAATAGAACCATGTGTCACTTCATAAGCGGGATGTCCCACGAGAACATTACTCAACGTACTTTTTCCGGCACCGTTCTGTCCCATAAGGGCGTGCACCTCACCGTCACGAATCGTGAGGTTGATGCCTTTCAATATTTCTTTGCCATTGATGCTGGCATGAAGGTCTTTAATCTCTAACATAATTTTTATCATTAAGAATGAAGAATAAAGAATGAAAGTTGCCTTTCCTCATCCTGTCTTCCTCATCCGACTCATTTTATTCTTAATTCTTTATTATCCGTTCTTTATTTAACCCACGCTTCCTTCCAACGAAATACTCAACAGCTTCTGAGCCTCAACGGCAAACTCCATCGGCAACTTGTTAAGCACTTCTTTGGCATAACCATTCACAATAAGTCCTACGGCATCTTCACTCGAAATACCACGTTGATTGCAGTAGAATATCTGATCTTCACTGATTTTACTGGTGGTCGCTTCATGTTCCACCACTGCAGTTTCGTTATGGATGTCCATATAAGGGAAGGTGTGTGCACCGCATTTGTCACCCAACAAGAGCGAATCACACTGACTGTAGTTACGCGCATTGTCAGCCTTAGGGCTAACACGTACCAGTCCACGGTAGGAGTTCTCGCTCCGTCCGGCAGAAATTCCTTTACTGACGATAGTCGAACGGGTATTCTTTCCGATGTGGATCATCTTCGTACCCGTATCGGCCTGCTGGTAGTTATTGGTTACAGCCACACTGTAAAACTCAGCAATCGAATTATCACCCGCCAGGATACAAGAAGGATATTTCCACGTGATGGCACTACCCGTTTCTACCTGTGTCCACGACAGCTTACTATCTACACCTTTACAAATGCCACGTTTGGTAACGAAATTGTACACGCCACCTTTGCCTTCAGCATCACCCGGATACCAGTTCTGTACAGTGCTGTATTTCACTTCCGCACGATCATGTACTACAATCTCTACGATAGCAGCATGCAATTGGTTCTCATCACGCATAGGAGCAGTACAGCCTTCGAGATAGGAAACATAAGCATCATCATCGGCCACAATGAGCGTACGCTCAAACTGCCCCGTTCCCCGCGCATTGATACGAAAATAAGTAGACAATTCCATCGGGCACCGCACTCCTTTGGGAATATAAACGAAAGAACCGTCAGAGAACACAGCAGAATTGAGCGCAGCAAAGAAATTGTCGCGATAAGGCACCACAGAACCTAAATACTTCTGCACCAGATCGGGATGTTCACAGATAGCCTCACTCATGGAACAAAAAATGATACCTTTTTCCATTAATGTTTCTTTGAAGGTAGTCTTCACGGAGACAGAATCCATCACAGCATCCACAGCCATACCACTCAATGCCATCTGTTCTTCCAAAGGGATACCCAGCTTATTGAAGGTCTTGATCAGTTCGGGATCGACTTCGTCCATACTTTTCGGCCCTTCTTTTTTCTTGGTAGGGTCAGCATAATAGGAAATGGCCTGGTAATCAATTTCAGGAATACGGAGGTGAGCCCATGTAGGCATCTCCAGCGTCAACCAATGGCGATAAGCCTTCAGGCGAAACTCCAGCATCCAATCGGGCTCGCCCTTCTTCTCGGAAATCAAGCGGATGATATCTTCGTTCAAGCCCTTCTCGATGACGTCAGTGTGCACATCGGTCGTGAAACCGTACTTGTACTTTTCCTGCGTAAGTTCCTTGACGTATTTATTAGGTTCTTCTTGTCGCATATCTTGTCTATATTCAAGTTCATCAAAATTTCACTGTCATAAGAATTCGACAGCCATTTCTTTAGCCGCAGGTAAAAAGACACCTGCAAACTTCTCCAACGGATAATATAACACAGACTCCCGCTTTTTTGTTTTCTTCAGGAGCGCATTGTCCGTATCAATATATTCGACCACACAAATCAGCAGACTTACCAGCAAAGCAGACTTCAGCAGGCCTAATCCGGCCCCCAGCAGACGGTTGACCCATCCTAACGAAACGGCTTCCATCGCCTTGGTCAACAACAAAGCCAACAGCAGGAATGCCAGCGGAACAGCCAGCCAAATAACCACGAAAGCGATGCCCTGTGCCACTGTCAACGAGTCGGTTAGCGGCAGAAATATCCGCTCGGCCACGGTAGCATACAATGCCTTGGCGATCAACAGACCGGCTACAAGCCCCAGCAAACCAGCTAACTGTCTGAGAAAGCCTTTGGCAAACCCCACTATGGTTCCCGCCCCCAGAATGACGAGTATAACGATATCTATGGTGGTCATACTTTTTATGATATAAATAAATCAGCCGCAGACTACACCAACAACGCAGATTTCACCCGTTCCTACAGCTCGGCAGCACGATTGATTCGCGCAGCATAAAATCCGTGTCGTCCGCGTTGTCTGCGGCTGAAAGTCTAACTATTCAGAATCAGAGTGTCTGTTTTACTTCCACTTCCTCGAATGTTTCGATGACATCGCCCACCTTGATGTCGTTGCAACCAGTCAGGCTAATACCGCATTCAAAGTTAGTTCCGACTTCTTTCACATCATCCTTGAAGCGCTTCAAGGCATTGATATTGCCGGTAAATACCACAATACCATCACGAATCAGACGAGCCTTATCGGTACGTTTCACCTTACCGGTCTTCACCATCGCACCGGCTACTACGCCAACCTTACTGATATTGAAGACCTCACGCACTTCGATAGTAGCGGTAACCTGTTCCTTCAATGTCGGAGCAAGCATACCCTCCATTGCAGACTTCACCTCCTCGATAGCATCATAGATGACAGAATACTTACGGATATCTACACCTTCCTGTTCGGCCAGTTTGGCAGCAGCTCCCGAAGGACGTACCTGGAAACCTACGATAATGGCATCCGAAGCAGCAGCCAAGGATACATCCGATTCAGAAATCTGTCCCACGCCTTTGTGGATAACGTTGACTTGGATCTGTTCTGTAGACAACTTGATCAACGAATCGCTCAAGGCCTCTACCGAACCGTCCACGTCGCCTTTCACGATGACATTCAGCTCGTGGAAGTCACCCAATGCCAGACGGCGGCCCACTTCGTCGAGCGTCAGCATCTTCTGCGTACGCAGACCCTGTTCGCGCTGCAACTGCTCACGCTTATTGGCAATCTCGCGTGCTTCCTGTTCGGTTTCAATCACGTGGAACGTATCACCTGCGGCAGGGGCTCCGTTCAGGCCCAGAATAAGAGCAGGTTCAGACGGACCGGCCTGTGTCATTCGCTGGTTACGCTCGTTGAACATCGCTTTCACCTTACCATAATTGGTTCCGGCCAAAACGATATCACCTACTTTCAACGTTCCGTTGGATACCAACACAGTTGCTACATAACCGCGACCTTTGTCAAGCGACGACTCGATAATAGATCCTGTAGCTTTACGATTGGGGTTAGCCTTCAGTTCCAACATTTCAGCCTCCAACAATACTTTCTCCATCAATTCAGGAACGCCAATACCTTTCTTAGCCGAGATATCCTGAGACTGGTACTTACCGCCCCATTCCTCTACCAGGAAATTCATGTTGGCCAGTTCTTCCTTGATCTTATCGGGATTGGCAGTCGGCTTATCTATCTTGTTGATGGCAAATACGATGGGAACGCCGGCAGCCATGGCATGGTTGATAGCCTCCTTGGTCTGCGGCATGACGTTATCGTCGGCTGCCACAATGATGATGGCAATATCCGTCACCTTGGCACCACGGGCACGCATGGCGGTAAATGCTTCGTGACCCGGCGTATCAAGGAACGTAATCTTACGTCCGTCTTCCAACGTCACGTGATAAGCACCGATGTGCTGCGTAATACCGCCCGCTTCACCGGCAATCACATTCGCCTTACGGATATAGTCGAGCAACGATGTCTTACCATGGTCTACGTGACCCATCACGGTTACAATCGGAGCACGAGGTTCCAAATCTTCCTCTGCATCCTCTTCTTCCACGATAGCCTGTGCCACTTCCGCACTTACATATTCCGTCTTAAAGCCGAATTCTTCAGCCACCAGATTGATGGTCTCGGCATCCAGACGCTGGTTAATGGACACCATGATACCGATGCTCATGCAGGTACCGATGACTTGCGTAACGGGTACGTCCATCATATTGGCCAGCTCGTTGGCTGTCACAAACTCTGTCAACTTCAATACTTTGCTATCAGCCATTTCCTGACTTTCAAGCTCATGCATACGGTCGGCAGCCTGTTCACGTTTCTCCTTGCGGTATTTGGCTCCTTTACTCTTGCCTTTCGATGTGAGGCGTGCCAAAGTTTCTTTCACCTGTTTAGCAACATCTTCCTCACTGACTTCCTGTTTGATAACAGGTTTCTTGAAACGATCCTTATTTTTCTTGCCCCCCTGTTGCTGTCCGGCGGCATTTCCACCCTTCTGATGGTCGCCTTTCTGATAGCTGGAAGCGTTGTTGATATCTACTTTCTCCTTGTTGATACGAACGCGTTTCTTTTTACCACCGCCTTCACCGTCATTTTCATCCCTCATCTTGCTGTCTTCACGACGGATTTCTTTCATGATGGCTTCTTTCATCTGACGTCTCTGGTCAAGGCGTTGTTTTTCCTTCTCTTCGCGTTCTTTACGCTTTTCTTCCTTCGACTTCTTTTTGGGGCGAGTCGACTGATTCAAAGCAGCAAGGTCTATTTGACCGATAACGTTAATTTTCGAAACGAACTCAGGTTTGCGAATTGTAAAGATCTCCTCAGAGCTATCAGCCGACTTTGTTTCTTCAACTGGAGCTTCCTCTTCTTTTTCCACCTTCACGTCTGTTGTTTCATCCGAATGGTGTTCCTCTTCAGTCACATCTTGAGTCTGAGGTTCTTCCACAGGCACTTCGACAGTCTTCTCTTCCACGGTTTCCTGAACAGGCTCTACTTCCGAAACTTTTTCGGCAACTTGTGCCTCAACCTCTTCCGAAGGCATTTCTTTAACTTCCGGCTTCGGTTGAACTGGCTCTACAACCGGTCCTGGTTTCTGCTCTTCCACTTCTTTTTCTTTCTCAACCACAGGTTTCTTACCCAGATTATCCAAATCAATCTTGCCTACAGGTTTAAACTTAGGACGTACATCTTCGGGAATTACAGTTTTAATTTCCTCCACCTTTTCCTTCACGGATTCCTTCGTTTCATAGCCTTCGATAGCCACAGACGCTTTGTTGCGTTCTTTGGTTTGACGTTCCTGCAAGAAGCGCTCGGACTTCATTTTAAGATCCTTGTCTGTACTGAATTCTTTTTTCAGCAACTCAAACTGTTCATCGGTAATTTTCGTATTCGGATTTGCCTCTACGACAAAACCCTTTTTCTGTAAGAATTCAACAGCCGTCGTAATTCCCACATTCAAATCTCGTGTTACTTTATTTAACCTTATCGTCATATTTTACTTTTAATGATTTTAATGTGCCAATGTACTAATGTGCCAATAAATCGCCCCTCTTCCTCGATGTGCCTCACTGCCTTCACCAGTACATTAGCACATTCAAATCATATATATTAACACATCTATTATTCTTCTTCAAATTCCTGTTTCAAAATACGCAGCACTTCGTCTACAGTTTCTTCCTCCAAGTCGGCTTTTTCAATCAGCATCTCACGAGGAGCGTTCAATACAGCCTTGGCTGTATCGATACCGATACCCTTGATTGCATCAATAACCCAACCTTCGATTTCATCACGGAATTCATCCAGATAGATATCTTCATCTTCCACATTTCCATCAATTTCGCGGAAGACATCAATGGTATATTCAGTCAGCATACTGGCCAACTTGATGTTCAAACCACCTTTACCAATAGCCAACGAAACTTCTTCTGGTTTCAAGAACACTTCTGCCTTGCGTTCTTCCTCATTCAAGCGGATGGAAGAAATTTTGGCAGGACTCAACGCGCGCTGGATGAACAGCTGTACATTCGAAGTATAATTGATGACATCAATGTTCTCATTGCGAAGTTCGCGTACAATACCGTGGATACGGCTTCCCTTCACACCGACACATGCGCCTACCGGATCAATACGGTCGTCATAGCTTTCTACAGCAATCTTGGCACGTTCGCCAGGGATACGGGCTATCTTACGGATGGTAATAAGACCATCATTGATTTCAGGCACTTCCATCTCGAACAGACGCTGCAAGAAGACGGGAGAAGTACGGCTCAAGATAATCTTCGGATTGTTGTTCTTGTTGTCTACACGAGCCACCACCGCACGGGCTGTTTCTCCCTTACGATAGAAGTCGCTCGGTATCTGCTCGGTCTTAGGCAGCAGCAATTCGTTGCCTTCATCGTCGAGCAGCAGCATTTCTTTCTTCCAAATCTGGTAGACTTCGGCATTCACAACCGTTCCTACCTTGTCGATATATTTGTTGTAAAGGCTGTCTTTTTCCAGTTCCAATATCTTGGAGGCCAACGTCTGGCGCAAGTTCAGAATGGCACGACGGCCAAATTTTGCGAAGTTCACCTCGTCTGTCACCTCTTCACCCACTTCATACGAAGCATCTATTTTCTGTGCCTCGCTCAGGGATATCTGCAGATTAGGGTTCGTCAGGTCCTCATCGGCAACCACCTCACGGTTACGCCAGATTTCGAAGTCACCCTTATCGGGGTTTACAATGACGTCGTAATTCTCATCCGTACCAAACATTTTCGCAATCACACTACGGAACGACTCCTCAAGTACGCTCACCATCGTGGTTCTGTCGATATTCTTCAGCTCCTTAAACTCCGAAAATGTGTCAATCATGCTGACAGTCTCTTCTTTCTTGGCCATAATCTTATTTAAAACTGATTAAGTATTTAGTATATTTTATTTCTTCGTACGTAAAGTTCAAATCTTCATCCACCATCTTCGGGCGTTTCATGCCCTCTTCCTTCACTTTCTTCTGGATGGTAACCGTAAAATGCTGTTCATCGGCCTCCTTCAGTACGCCGCTCAGTTTACGTCCATCCTTGGTCAGCACTTCCACTTCTTCACCAATGTGGTTCATGTACTGCTGAAGTACCTTGAAAGGCTGTCCGATACCGGCCGAGCCTACTTCCAGTTCGAAATCCTCCGCGTCGCGGTTCAGGCGGGATTCGATATAGCGGCTCAACTCCACACAATCTTCTATCCAAACACCGTCTTTGTGGTCGATCTCCACCACAATCTTGTCATCAGGACTCACCGTTACCTCCACCAGGAAGTAATCTTTGTCCTTCAACCAATCTTCTACAATTTCACAAATCGTTTTTTTCTCTATCATATAAACCGTATAAGAATAAAAAAGAGGAGCTTGATTGCCCCTCCACCTTTCATCCGTTTCCGTTTGCAAAGATATAAATAATCTGTTCGACTACAAAATATTAGGAGAAAAAAGTCGGAAATTTACGCACCATTGCCATCATACCTTCCACCTGAGCCAATGCAAGCATCCGTCCATGGAAGGAATAACCGGGGTTATAGCCCTTGTTTCTATCATCCAACATCAGCCGGCCATGGTCGACACGCATAGGCACATCGGGCAGATTCTTTTCGTAAAAAGCAACCAGCTCAGGCACGCGTCCGCGCCCTTCCAGATGGGACGCTTCCATGAAATTTCCATCTTCCATGACATTTGTACTACGTAAATGCACGAAACGAGTACGTGAGGCAAAGCGACGGGCAAGTTCGACCACGTCATTCTGCAAACCTGCACTCAGCGAACCGGCACAGAAGGTCAACCCGTTGTGAGGATTGTCCACTGCCTTGAGCAGCCAGTCGATGTCTTCACCCGAAGTGACAATACGAGGCAATCCCAGCATCTGATAAGGCGGATCATCGGGATGTATACACATATCCACGCCGCAAGCATCGCAGACAGGCATGATAGCCGACAGGAAATAACACAGGTTGTCACGCAGCTGATGGCGGTCGATCCCTTCGTAGCGCGACAAAAATTCTCTAAACAATTGTACAGGGTCGGGCGTATGGCCGTCGATATTGCCATTCACAAAGCCTTGCGTCTTGACAATTACAGTATCTATCAACTCATATTTTTCTTCATCCGTAATGGTCTTTGCCAGCTCGTCCACCTTCTGCAATTCTTCCGCCGTATAGTCAGCTTCAGCCCCTTTACGTTGCAAAATCCGACAATCGAAGTAGGCAAAACGTATCTTGTCAAAATACAACGAGGAAGAGCCGTCTTCCCATCGATGGTTCAAGTCAGTACGTATCCAGTCGATGACGGGCATGAAATTATAACACACTGTTTTGATCCCTGCTTTCGACAGGTTTGCCAGGCTTATTCCATAGTTTTCTATCAGGCGATCGCGCTCCTTGCCACCATACTTGATGACTTCGCTCACGGGCAAACTTTCCACCACCGACCAGCGCAATCCTGCCCGTTCTATATAGTCGCGCAGCTCCACAATCGCCTCCAGCGGCCAGATCTCGCCGTTGGGGATATCGTGCAACGCCGTCACAATGCCTTCCACACCAATTTGTCGGAGCATGTCCAACGTAATCGGATCTTTTTTACCAAACCACCTCCATGTCTTTTCCATAATCCGCTCAAATCTTATTTGTCAGGAAGATTTCCAAACTCGATCTTCCAAACGCCTGTTTTCAATACCATTCCTGCTTCGGCAGGTTTCCCATTCACACGCATTTGTGTATATCCATCAGGCAAACCCACCAATCCAGCCGTACCTTCGGGCACTGCCAGTTCAAGCACACATCGCTCTGCATCCTTTTTCACATCAGCCTCGATGAAGCGTCCGCCCGCAAGCGGCACCGTCACTTTCACATGGCTCAAGTTTCCTAAATTGGGACAAATCGAAAAAACTTTAAAGCCAGGCTCCACCACCTTCACACCTGCCATGTAACTACTCAAGATAGTCAGCGGGCCTCCGCTCCAGGCATGGTTATAACTACCACCTCCAAAGCCTTCCTTGCCGATGCCCCAGCCTTCCCACAACGTGGTCAGCGGACTGTCCACCATCGCTTCGTAGCGTAGCCTCATCCTGTCCATCGCGTCCTGATAGTATCCCATCTCACAAAGGGCCTGCAAGACATATTTTTCCATATAAGGGCTGGCATGGTACTGCTGACGGAAGAAAGGACGGATGGTCGGATAAAGCTCTTTGGGCAACACGCCGGCCACAACGGCCAAGGCTTGGGCACGGTCGTCAGGTTGTCCCTCATAGTCGGGTGACTTGTAATACGTCCCCGTCCAATACTTCTGATGGAAGACTTTGCGCAGGCGGTCATTGGTTTCGTCCGCCCAACGCGCTTCTGCCAGCTCATCCACCAGACGGGCCATGTGGGCATAGCCGTCCAAAGCGATGGAATACCACAGGCTAAACAGAAGTTCCATATCCTTGTTGTCGCCCCAGTCGCCCCATGTCCATCCACCCTTGCGGGGAATAACCAGCCCGTCGGGAGAGGTCTTCCAGACGTGGATGTATTTCTTCACTCTTGGAAACACGTATTCAATCAGTTCCTTGTCGCCCGTCCCCATATAGTACGTCCAGAAGCCATAATAGCCCACACTGGCCAGCATCTGCATGGGCAGTTCATCCTTATAATTGCCGGCAGGCACAGGAGCAAAAATCGTACTGTCCGCCCGTTGCCAGTCCATCAGCTCACAGATGCCTTTGCGCGTCAGCCGATGGGCCTTCTCGTCCAAGGCATAAAAAGCCTCGCCAAGTTCATTCACCACGTCGCCCCACCATTGTGCCCGCTCTCGGTCAGGGCAATCCATATAGGTGTCGCGCATCGTGATGTAGAGTGTACGTTGTGACTTCGTCCACAGGCGGGTCAGGAAAGGATCGTCACACCAGAAACTGCCTGCAAAATTCGTATCATATCCCGTCTCGCGATATTTCAACTCCAGCACCTCACAACCTTCAGGAATGGTATAGATAACATAATGCCCATTCATCCATCCACGACATTCAAACTCCTGAACGCCTTCACGCGTAATATATTCGGCAAACACATTTGTAGCCGAACCACCCCGATAGTCATCCGTACGGATGTCAATCTTTCGGCCAGCCACTGACTTTACTTTCAGATAAGGGGTCACCTGCGCATTGTAGGGCAAATAAGCTAGAATCTGATTTCCCTGCCGCTCCGTCCTTGTATAGGTTTTCAGGCCATAGTCTTTCCATTGAGGAATGGGACGATCCACCAACCGGTTCCATCCGGCTTCTTCCAACGACACCCGTCGAACCTTGCTCCAACAGCTGTCATCATAGTCGGGTTGCTGAAAAGCGATGTCCTTCGCGGCATCGAATCCGATGTTCGACTCAGGCAAACGATAGTTGGGCTTTTCTCCTTCAGGTAAATAATAGGCTGGATGCCTGCACACCTTCCAAGCTTTGTCCGTATCCAGCACCTTACCGTCCACCGACAAACGGAAAGCCAATCCAGGCGTCGGCGAATTGCGATGGCTGAACCCGTCCTTGCCAAAGTACCACACCAATACGGCTACCGTATTATCGCCTTCGCGCAAGCCCTGCGCCCCACGAAGCACGTCGCAATACGTATCCTTCGGATTAGGTCCCCGCTTCAGTCCGCCTTCCCTCACCTGCAATTCGCCATTCACCCAAAGCCAATACTTGCTATCCGCCGCGATACGAAGTTCCACATCCGACGGCTCGTCCTCCAAGCGCAGATCCATACGATAACAGATCCACATACCAGGCGACACTGCCTCCGAGGCAGGTAAAGTCAAGACTTGTGCGGAGCAGACGATTGCGCACAAAAAAGCGAACACAATACTAAATATCGTTTTCATATCTTATCCAATGTTTGTGTAGAGGTGCAATATTCGTAATTTTTTTCGAAAACAGCAAATATCAGTCGACTTCCTGAACATATATCTCGTCAATCGATGGAGGCAAGGAAGCATTCAGCACTTTCAGACGAATTTTGTCTGTCTGATAGATATAAGGAAATCTGATGACCTTACAATCTCCCATCGGTTCGTCAGAAACATATACACACTCCCAATCGCCATCTTTCCAGATATCGATACGATAGGATTGTATCCGATTCACACGTTTGTTCGAGAAGCCATCAGAAGAATTCACCGCATCACAATGCTCAAACACTACGACCTTGTTGAACGATTTCACGCCGTCGAACGAAATGACGAGTTCCGCATGCACATCGTCCGCCGCCCAACGGGTTTGCATTCCTCCGTCGATCGCATAAGCTGCACCATACTGTTCTTCATTGTTTTCATAAACCGATGAAGCCGTAGCCGTCCCACCCTCAGTCAGCCACGCACTTCCTACGGGCAGCGGGCGGTCTTGATACAAATGCAAACGTTCCTTGTTCAACGCAATGATATGATTGGCCTCATTCTCGCGGATACGCCCCGTCTGATCGGGAGGGACATTGACCACCAATGTATTGTTGCCCGAAGTACACCAATAGAACAATTCTTCCAGTTCATCCAGGCTACGCACCGTTTTGGGGGTATTCTTCTGAAACCAGTTCCACTCTTGAACCGAATAAAACTCTATACATATTTAATGATCAACTTTATAAAGTTACAATACCTGCGAATTGATACCATAAAGTTCCCGCAGTTTATACTCTGATAAAATTGCTACTCGGCTCTAGATAATATAAAAGCAGCCCCAAAAGCGTGATCTTCATGGGCTGCTTTATGGAAGTAGATACTATTTAATTTTTGTGCCGTCCTTGAATGCCTTGCCAACTATTTTCCTCAGCATACGATAGGAATGAGAAGTTGAATCATATGAAATTGGTTGTAACTTATCCAAATCCACCTTGCCTTGCCCATCCAAAACCGTATCATCTGCCAGCACATTGACAACCTCTCCTACAACGTGTATTTCACCCAATGCTTCCTGCATTTCAATGACATTGCATTCGAGTATCAGTGGATATTTCTCAATGATCGGGGCATTCACAAATCTGCTACGGCTAACTTGTATTCCTGCCTTCTCAATTTTATTTTCCTTATGTCCAGACACAACTCCGAAATAGTCGGACAAGACCAACGTATCAATGGTTGCGATGCTTAAGGTAAACGCTTTAGTATGTTTCAGATTCTCGGTAGTCTTGTGATTCAGCGATAGATTCAATGCGACATGATGATAGCCGTATTGACCTCCCCAAGCGACATTCATGGCATTGGGCGTTCCTTGTTCATCGTAAGTTGCCACGATCAGTACGGGTAGCGGAGCAACTACGGGTGTAGTTCCTAAAGTTTTCTTCATAGCATTACCTCCATCCCATAAACATACGTGCAGTTTCCGCATCGTGATGGTTGAAAAAAAGACTTTTGCCCGTGTCGAGCGTGGCGATAGTCCTCATATCCCCATCCGAAAGTGAAAAATCGAAAATGTCAATGTTCTGCCGCATACGCTCTACGTGAGTAGATTTGGGAATGATGATGACACCGCGCTGAATGAGCCAACGCAAGGCGACCTGTGCCACCGATTTGCCGTACTTATATCCTATATCGGTCAGTATCGAGTTCGTAAAGAAACCGTTGCGCCCCTCCGCGAAAGGCCCCCATGACATGATACGCGTGCTGAACTCCTCCATAATCCGCTGCGCCTCGACCTGCTGGTTGAAGACATGGGTCTCGACCTGATTTACAGCCGGGACGATTTCCATGTTGCTGGCAATGTCTATGAAGTGATCCGGGTAGAAATTGCTTACGCCGATAGCATGGATTTTGCCTTCCCTATAGGCATCCTCCAAGGCCTTGTATGCACCGTAACGATCGCAGAAAGGCTGATGCAGTAGCATCAGGTCGATGTAATCCGTCTGAAGTCGACGAAGACTTTCGTCGATTGACGCTTTAGCCTTTTCGTACCCATAGTTGGAAATCCAGATTTTCGACACGAGGAAAATCTCCTTGCGGTCGATACCGCTTTTGCGCACAGCATTGCCTACACCTTCTTCGTTGTGATAGGCTTGTGCCGTATCAATCATACGATAACCCACGCTGAGGGCATCACTTACACAACGCTCGCACTCGGCGGGCGAAACCTGATAGACACCGTAGCCCATCTGGGGCATTTCGATGCCGTTGTTTAATTTTACCGTATTCATTGTTTGATCCATTTTTTTATTTCTTCTGATTTGGCAGGCAACCGAAGGCCTTTTCTGATTTTCAAAGAAGGATAACCTTTTTTCAAGGTAGCATCGGCTTCTGACATCGGGCTTTCGTAAGATGTACAGAATGGGAAAATCACCTTGTCCTTCAATTGTTCACCATAATTGTCAAGGAAAGTGCGTATCACTGCCGGTTCTTCATGCCACCAGATAGGGAAACCGACAAATAACGTATCAACCTTTGTAAAATCGATGTCAATCGGTTTAATTGCCGGACGGAGCGACCTGTTGAGGTGTTCCTGTGTACAACGGGACTGCTTGTTTACCCAATTGACATCTTCCGATGAATAAGGCTGCTCCGGAAGAAGTCTTATCATTTTGGCTCCTGTTACTTCTGCAACCTGCTTGGCCGCCAGTTCTGTATTGCCGGAATGTGTAAAATATACGATTACCGATTTCATGTCATTATCATTTTTCGTTTGAGCATGAGCTGTAGTAGTGCATGATACTGATATAAGCGATGTCATCGCAAGAATAATTTTAAGAATATTCATAATTGTCCGCCTATTTGATTATACCTATTTCTTTGAGCCATGATGAGATGTTCTGCTCATTGATTCTTCCGCTTGTCAGTCCCTCCCCGGCCAGATGTTCGGCATCAGGAGTGAGTTCAACTATACGTGCCAGCGTCTCGTCACGATAAGTGGAAGCATACGTGCAGAACGGCACAACGGTCTTTCCTTTGAAATCGTAACTTTCAGTAAAAGTACAAATAATCATCGGCGTGGTCCACCACCAGACAGGACAACCGATGAATACCGTATCATAGTCATCCCAGTTTTCCACTTCTTTGGCTATGGCAGGTCTGGCATTGCTGTTCTTTTCTTCCAGCGCCACTTCAGTACATTCAGTGTAATCAGTAGGGTAAGGTACCTCCGGTTCAATTCGGAACAGATCGGCTCCTGTCTGACGGACAATCTCCTGAGCCATACGCTGTGTCGTGCCGCCCCAGCTGAAATAGGCAACCAGTATCTTGGTCTCCCCACTTGGAGAATCCGGATCCTCTCCGGGCTCTTCTGGCTCTCCAGGCTCTTCCGGATTCTCTGGAGTTTCTATCCCCGGTGTTCCAGGCTCATTACTTTCATCGGGAGAACAAGCCCCGAATGCAATGACGGCTACGGCCATCATCAGATAAAACATACATTTTCTCATTTCTTGTTATTTTATAGTTGTTGAATATTCCCGGATTGATTCAAGCGCAAAGTTAGAGGCCACTGCCAGAACTTGAGGAACAAAAAACACGGTTTGGATTACCATTTTTTCGGAAATTGACATTACTCCTCAATTGCCTAATTATGAAATGGATGCAAAAACCGAAATAAGTGCAGTTCCAACCGAAATTCTTATAAAGTCAACCCAAGAGGATCTCTCTACCTTTGCAATGTCTGATAAAGACAGCATATTAAATTAACAATCATAGACAGATAAAAATGAGAAAGAGAATCATGACACTACTTATGGTGCTTGCTTCGATGATGGGCAGCACCACTTATGCGCAGGAGATCTACAAGACTGTCGCCGATGTACCGATGGTACAACTGAACAACGGAATCCTGATGCCTCAATTCGGACTTGGAACATTTCTCCAGCCTTCCGATTCGGTATGCGAGCAATCGTGTCTTACGGCCTTGAAAACCGGTTACCGTCATATTGATACAGCGCATGCCTATAATGATGAAGAGGGTGTGGGACGAGCCGTAAAGGAGAGTGGGATTCCCCGTGAGGAGATATGGATTACCAGCAAACTTTGGCCGACTGAATATGGTGAAGGCAAGACCATGGAGGCTATTGATAAGATGTTGGAACGCATGCAGCTGGATTATATAGACCTGCTCTATGTACATCAGCCTGTCGGCGATTTCGTGGGTGCATGGCGGGATATGGAGAAAGCCGTTGCAATGGGCAAGGTACGTGCGTTGGGAATCAGCAATTTCGACGCGAGCGACGAGGTGTTCAACAAGATCATGAGCGAATCGCGCGTGAAGCCGGCTGTGCTTCAGATCGAATGTCACCCTTATGCACAGCGACTGGCCATGCGCGAAAAGGTCAAGCCTTACGGTATTCAGGTTGAATGCTGGTTTCCGCTGGGCGGGGCAATGAGCAACGGGGCACTGCTCCGGGATCCGGTCATCTGCTCAATTGCCGAAGCGCACGGCAAAACACCTGCACAAATCATTCTCCGCTGGCATATCCAGGAGGGATCTTCCGTTATCCCGGGAGCGTCGAATCCCGATTACATCCGGGAAAATATCAGGATTTTCGACTTCGAACTGACGGACGAGGAAATGGCCCGAATCCGTTCACTCAACCAAGAAAAGCGTTTCTTCAACATGTCACTTGAAGAGAAGGAACGTGTATATCTCAACACCCCAATGAAAGATTAAATAAAACGATATGATGAACTACAAAGTATTGGGTCTAAGCGGGCTCCGGGTTTCCCCGATAGGTTTGGGCTGCATGGGCATGAGCCATGCTTATGGTGCTCCCGCAGACAGACGGCAGATGACGGGACTTCTGGCCGATGCCGTTGACATGGGATATACCTTTTTCGATACGGCGGAGGTCTATGGAACCCCCGACCGTCCGCATGATAACGAAGAACTGTTGGGCGAGGCATTGAGACCCTTTCGGGACCGGGTGGTCATCGCTACGAAATTCGGACTGACCTTCGACTCACCGGAAGCCGCGGGCCCCCATGCCATCATAACGGACTCGCATCCAAATGCAATCCGCCGCTCGGTTGAAGGATCGCTCCGCCGCCTGCACACAGACTATATCGACCTCTACTACCAGCACCGCATTGATCCGGATGTCGAGCCTGAGACGGTGGCCGACGTTATGTCTGACCTGATCCGTGAAGGGAAGATCCTTCACTGGGGAATTTCTGAAGCCACGGAGGAGTACCTGCGCCGTGCCCACAGAGTCTGTCCGGTTACGGCCGTACAGAACCGTTATTCAATGATGGCCCGGTGGAACGAGTCCCTGTTTCCGACGCTTGAGGAGCTGGGTGTCGGTTTCGTGGCTTTCTCCCCGCTGGCCAACGGCTTGCTGACCGATTGTTATACGGCGGATACGACATTCGACCCAGCAACCGATTACAGGGCATCGATGCCTCAGTTCCGCAGGGAGAGTTTCGAGCAGAACCGTCCGCTCCTTGCATTTGTCGGAGACCTGGCGGAAGAGCATCATGCAACCCCGTCGCAAATCGCACTGGCGTGGATGATGAACAAAAGACCGTGGATCGTCCCTATTCCGGGGACACGGCATCTGTGCCGACTGAAAGAGAACATCGGGGCGGCCGATATCCGACTGTCTGCAGGGCAGGTACAGGCTATTGATGATGCCCTTGCGACGATACCGATGAGCGAAGTATTCGGAGGTTCACCCTTAAAGAAAAAGATATGAAACCGAGAATAATATGCCATATCATGAGCTCCGTCGACGGACGGCTGCTCAACGAACGATGGACACCGCCATTCGACGGTACACCGGCCTCGAAACCATTGGAGGTTTATGCAGCCCTTGGCCGTGAGCTGAACACGGACGCGTGGATGTTCGGTAAAAATACACTCCGTGCCGTGTTCCCTTATAAATGGGGCGTGAACGGACATACCGTGCAGCCGGACTCTCCTTCCGTATTTGTCGGCGAACGACGCTCGCGGCGGATGTTCATCATCGCCGATCCGGAGGCCGACATCTACTTTACCTCCCCAGTCATCAGGGGCGACAACATCCTTGTCATCCTGGGACGGAATGCGACAGAGGAATACCTTGCCCACCTGCGTGAAAGGCAGATATCCTATGTCCTTGTCAGCGATGCGACCGATCTTCGTGCCGGATTTGAAGCTGTCGGACGTGAGTTCGGAATCCGCTCCGTCTCGGTACAGGGAGGCGGAATTCTTAACGGAGCGTTGCTGGCTGAAGGTCTGATCGACGAATTGAGTCTTGTAGTCTATCCCGGCATCGACGGGCTTTCCGGAGTTCCCTCCATCTTCGAGTATACAGGCGGGATAACCGAATATCCAGCGCAAGGACAACGTCTGCAACTGCTCTCCGCTTCGCAGTGTGAACATGGAGTCATGTGGATCCAATACAAATTTCATAATGACTATCGCAAATGAAAAAGATAATGATGCAATTACTGCTTTGTTGCCTGTGTATGTCCTCCTGTTCTGACATCGAAGGGGACCGGCCCGTTTTGCCGCCGGATCAGGATGGCACTGAAAAGCCAGACACATCCCAGGACTATACAGAACTAATAAGCAAGACAGCTTCTGTCCCTGTTATTTACGGACAGGAGGCTGAACACCGTGGTGAAGTGGTGCGTATCGACTATAATACACGCGATTATGCCGAAGGGACAGGAAGGACACGTACCAATACGGCTTATGTCTATCTGCCTTATAGGTACGGAGAAAATATCAATCAACGTTACAATGTGCTGTATTTGGTCCATGGACACTACGCTACGGCAGCTACAACATTCGAAGCCGAAGACGGACTGGTGCGGAAACTGCTCGACCACATGACGGGAAACGGGGATATGTCCCCGACCATCGTCGTTTCACCGAGTTACAACTACGGAGAGCCGACACCGGACTACGTGGATGCCGACTCGTATTGCGAAGCACTGCCGCAGGAACTCGTAAACGACCTTATCCCTCTTGTCGAGAGCCGTTACCAGACATACGCCGAAAGTACGGATGCCGCAGGATTGGAGGCCTCACGTGAACATCGGGCCATCGGCGGTTTCTCGATGGGCGCCGTAACGACGTGGTATGCTCTGGAACACACGCTCGCTTATTTCAAATACTTTATGCCTGTCAGCGCCGACTGCTGGTCGTTGGGTGCGTTTGCCGGAATGAATCGTCCGATGGAAACCGCGGAATATCTTGCCGACATCGTCTGCCAATCCCCATACGCAGATACCGGTTTCTACATTTGGGCTGCAAGTGGCACGGAAGATTCCGCCTACAGAGAGACATTGGTACAAATTGAGGCTATGTCACAACTCACGGACGTCTTCAGGCTTTCCAACCTTACCTTTCACGAAAAGGACGGCGCCCGGCATGAGTTCCGGCCAATGGCGGAATATCTCTATAATGCGCTGTCTTTTTTCTTCCCGAACGGACAAAACGGAAATATGGATACTTACGGGCATTTGACTATTTCGAATACAGTGAAGGATGTTGTGGAACATGAAGCTTTCAACGGATTCGGGCAGTTCATTCTGCCTGCCGAGCGGATTTATGATGGCGGAATGCGACTTGCCGACGTGGCACGTCTGTTGCCCTATCATAACTACGTGACGGGTGAAGAGGCCGTGGAGACCATCAACACGATGATCGACCATGTGCATGCGGGCAACAGACTCTTCTACGACATCTACTCCGATTCCGACAAGCAGGCGGATCCGCGCAAGAACAATACGGGACTGTTCTTTTTCCGGGGAGAGCCGAGCCGTCCGTTTGCCATTGTCTGCCCCGGAGGTGGCTTTTCCTATGTCGGAGCCATCCATGAGGGATTCCCGCTGGCCATCGCATTGAGTAAAATGGGTTACAACGCTTTCTCGATCCAATACCGTACAGGTGGTGCCCAGGTAGCCTGCGAAGATCTTGCACAGGCCATTGACTTTATCATTCGTCATGCTGACGAGTTGCAGGTGGCGACCGGGGACTATTCACTCTGGGGCGGCTCGGCAGGGGCGCGTATGGCAGCCTACCTCGGCTCATACGGCACACAGGGATTCATCGGAATTGAGCATGCCCAACCGGCAGCTGTCATCATGGGCTATACCAGCCACAGCGACTATACCGCTGACGATCCGCCGACATACGCCCTAATCGGGGACAACGATGCCATTGCCAGCGCTTCCGTCATGCAGCAGCGCGTGAATAATCTTCAGGCGCTCGGCATTGATACCGAGTTCCACCTGTTCCCCAACCTGCGTCATGGTTTCGGGTTGGGAACCGGTACAAGTGCCGAAGGTTGGGAAAAAGAGGCCGTCAGGTTTTGGGAGAGACACATCTCCCGCAAAAATTGAATTTCTTACCGACAATAGTGTAAAATGGGTAGTTGGCATCCATACTACCTTTGCAATGTCATTCAAGAAACAATAAATATTTAAAGATGAACAAGATAGTAACAACCGTATTGTGTGCAGCGATGGCCGTATGCAATACAATTAACGCACAGGAGATCATGAAAGAGAACAAATCATTCGCAGAGACCGATATGTCGGCTTTCAGAAGCCATAACGGCAATCCGTGGGGGCTGGTTTATGCCGGCGCCATTACGGAAAACAAAGCAGGAGCAGTAAACATCCATCCCATAACTTACGAATTGAACGGACTGAAAATCGTTGCCAATGTCTATACACCGGCGGATTACGACGGAACAAAAAAATTTCCCGCTCTTGTCGTGGCGCACCCCAACGGTGGCGTAAAGGAACAGGTTGCCGGTCTTTACAGCCAACGCATGGCCGAACAGGGTTATATCTGTCTGGCTTTTGATGCTGCCTATCAGGGTGCCAGTGAAGGTGAGCCGCGCAATACGGACAAACCTGCCAGCCGTATCGAAGACATTCGCCGGGCGGCCGATATCCTGTTGCAATATCCTGGTGTAGATCCGCAGCGTGTGGGTATCCTTGGTATCTGCGGAGGTGGCGGATATACGCTGAAAACTGCCCAGACCGACAAGCGCTTCAAGGCTGTGGCTACGCTCAGCATGTTCAATTCGGGACTGGTACGCCGCAACGGATTCCTTGATTCTCAAATCGGCCAGGTGCAGGAACGTCTTGCCGATGCCTGTGTCGCCCGTCAGAAAGAGGCCGAAGGCGGTGAGATCGAATACGTGGGAGACATGAGCGAAATGACACCGGACGAGGCTGCAGAACTTCCGTTCGACCTTTACCGTGACGGTTATGAATATTATCTCCAGAGCCATGTGCATCCCAACTCGACATTCCGCTACACGAAGAGCAGTCTTGTGGACCTGATGGCATTCGATGCCAGTGAAGGAATGTATCTTATCAACCAGCCGCTCCTGATGATTGCCGGAAGTATTGCCGACACGTTCTACATGACCGAGCAGTGCTACAGCAAGGCGACAGGAACACAGAACAAGGAGCTGTTCCTGATTCCCGGTGCGACACATATCAGGACCTACTATGTACCGGAGTATGTGGACATGGCGGTGGAAAAACTGACGGAGTTTTTCGGCAATTACCTTTAATCTGCCCGTGGCGCTCATGCCAATCGCAGCGACAATTCCACAGATTGGACTGTCAAGCGATACCGGTATGAGTATGAAGCGATAACTTCGGTAACAAGATTTAATTATGAAGAAAAAAATATTTCCTTACATTGCATTGATGCTGCTTGCCGTTACGACAACGACGGGATGTGACGGGCACTCGGAAAATCCGATGCCCGACAATGCGATCCGTGTCACAACAGCTGAAGTTACGGCGATAACCTCAGAAAACGCCATCTCCGGAGGACAAGTTGCCGGAGAGGTGCAAACAGTAAGCGAGTTCGGTATCTGTTGGGCGACAACAGACAATCCGACCATTTCCGGCAGCCACAATGTCGGGGCAGGCGAAGCAAGTTCGTTCGCCTGTTATGTCACTGGACTTTCTGCAAATACGACCTACTATGTCCGGGCGTACGCCACAACTCCCGAAGGTACGGTTTACGGCCAGTCCCGTCGGTTTATGACACTTGCCGGTTCGGACGATGACATGCCTCCTGTCGGCGGGGATGATGGTCAGGACCCGTTGGCCGCTACCATTTATCTGTGGTCGGAAGACAATATGGCAAAGATCACGGACTACACAGGCAGTCAAGGGGCTTACCAAGACCCGCCATCGTTCCGTCCATATATGAATTATTTCCCGGTAGATGAGGGTATGACGATAAAAGGTGCCGTACTCGTATGCGCGGGCGGTGCTTTCCAGTTCCGAAGCGACCGGATGGAAGGTACTCCGGTGGCCCAATGGTTTGCCCGTCATGGTTATCAGGCTTTTGTAGTAAACTACCGTGTACGTCCATACACGATGGAAGAAGGCAGTCTAGACCTTGCCCGGGCCGTCCGTTTTGTCCGTCAGCACGCCGCAGACTATGGAATAGATCCTGATGACATTGCTTCCGTGGGTTTTTCTGCCGGAGGTATTCTCTGCGGTGACGAGGCCCTCCACTTCGATGGTCTGGTAAACGGTACCGCCCTCGCTTCCGACTATCGCCCGGATGCGCTTGACGGGGTATCCGCCGATATCTGTACCATCGGGATGATTTACGCTTTCTATGGAAGGTTGAGTGTCGCTTCGACCGATGTGGAGGAATTCCGCGCGTCTAAGATTCCGCCCACATTCTTTGCCTACGGTACGAGAGACCCGTTCTATCGCCAGTTCCAGGCGTGTGCTGATGCTGTGCGTGAAGCGGGTGTGGAGGTGGAAGAACACGAATATGAAGGTATGCCGCACGGTTTCGGATATACCCATGAGGAATGGATGGTCAGCTTTGACAGCTGGATGAGCAGAATAATGGCCAATAATTAAAAAGAATAGATATGAAAAAGTGGTTTTTAACATTGATATCGCTGCTCTTTGTCAGCGGTCTGATAACGGCATGTTCAGAAAAAGGGCCTGACAACAATGGAGACAACACGGACATTGAGGAGGTTGTTCCGGGAACAAATCATAAGATTCTCATCGCCTATTTTTCCGAGCCGCTTCCTGACGGTATTGATGCCGTGACCTCGGCAAGCCGGGTCATTGTGGACGGAGAACTCTACGGCAGCGTCCAGTATGTGGCTAGCGTAATTCAAGAAGCAACGGGTGGCGATATGATCCGCATACAGACGGCACAGCCTTATCCTGACAACTTCGATGATTTGGCAGCCCGGGCGGACAATGAACGTCAGAACGATATTCATCCGACACTCGCTACGGAGATAGACAATTTTGATGATTACGATGCGATCTTTGTCGGCTATCCGATCTGGTGGTATCAGATGCCTATGGCGATGTATTCTTTCTTTGATAAATTCGATTGTAGTGGTAAGACTCTCATTCCTTTCTCTACGCATGGCGGAAGCGGATGGTCGGGGACATTGGAAGATATCCGGGAATTGGTGCCGGATGCCACGATGGTTGACGGTTACAGCATTTCACGTAACAACACGGCGACTTCAAGAGAGGGTATCCTGAACTGGTTGCGGGAAATCGGAATGACAGAATAATGTATAACCCTTAATGGATGTATATGAAACATAAGCTATTTTTCTTAACCTGTTTGTCAGTGATATTGGCCGCATTGTCTGCCTGTTCGAAAGATGAAGGTTCCGATACTCCATTATATCAGCATGATTCAATCGAGTACAACGCAAATCGCAAAATCCTTATTGCTTATTTCAGTTGGAGCGGCAATACGCAACATTTGGCGGAGACAATTGCGAATATGACAGGCGGCACGCTGTTCCATATCGAAACTGCCAATCCATATCCTTCGGATTACAACGAATGTACGGAGGTCGCCCGAGAGGAATTGGATTACGGTGTCCGTCCTGAATTGAGCGGTACGGTGGATAATCTTGACGACTACGATGTAGTATTCGTGGGTTGTCCTGTCTGGTGGCATACGGCACCGATGGCCGTGTGGTCGTTTCTCGAAAGTTCGGAATATGATTTTTCAGACAAGATTATCGTACCGTTCTGTACTTACTCATCGACTTATAGGGAGGAGACACTCGCCAAGATCGTGGAACTCACTCCCGGTTCCGTCCATCTGCAGGGATTTGGAAAAACAGGACGTAATACGACTGGTGTCGAAGAGTGGCTCCGGACAATCCGCATCATCCCGTGAAACTACATCAGGTGGAAGATTTTCCGTTCTGATTGCAGCCCGATTCAACTTTTATGCTTATTTTTGAACTCGGATGAACTTAAAATGTATATGAATGAATATAAAGACCTTATCATAGCTGATCGACTCGGTGTAGTAAAAATCGATTCGGAGAAGGAGTATCTTGCGCACATGCTTTGTTTAGGCGGAACATGTCGCTACCGTTTCAACGAACGGGAATTCGAGTTGCACGCCGGTGATCTGTCAATTATCCGCAAACGGAAAATGATTGATAAGGTACAACCTTCGGAGGACTTCCGGTGCAAGATCATTTATGCTACCCCTGAGTTTATAGAATTGTCTACACCTCAAAGTAATTACGGCATGAAAGGATCTCTGGCCCTGTTCCTTAATCCCGTCATGCACCTCACGCCGGAACAGCAAATCGTCTGCCGCAGGGATTTCGAGCAGCTGGAACTGCGCATTCAGAATTCAGGACACCACTTTTATCAGGAAACACTAATCAATGCAATGCAAGCCACTATTCTCGATTTTTTTGACTTCCACGCAAGTTTGTACGGAGAAAGTGATATATCAACACAGAATGCCTCCATTATGAACAGGTTTCTGAAAATGTTGGAAGCAGGAACTTATCGCGAACATCGGGAGGTGACTTATTATGCCGATTGCCTCTGCATAACACCGAAATATTTGTCGGAAGTGTCTAAAAAGGTCAGTGGATACGGCGCCAACTATTGGATCAACCGTTATACGATTCTCGACATTTCCCGTCTGTTACGGAATAAATCGTTATCGTTTGTCCAGATTTCCGATATGTTCGGATTTTCATCACCCGCCTATTTCAGTCGCTATGTACAACAGAACCTGGGAGTAAATCCATCGGATTACAGGGAATAGTTCATTTATCCCTGAATTTGTCATAATCGGTAAAAATCACAGTTTTTACCGATTTTTTGTATTCCTGCTTTCCTATGACAACATTACTTTTGCAATATAGACAATTAAAAATCAGAGTAATATGAAATCATTAAGCATTCTTCTGCTATTTCTGACTGCTTTTACAGGAGCAATGGCTCAAGAAGAAACGTGTTCTGAAAATACCATCGTAAGACTTACGACAGGTATGGCACAAGGGGAAATACAAAATGGTATATATGTTTATAAAGGTCTTCCTTATGCCCGGGCAGACCGTTTCATGCCTCCGGAACTTCCCGACTCATGGGAAGGCGTGCGGAATTTCACGGAATACGGGCACATATGTCCTCAAGCTCCCATGCCGGCAGAGAATGATTTTATTTCGAATCAGAGGATAGCAATAGAAGGAGAAGATTGCCAGAACTTGAACATATGGACGCCCGGAATCAATGACAACGGGAAACGTCCGGTAATGGTCTGGCTGCATGGAGGCGGTTTTCAGACCGGTTCTGCGATTGAACAACATGTATATGACGGTGCGAATTTAAGCCGTAAAGGAGATGTGGTTGTCGTGTCCGTCAATCACAGACTGAATATACTCGGTTTTCTGGATTTGTCGGCTTATGGAGACGAATATAAATATTCTGGTAATGCCGGTACAATGGATATGGTGGCTGCTTTGAAATGGATTCAAAACAATATCAAGGCCTTCGGAGGTGATCCCGATAATGTCACTTTGTTCGGGCAATCCGGAGGTGGCGCCAAAGTTTTAGTCTTAATGACGACACCGGCCGCAAAAGGACTGTTTCATAAAGGTATTATCCAAAGCGGTGCAGTTGAAGCGTGTGGCATGACAAATATCACAACGGAAATAGGAAGACGTGTCGCAGAATTGACATTGAATGCACTCGGTATCGGACCAGGCGAGATAACCGGATTGAAAAATGTTCCTTACAAAGAGTTGGAAGCAGCTGGTAATGCTGCCATGGCACAGGCGGCCAAAGAATACGGGACCATTGACAGTTGGGGGAATCCGGGGTTGCTATGGACACCGATCGTGGATGGAGACTATCTGCCATTTCAACCTGTCGTGGATTCTATTGCTTCACAGGCGAAGGAAATTCCGATTATGATTGGTACAGCGATGACAGAATGGACAACAATGGGTATGTTGGCTGAAATAGACAAATACAGGACCGATAACCGAAACACTTGGCCACAAGAGGAGATAAACAGAAGGCTAAAAGAGCGGTTTGGCAATCGTTTGCAATTTGTCGTCAATGCGTTCAGACAGGCATATCCCGAACGTTCTATTGCCGATGTACTCTATGTAGACACAATGCTGCGTACCCCGGCAATCAAGACGGCACGTCTGAAAGCCGACCAGAACGGCGGAGCTGTCTATAACTATATGTTCGCATGGGATACACCGCTTGACGGTGGTTTTGCCATGTCCTATCATTGTTCCGAACTGCCGTTTGTATTCAATAATACATCTATGTCAAAGGCTTCTGCCGTCGGAGGTAAGCAGGCAGAAAAACTTGCAGACTGCATGAGTGCGGCATGGATAAACTTCGCCAAAAACGGGAATCCCAATCATCCTGGGATTCCATACTGGCCAGCATTCACACGAGAAAATGGATACGTTATGATTTTTGGGAATGAATGTATGGTAAAGAAGAATCATGATTATGAGTTGATGAAACTTCTTGTTCCGGATTATGTATTTTAGGCTGGATAATCGGTAAAAACTGTGATTTTTACCGATTTTTTTGTATCACTGCTTCCGACGGCTCCAATTATCTTTGCAGTGGTAATAATTAAAAATCAGAAAGATATGAAATCAATAGCCATTATGGTATTTATGTTTCTGACTTTTACAGTCGGAACAAATGCCCAAGAAAACAGGGAGGCATTTACTGCAGAGGAACAGGAGAGCGTCGATTTGTCCAAATGCAAGTGGGACTGGATGTCTGAGAAAAATGTAGAAAAGTTAGCGGAGCTGTTCCATGAGAACTCGCAATTTGTCCACATGGGTGGCTATTGGGGTAAGCAGCAGGAGTTGGAAACCATTCGCACGGGTGGCATTTGGTATAAGAAAGCCGAGATACACGATGTCCAGGTGAAATTTGCGGCAGGAACGGCAACAGTTTACAGCCGGATACATTTGAATTCGGAGGTTGGAGGCAGTGCCGTGCGGTTTCCTTTTATCGTTACTGAAGTATATGTGATGGAAAACGGGAAATGGCAACTCTCAACACTTGCTTTCACGAAAACCTTAGATGAATAATCAGACAAAAACGGATATGAAAATCAAGATTTTATTTATCACGGCCATGATGGCAATATCATCCATTGCAGTATATGCACAGAGTGCAGAAAACTTCCGGCAGCCTTATCCGCTGGGCGACAAATTATCCCCGAATCCGAACTTTACCGGCGAAGTATGGCTTGCTCCTTTGAGCGAGAAGGAAGAACTGAATCTTCCGATGGCAAACGTCACCTACGAGCCGGGATGCCGCAACAGTTGGCACTCACACAAAGCCGGACAGCTCCTGATTGCCACCGCAGGCATTGGCTACTATCAGGAAAAAGGACAACCTGCCCGCCGACTGTTTCCGGGAGACATCGTGGAGATTGCGCCGGGGGTGGAGCATTGGCATGGAGCAGCCCCGGACAGTTGGTTCGCCCATATTGCCATAACGACCAATCCGCAGGAGAATGCGACCGTATGGCTCTCTACTGTAAGCAACAAACAGTATGAAGAAGCTGTGAACGGAGCTGAAACTCGTTATTCCGAAGCGAACAGGGTACTTGCAGAGAGAGAGCAAGCTATCGTTGCAGTCGCATCCTATACAGGGAAAGGCGATTTGGAAAATTTGAAACAGGCTTTTGTTCAAGCATTGGATGCGGGGATGACAGTCAATGAAATAAACGAAGTAGTGATTCACGCCTATGCATATTGCGGATTTCCCCGCAGTTTGCGAGCCATTCAGACTCTTATGCAGGTTGTGGAGGAGCGAAAGGCTGACGGCATAACGGATGTGATTGGCAGGGGAGCATCCATTATTACGGACAACAGAAGCCGCTATGAACGTGGCTGTGATGTGCTTGCCGAAATATCGGGCGTACCTGCCGACGCACCAAAAGCCGGATATGCCATATTCGCTCCGACCATCGAGCGATTCCTCAAAGAGCATCTTTTCGCCGACCTTTTTGAGCGTGATCTGCTGACCTATCGGGAACGTGAGCTCACCACAGTGTCGGTCCTCGCCGGAGTGGGCGGCGTAGAGCCGATGTTTGGGAGTCATGCCGCAATATGTATGCATCTTGGAGTTACACCGGAACAACTTTCAGCTATGCTGAACATTGTGGAGATGAATCTCGGCAAGACATATTCGGAACCGCTTCGCAAAGTGTTGAACCAATTGACGGAAAAGAAATGAAGAAAATAGTTTTATCGGCATTATTGCTGTCGGTTACAGCAATGGCCGGAGCACAAGAGCCTGTAACAATAGTAAAACAGGGACACTTCCCAGTAGGAGGCACAACCATACAGCGACCGGGAACATATGATAACAGTAAATTTGTTGGATGGGCCGAGCAGGAGGAGACGGGACAGAGTTATCGTGCCGATCACGCCTTCGTCGATTTTCAGATTCCAGCCGACGCCCATTGTCTGCCGCTGGTCTATGTACACGGTTACGGAGGTTCGGGCGTCTGTTGGCAGATGACCCCTGACGACCGCGACGGATTTGCCACGCTGATGCTGCGTCGAGGATGGAGCAGTTATGTCGTGGATCTGCCCGGACGCGGACGGGCCGGGAGAACGTCCACGACAACAACGGTGAAACCAGTCGCCGATGAAATGTTCTGGTTCGATATATGGCGCATTGGTATCTGGCCTAATTACAATGAAGGCGTACAATTTCCGAAAGATTCCGCATCGCTTTCACAATTCTTCCGTGAAATGACTCCTGACATCAGCGACCATAAACAGGATGTCCCGGCCCTCAGTGCATTGGCAAAACGTATCGGGAATCATATTCTTGTCACCCATTCGGCAGGAGGCTTCCCCGGCTGGATGTCAGCTATACAAAATAAGGAAGTGAAAGCTGTCGTTTCGTATGAGCCCGGGGGCTTCGTATTCCCGGATGGCGAAGTACCGGAACGTATTGACGGACTGACCGGAGGTGTAGCGGGCACGCCCGTTCCGATGGAACAGTTCCGCCGGCTGACAGAGATTCCAATCGTGCTGTATTTCGGAGACTATATTCCCGAAACACCGTCCCAAAACCTCGGTGACGAGAATTGGCGCGTACGCCTGCAGATGGCCCGCAAATTCGTGGAAACAATCAACCGGAACGGAGGAAATGCAACATTGGTCGAGCTTCCCAAAATCGGTATCTATGGCAATACTCATTTCCTTATGCAGGACTTGAATAATGATGAGTTGGCGAGATTGCTCGATGAGTGGTTACAAAGCAAATTTATTGAGCACGAAAATTTGTAAAAAGTCATATTTGTTTCAAAAGAGTTGTTCATAAATTATATGGACAACTCTTTTGCTTATCATGAGATTTTTACAAAGTTATTTTATCTTCAACTCTTTTTCTATTTCTTCAATAGTAGGCAAACTGCCACGGAAATCTTTCGGCAAAGCCTGTCCTAATTCATAGTCAGAAATTCCTATCGGTTTTTGAATATCACGCAAGGCATATTCAGCTTTAATTCGATCTTTGGTTTTGCAGAGCAAAAGACCAATAGTGCGATTATCACCTTCGCGACAAAGTATATCATCCACAGCAGAACAGTAGAAGTTGAGCTTGCCGATACATTCCGGCATAAATTCAGAGTCCTTCAATTCAATCACCAGATAACGGTGCATGAAAGTGTTGTACATTAAAATGTCAATGTAATAGTCATCCCTTGATACTTCAATATGATACTGCCGTCCCATAAAGGCGAACCCTGCACCCTGTCATGGACCGCGATGGGGGAAACCACTTTGATGTCCACGTTCTTCTCCCGTACCCGGAAGCAGATGTTTGAAGTGGTCGCGGAACATTTTTTCAGATAGACGGAAATTTTCATTTGCTATACCTTTTTTGATTACATGACAAAGGTAAATAAATTCCCGAATATGTTCCCATATATCCCGAAGAAACTTGCAACGGATTAAGACAAATTAAAAAGTTATTCCCGAATCTGATACCACATAAAGTATTGAATATTAGAGGTTATATTTGCACTTGTTTAGCTCTTTTTTTCATTTTCGACTTTATTCAACTTCTCAAATATCAGATATTGCAGTTCCACGCTTTACTGATGCAGACCGTATGCTCAAACGGCAGATAGTAGGAATTCCCGCCATACAAATATTGCTTCTTGTCAAGCTTGTGCGCAATCTTAGGATCCCACAAGCGGAAATCCGTAGGGAAGTATTGCAGATAATACTTATTGTCCACCAGCATCGAATCCGGCAAAATATGTTTACGGCTTCCTTCACGATCGACCACCGTATGATTCACCCCGACAGCACAGTTAGGTTGCATCTTCTTCACCTCGGCATATACACGAGGAAGATCCCAATCCTTTACAGGACGGTCCCAACCGCCATCAAACCATAATTCACAAATCGGACCATAGTTCAAAAATAACTCCCGAAGCTGCCCAATCATATAGTCGATATATTTCTTCGGATCCTTATCACGATACGACGGTTCGTGCCTGTCCCACAACGAATAATAAACACCAAATTGAAGTCCATATTTCCGACAGGCATCCGAAACCGCCTTTACCACATCCGTCTTAACGGGCGAAGAAGCCACATCGTAATCCGTATATTGGCTGTCCCATAAGCAGAAACCGTCATGGTGCTTCGTTACGAGCAACACATATCGGAAACCAGCATCACGTGCCACCCGTACCCACTGGTCACAATCCAAACGTGTCGGGTTATATTTATCCACCGGCACTGTCCCGTCCGACCATTCATCGCCCGAGAAAGTATTCACCCCAAAATGAACAAACATACCATACCCGCGCTCTATCAGTTCACGCTGCGTCTGATTAGGCTCCTCAGCCGGCGTGATGGCTTGCCCATACGTACAACAAAGCCCTGCTATCAGCAGAAAGCCCAATAATAAATATTTTTTCATGCCCTATTTAGTTTAAACAATCCACGACAAAGATAAGAAAACTCGCCCGATTTCGGATGGATTAAGGAAGAATAATGTAAACTATTGGGCTTTCAGGGAGATACGCAGCATTATTCCGC
>ENA-OPDJ01000096-OPDJ01000096.1-human-gut-metagenome-genome-assembly--contig:-NODE-96-length-83145-cov-5.729715_pt1 | contig 83145 bp, 84 predicted proteins | sample MGYA00241621_ERZ501505 | MGnify/ENA primary metagenome ERZ501505 (study PRJEB25962, sample SAMEA2042624) | human gut metagenome | biome: human gut; feature: human-associated habitat; material: faeces... | reverse complement strand
AATCTGCTTATTATTCTAAAGAAGCTCAACTTGTGGCGGAGGAAAGAGGATATGGCGGAGAACTTCCAGGCGGAGGAGATAGTGACAATTGGCTAGAAGGTGAGCTAGGGAGCCAATCAATCGGGATTAGCGGAGCTATCGGCTGGGCTAAATATGGTCCAGAATTAGCAGGAGCCTCTGATTTCGCCGGAGGTATCGGAGGAGGATTTTTAACCGCAGGAGTTGAACTAGCGACTGGGCATGATGCGAATGATGCTATGGCGAAAGGTTTTGCCAATGCGGGAATCACTTTGGCCGTTGGCACATTAGTTACTGGTGCAATTGCTGTGGCTGCGCCTGTAGCTGTAGCTGTTGGAGTAGGACTTGCAGTTTCCGCTGCTCTATCTTTTGGTTATGATTGGTTATATGACCATAGAAAGAGAAGAGGGTGAAATCCAATGTACTCTGATAAAGTTATAGTGGATATCGGTGGGAATGCTGATGATAGATATGGATATTCTTATAGAAGTAAGGAACTATTTATAAAAAGCAATAAAAAAATGACAGGCATGAGTATAATACCCGTTCTGATAATATCAGGAGCATTTCCGGCATCTGCGATGAATTTTGTAGAAAATCATTCTCTTGAAATTTCTCCTGTAGAATGGTTAGTTGTGACAACAGTTGCCTGTTTGCTTTTATCTTTTGTAGTAGCGATAATTTTATTATTTCTTTCGGAAAACTTTTTTAATTACAGAAACTTTGAAAAATTAGAAGATAGTAAAAAGGTAGAAAAACTTTATCAAATGCAGGACAGTAAAACAGGGGAAATCATTCTGATAGTTTTTGCTATGATTTGTGGAAGTGTGGGGATAACGTTAGCCGGTCTTTACATCGACTCAGGTGATGTAGGAATTTGGTTAATCTATATTACTGATTTAATTCTTGTGAATTTACTTGTGTATATCTACTGGATTTACATCAGGAGGGCAAGAAAATTTAGAACTTTAGCTCTCATGGAATTAAAAAAAGAACAGGAAATTGAAAAATGAAAGAAGAGATTGACGAAAATAAAGAAAAAGAAGTGATTCAAAAAGCTTATAAATACAATGGTTTGTTAGGAATCTGGATTATCGCTGTATTCATCAGTTTTTTACTACAAGTTGCAAAAATAATAACAGACTCATATCTAGTTTGGGGATTTGGTTTACTTATCCTGATTTATGCTATCGCTCTTCATGTTCAGAATCATAAATTAAGAATAAAAAGTATTGCTTCAATTTTAGTATATAGTCTCAATGTTTTGAGCGTGATTGGTGCTGTCTTGATCATTTTAGCCAATCAGGCACATAATCTTTTAGAGTTAGAGATAGGATTATTAGTAGGATTCGTGACAGTTATTTTGCAAGTTCTAGCCCTTGTATCTGCACTATTGGCAACAAGAAAATTACGAAAGCTCTATCCTGATGTTGTTGGCAATAGAAGAAAGAATATAAAATAATTTTTTTAACTAAATAATAATATAAAAAAATAGAAGAGCATAGGATCTTCTATTTTTTATCATACCTCAATCCCATCGCGTTGATTGATACAATCACGGTTGAGATTGACATCAGGACTGCTGCAATGAGAGGGTCAATATAAATCCCTGTAAATGGATAAAGAATACCCGCTGCAACAGGAATAGCAATAATGTTATAGCCTGCTCCAAACCAGAGGTTTTGTTTCATTTTTCTAAGCATGCGTTTGGAGATATTAATCATATCCAAGACGTCACTTGGATTGGAGTTAACTAGGACGACATCAGCGGTACTGATAGCAACCGAAGTTCCTGCTCCAATCGCAAAACCAATTGTAGCAGTTGCAAGAGCTGGGGAATCATTGACACCATCACCAATGAAAAGCACGCCGGCTTTCTTTTGGTACTCTTTCACAATTTCTGCTTTATCTTCAGGTTTTAATTCCGCTCTAAATTCGGGAATATTTAGTGCACTAGCAATTTTTTGAGCAGTTTCTTTATTATCACCCGTGAGCATAACAGGGGTAATTCCTTGGGCTAATAAACCATTAATAAAGGCTTTCGCGTCTGCTTTAGGAGAATCTCCTAAGGCAATAAATCCTAAAACATCTTGTTGTTCATTGATTAGGAAAGATACAGTTAAACCTAAATCTAAATATTGAGCAATCTTTTGTTCATCATAAGAAAGTTGATTTTCACGAAGATATTTATAGTTAACAATTTGATAAAAGTTTTGATTAACTTGCCCTTTAATCCCAACTCCTGGAATATTTTCAACCGCTTCAACTTTTAGATTTTCAAGAGGTTTAGCAGCTGCAACGATTGATTGAGCAATCGGGTGAGTGGAACTTCCTTCAAGTGCTGCCATGATTTGGAGAATGTCTGTTTCATCAGTAAAATCAACAACATTACGAACAATAAACTTACCGTCAGTTAATGTTCCCGTTTTATCCATTAAGGCATATTTAATTGTATTTATTTTTTCTAGAGAAGTTCTGTTTTGAATTAATAAACCATTTTTAGCAGAAATACTGGTTAGGCGAGAAACAACAAGTGGAACCGCAAGACCTAAAGCGTGTGGACATGCAATTACAAAAACAGAAACCGCAAGAAGTAGAGCAAAACTAAAGTTAGAACTAATTGTCCAAAAAATTAATGAGAAGATACCGACAATAAGTGCGGCATAGAAAAGGTAACCAGCCACTCTATCTGCCATATTTTCCAAATTAGATTTTTGAGCTTGGGCTTTCTTGACTAATTCGGCCACTTGATTGAGAAATGAATCTTTTCCAAGGGTTGTGACTTTCATCTCAAATGGTTGGTTTTGATTGAGGGAACCTCCATAAACAAGGTCATTTGTTTTTTTATTGACTGCTCGGCTTTCACCAGTAATCATTGACTCATCAACGAGCGCTTCACTTAATATAAGGCCATCTGCAGGTATTTTCTCATTTTCTTTCACTAAAAGTAAATCGCCAACTTTTAGTTCTGAAAGCTCCACATCCTTCCCGCTTTTTAAGTGAGCTTTTTTGGGAACAAGGCTTGCTAAATCTTTCAATGCATCGCCAGCACCCATGATTGCTTTCATCTCAATCAGGTGACCAATCAACATAATGACAATTAATGTTGCCAGTTCAAACCAGAAGTTCATGCCCATATGTCCGTTAAGACTCATGATTGTGGCATAAACAGAATAAGCATAGGCAACGGTAATTCCCATTGTAATCAGCATCATCATGGCTGGCTTACGGCTTTTTAATTCACCTTTTGCTCCGCTAAAAAAAGGAGTCCCAGAGTAAAAGAAGATAATTGTACCAAGGATAAGTTGCAAAATTTCACTTCCGGGGAATTTAAGGATAGTAAAGCCAGCGATTGGTGAAATGAGTAGTAGCGGAATCATAAGAATGATAGCCACTTTGAGCTTTTTACTCATATCACCCATATGCATCATGTGTCCTCCATGATTCATCATATCCATATTGTCCATATCATGCATATTATCCATATTGTGCATGTTGTGCATCTCATGGTTTTCGTGCTCCATATCCATTATTTCATGATTATGATGATGCTCAGACATCATTTCATCGTGATTAGACGAATGAGTTTTATTTGACATATTTTCCTCCTAAATGAATGCTTTGAAATTTCTATCTATATATAGTTTACAATTGTAAACTATCAAAGTCAAGGAAAAAAGCTGTATTCTATAAATATTACAAAATAATAACTAAAAGGTTTCTTTTGTGACTTAAATGTGATATTATAATATATATTCATAGCGATACCAATAAAAAAGTATCGGCAAGGAGAGAATAAATGAAAAAAATACGGCCAGAAGTGACTACTGTTACCTCCAAGTCTCATTTTCGAACTTGGAAATCAGGGAAAAGTTGGTTATTTGCTACTTCAGCATTAGCTATAATTATCGTTTCCGGAACGATTACTGACCAAAATGTAAAAGCGGACACAGCAATTGATAGTAGTCAGCAAATTAGTGGTATTACTGAGGTAACAAGTTATTCAGCACTAGCTTCATCGACAAATAGTGATGTAGCTGCTAGTCAAAATCAAGTTGCTTACGAACAAGCTAGTGACCAAAGTTCTAATAAATCACTGGCTAACACAGTAGAAACTGATACTGAGGGAATAACTTCAAATGTGTCAGATAGTAGCAACTCAATTAATGAAAGCCAAAATACGACAAGTACGGTGGTTATTCAAACTCCTACAAACAATATCGTATCGCTTGCAGATTCAAGCTCATCAAATGATAATGGCAGCAATTCTATATTAAGTTCTTCTAATGCTGCAGACAGTGTTGATTCGGCAGTTGGGTCTCAAAGTTCAACAAGTTCATCAGGAGTTTTGAGTGAAAGTTCAGCAATTGATAGTGGTATTGCATCAGTTTCTCAAAGTTCGGAAATGAATCTTGTGGGAAATAGTAGTGCTAGTGCTTCGAGTGCTGCTGTCGCTTCTTTTACAGCTATTCTAGCGACTAATCCGTCCATGGTGCCAATGCTTACTCAGGCACTAGCTGCAGCAGCGCCTGCTACAACAAGTGGTTCAGCTATTCTTAACACAACACTTGGAGATCTTGTAAATCAAGCAATTTCGACAGTGGGAATTAGTGGTTTAGCAAATATTTTTAGCACTCTTGGAACTTTTAATATTCCAGGAATGACTACAGCCGCGGCAGCTCTTAATGGTGTTGAACAAATCGTCAATATTGTTGGAAATATTCAGGAAGCAGCTGCTAATCCTGGAGCCTTTCTATTAAATGAAATAAAATCTGCAGGTTTAGATGTTAGCCAAATTCCATTAGTTGGAGGGCAAATTGCGGCGGCATTTAATGCTATCCCATCAATGAGCCCTGCTGCTATGCTTACTTTTCTTGAAAATCCAACAATTCCAGGACTTTCAAGTATTCCGGGGGCAAGTCTAGTACTAAGCCCAGTACTTAGCGCAATAAGTACTGTAACAAGTGGGATTGTTAATCAACTTAATACGACAACTTCCAATGCCTTGGGTGGTGTTAATTTTGATTTAGACACACTAGTCTCTCTTCAAGGAAATGATCTTGTCAACTACTTGGCTGGTTTAGTAGTTAATTCAGCGATTAATCGAGTAGGTCAAATTGCTTGGAGTCAATTATCTCCAACTATTAGTAATATTCCACTTGTAGGTACTACAGTTAATAATGTTTTAAGCCCAATATTAAATAATCTTACTGGAGCATCTTTGGGAGAAGTTGCGAATTTAACGGGAGTTTCCAGCCTTCTTGACCAAGTAAATAATAGTTTGGGTAATCTTACAAGCCTTGGTTCAACAGCCTTAGCCACGATTGAGAACACGCTCCAAAATAGTCTAAACTCATTTGGTAATCTTCCTGCTGGTGCTTCGGATATTCTTAACCAAGTGCTCAATCAATTGCAAAATGCGATCAATAATATTGTTGAAAGTGCGACGGGGATTGTAAATAATTTACCAGGTCTTGGAGCTATCGAAAATGGTCTTTCGAACACTATTAGTCAAATACAAAATAATATTAATAATTTCGTTAATAATGCACTTAATGGAATAACGACAATTATCAATTCTTTAACTCCAAGTGTTGGTGCTTCAACAGTTAATCCAAATTCTAGTGCTAATAGTAGCCAATCAAGCAGTAGTGCCAGTTCTTCATCAAGTGCAGCTAGTAGTTCAACTTCATCTTCAAATGTATCAAGCAACACGAGTTCTAATTCTAGTGAAGCAAATACTTCAAGTTCGACTTCTAATGCTTCAAGTTCAAGCTCAAGCTCAGAGGGTTCAAGTGCTTCAAGTTCAAATTCCAGTGAAAGTAGTGTTGCCAGTTCATCTTCGGTAGACTCGAGTCAGTCAAGTTCAGCTGGGGTAAATAGCTCAAGTTCAAGCTAAGAAGGTTCAAGTGCTTCAAGTTCAAATTTCAGTGAAAGTAGTATTGGCAGTTCATCTTCGGTAGACTCAAGTCAATCAAGTTCAAGCACAGAAGGTTCAAGTGCTTCAAGCTTAAGTTCAAGTGAAAGTAGTATGACAAGTTCTGGTGGGACAAGTGATTCAAATTCAAACACTGGTCAAACTAGTACTACAAGTTCATCTTCTAAAAATTCAAGTCATTCGAGTCTGAGTTCAAATGAATCAAGTAGTGCAAGTTTGACTTCATCTGAGTCAAGTGGTTCAACAACATCTTCAAGTATGTTGACTAATCCAAATTTACAATCTAATGATAAAAATGGCTCAAGTCTAACTTCAAATAGTTCGTATACTTCAGAAGTGAAACTAAATAACTTGAGTCACTCAAATTTATCTTCAAATGAAGCAAAAGTTTCGACTTTAATTTCTAAGGTATCAAGTAGTCCAAGTCTTTCAAGTTCATTAAGCGCAATGAGCTTGCAACTTGTACCAACTGTAACGAAAGAAGAGCTTCCCAAAACAGGTGCTGATGATGATTTAAGTTTAGTATTAGCAGAATTGGGATTGGGATTAGTGGCAACGTTAACTATTGGAAAAGTTAAATATAAAAAAAGGTTTTGAGTAGTATATTTTAATTAAGGACTTCTTTTCTTTGGAAAGAAGTTTCTTTTTAATTTGGAATTATTCCTTTATTAAAAATTACGAACAATTTAAAATAAAGAAAGAAAAAGGAATGATGATGATTAGAGGATGAATGTTAGCTTATGGTATAATAGTTCTATGAACTTGATAGATGGAAAAGCACTTGCTGCTAAAATGCAAGCTGAGTTGAAAGTTAAAGTCGATAAATTAAAAGAAGCGGACAATGTTCCAGGTCTTGCCGTTATTCTTGTGGGCGAAGATCCTGCGAGTCAAATTTATGTCCGAAATAAAGCACGACAAGCCACAGCAATTGGTTTAAATTCTAGTGTGGTTCGTCTACCAGAAACTGTGTCGGAACAAGAACTGTTAGATTTAATTGAACAGTATAATCAGTCAGAACAATGGCATGGTATTTTGGTACAATTGCCATTGCCAGAACATATTTCTGAAGAAAAGGTTTTACTAGCTATTGATCCAGAAAAAGATGTGGATGGTTTTCACCCAATGAATATGGGACGTTTGTGGTCTGGAAATCCTTTGATGATTCCTTCAACTCCAGCCGGTATTATGGAAATGTTCCGAGAATATGATGTGGAACTTTCTGGTAAACGTGCAGTTGTGATTGGTCGTTCAAATATCGTCGGAAAACCAATGGCGCAATTATTAATGATGGCTGATGCTACTGTGACGATTGCTCATTCGAAAACAGAAAACTTGCGCGAATTGACTAAGGAAGCTGATGTTTTGGTGGTTGCTATTGGCCGTGACCGGATGATTAAAGCTGAGGATGTCAAAGAAGGTGCAGTTGTAATTGATGTTGGGATGAACCGTGATGAAGATGGAAAACTTCATGGCGATGTTGATTTTGATGAAGTAAAAGATGTTGCAAGTTTGATTACCCCCGTTCCTGGTGGAGTTGGTCCGATGACGATTACAATGCTTATGGAACAGACAGTTCGTGCAGCAAGTAGAAAAATGAATGAAAATAAATAGTTAATTAATAAAAGAGTAACTAAGTTTATAGTAATTTCTAAGGACTTATTTTTAAGTTAGAAGTTTTTTGAAGATAAACTTTTTACTTTTTTTCGATTTTAGCAGTAGAAATTTTACTAACAGAATGATTAGTAAAAAGATTAATTGAGAACTAAAGAGTGAGGGAATGACAGAATATTTATCAGTATCAACCTTAACAAAATATTTAAAAGCGAAATTTGACCGTGATCCATATCTTGAACGGGTTTATTTGACAGGAGAAATTTCAAATTTTAGAAGAAGACCAAATCATCAATATTTTGCACTTAAAGATGAGGGCGCTGTGATTCAAGCTACGATGTGGGCGGGACAATTTCGCAAATTAGACTTTGAATTAGAAGAAGGGATGAAAGTTTTGGCTGTGGGTCGAATCAGTATTTATCCACCTTCTGGCTCTTATTCTATAAATATTGAAAGTTTAGTTCCAGATGGCGTTGGAGCTCTTGCGGTTAAGTTTGAACAGTTGAAGAAAAAGCTGACTGCTGAAGGGCTATTTGAACAACGTTGGAAACAAACTTTGCCACAATTTTCTAAGAAAATAGCTGTGGTAACTAGCCCGTCAGGAGCGGTCATTCGAGATATTATCACGACGGTTCAACGTCGTTTTCCGATGAGTCAAATCGTTCTTTATCCGACAAAAGTTCAAGGACAAGGTTCGGCTGAAGAAATTGCTGGAAATATCCGTCGAGCTAATCAACGTGGTGATTTTGATGTCATGATTATTGGTCGTGGTGGTGGGTCTATCGAAGATTTATGGGGATTTAATGAAGAAATTGTGGTTCGAGCAATTTTTGAATCACGTATTCCAATTATTTCATCGGTTGGACATGAAACAGATGTGACTTTAGCTGATTTTGTTGCTGATAGTCGTGCAGCGACTCCAACAGCGGCAGCCGAATTAGCAACACCAAATACGAAGGTTGATTTAATAAATTGGGCGAATGAGCAGGAAAAACGACTTTTTAACCGCTTAACACATGTAATTAAAATAAGGCGTGAACGAGTAGATAAATTAAGCCAGTCAGTCGTTTTTAGACAGCCAGAACGCTTGTACGATGGACACTTACAAAAACTTGACCGTCTGTGTGAACGTTTGTCAGTGCTGACGGAAAATAAAGTTGCAAATATGAAACACCGTTATGAGCTGTCAGCTGGGAAATTAATTCCGACTTACGGAAAGATAGTTGAAGCTAAAAAGAATAAGACGGAGCAACTTTATCAGTCTTTACTTTTATTAGATATTTCGAAAATAAAAGCGCGTGGTTTTTCCCTCGTTACTGACGAAAAGGGAAAGATTATTAAATCCGTAAGTGATGTGAAAAAAGGTCAGACTTTAGATGTTGAATTGACTGACGGAAAAGTAATAGTGGAGGTAAAATAATGGCAACCAAAAAAGAAGATGTAAAATTTGAAGATAATTTGGCAGAGTTAGAAAATATTGTTCGTAAGTTGGAATCTGGTGATGTAGCATTGGAAGATGCTATTGCTGAATTTCAAAAAGGAATGAAAATTTCGGAAACCTTGAAAAAAACACTCAATGAAGCGGAAGAAACATTAGTAAAAATAGTTGGAAAAAATGATCAGGAGAGTGATTTCTCTCCGGAACAGAAAGACTATTAAAATAAAAAACCTTTGATTTTTCAAGGTTTTTTATTTTAAACAAAATTTTACTGACAAAAAAGCCTATTATTCTAATATCAATCTTATTTATTATATACTAATAGTAGATAGAGTTATGGTCAAGTCTTTTATAGAAAGAGTAGATTAAATGAAGAAAAAATTTGTATTAGCGCCAGATTCTTTCAAAGAAAGTTTGAGTGCGCTGGAAGTTTGTCAAGCAATGGAAAAAGGAATTAAAAAAGTTTTTCCTAAAGCTGAAATAATTTCTATGCCAATGGCTGACGGTGGTGAGGGGACAACAGATGCTTTGATTGATGCAACGGGTGGACGACGGGTATATAAAAAAGTACAAGGTTCATTTGCAAATACAAATGTAGAGGCCTATTTTGGTATTTTGGGAAACTCAAATACGGCGGTCATTGAGATGGCAAAGGCAAATGGTCTGGAATTGGTTGCTTTGGAAGATAGAAATCCAATGATTACATCAACCTATGGAACAGGACAATTAATTAAGGCTGCAATGGATGAAGGAGTAGATAAAATCATCATTGGCATTGGTGGAAGTGCGACTAATGACGGTGGCTCTGGAATGGCTCGTGCTTTGGGAGCTAAATTTTTAAATAAAGACCAAGAAGAGATTCCACTTGGTGGAGGTTTCCTTAAAGAAGTTAGAACAATTGATATGAGTGATTTTGACCCAAGAGTGGAAGAAATTGAAATATTAATTGCTACTGATGTCACCAATCCTTTAACCGGAAATAATGGCGCTTCTTATGTTTTTGGACCACAAAAGGGAGCAACTGAGGAAATGGTCAAAGTATTGGATGAAAACTTGAAGCATTATGCAGAAATTGTTCATAATGATCTGGGGAAAGATGTTAAAAATAAACCGGGAGCTGGTGCAGCAGGTGGTTTGGGAGCAGGTTTGCTTGCTTTTACCAATGCAAAAATGCAATTAGGAATTGAGCTTGTTGCACAAACAATATACTTAGAAGATAAAATTAAAGAAGCTGATTATGTATTTACAGGTGAAGGTGGAATGGATTATCAGACAAAATTTGGTAAAGCACCCTATGGCGTCTGTAAAATTGCTAAAAAATACAAGAAACCTTGCTTTGCTTTGGCAGGATATATTGGGGATGGAGCAGATGTTCTTTATGACGAAGGAATGACCGCTATTTTTGGTGTTTTGAGTCAAGCACAATCTTTGTCAGATGCCTTGGCTGACGGCGCAAAGAACGTTGAGCGAACGAGTGAAAATATTACAAGAGTATTAGCAATGAATGAGCAAAAGGCTCACTTATAAAAATGAAATGGATTTAAAAAATAAAAAAATTTCCACAAATCATCACGGTTTTTAGCCGTGAATTTTGGTATAATTAGGGTAATGGATACGAAGATACTAAAGTTAGAAGACTTTTTAACTGAATTTTATGAAAGCGCTGAATTTCCAACTGGCTTAGCCGAATCAGCAAAATATTCTTTATTGGCAGGCGGTAAACGAATTCGCCCCCTCCTTTTTTTAAACCTATTAGAGGCTTTTGATTTAGAATTGAGTAAGGCTCATTATCATGTGGCAGCCGCACTTGAGATGATTCATACGGGTTCTTTAATCCATGATGACTTACCAGCAATGGATAATGATGATTATCGTCGAGGGCAGTTAACTAATCACAAGAAATTTGACGAGGCAACTGCAATTTTAGCTGGTGATACTTTATTTTTTGACCCTTTCTTTATCCTTTCAACTGCTGATTTATCCGCAGAAATAATAGTAGCGTTGACGCGTGAATTGGCCTTTGCTTCAGGTTCTTATGGAATGGTTGCGGGTCAAATCTTGGATATGGCTGGTGAAGGAAAAGAGTTGACATTAGCTGAAATTGAGCAGATTCATCGCTTGAAAACTGGGCGACTTTTAACTTTTCCTTTTGTAGCTGCTGGAATTGTTGCTCAAAAATCAACGGATGAAGTTGAAAAACTTCGTCAAGTGGGGCAAATTTTGGGATTGGCTTTTCAAATTCGAGACGATATTTTAGATGTCACAGCAACTTTTGCTGAGCTTGGAAAAACACCAGGTAAGGATATTTTAGAGGAGAAATCAACATATGTTGCTCATTTAGGACTTGAGGGAGCAAAAAAATCACTGACAGGAAATTTGTCAGAAGTTAAAAAATTACTGACAGACTTATCAGTTACTGACAGCTCTGAAATTTTTAAAATTATTGAGCAATTGGAAGTGAAATAAAAAAAATAGAAATATAAAAAGAAATTATTAGTTACATTTCTAAGAAAAATACGTATAATTACTATAAAGAAAGATCTACATGAAAGAAAGAATTGACGTACTTGCCACGAATCAAGGTTTGTTTGAAACACGAGAGCAGGCCAAAAGAGGAGTAATGGCTGGTCTAGTTGTTGATAGTAAATCAGGAGAGCGTTACGATAAACCTGGTCAGAAAATTGATGATGGAACAGAACTTCGTCTTAAAGGTGAAAAGTTAAGATATGTTAGTCGAGGAGGGTTAAAATTAGAAAAGGCTCTTAAAGAATTTCATTTAGAAATTAATGGAAAAACTTGTCTTGATATTGGTTCTTCAACTGGTGGTTTTACTGATGTAATGCTTCAAAATGGTGCCAAATTAGTCTATGCTTTAGATGTTGGAACCAATCAATTGGCTTGGAAAATTCGCTCAGATGAACGCGTTGTCGTTATGGAACAATTTAATTTCCGAAATGCTGTTTTAGCTGACTTTGAACAAGGAAGACCGTCATTTACTAGTATAGATGTTAGTTTTATTTCTTTAGATTTAATTCTACCGCCACTTTATGAAATTTTGGAAAAAAATGGCGAAGTAGCAGCTCTTATTAAACCGCAGTTTGAAGCGGGACGTGAACAAGTCGGAAAAAATGGAATTATTCGTGACCCCAAAGTTCACCAAATGACTATTGAAAAAGTTTTAAAAACAGCCACTCAACTTGGTTTTTCAGTAAAAGGTTTGACCTTTTCGCCAATCAAGGGTGGGGCTGGAAACGTTGAATTTCTTGTCCATTTACTTAAAGATGGAAAAGCAGAAATTGCTCAGCAGGTTAATATTGAATCAGTTTTACAAAAAGAAAGTGAAGAACTATGAAAAGAGAAGACCGATTAAACTTTATTGCTCAATTTATCCGTGAAAACGAAATTAAAACGCAAGAAGAACTTGTGAATACCCTCTTAACTCATGGAATTGACGTTACTCAAGCGACCGTTTCCCGCGATATTAAATCACTTGCCCTAATCAAGGTGCCAGCTGAATCTGGTGGTTATCGTTATGATTTACCAAAAAACAAGGAAGTTTTACAGTCAAGCCTTCATAAAGCCTTAGCTTTTGATGCAATTACGGGAACAAAAATCAAAGATAATATGCTCTGGATTCTTGCTAATCCAGGGACAACAAGTCTTGTGAAAAATTATCTTTTGGAAGAATATAGCGATGATATTTTTTCAATCATTATTGATGATGATAGTGCTTTAGTTATTTTTGAAATGGAAGAAGATGCTAAAAATCTTTATAATTTACTGACAGAATTTTAAATTTACTGACAAGAATATTGTGACAAAATTCTGCTGAATATTTTGAGCGAATTAATAGCTGTCAGTAAAAAAAGAATCAAAGTAGGAAAGATAAGGTTATTGGGTTACTAATAGCCTTGTCATTTATTTTTGAGAAAGGAAATTTTGATGTTACAAGAGATTTCAATCAAAAATTTTGCAATTATTGAAGAAATTCATCTATCCTTTGAGAGTGGAATGACGATTTTAACTGGGGAAACTGGTGCGGGAAAATCAATAATTATTGATGCAATGTCTTTATTATTAGGTGGGCGTGCTTCGAGTGATTTTGTGCGGCATGGGGCAAACAAAGCCGAAATAGAAGGTCTCTTTTTCTTTGATAAAACTCCAGAATTGAAGGCGGTATTATTAGAACTTGGCTTTGAAGAAGTAGATTCTGAAATTATTTTAAGACGTGAGATTTTTGCTAATGGTCGTTCCGTTTGTCGAATCAATGGTCAAATGGTTAATTTAGCTACGCTAAGACAAGTGGGTGAATTATTAGTTGATATTCATGGTCAACACGATAGCCAAGAATTGATGAATCCGAAAAGCCATCTTCGTTTACTTGATGAATTTGGTGACGAAGCCTTTGATCAGATAAAAAATAATTACAAACTCAAATTTGAAAACTTCAAAAATTTGCGTCAACAGCTCAATTTACGACAAAAAAATGAGCAAGAATTTGCTCAAAGAATTGAAATTCTTCAATTTCAGGCTGAAGAAATTGAAGCGGCGGAAATTAATCTTGAAGAAGATGAACAATTAGTTAATCGCCGAGAAAAGTTAAATAATATTAAAAATATTGCTGATTCGCTTAGTAGTGCTTATCTAGCGCTTGATGATGAAGATAATGATTATTCAAGTCTTAATAATATCCGAACAACAATGACAGAATTGGATAAAATTAGTAACTTTGATAATGACTATCAAGAACTTGCTGACAAGACAGCTGAAAGTTATTATGTATTAGAAGAAGTTGCTAATCAAATTCAAAGAATCATGAGTGATTTAGAATTTAATCCAGCTGAACTTTTACAAATTGAAGACCGGATTATGACCTTGACCACTTTGAAGAAAAAATATGGGCCAGAACTGTCCGATGTGATGAACTATTTAGAGAAAGTCCAACTTGAACTCTCAGAACTGACGGGTTCGGAAAATGACTCAGAAAATCTAGAAAATTCAGTTAAAGTTGCACAAGTTCAACTCATTGAAGCAAGTAAAAAACTTAATGAAGCGCGCCATAAAATTGCCAAAGAAGTTGAAAAAGATATTAAACACGAACTTTCTGAGCTTTATATGGAAAAAGCTGATTTCAAAGTTAGTTTTGAAGGGGCAAAGTTTTCGGCAAACGGGAATGAGCATGTTGAATTTTTTATTCAAACCAATCCGGGAGAAGGATTTAAACCGCTGGCAAAAACAGCTTCGGGTGGTGAACTTTCACGTTTAATGCTCGCTATAAAATCAAGCTTTTCAAGACGTGAAAATAAAACAGCCATTGTTTTTGATGAGGTCGATACTGGTGTTTCTGGTCGTGTTGCTCAAGCGATTGCTAATAAAATATATAAAATTGCTAGACATGGGCAAGTTCTTGCAATTTCTCACCTTCCACAAGTTGTGGCCATTGCCGATAGACAATTTTATATTGAAAAAGCTTCAACCGATGACATTACTACTTCCACAGTTAGAAAATTAAACGCTGAAGAAAGAGTAAATGAAATTGCGAAAATGCTTGCTGGTGAAGATTTAACTAAAGAAGCCTTAGCTCAGGCTAAACGTTTATTGAGCAAATAAATCGAATATTATTAAGAAAAAGTCTTGATTTTTAATCAGGGCTTTTTATCTTTTAAATGACGAAATCGTAATTAGTGTAAAATTGCAACCACAAATGTGTATAAACCGAAAATAATAAATGTTAAAATTAAATTGTAGTTACACTATTAAAAATATTGGAGTATATGTGAAAGTAAATAAAATTTGGGTTTTAATCATTTTGGTCTGTTTGTTTTTTTCAATTTATGGGCATTATAATCAAAATTATTTTTTCTTGTTCGTAGGTATTGTTGGTGCCTGTGCGGGAATAATCTGTATGTTATGCGAAATGCTGATCCAAATTATTAGAAATCAAAAGATAAAAAAATAAATTTTAAAAAGCTAGTTTTAGATAAATTTCTTTGAGTTGTTAGCAAATGTTACTGACAAGCCTTTTGAAAAAGGCTAAAATATCTTTATATACTATGTGCCAACTTCCAAGTCAAAGAGCCATAGATAAAAACGCCTTCTCCTATATAAGATAAGGGCGTTTTTATTATAAATTCGAAGCCTCAATTTATTGGGGCTTTTTATCTCCAAAGGAGATATTATGAAGTAAAATTAGATTTTTTACCATTAAGAACTTCTGTTAAAGTTCTTTTATGAATTAAACTCAATATGTTATAATGAGATATCAACCATAGTACTGAAAGGAGAGGTTTGTAATTTAAAAACTGAAGTCGTATTTTATAATTTAGTAGTTAAAAATGAGTAAAACACGTTTAGAAGCATTTACGGATGCTGTCATCGCAATTATCATGACTGTCTTAGTTTTAGAATTGGTCCGTCCAGATTCAGATAGCTTACAAAGTTTTATTGCTTTACTTCCGCATCTGGGTGTCTATTTTGTAAGTTTTTTTATACTGGCTATTTACTGGGTCAATCACCATCATCTTTTTCAAAGCATCAAAAGAATTAATGGAAAAGTTCTATGGATAAATATTAGTTTTCTTTTTGTCTTATCACTTATTCCTATTTTTTCTAACTGGGTATCAATCTATCCTAATTCATTTATCCCAGAATTAGGCTATGTGATTATCTTTTTCTTCGGGAATTTTATTTATCTACTTTTGACAAGAGAATTATTGAAAATCAATGGACATCGTAAGACGTCTGAGACAACGATTAGAAAAAATATCCTAAGTGTTGTGCTCAATATTGTCAGTATTTTATTAGGTTATTTTATAGCTCCAGTAATCATGCTTGTTGGTTCAGCCTTAATTTTTTCAATGTGGGTGATTCCAGATAAAAATATTGAAAAAATGTTTAAATAATCTTTTAATAAAAATATGAGTTTACTTAATAAAAAAGTTTGGAATAAATAACTGACCTTCTGTCAGTAAATAATATTATAAGTAAAGAGGAATAACAATGATTAAAGCATACATCAAATATTGGAAAAAAGCAGGAGATTTAAAATCTTATTCAAATCGTTCGGATTATTGGTGGGTTTTCTTGACTAATTCAATCATATTTGCGATTCTCAGCATTTTAAACTTTATGGTGACAATCCCTAAAGCTGGGAAAATAATGAGCCAATCTGCAACTTTATCACAAAAAGAAATTATTCAACAGGTGACAGACTTATATGCCAACCCCACGGGTGGAGCATTAGTAATAGTTATTGTTACAGCTCTCATTGGTCTAGCTATTCTTGTTCCTAATATCAGTTTGACAGCTCGTCGTTTACGTGATGCTAGGTTTCCTTGGTGGATTGCTCTTGTTTTTGGAGTAGCTGCAATTTATGGGCTGGTTACAATGTTTATTCATCAAGATCTTCTAGCAAAAATGGGTTATTTTGTTGGATTTATCAATTTCATTATTTATATTCTTTGCCTTTTTCCAACCAAATATGGCATTGACGAAGAAGATGATTCAAGAACTTATGAATAATTAAAAAATAGAGAGGTAAAATATGGTTCAAGCTTATAAAAAATTTTGGCTGGGAGCTTTCACTTTCAATAAAAAAACCAGTCGTAAAGATTTTTGGTCAGCCTTATTAACTCATATCATAATATTTGTCATCTTGTTTAAAGCTTATCATTTCTTTAATCTACTAGATTTTTATCAACTAACGACTTTATGGCAAACTTTTGCTTCATTCTTTCAATTAATATTTAATCTATATTTCTTTGGAAGTTTATTGTCCTTCATTGCTCTAACTGTTCGGAGATTGAATGATGCAGATTTACCTTGGGGACTTATTTTTCTTAATTTTATCCTTGGTCTAGGAACTCTTGTGCTCTTGATACTTAACCTATTTCCAAGTTCGCCTAGAGCTTTAAAATTCAAGGAATACGAGATTAATTCTTCTCAAGAATTTAATAATTTACCAGAGACAAAGACATTATCAGGTATATTCAAGGACTATTTTAAAAATTACTTTGAATTTCGCGGAAGAACGACAAGAAGAAATTTTTGGTGGGTGCAACTGTTTTGGGGACTGACCGTTATTCTTTTTCTGTTTTTAATCTATCTTTTCAATCAATTTGAACAAATAATGTTTGGCTATAATTTTATTGGTAGTATGGTCTTGCGTTTATTCTTTTTCCTATTTATCTTAGGAACATTTTTCCCACAACTTACGATTCATGTAAGACGCTTAAGAGATGCTGGTTTGAGTAATTTAGGATTATCACTTTTGTTAGGTGGAACAAGTGGAATATTAATTTTCTATCAAATGTTCACGAAGACATTAAAAATAACATATACAACCGGTCACTATCAATTAGTTCAATATCTCTTATTTTTACTAGTAATGATTGCAGTATTGAGTTTAATTCTTGTAGAAGTAATGGCGACAGGAGAATTAAAAACGAATAAAAAAAATTCTTTATTTGAAAAAATAGACTGATTAATTTCAGTCTATTTTTAGTATTAATTGTTAAACTATAAAAAGTCATGTTTACACAACTTGTAAATTGAATTGACATCAAAGAAGCCAGTAATAGATGCAAATGCAGTTCATGTAAGCCTTTTTATTAAAAAAATCTTTACATAATCATGTAAACTACTACAAAAATAGAAAAAAAGTGATATAATAAACTGTAAGTATACAAGGAGGACGGCGCTCTTGCCAAAAACAATAGCATTTAAGCATGATACAGTCTTACTACATGAAACCGTAGATATGCTTGAAGTAAAGCCAAATGGAATTTATGTTGATGCGACACTAGGTGGCGCAGGACATAGTGAGTATCTTCTTAGTAAACTGACTAATGGTCATCTTTATTCATTTGACCAGGATGAAACTGCTCATGAAAACGCAAAAGTACGCTTAAGTGAGCAACTTGCAGAAGATAAAGTAACATTGATTAAAAGTAATTTTCGCTATCTTAAATCAGCTTTAGCTGAATTAGGAGTCACGAAAATTGATGGAATTCTTTATGATTTAGGAGTTTCCAGCCCACAATTCGATGATAGTCAACGAGGTTTCTCTTATAAAAAAGAGGCAAGATTAGACATGCGGATGGACCAAAATCAAACTCTTTCTGCTTATGAAGTTGTAAATGATTATCCTTACGAAGCATTAGTTCGCATTTTTTTCCGCTACGGCGAAGATAAATTCTCTAAACAAATTGCTCGTAAGATTGAACAAGCAAGAAAAATTAAACCTATTGAGACAACAATTGAGCTTGCAGATTTAATAAAATCTGCATTGCCTCAAAAAGAACTCAAGAAAAAAGGGCATCCAGCCAAACGCATTTTCCAAGCGATTCGTATTGAAGTAAATGATGAACTTGGAGCAGCGGAAGAATCAATCGAACAAGCCATTGATTTATTAAAAGTTGATGGTCGAATCTCGGTAATTACTTTCCATTCTTTGGAAGATCGTTTAACAAAAACAATTTTCAAAGAATATAGTACAGTTAATGTTCCCAAGGGATTACCGATGCTTCCTAAAGATATGGAAGCTAAACTAAAATTGATTAATCGCAAACCAGTTCTTGCAAGCGAAGAAGAACTCGAATTTAATAATCGAGCTCATAGTGCAAAATTAAGAGTAGCGCAAAAACAAAGAGATTAATCAAATAACAAGTTGGTCTAATAAAGAGGGTTTTCCCACTTGAGGATTGTTTTTGGATGTCTTATATAAATGAAATAACAATATTTAGCTTTTCTCTTTTCAATGGTGAAGAGAGTAAGCTGAATTTCTTTAGTAAGATAAACGAGTGGAGGCAAAGATGGCAGCACAGCCTAAAGAATACTTCGATATAGAAACTGCGGCGAAAAAAGATAGTTATCTCATTGATACGGAAACTTTAGCGCCAGAAGTTCTAGCAAGTAAGTTTAAAAAGTTTTCTGGTGTTGAAAAGGTATTCTATCTGACAATGGTAGTTGCTGCTTTAGTGTTGGCTGTTGGTCTACTTTATGTTAAGACTAAGACACTTGAAGTTCAAGGAAATACAATGGACTTACGTTCAAAAATTTCTCAAGAAACAACCCGAAAAACTGAGTATGATCAACAAATTTTAGATTTAACATCAGGTACTAAAGTGCTTGATACGGCGAATAAAGCTGATTTAAAACAAAATCCTTCTAATGTATTGAAAGCAACGAAATGATAAAATTTTTAAAAAAACTAATTTTCTTTCCTTTTAGAAAAGTATCACGAAATGCCCGAAAAACGAATTGGAGTACAGAAAGAAATCGTAAACGAGTAGGTAAGAGCCTGTTTTTCCTAGCTATTGCGCTGTTTACGGTTTTTATATTTCGTTTTGTCTGGCTAATTACCGTCAATCATGTCGGTGGAACCAATCTTACAACGATGGCCAAGAGCAACTATCAAAGCACAGAAACAGTTCATGCGAAGCGTGGAACAATATATGACCGTACAGGTGCGGCTATTGCGGTAGACTCAAGTACCTATACAATTTATGCTGTAATTGATAAAACACAGGTTGATTCAAATGGAAATCCTCTTTATATTGATAAGAAAGATTTTACCAAAGTTGAAGATTTCTTAAATAGTAAACTTGGAATTGACCGCGATTTAATTAAAAAGCAGCTCAATTCTAAATTGAAACAAGTTCAATTTGGCCCTAAAGGTAGTGATATCTCTCTTGAAAAAATGAAAGAGATTCAAAAAGCGGCTGAGAATGAAAAAATTGTTGGACTTGGTTTCACGGCAAATATTTCTCGTTCTTATCCTTTTGGAAATTTTGCTTCTCAATTTATTGGTATTGCTCGTCCTAAAGATGAAAATGGTACTCAAGCTCTCAAGGGTGATATGGGCTTGGAAAAAGCCTTCAATAATGTTTTGAGTGGTGAAAATGGTAAAGAAACTTATCAAAAAGATATCTATGGTCGCCCAATTCCAGGAACAACTAAAGTCATTGAACCTGTTAAAAATGGTCAAGACGTTTATACTACACTTGATGCACAACTTCAAAGAAATCTTGAAGGATATATGGACAAGGCGGCTACGGATACTGGAGCACAACAACTTTCAGGAACTTTAGTTGATGCTCATACCGGTGAGATTTTAGCAACAAGTCAACGTCCAACCTATACGGCAACAACGATCAATGATGCTGAGAAACAAAAGTATTTCACTTGGAACAGTTTGCTCTCACAATCAGCCTTTGAACCGGGTTCAACATTTAAAACTTTCTTGATGGCTGGAGCGCTTGATAGTGGAAAAGTAAATCTTAATGAAACTTACCAACGGAAACTTCAAGTTTATGATACAACGATTAATGACTGGGATGTAACAGAAAATAAAAGTTATACTTTGCCAGAAACCGTAACCTATGCTCAAGGTTTTGCTTTATCTTCAAATATTGGGATGAGTAAAATTGAAATGAATATGGGAGATGCTTTATGGGGAAGTTATCTTAATAAATTTAAATTTGGTCTTAAAGTAAGAGCCGGTTTAGATGGTGAAAATCCGGGAGCCCTTCCTTCGTCAAATGCCGTTTCGCAAATTCAATCTTCATTTGGTCAAGGGGTTGCGGTTACTCCACTTCAATTGATTAGAGGTTGGACGGCTATTGCTGGAAATGGAACAATGCTTGAGCCACATATTGTCAGCAAAGTAGTAGATCCGAATACAAAAACAAGTTTGACTTCTAAAGCAGAAGTTGTTGGACATCCGGTCTCTAATGATGCAGCAAGTGGTGTGCGTGATTTGATGTTAACAGTAAATACTGACCCTGTTTACGGAACATCTTATTCAACAAGTGGCGATTCTGAGCAAAATCTTGCTGCTGGTCCTTTATTTATGGTCAATGGTGAACCGGCTGCGGTTAAAACGGGGACGGCCCAAATTGCCTCAACAACGGGTGGTTATATGACAGGTTCTCAAGATTACCTTTACTCTGCTGTTGTGATGTATCCTGCTAAGAATCCTGATTTTATTTTCTATATGAATGTAAAAATTCCTACAGAAAGTTGGACACTTAAATATATTGCTCGAGTGGCAAATCCATTGTTAACAAGTGCTGAAGCAATGAAAAATGATTTATCAGTTAGTGCTGATACTGATACTAAAGCTGGTAAAGTGACCATTGAGAATTATAAAGGCAAAGATTCAGGAGATACTGCTGATAGCTTACGCCGCACTGTCCTTAGTCCAGTTATTATCGGGACAGGGGCAAAAGTAACTGCTCAATCGATTGCTGAAGGTGAAAAAGTTTCAGCAAATTCACGAATTTTACTTTTGACGAATGATAAAGATCAGGTGATGCCTGATATGTATGATTGGTCGAAAAAAGAAGTTGAGCAATTGGCTAATTGGTTTGGAATTAAAGTAACTTATGAAGGGTCAGGAAATAAAGTCTTGACTCAAAGTATCGAAACTTCTACCAATGTTAAAAAAGGTCAAACTCTAACTGTTAAAATGGGAAATTAAAAATTATTAATTGAGGCTCCACAGACACTAGTCTATGTGGAGCTTCAAAAATTAGGAGAAGAAAATGTTATTGAATGGGATAGTGGCGGCGGTAATTACAATGATTATAACAATCATTGGTATTCCTCGCTTCATTATGTTCTTCCACAAGAAAAAATTGGGTGGGCAACCAACCCTTGAAGATGTAAAACAGCATGCAAGTAAAGCTGGGACTCCTACAATGGGCGGTTTTGTCTTCGTTGTTGTGAGTTTAGTAGTTTCATTAATTGCCGCTTTGGTTTTTGGCAAATTTAGTCCAGCTTTCATTACTGCGTGGTGGGTCTTTGCCATGTATGCTGTCATTGGCTTCTTAGATGACTTTTTGAAAGTATTCAAACAAATTAATGAAGGTTTGACTGCCAAACAAAAAATGTTGGCTCAAATTTTAATTGGGATTGTTTCCTATTTCATTTATAGTCATGGGGAAAAATCTCATATTATTCATCTTTTAAGTTGGGAATTTAATATTGGGATTTTCTTTTCAATTTTCATTATTATTTGGCTTGTGGGTTGGTCAAATGCGGTCAATCTTACTGACGGAATCGACGGTCTTGCTTCAATCACTGTTGCGATTTCACTGACAGCTTATGCAGTTATCGCAGTAGCACATCAACAGTACGATGTTTTGTTGATTATCTTGTCAGTCATTGGTGGTTTGCTTGGATTCTTTGTCTTCAATCACAAACCAGCAAAAATTTTCATGGGTGATGTTGGTTCCTTGGCTTTGGGTGGTTTTCTTGCAATTGTTTCAATCTTACTTCATGCCGAATGGACTTTGCTTTTAATTGGTGCGGTTTATGTCATTGAAACACTTTCAGTGATGCTACAAGTTGCTTATTTCAAGAAAACAGGTGGTAAACGTATTTTTAGAATGACTCCTATTCATCATCATTTTGAACTCGGTGGATTTTCTGGAAAAGCAGCTGGTTGGTCAGAATGGAAAATTGACATTGTCTTCTGGTTATTTACAGCAGTGCTGTCAGTAATTGCGCTTTGTATTTACTTTGCTTTTTAATTAATAAATTTACTGACAGAATGGTCAGTGAAAAGTCGCTCTTGTGAGCGACTTTTTTTTATTTTTTAAAGTTAATATTTTACTGACAGAATACTCAAGAAAATATTATTTAACTTTTAGAAAAGCTTAAGTTTTACTTGGGTTGAAATTAAGTTTTAACAATTATAATCAATTTATCAAGAAAAGAAAGGATTCCAAAATGAAAAAAGTTCTTAAACTTTTAAAGGGGAAAGAAATTATTTTTGTTTCATTACTAACATTAATTGTTGGTGGAGTAGGTGGCTTTTTCATTGGTAAGGGCCAAAGTAATCAATCACAGCAAAATAATTTTCAAGAACAAATGCAAAATCGCTTTGGACAAAATGGACGTAGTCCAGACACTAATAGCGGTGCGACTACGGGTGGTTCTAACAGTCAGTCAGGTAATTCAGGAACGACGCAAGAAAGTAGTGACGAAAGTGGAACTGCATCAGCATAAAGGACCAAGTGGTTTTTAAGGACGTTGAGCCAATCATTCTTTCCGTCTTTATTTTTAATAAATTGACTGACGTGCTTAAAATCGACTTACAAAAAAGAGTCTATCAGAAGAAGACTCAGAAATGAGGAAAATATGGATTTTATAAGACGTTCATGGCTTTTCACTAAAGCCAAAATTGGACGGACAATACTTTTAATTGTTGCCTTTTCAGCAATTTTAATTTTTGTACTTTCAGGATTAATTATTAATAGTGCAGCTAATGTTTCTATTGATAATGCTAAAAAATCAGCTGGAGCAACCGTGTCACTCTCTGTTAACATGCAAAATGTTATCAAAGAAGCACAAAATAGTGCAACATCAAGTTCAAGTAGTAGCAGTTCAAGTGATACTGCTGAAGCAGGTAAACGATTTAATATTGATTTACCAACGATTTCAGAAACAACTGCTGAAAAAATTGCCAAACTTGATGGTGTAAAATCAGCAAGTTTCACTTATCAGGCTCAAGCATCAGCAAGTTCTGGTATTGAAAAAGTTTCAACAAGTAGTAGTTCTTCAAGTTCATCAACAGATACGCAAGCAGCTGGTGGATTTGGTGGACGTGAAGGAGGAATGGGCGGAGGTTCCCAAGAGGATTTCACAATCAGTGGGACAAATGATTTAGCAGCAAGTACAAGCTTCACAGATTCTTATAAGATTAGTTCTGGACGCGCAATTAAGGCTTCAGATGAGGGGACGAACAATGTTGTCATTGAATCAACCCTTGCTAGCCAAAACTCATTAAAAGTGGGTTCAACTTTCACAATCAAAGATAGTAATGACAAAACATATAAAATGACTGTTGTTGGTATCTATACAACAACAAGTAGCTCGACAGAAAGCTCAATTCAATACATGAATACAATGTATACTGCACTTTCTGTAGCAAATTCTATCAAAGGTACGACTGGCAAAGTATCAAATGCAACTTACAGCATGGAAAATCCTGCACAAGCAGATACTTTTGTAAAAGCTGCTAATAAATTAGTTAATGACAGTAATTTCCAAGTTTCTAAAAATGACCAAGCTTATCAAAATGTAAAATCATCATTGAATAATGTTGCAAGTTTTGCTAGAAATATTGTACTCATTGTAGCAATTGCTGGAGCAATTATCTTAGAGCTTATCGTGATGCTCATGGTTCGCGAACGTCGTTTTGAAATTGGTGTTCTGATGAGTCTTGGAGAATCAAAACTCAAAATTATTGGCCAATTTTTCTTTGAACTCTTCATGGTTATGATTGTTTCGGTTGGTATTGCATCAGCTGCTGGAAATGTAGTAGGAAATGTCGTTGGACAACAACTTTTAAAACAAGAAACAACGCAGACAACGGCAAGCACAAGCAACATGCAAGGAGCTCCAGGAGCAAATGGAGGCAAAACCGAAGGTCAAAGACCATCAGAAAATGCTGGCGGATTTATGGGGCGTGCAGGTGGAGCAATTGGCTTTGGACAATCAGCTTCTGAAGCAAAAGCACTTGAAAAATTGAATATTAAAACTTCTGTCAGTGAAATTTTACTTCTTGTTGCTATTGCGATTTTGATTACACTAATCGCTGTCGGTCTAGCAAGTATTGGAATTCTCAGATTGAATCCTAAACAAGTTTTAACAAATTGATTTCTAAGAAGAACCAGTCTAATAATTTACTGACGCCTTCATTTTTTATCAAAAATTAATCACCAGATTTTGTCAGTAAATTTTTAAAATGAGAGGAGCAAAGATGACTCTAAAAGTTGAAAATTTAACTTATTATTATAGCAACCCCGATGACTATCTATTTAAAGATGTCACAGAAAGTTTTGAAAAAGGCACGATGTATGCCATTCTAGGACAATCCGGCTAGGAAAAACTACTTTTCTTTCCCTGCTTGCCGGACTTGATACACCAAAATCTGGAAGTATGTCTTTTGATGATAAAGCAATTAAATCAAGTAATTTAACAAATTATCGCAAAAAAACAGTAAGTACCGTTTTTCAAGCTTATAACTTACTGACCTACATGAGTGCTTATGACAACGTCAAAACAGCCGTAAAAATCTCGTCAGTAAAATTTGAAAATGAAAAAGCAGCAATAGAAGAAGCGTTCAATAAAGTAGGATTGAGCACAGACCTAATTTATAAACCTGTCAGTAAACTTTCAGGTGGTCAGCAACAAATAGTGGCCATCGCTAGAGCATTAGTTTTAAATCATGAGATAATTATTGCTGACGAACCCACAGGGAATCTCGATGAAGAAACAACAGCCCAAATTGTTGAACTCTTTAAAGAAATTGCTCATAAAGATAATAAAATTGTGATTCTGGTTACTCACGAAAATGAAGTTGCCAAAGCATCAGATGTTGTATTTACCCTTAAACATCGTAAATTTGAAAAGACAGCATAGAATATAAAAACCATTACAATAATTCTAATGGTTTTTTATCCAGCCAAAACAGATAAACTCAAGGTTTATGGACAATTAAACTAGAGTTGCTCAATAATACTTATGGCACTAAGAATAATTACAAAATTATGTTAAAATAGCTTCTAGGAGTATAGCCATGAGTTTAAATTTAAGAGATCTTGAATATTTTTATCAATTGTCAAAATTGCGTTCGTTCACCAATGTTGCCAAACATTTCAGGGTTAGTCAACCCACTATTTCTTACGCAATCAAACGTTTAGAAACCTACTATGACTGTGATTTATTTTATAAAGATTCCTCGCATCAGGTAGTTGATTTAACTCCGGAGGGCGAACTTTTGGCAATGAGAACCAATGAAATTCTCTCTGAACTAAATCACACGAAAAAAGCTATTCATCGTTCGAGTATGAAAGATTTTAAAGTTGGTTTTCCGCCAATTATAAGTTCATATCTTCTATCAAAGCAAGATAATTTGAACTTTTTGAATGCCTTACATATGATTTATGGTGGTTCTAATGAACTCTTGAGCCTACTTTTAAATGAAGAAATAGATTCGAGCCTTTTAGGAAGTCTAGAAAAGATTAAGCATCCCCAATTAGAAATAGGAGAACTCTTTCAAAAAGAATTTTTTATCATTATGTCGGATAGTCATCCACTAGCCAATGAAAAAGAATTAGGATTTAAAGACTTACTTAATGAAGACTTTATCTTATTGGGAGAGCATAATATCCACTTTAATGCCTTTAATCGTTTAAATGAAAAATATAATCAATCAGCTAATGTATTTTTGAAATTAGATGATGCTCATACCATAAAAGAACTTGTCAGGAAAAATTTAGGGATCAGTCTTATGGCAGATATCCGCTTATCAGAAGACTTTAAAAATCTAGTTAAAGTACCATTTATTGAAGAAGATAAACAATTCTTTCATATTAATTATGCCTATCAAAAAAATTCTATTCTCTCTGAAAGTGAAAAAAACTTTTTAGAAATATTGAAAACATTAAAATAAATATTGCATAAGAGCATCAATGATTTGGTGCTTTTTTGATAGTAATTATTTACAGTAGAAAGCGCACAAAAAACTTTCAGGAAATGTTATAATTAGAAGTATGATGTGAATCGTTTTTAGAGCAAATAGCATTATCCAGTCAAAGAAAAATATAAGGAAATTATATTATAATTTATTAATCACTAAATATTTGAGAAGAAATTAATAAGAAGATAAGACTAGATAGGAATTAAAGTAAAATGGAAAAAGATTATTTAAAAACAAGATTTGAACCAGAAGAATTTGAAAAATTAAAAAAGAAACTTGTCAGATATGAGTGTGCTTTAGATGTTGTCAGAACTCAACTTTCTAATCTAAATACCTATTATAATAATTTTGAGGCGATCAACCCAATTGAGCATATCAAACATCGTTTAAAATCACCGGAAAGTATTGCAGGAAAGCTGAAAAAGAAAGATTTGCCTGTGACCGCCGATGCTGCTGATGAACATTTATCAGATATTGCAGGAATTCGTATTATTTGTTCTTATGCTAAAAATATCTATGAGATTGTTGAAATTATCAAAAGCCAAGAAGCTTTTACAGTTGTTAGCGAAAAAGATTATTTAAGAAACGTTAAAAAAACAGGTTATCGTAGTTATCATATGATTGTCGAAGTTAATTTAGGACATCTATTTAGTGAACAAACTTGTCGAGTTGAAATTCAGTTACGAACTTCGGCAATGGATTTTTGGGCAACGTTGGAACATAAAGTTCGTTATAAATATGATGGACAAATTCCTGAGCAACTCAGTGGTGAACTACAAAATTGTGCAGAGCAAATTCATGCGCTTGATGAGAGAATGTATCTTATTCATAAAGTTGTGGACATGATTAATCAGTCTGAAGTTGATATTGAACAAATTGGTTACTGATAAAACTAAAAATAAGAACTTGTCAAAGGATGGATAATCTGTTATACTTATTGAGTATGTTTTTGCATACTAATAAAACTGTTCATCCGCTGAGCTTAATTTGCTAGATGCTGCTTAATGATGGGCAAGAGGAGAAAAAAATGAACCTTATCGAATCTATCAACGCTGCGCAACTCCGCACTGATATTCCTGACTTCCGTCCTGGTGACACTGTACGTGTTCACGCAAAAGTTGTCGAAGGAACTCGCGAACGTATCCAAATGTTCGAAGGCGTTGTTATCGCTCGTAAAAACTCAGGAATTAACGAAACTTACACTGTTCGTAAAATTTCAAACGGTGTTGGTGTAGAACGTATCTTCCCAGTTCACACTCCACGTGTTGAACAAATCGAAGTTATCCGTCACGGTAAAGTACGTCGTGCGAAACTTTACTACCTCCGTGCACTCACAGGTAAAAAAGCTCGTATCGCTGAACGTCGTCGTTAAGATACACCAGTTTAACCGCTCTATTGAGCGGTTTTTTATTTGGAAAGATTTATGGTTATGCTCAAAGATTTAAGGATATTGTTTTATTGAATCTACTGTGCTAGGTTAATGAAGTAGTTCATAATTTAAAATAGAAGAAGTTGAATAATAAGAGCCGTTTGGTAATTTATCAAGACGACTTTTTTTGTAGTTAAATAATGACATTGGTTATGGATTTTAAGGAAAAAAATGCGATAATTATTTAAATGTAGTTTATAGAGTACAGTGCAATTAAAAAAGATCAGAAAGGACTGAAATGAAAAAAAATATCAGTCGAGAAGAAGCAAAGAAATCTTTAGTCTATGACCCTTATTTTGAAAAAGGCCATTATGGGAGTAAAATTTTTCAAACTATAATTGCTCTTTTAGGATGGTGTGGTGTTATCATACCATTTTTATGGATTATCTTTCCTTTTGTTTTTCCAAATCGAGCACGTTTTGATCATATCATAATTTATAGAGAAGAAAAATCTACACTTTTATTTCTTTTCATTTTTCTTTCTATATCTTTTATTTTCCTATCTATTTTGTATATTATCCTAACTTTTTTGAATAATTATCGTTTTAAACATTTTCTACAAAAAGAAAAGCAGTACGATGCTGAACGTGTCGATGTAAGACGAAAGTTAATAAATCAAGCTTACGATGAACGATTTGGCACAAAAGATTTTCGCCATAATGTTTGTTTTTATTCGGTCAAAGAAGAGCAAAATTTGGAAACAGATTTTGTGAAAAAACTTTATCAGAAGGGAGAAAACAATGATTAGTTTTGTTCAAACGGGAAATGGCATTGTTGACTTTATTCTGACACTGATATTTCTGGTGTTAATTACTTACCCAATTTTAGGCGGATTCGCCTGGTTTATTGGAGTCTTATGTTATAGCTTTTTGTTCAAATATAAGCAAAAGAATTGGGATGATATTCCAGTAGAAGTTGAACCTTTTGTTACTATAATGGTTCCAGCTCATAATGAAGAAATAGTCATTGAAGATACACTTAATTATTTAATGACAAAAATTAATTATGAAAATTATGAGGTTCTAGTTACTGATGATGGTTCAACTGATAGAACTCCCGAAATTTTAAAAGAATTACAAGAAAAATATGATAAATTGCGCGTGATTAGAATTGAAAAAAATAAAGGAAAAGCGCATGCCTTTAATATTGGTTTAGGATTTGCAAAAGGAGAACTAGTTTTAAGCAACGATGCAGATACTGTTCCAGAACCTGACTCTTTAAATCGCTATATCAATTATTTTATTCGACAAGATTCTACTAACATCTCAGCAGTAACAGCTAATATGGATGTTCAGAATCGTGCAAAATTGATTGCGAAATCTCAAACAGTTGAATTTTCTAGTATTGTAGGAATTATTAAACGGACTCAACTTGGTGTGCTAGGGAGTATTTATGCCTATAGTGGTGCAAATACGATGTATCGAAAAGATGCCTTAATTGATGTCGGTTTGTTTCGACAAGATAGAGCCACAGAAGATATTAGTATTGCTTGGGACCATCAAATGGACGGTTGGTTATCATTGTTTGCGCCTCGTATTATGTTTTTTATGGAGGTTCCAGAATCTCTGAAAATGCTCTATCGTCAAAGGAAACGGTGGGCCAAAGGTGGAACAGAGGTTTGGCTGACTAATTTTAAAAAAGTATTTTTACACCCTTTTGACAACGTTGGCCGAACAATTATGTTTATTGACCAAAGTTTCAGCATTATCTGGTCATTCTTTTTCTGGATTTCGTCAGTAATTTTTATCTGGTCTTTATTTCAATTTGCCATTACCGGAAACTTAGAACGGATTTATCACATGTTAACGATGGCCTTTCTCTTTGTTTGCTTTGAAATGATTTCGGGAACTTTTCAATTAGTCGCTTCATTAATAGTTGATGACCGTGGAAGAAAAGTAAAATATCTATTATTTGCTCCACTTTATATGCTTTTTTACTGGGTAATGAATGCATTAACCATTGTAACGACTTTTATTCCAGCAGTAAAAACTATTCTAGGTTTAGGGTCTGGAACCTGGAAAAGTCCGGAGCGTAAAGGGATAAAAGTGACAAATAAAAAAGATAATTGAAATTACTAACGATAAAAGTTTGATTTTATATCTTATCATTTGAAAATTTTTGAGGAGTTAAAGTACTCCTTTTTTTGAATTAACTTTTTTTAAGAAGACTAATAATAAAAATAAAGACTTGTATAAAGACAACTAAGCGTAATTTTTAATCATCATAAATAAAATATTGTATCCATTATGTTATAATTAAATGAGAATTGAAGAATATTTTTTGGAGGTAAAGTTATGTTAACAGATTTTGAAAAACTTCGACGCGGAGTCGGATTTAGTGGGATAATTTCAATTATTATTGGTTTATTGATATTATTCTTACCTACAAAAACAGCAGCTATTGTCGCCGCTCTTGTAGGGGTAGCACTCGTAATTATGGGTGTCATTTATATTGGAGCAAATCTAGTCAAAAGAAGTGAAGAAAAAGGAAATTTCTGGAGAATTTCTCATCTCTTGTTGGGATTTATCTACCTATTTCCAGGAATTTTTGTTTTTTCAGATTTGAATGCAGCCGCAGAATCCCTTTTTGTCCTTATTGGTATTTTTGTAGGGATTAGTTGGATTGTAGATGGAATTGTAACTCTTACAGTTTTGACTAATTTCAATAGTAAATTTTGGGGGATTTTCTTAAGTGTAATTAGTATCATTGCTGGTTTTACTTTAGTATTTTCTCCGCTTTGGGGAGGGGTAACTTTGTGGTTACTTATTGGAATCGAATTTTTAATTGTTGGGTTCATCAAAATGATTCACTATTACAGATGGGATAAATAGAAACGAAAAGGCCGATGAATATCGGCTTTTTTATTTATGCAACTTTATTAGAGATAAATAAAATTTTTATGGAACAAAATTGATAATGATTGGTCTCAAAAAAAAACTAAAGAATATATTTGGAAGCGTCTGACAATTTTTTATTCGTGATATAATTTTTAGTGGACGTTTTTTGACGTTCTTAGATTGGGGATGAGAATGAAAAATTATCTCAAATGGCTCAAAGATGAGCTAAAATCAATTAATACAGCCGGAAGCATCATGCTTTCGTTTATCATAGGAGTACAGTTGGCTTTCTTTTTAACGTCAACAATTACGGTCTTATCAATTATCACTTTGATTGCTACCTTAATGGGGTCGGCATGTACAGTTTACATGATGATTGGAAAACCAATTAATGGTCTTTTGGGGCTGATTAGTGCTTTTGGTTATATCTATATTAACTGGACTGCTGGTCACTATGCCTCTGTTTTAGATCAAATTGTTTTTGTTTTGCTGATTGACTTGCCATTGATTTTCACTTGGAAAACTTGGGGACATCGAATTGAAAATGGGGTCAAATTCATGAAGACAAAAGGATGGATTTTGACAATCAGCAGTATGTTGGTTCTTTGGTGGCCAATTACAGTCATTTATACAAAACTTGGAGACACCAATCCTTTATGGGATGCTATTACTTTAATTATTGGAGCTGCGGCTTCAATCTTGGTTGTTAGAGGTTATGGGGATAGTTACTCACTTTGGCTCTTATCTGATGTGGTCATGATTATTTTATGGGCAACAGCACTTATGGATGGCTATTCTGCAAGTTCTTTAGCAATGCTTCTAACTATTACTTTCTATTTGGTTACTTCTTTATATGGAAAATTCTTTTCTATTTGGAAGAATGACAAGAAGGCAAGTGGAGAAGTAGTAACTGAGAGAAACTAAAAAGGGAGTTGCTCATTGAGCAACTTTTTTTATTTAAAGTATAACAAAAGCACCTACTCTCAAAATTAAAGTAGATGCCTTTATCGATTGGGATACTCGCCCATTTTTTTCTCCTTAAACTAATTGTTCTAAGTTTTGTACAGCTTCTTCAATAGTATCTCCAGCACCATAAATATTTGAATCATTTACAAGTGATGCTCTGAAGATATTATGAGAAGTATCTAGAGTTACTGTATATTGGAAAAATTTATTTTTGTTAGTGAATGTCATAGTGCATTCTCCTTTCTTTATTTATTATACGAAAGGGAACCAAATTGGTTCATAACGAAATTCCAACTAAATTGTAGCATAAAGAAATCAGAATATCAAAAAAAGTGATTTAATATTTTCATAAAATTATATTTTTACTTCTAAGTAAAATTGGAAAAAAAGTCTTAAAAATAAAAGTTTCTTCTAAAAATATAGTGAGTGTTTAGTTGGACTTCTTAAATATTTTATCATAGAATATAGTAAAGGAGGCGTTTACAATGAGAGATGAATACAAGAAAATTTTAGTTGCAGTTGATGGCTCTGACCAATCGAAAGAAGCAATTCACGAAGCAGTCGCCATTGCCAAAAGAAATAAAACTTCATTATTTGTTTTACATGTTAAAGACGAAACAAGACTTCGGGGAACTCCGTATGCCTTGGCAATTAATTTGGATGATTTAGAAACAGAATCTAAAGAAATTATTGCTGAAGTTGAGGTTCTGATTAATGATGAAGTTGAGTTTGAAGTCCATGCCTTTACAGGAAATCCAAAGAAAGAAATCATTAATTTTGCAAAGCAATTTGAATTGGATTTGATTGTAGTCGGTTCAAATGGTAAGGGATTATTAGACAGGATGCTAGTAGGTTCGACGACAAGTTATGTTGTTAATCATGCACCTTGCAATGTTATGGTTGTAAAATAACCAAAAAATCTTGGCGTAAGCTAGGATTTTTTATGAAGATTTATATGATGACAAAAGAATTCACTAGAGTTAGTGAAGAAAAGGATGATAGGGGAATGTAGAAAATAGGAGGAATGAGTTAATGGCGTCGAAACAGGAGTTAATTGATTATGTAGCAGACCGTACAGAACTTTCAAAAGTAAATGCAGCAAAGGCAATCAATGCCTTTGTCGAGGCAATCACTTACTATATTTCTGAAGGGACTCCCGTACATATTTCAAATTTTGGGACTTTTGAGGTTCGTAAACGTGCAGCCAGAGTCAGTCATGATGTTCATTCAAGAGAAAAAATTTTAGTAGGCGAACAAAATATTCCGGTATTTAGAGCTGGAAAAGCTTTAAAATTGGCTACGAAACAAGAACTATCTGATGAAGATATGGTGATTGAAACATTGAGCAATATGATTTTGGAAGTTCAGCAACATGATTAACACCTGTTAATGGCTGTTATTTTCCAAATAGAATGATAAAAAACGATTCTTCTAAAAGAACCGTTTTTTTTTTAATTTATGAGCTCAACTAATAGATTAGCAATTTGAGTAGGTGTTTCCTTTTGTTTTCGACGAATCCACGATTGAGTAGTTCCAAAAATAGCATTAGCATAGTAGGTTGTCGCATAAATTTCCCCTAATTTTCCTAATTTAAGATGTTTAGATTGAGGGAAAAAGGAACTTTGAATAAGTTCTTTGAGTTTTTGCAACATAAACTGGTGGATTTCTTTGCTACCATTTTCCGAAAGAAGAGCGGCATATATTTGATTTCCTTTTAGAAATTCAAAAGTTTCAAGCATCGTTGCATGAATATTTCCGTTATTTTTTTCAAATACATATTGAATAGTCTCAAAAAGTCGACGTTGATAGGCTTCAATCATGTCATATTTATCTTGATAATGAGTATAAAAACTACTACGACTAACTTTAGCTAATTTCACAAGTTCAGTCGTTGAAATTTGGTCAAAAGATTTCTCGCCTAAAAGTTGAATCATGGCATCTCGTAATTGAAGTTTTGTACGATCTTTTCTGCTGTCATTGGACATTATAGGGGAACCTCCGTCCTTTTTAGAATGTAAGTGCTTTATTTAGACAGATTTAAAAATCTGTCCAAAACTGAATGGATAATAATTGTCAAATTTTCTAAAAAGTTTATAATACGTATTGTAACAATTTTTGGACGTATTGTCCATAAAGAAAGGGGAAAAGATGTTAAAAAAAGAATGGCAAGCCATTTTAAAGCACAAATTTTTTATTATTGTTATTATCGCTTTGGCACTTGTACCAGCAATTTATAACTATATTTTCTTAGGTTCTATGTGGGATCCTTACGGTAAATTGAATGACTTACCAGTAGCGGTTGTAAATTTAGACAAGACGTCTGAATTGAACGGAAAAAAATTCAAACTTGGTGATGATGTCATTGCTGAAATGAAAAAATCAAAGGATTTAGATTATCATTTTGTTTCGGAGTATAAAGCTTCTAAAGGGATAAAAAAAGGTGATTATTACATGGTTATCACTTTTCCAGAAAACTTTTCAGAAAATGCAACAACCTTAATGAATAAGAAACCAAAAACGGTTCAGTTAGATTATCAAACGACACGTGGTCATAACTATATTTCATCAAAAATGAGCGAAAGTGCGATGAATCAGCTGAAATCAGAGGTTTCTAAAAATATCACGGAAACTTACACCAAAGAAATTTTCGCTAAACTTGGTGATATGAAGTCAGGAATGAAAGAAGCTTCTGACGGTTCAAATAAATTGGCTGATGGAACTTCGTCAGCATTAAATGGTTCAAAAAAATTAAGTAGTAATTTGAATACTTTATCTTCATCAAGTTTAACTTTTACTGACGGCGCAAATAATTTGAATTCAGGCTTAAATAAATATGTATCAGGAGTGAATCAAGCTGCCAATGGGGGACAACAACTTTCTTCTGGTGCAGACCAATTTGTCAGTGGAACGCAACAATTAGCAGCAGGTACACAAACACTGGCTGATAAATCAAAAGAGCTGTCAGCAGGAATTTCACAAATTTCTCAAGGGTCAGAAGCGGTGAGTCAATTGCAATCGGGTGTGCAACAATTATCTGAAGGCTTAAGTCAAATGGCTCAAAAAACAACTTTATCCGAAACTCAACAGCAAAATATTAGTGCTGTACAAAATGGTCTTACTGAATTAAATCAGGAGTTACAAAAAAATACGATTGACCCAAATTTGGCTGCCAATATCCAAAATAACTTGAAAGGTCTTGGAGCTACGGTCACAAATCTAGCTAATGATCAAGTGGCGGCCTCTAAGACAGCAGTTGAAAGTACTGAGACTTTTAAAACTTTAAGCGAAAGTCAGAAAACAGATATAAGAAATGCATTAGATAATTCTGTTGGTGCTGGAGCAGTTCAAACCGATTTACTATCTTTAAATAAGAATATTAAAGGAGTCCAAGACAGTCTTACAAGTCTACTACCAATGTTTGGAAAAATTGCTGATCTTAAAACATTAGTTCCAGGAGCAAGTCAAATAATTGCTGACCTTTCAGGTGGTCTGAACGAAGTAAACACTAATGTAAACACAAAATTTATTCCTGGTATCAATCAGTTAAATGCTGGTTTGACGAATTTTAATGACCAGTTAACTTCTGGAAGTCAAAAATTAACTTCTGGTTTTGCCCAATATGCTGACGGAGTTAATCAAGCAAACGCTGGCGCTCAACAATTAGCAAGTAAATCAAAAGATTTACAAAGCGGGACAATGCAATTAGTTTCTGGATTGTCACAATTACAAGCGAATGGTTCAACTTTAACTTCAGGTTCAAATCAATTGGCAGGGGGTGCTCAACAAATTTCCTCTGTTTCACAACAATTGGCAAATGGAGGTTCAAGTTTAACAAGTGGTTTGGGAACGCTAAATACAGGGGCTAATAACTTGTCAACAGCGTTAACCAAAGCAGATGATACTCTCTCAGCAACTAATAATTCTAATGAAAATGCTAAAAAAGTAGCTGCACCGTTGAAACTTAAACATACTGACCATGACAATGTACCAGAAAATGGTGCAGGAATGACACCATACATGATTAATGTTGCTCTCTTTATTGGTGCCCTTGCGACAAATGTTGTGATTGGAATTGGTTTCTCAGGTGAAAAATGGAAATCTGGTCGCGAATTTATGTTGGCGAAAATTGGTACAAATGGTTTGGTAGCACTTTTACAAGGAATCATCGTCTGGGGAGCAGTTGCTCTTCTTGGATTGAGACCAAATCATTTGTGGGAAATGTTGTTGTCAGTACTTTTAATCAGCTTCGCTTACATGGCAATCAATACTTTCTTCTTAACGGCTCTAGGTAAGATTGGTGAATTCCTTATGATTGTTGTCTTAGTTCTACAACTGGCGACGAGTGCAGGAACTTACCCCTTACAACTTGCGCCTAAAATATATCAAGTCATCAGTCCTTGGTTACCAATGACTTATGGTTTAAAAATGTTACGCGAAACCATTGGTTTGAATGGAGCAATTTTACCAGAAGCAATCCTATTTGTGGTTATTATCGCTCTCTTTACTTTCATGTTGAGTTTCTTCAAGAAATTCTCACGTTTTGCATAAAATAAATTACTGACAGAAAAAATTTATTCATAAAATTTTCTGTCAGTAATTTTTTATCTAGAAATTTTAAAATAAATTTGGTAAAATAAAGCTGTAAAAAGAATTTGACAATTTGGATTTGTCCTAGAAAGCACATTCGTTCAACTTTTAAAGTTTTGCTTTTTATGACAGCCTAAGGAGATAAAATGGCAGATAAATACACAGAAGAGCAAGTGAATGAAATCAAGGACAAAATTCTCTCTGCCCTTGAAAACGTCATTGACCCAGAGCTTGGGATTGATATTATCAACCTCGGATTAGTTTATGAAATTAGCTTTGAAGATAACGGATTTACAGAAATTAAAATGACATTGACAACAATGGGTTGCCCTTTGGCGGACCTTTTGACTGAACAAATTCATGATGCTTTGAAAGAAGTGCCAGAAGTTGGTGAAATCAAGGTGAACTTGGTTTGGTATCCAGCATGGACAGTTGATAAAATGAGTCGTTATGCCCGTATTGCTTTGGGAATTCGATAAATATAATAAAAAACTCCTTAGTCAGCATTGACTAGGGAGTTTTTTATTTATTAACGAAATTCATTATTCAATTATAAGCTTTTTGTCTGTATATTTTAATCTTTGGTATTTTATTTTAAAAAATAATATTTTTGTCTTAGTTCTAATTTCTAAAAAACTTAGTCATAACAAGAGGTTTAATCCAATAAAAAAATATTTAATTTAGGTAATGCATTTATTATTTGACTAAAAGTATAGGTCGTGTTATAATTTTTTTGCTTAGGAAATATTTTGAAAATTTAATTTAAGCAATTTTGGTTAGAGATTTTCTAACCATCGGTAGGTGAGGCTACCACAGGGATACGGGTTGCTGCCGCAGAGTCGTGGAGACACGATGAGAGGGCCAACAGTTCACGTCGAAAAAAGAAGGCGTGAAATAGTGCAACAACATCGCCCTGCGGAGCTAAAGCTTGAACGATACTGGGTACTTTAGTTCACTTGATAGTGTATCTTTTTGAAATCATACCTTGTCTACGTTCAACCGGCGTAGGCAATTTTTTTATAAAAAAGGAGGTGGTGAAAATGGAAGCACAGAATAACAGTGGCTCAGACCCTGGGAGCTGTAGGAAGAAAGATAGCTTAAAAGTGGAAATGCATTTTTATCACTTCAATCTAATCTAGTTCTCTGAGTTGGAGCTGTACAATCAAAATCTACTATAAATCAGAAATTGAGGTACAAGCCGATGACAAAAATATTAATTCATACAACAATAAAAAATAAAAAAATAAGAAAGAAAAAGTTATTCATTGATTTGCAACTAGAAATACTCTTGGCGTTCATTTGGAAAATTAACGAAGAGGGATTCATTTATGGATAAAAAAATTACAAAAAATAGTTTTTTAGATTTATCTATTTTGATTCCTTATTTGATTCTTTCAGCTGTTGGCTTACTCATGGTGTTTTCAGCAACTGTCCCCTATCAAATTAACCGAGGACTATCTCCTTATCGATTGGCAATTTCTCAAGGAGTTTTTATAATTATAAGTTTTGTGGCTTTAATTATTATTTATCGAGTAAAATTAAGAATTATAAAAAATGAAAAGATTTTAAAAATAATTTTTCTAATTATTATCTTGCTGATGATTTATTCAAGGGTGGGTCCTAATACATCAGCGAATGGAGCGCATGGATGGATTCCCTTATCAGGGATTGGAACTATTCAGCCGGTTGAATTTGCAAAACTTTTTACAGTTTGGTTTCTTGCTTCTATCTTTTCTAACAGACAAGAAGAGATTGAGAAAAATGATATTCAAGCAATTTTTAAGGGTAACAATCTCATAAAAAAAGTTGTAGGGGGATGGCGATTTCCGATTATCTTACTAATGATAGTGGAACTCAGTATGCCTAATTTAGGAAATACAGCAATTATTGGGCTCTTAGCCTTGATAATGATTGGTGCAAGTGGAATTTCTTGGCGATGGTTTTCAGGTTATGGGAAGATGTTGCTTACGATTAGTCTTAGTTTTTTGCTCTTTCTTTTTATCAGTGGAGGCGATTTGATTCCAGGATCTTATATTAATGCTCGATTTAAAGCATTTGTTAATCCTTTTACTGACTTGGCTTCTTCGGGTCATCAACTTGCTAATTCATATTATGCGATTGTAGATGGTGGCTGGTTTGGAAGAGGGCTGGGGAATTCGATTGAAAAACAAGGATTTTTGCCTGAAGCTCATACAGATTTTATATTTTCAGTAATAGTAGAAGAATTGGGAATCATTGGTGGAATTATAATCCTAGCTGTCATTTTTTTCATGATTACCCGAATGCTTTTGGTGGGGATGCGGGCAAAAGATCCATTTAATTCAATGATTTCAATTGGTTGTTCATCTTTTTTGTTGATACAAGTTTTTGTCAATTTAGGTGGAGCAATTGGTTTGGTTCCAGAAACAGGTGTCACCTTTCCCTTTTTATCACAAGGTGGATCATCATTTTTAATTTCAACTTTGGCAGTAGGACTGGTTTTGAATAGCTCGGCTGACGAAAAATTAAAGAGTTTAAGTAAGTTATAATTTTTAATAAAAGAAAGAAGTATTCTTGATATGAAAAGAAAAGAAATTAGACAAAAGAAAAAAATAAAAAGGTCTAAAAAAGTATATTTTGTTCGTTTTATGTCCCTTTTTGTTATTTTAGTCGTGGCAGTTAGTGCGGTTATCTATGTTCAAGCAGAGAAAACATTAACGAAAACTCATGTAAATACAAAAATAAAAAGTTCTAGTATATCTGCAAAAAAACCACTAACTATTTTGCTTATGGGAGTGGATACTGGTGATAATAGTCGGGGTGGTGCAGATTCATGGAATGGAAATTCAGATTCTCAAATTATTTTAACATTGAATCCTCGGACAAAAACAACCACTATTATTTCAGTGGAACGAGATACGATGACGAATATTGAAGATGCATCTGGAAAAATTCAATCTACTCAAAAAATGAATGCTGCTTATCCTTTAGGATTTAATAATGGTGGGTTATCATCTGCTGTTACTTATGCCATGAAAACGATTGGTAATCAAGTAGGGTTGAATCTTAATAATTTTATGATTGTTAATATGGACGGTTTAGTAAATCTTGTGAATGACGTTGGAGGAGTATAAGTTGTCAATGATACTAATGGCTCAGATGTCTATCAAGGGACTGATTCAGGTAAAATAACTTTGCCTGGTTCAGATAAAACTGTAGATAGTGGAGCGATTTATATCTCAAATACAGAACCTGAATATAAAGCTTATGTTCCTTATCTTTCAGGAAATCCTAAGCAGCTCATCAACGGAGAACAAGCTTTAGTTTTTGCCCGAGATAGAGATACGTTAGCTAATGGGAATTATGGACGCGCCGCTCATCAACGAGAAGTTATGACTGAATTAATGAACAAGATGCTTAGTCTTAATAGTGTTTTTAAATATCAATCATTTTTAAATGATATTTCATCAGATTTTAAAACGAACATTTCGATAAATCTTGCTAATTTGACCGCACTTATGGCTTATAAAGATTGTCTTAACAAGGTAGTTTCTATTCAATATCAAGGGGTAAGTCAAATGGTGGATGGTGGAAGTTATGAATTCATACCAGAAAATGTGGATTTGGCTATTCAAAATATAATGAGACAAGCAAATGATGAGTCTGTCAATGATAAGCTTGATCAAAGTGTCATTACTTATGAAAACTATTTTGGAAGTGAAACTGACCAATATTATATGCCTTCTGCGACGGTAACTATCAAAGGTGAAAAAAGTGAAACTTATGGAGTGGATACTAAAGGGAGTCTGGTAAAAATAAATAAGGAGAATGCTCAAGACTATGTTTCAAGTCAAGGAGGAGCTTTAGTCGCTAATTAAAATAGAGAAAATAAAATAAAATAATGTTAACCAGTTGACATTGTTTTATTTATAGGATATACTTAACTGGTTAACTAAATTAATAAATGAAAGGATAATATTTTGGCGAAGAAATCAAAAATTGCTAAATTTAAAAAGCGACAAAAATTAGTTGCTCAATATCAAGAGCTTAGACAGGAACTTAAGAAAGAAAAAAATTATGAAGCTCTCCGAAAACTCCCTAAAGATTCTCATCCCAATCGAATGAAAATGCGAGATCGAATTGACGGAAGACCCAGAGCCTACATGCGAAAATTTGGTATGTCACGAGTTAATTTTAGAAAATTGGCGCATGAAGGTAAGATTCCAGGGGTTAAGAAGTCAAGCTGGTAGAAATCTTTTTGAAAAATTTTATGGGATATGATAAAAATATTTTTATTATGTAATTTAAAGAATACTTCATCTTAATGAATGGAGTATTTTTTCTCTATTTTTCTTAAGTAAAATTTAAGTCTTAAGTCCGAGAAAAAGTAAGCTTTTTTTTGGTACAATAGATTTATGAATAAAAAATTGAAAGCAATCTTTATTATAGAAATTTTTATTGTATTAGGATTGATTTTTCATGTGATTAGTACACCGCGTATGTGGGTAGTTCTAGCTTTAGCTATTCTCTTTACTATCTTGGCGACTCGTTCGCGTGCGCGTGTATTACGTATCATCAGTTTCATTTTTTGGGCAATATCGGTAATGATTCTCTTCACAGTTGGATGGTTCTGGTTAGCAATTATCTTCCCTACGATTGCTTGCATCGTTTTTTGGAAAAATAATCCACGAGAAGGAGGAGTAAAAAATTTTTCTTACGAAGATATTTCTCAAGATGAATCTGAGTCAATCATGAATGAAAATCAAAATGATATCATTGATCTTGATGATGTTACTTTTAAACCTTCTGGAAATAGTCTTTCTATTAAAAAAATGACAGGTAATACAAAAATTATTGTTCCTGAGGACGTAGGAGTTTCGCTTGATTTAACAACAAATGCTGGGCTTGTAAAGATTTTCAATGAGGCAGCACAAATTAATGCGGGAAATGTTCGTTATTTTAGTGAAAATTTAGATCAGGCGGAAAAACGAATTAAAATCAATATCCGTGTTGATTCAGGAAATATTGAGGTGATTAGAGGATGAAAAAATCACTTTTCACAACCTTTTTAGCAGTTTTTAGTATCATCCTTATTATGTACCTTCTACTATTTATAATGATGAATAGTGGTCAACCTTTAGGGGGACTAAATACCGCTAATATTATTAGGGAACTTCGAGATAATTTCTATGGTTTATGGATATTTATATCAGTTGCAGGATTACTTGCGCTGATTTTTACCCTTTTTAATCATATTGAAAATATGGCTATTCAACAAAAATTTCAAGATGATATTAAACTTTTAGAAGAAAATCAACAACCTGAATCTCCTGAATTACAAGCTGTTCATGATAAAATTATGAATATGTCAGCTGAACTCCAAGAATTATCTAAGCAAAAATCTGCTGACAAAGCTGAAATTATTGAATTAGAGCGTAAAAGAATTTCACGTGAACTTCATGATTCTGTCAGTCAAGAACTTTTTGCAGCGACAATGATTTTATCTTCTGTTGCTGGTTCGACACAAAATTTGACTAAAGAACAAATCGAAACACAGACACAATTGGTTTTAAAAGTGCTCCATTCTGCACAAAATGAAATGCGAGCACTCTTACTACATCTTAGACCAGTAGAATTAGATGGTAAGAGTTTAGCAGAAGGGCTGTCAGCACTGACAGACGAGCTCCAAGCGAAAATTTCAGCAAATATTACAGTTAAATTGGCTGACATTGAAGCGACGAGTAATGTTGAGGACAATTTATTTCGAATGGCTCAAGAGATTTTATCGAATACTTTGCGTCATTCGCAAGCCGAGCACATTGAAGTTTCTTTAAGAGAATCACTTGGAAACATTTTTTTGAAAATTGCTGATGATGGAGTTGGTTTTGATGTTTCTACTAGTGATAAGACGGCCAGTTACGGTTTAGCCAATATCAAAGAACGTGCTTTATTAATCGGCGGAGATGCCAAAGTAATCTCGGCACCAGGTGCGGGGACAACTGTTGAAATCATTATCCCTAAAGCGAAGCCGAGCCTTTAAAAATGATGCGTATTTAGAAAGAACAAAATGGAAAAAATTAAACTTTTAATTGTTGATGACCACCAGATGGTGCGACTAGGTTTATCAAGTTTCATGAATATTCAACCCGATATCGAAGTGGTTGGTGAAGCTGCCGATGGCGAGTCAGGATTTTTAAAAACTGAAATGCTTGACCCTGATGTTATTCTCATGGATTTAGTGATGGATCGACTTGATGGAATTGGAGCAACTCAAAAGATTTTAGCCAAAAATCCAGAACGAAAAATTTTAATTCTAACGAGTTTTATTGATGACGAAAAAGTTTTTCCGGCTTTAGCTGCTGGAGCTAAAGGTTATATTCTTAAAACATCACAAGCCGCTGATATTGCATCTGCAATCAGAAAAGTTGCCAATGGAGAAGATGTCCTTTCCGATGCTGTCAAGGAAAAGATTGCTCAACAAAAACATCGAAAACATGAATTATATGATGATTTATCAAAAAGAGAATTAGAAGTATTAAAAGTACTTGCGACGGGACTTTCTAATCAAGAAATTGCTGATGAACTTTTTATCAGTTTAAAAACAGTCAAAACTCATGTTTCTAATATTTTTAATAAGCTTGAAGTGTCAGACCGAACTCAAGCAACAATTTATGCCATTCAACATCACTTAGTTTAAACCTGAGGAAAAACAAGTTAGAAATATGATATAATTAAGTTTGTACAAATAAAATTAAAGTGAAAAAAAGATGGAAAAAATATTAGAAAAAGCCCCAAAAATAAAAATCATTTTTTTTGATATTGATGATACTTTGAGGGTCAAAGATTCAGCTTTCATGCCTGAATCAATTACTGAAGTTTTTTATAAACTTCGTGAAAAAGGAATTATGACAGGAATTGCAACGGGAAGAAATCTTTTCGGAGTTGTTCCAGAAGTTAGGGCATTAAAACCAGATTTCTATGTAGCAATCAATGGTGCCTATGTTGAAAATGCACAAACAGGAGAAGTATTATATAAAAATACTTTTTCTAAGGAGTTAATTGAAGAAATTATCACTTGGCTGAAAAATGAACAAAGTGGATATTCTTTTGTAGCTGCGGATAGTTTGAAAATTTCAAAATGGGATAAAATTGCTAGTGATGCAATTGGTCCAGTTTATTCTGAATTGGAAGAAAATCCCAATTATTATAAAACAAATGAAATTTATCAAATGTTGACAATTTCTGACCATGATGACCAATTAGAATTACCAGAAATTTTATCCGATAAAATTCGTTTGGTTCGTTGGCATCCAAACAGTTCAGATATTGTTCCAATGGAAGGTTCTAAAGCAATCGGCTGTCAAAAAGTTTTACAAGAACTTGGTCTGAAAGCTGAGAACATGATGAACTTTGGTGATGGACTTAATGACCGTGAACTCTTTGATTTTGCCGGTCTGTCAGTAGCTATGAAGATTTCACATCCTGAAATTTTAGAAAAAGCAGATTACATTACTGATTCTGTTGAAAATGATGGAATTCTAAAAGCCTTACAAGCCTTAAAAATTATTGATTAAAGCTATCAGTAAAAACTGTCAGTAAAAATTACTGACAGAAATTTATTAACTTATAAAAAGAAAGGAAGGTATTTTTAGAAATAAAAATACTAACTAAAAAATATGACTTACCCACAACTTGAACTTGAAAACTACAAAGGTACTACAGCAATTATCAATACAAATCATGGAAAAATGACTGTAAAATTATTTGATAATCTTGCTCCAAAAACCGTAAAAAACTTTATTGAACTTAGCAAAGAGGGGTATTATGATGGAGTAATTTTCCACCGTATCATCAAAGATTTCATGGTTCAAGGAGGAGACCCAACAGGAACTGGGATGGGTGGTTCTTCAATCTACGGAGAAAAATTTGAAGATGAGTTCTCAATGGACCTCTTTAATCTTCGGGGAGCTTTGTCAATGGCCAATGCTGGACCTAATACAAACGGAAGTCAATTTTTCATTGTTCAAAATAAAAACTTGCCTTATCCTAAAGATTCACTTATCCAAGGAGGGTGGCCTGAAGAAGTAGCTGAAACATATACTGGCGGCGGAACTCCTCATCTTGATGGCCGTCACACTGTCTTTGGTCAATTGGTTGATGAAGAAAGCTATAAAGTTCTCGATGAAATTGCAGCTGTTCGTGTAGGTGCGCAAGATAAACCAGTCGATGATGTCGTTATTGAATCAGTTGAGATTATCGAGCCATAATATGGAGAAGAAAAGTCCTAAAATCGGTGATATTGTTGAGGTTGAAATTATTGGAATGCAAGATTATGGTGCATTTGTAAAATTTTACCTGGATAATTCATCAAATAAAGAAAAAATTGAACAAAAAGGATTGATTCATATTTCTGAAATTCAATCTGGTTATGTCAAAAGTATTCATGATATTGCTAAAATTGGCCAAAAAGTGATGGCACAAATTATTGATATTGACGAATATAATGGCAAAATTAGCCTGTCAATTCGCAGTCTGGAAAAAAATCCGCAAGTTCACCATATTTACCGAAAAAAACATTTTACTGATTCTCGGGATAAAATTGGCTTTAAAACCCTTGCTAATTATTTGCCAGGTTGGATTGAAGAAAATGAAGCCTACCTTAAAGCCAAAAAAAATGCCCAAAGTGAGGATTTTCTTTGAATGATAACGTATTAAGATATATCAAACGAGTTTTTAATTTAATTACTATTCTTGGCTTTGTTGCGACAATTGTTGGTGGCATTTATTTATGGCGCCTTGGCGCATTTCAAAATCAAGCGGTCTTACAACAATTGATTGTGGCACATCGTTTTTTAGGACCATTAATCTTCCTTTGTATGCAAATTTTGCAAGTCATTGTTCCAATCATACCAGGTGGGATTACAATGGCAGCAGGGGTCATGATTTTTGGACCAGTTTGGGGTTTTGTTTATAATTACTTTGGAATTGTTGCGGGCTCTTTTTTACTTTTTCACTTTGGTAAAAAATATGGTTCTTCATTAGCCAAAACTTTTGTCAAAGAAAAAACATATAATAAATACATGGCTTGGTTGGATAAGGGGCAAAAACGCTTTAATATTGTTTTCGCGCTCCTCATTTTATCTCCTATTGCCCCAGATGATGCCCTTGTTTTAATAGCAAGTCAAACAAAAATGAGTTGGAAATTCTTCACTTGGAGTATCTTATTATGTAAACCATTGCCAATTCTCCTCTATTCTTATCTTTTGATTTTTGGAGGAGACCTTCTTGGGCACATTTTATAAAATGCTGAAAGTGCTTCAGTGTTTTTTTATTGGAATTTTTGAGAAAGAATGCCCAAATCATCCAAAAAAATTGTATAATAGAATGGATTTATGATATTAAACAGAAGTCACCTCAATAATAAAATTGTTTTTGTAAATTTGAAGCAAAAGTTAGAACTAAGTGATAGCAAATTGCCCAAATGAATTGCCAAAACAAGATTAAACTGACTGGAGCTAGTTTTGAAAAACAAGAAAGCAAATAGATTTACATTTGATTCACGAATTGATTATGGGCTAATTTTACCAGCCTTTATGTTAATATTGATTGGTCTTTACGCACTTTATGTTGCAGTAAGTCATGACCACCCCACGCAAGCAACGAATCTAGTTGTTCAACAAGGAACTTGGGTTATTGTCGGACTCTTTGTTGCTTTAATTGTCATGCATATGGATTCAAGGTTTTTATGGAATTTAACACCATTTTTTTACCTATTAGGTCTTATATTAATGGTTCTACCGATCTTTTTCTACGATAAAGCAACCTATGCTTCAACAGGTGCAAAAAACTGGCTCGCTTTTGGAGGACGAAATCTTTTTCAACCGTCCGAGTTTATGAAACTTTCCTATATTTTATTTTCGGCTAGGATTGTGGTTACCTTCCAAAATAATCTAAAAAAACGAGTACTCAAAGATGATTTCCGCTTAATCGGACTTCTGATACTTGAAACAATTCCAGTTGCCATTTTATCAGTCTTTCAAAAAGACTTCGGAACTTTCTTGGTCTTTGCAGCTATCTTTGCTGGAATTATTTTAGTTGCTGGTATTTCTTGGAAAATACTTGCGCCAGCTTTTCTTTTCGTAGCAGCAGTAGCTGTAGGAATTGTTGCTCTAGTTGCTTCACCAGAAGGACAAAAATTTCTTGAAAGTACCAGTTTTGCTCAGTATCAGGTCAATCGTTTTATCGCATGGTTACATCCTTTTGAATATTCTCAGACTTTCAGTCTTCAACAAGCACGCTCATTGATTTCAGTTGGTGTTGGTGGTCTTTGGGGTAAAGGAATTGGTGTAGCTAATGTCAATGTTCCCGTTCGAGAATCAGATATGATTTTCACTGTCATTGCTGAAGATTTCGGATTTATTGGATCAGACTTTTTGATTTTCCTTTACTTTATGCTGATTTATCGAATGATTCGAGTAACTTTCAAATCAAATAATCAGTTTTATACCTATATTTCAACGGGTATTACTATGATGATTCTCTTCCATGTCTTTGAAAATATTGGAGCAGCGATTGGTGTTGTTCCTTTAACAGGTATTCCCTTACCCTTCATTTCTCAAGGGGGATCGGCCTTAATGGCAAATATCATCGGCTTAGGGCTCGTTTTATCAATGAAATATAATCAATTACCAGAATTTGTCAAGGAACAAAGACAAATTCCAGTTAAGGGTGATAGTCGAAAAAATCGTCGAAGAAATAGACATTAACAATTAATAAGAATACAAAAAGTAAAAGTTACTGACAGAAAATTCAGTAGCTTTTTTATTACGATAAAATATTTAAAAGTCTATATATACCAAGGAAGAAAACGCTTTAAATTTTTGTAAATTATTAGAAATAATGATAGAATAAACTCGTGAGAGAAATCTCAAATACTAAATTTAATTGATTGCCTGAAACGACAACCATCCTATATAGAGGAGGCGTTTTTATGCGCGCAGCACGTTTTTACGACCGCGGGGATATCCGCATTGATGAAATTAATGAACCAATAGTAAAAGCTGGCCAAGTTGGCATTGATGTGGCTTGGTGTGGAATTTGTGGAACAGATCTCCATGAATTTTTAGATGGCCCAATTTTTTGTCCGTCAGCAGAACATCCTAATCCAATTACTGGAGAAGTACCACCAGTCACTCTTGGACATGAAATGTCTGGGGTTGTAAATTTTATAGGTGAAGGAGTAAGCGGACTTAAAGTAGGTGACCATGTCGTTGTCGAACCTTATATCGTTCCCGAAGGGACTGATACAAGTGAAACTGGACATTATAACCTCTCAGAAGGCTCAAACTTTATTGGTTTGGGCGGAAATGGTGGAGGTTTGGCTGAAAAAATTTCTGTTGATGAACGTTGGGTTCACAAAATTCCTGATAACTTACCATTGGATGAAGCTGCTCTAATTGAGCCACTATCAGTCGGCTATCACGCTGTTGAACGAGCAAATTTAAGTGAAAAGAGTACGGTATTAGTTGTTGGTGCTGGACCAATTGGACTATTAACTGCTGCCGTTGCAAAAGCGCAAGGACATACTGTTATCATCAGTGAACCTAGTGGACTTCGTCGTAAAAAAGCACAAGAAGCACAAGTTGCTGATTATTTCTTCAATCCAATTGAAGATGACATTCAAGCTAAAGTTCATGAAATTAATGAAAAAGGAGTGGACGCAGCCTTTGAATGTACCTCTGTCCAACCGGGATTTGACGCTTGTCTAGATGCGATTCGTATGGGTGGAACAGTTGTCATTGTCGCAATTTGGGGCAAGCCGCTAGTGTTGATATGGCAAAATTAGTAATCAAAGAAGCTAACCTTTTAGGAACGATTGCTTATAATAACACTCATCCAAAAACAATTGATTTAGTATCAACAGGTAAAATAAAATTGGACCAATTCATCACAGCTAAAATCGGTTTGGATGATTTGATTGATAAAGGATTCGATACGCTGATTCATCATAATGAAACAGCTGTTAAAATTTTAGTTTCACCAACTGGTAAAGGTCTATAAAATAAATAAATAAATAAAGGAGAAATAAGATGTCTAAAATTGCAGCAGTTACTGGAGCAGGTCAAGGAATAGGTTTTGCAATCGCAAAACGTCTCTATAATGATGGTTTTAAAGTAGCTATTATTGATTACAACGAAGAAACAGCTCAAAAAGCAGCAAAAGAACTTGGAGAAAACTCATTTGCGATTAAAGCTGATGTTTCCGACCGTGAACAAGTTATTTCAGCTTTGAATGCTGTTGTCGACAAATTTGGTGATTTAAATGTTGTAGTTAATAATGCCGGAATTGCCCCAACAACACCAATTGAAACAATTACACCTGAACAATTTCATCAGGTCTATAATATTAATGTTGGTGGAGTTTTGTGGGGGACACAAACATCAACAGCACTTTTTAGAAAATTAGGTCATGGAGGTAAAATTATCAACGCAACCTCACAAGCTGGAGTTGTTGGAAATCCAAATCTAATGCTCTATTCTTCTTCAAAATTTGCTGTTCGTGGGATGACTCAAATTGCTGCTCGTGATTTAGCAGAAGAAGGAATCACAGTTAATGCTTATGCACCAGGGATTGTAAAAACACCAATGATGTTTGATATTGCGCATCAAGTTGGTAAAAATGCTGGTAAAGATGATGAATGGGGAATGCAAACTTTCGCAAAAGATATTGCCATGAAACGTTTATCTGAGCCTGAAGATGTGGCAAATGTTGTTTCATTCTTAGCTGGCCCTGATTCAAACTATATTACCGGTCAAACAATTATTGTTGATGGAGGAATGCAATTCCATTAATCTAAAAATGAACTGTCAAGTTTTTATCTTGACAGTTCATTTTATTTTATGCTATAATTGTCTTAAATAAATGAACGAGGTAAGGTCTATTGAAAATCTAAGTTTTGAACTTTAAAAATATTCGTAAAAATCGAGTGTTTTTGTTGTCTTCATAACTTAGAGAGAATAGACTTTTATTATGTTTACAGATTGGGCAATTTGTCAGAATTTGTATCTTTTAAAGCTCTTTTCACCTAAGTTGTGAAAAGAGTTTTTTAATTTAAGGAGAAAATAATGAATCAAAAACAAAAAGAAATGCAAGCTAAACTAGAACAAATTAAGAAGAATAAACCGCAATTTGCTGGGAAAAATACTAATGGGATGACAGCAGTAAAAGCAACCAAGCAAAATCAACACGGAGCAAAAATTAATGCTCCAAGAAAAGCGGGAATTTGAGATTTATGAACATTCAGAGGAACTCACTCTGAGTTTTCTACTCAAATTAGATTTCTTAATTCTCACAAATGAGAGGAGAATTAAATGTCAAATATTGAATTTAAAGACTTAACCTTTGGCTACGGGGATAATCTGATTTTCAATCATGCCCAAATAAATATTGATGACCGTTGGAAATTAGGATTAGTAGGGCGAAATGGCCGTGGAAAATCAACCCTTTTAAACTTACTACAAGGTAAAATAACTACTGACAGCTCGATAACTACTGACAAAAACTTTGTTTACTTCCCCCAATTACTGACAGAAGAAGATTTTAATGATAAAGATAAATCTAAAAAACAAAATACTGCTGATAAATATTCTGTAGAAAGTCTGTCAGTAAAAATTACTGACAGAAATTCACAATTAACTTATTATGTGCTAAATGAATTAGCCGAATTTGAACAATGGAAATTAGAACGTGAATTATCTTTATTGAAAGTTGATTTAGAAATTCTTTGGCGTCCTTTTGGAAGTTTATCAGGTGGGGAACAAACCAAGTGTCTCTTGGCAATTTTATTTTTAGATGAGGACAATTTTCCACTAATTGATGAACCAACAAATCAATTGGATCTGGAAAGTAGAAAAATAGTTGCTGACTATCTTCAAAAGAAATCAGGATTTATCGTTGTATCACATGACCGAAATTTTCTTGACGAAGTCTGTGACCACACCTTGGCAATTGAACGTCAGCAAATAGTTCTCTATCAGGGAAATTTCTCAACCTATGAACGAGAGAAACAGTTGCGTGATGACTTTGAACTTGCTGAAGACGAAAAATTACGTAAAGATATTTCAAGGCTGAAAAAGACTTCGTTAGAAAAAAGAGATTGGTCTAATCAACGAGAAAATGTTGCCGGAGCAACCTTTGTGGATAAAAAAGTTGCCAAAAAACAGAATCAACGAGCAAAATCAATTGAAAAACGAATGGGACAGGAAGTTGAGAATAAAGAGAAATTACTCAAAAATATCGAAAAAACTGAACCTCTTATCATGAATTTTCAACCTTCACATCATAAAAGACTGATTCAGTTTGAAAATTTTTCTCTTGGATTTACCGAAAAATTACTTTTACAGCCGATTGATTTTTCTTTGAAAGTGGGAGAGATTGCAGCAATTGTCGGACCAAATGGTCAAGGGAAATCAAGTATTTTTAAATATTTATCGGGTGATTTTTCTGGTGAGCACAGTGGATTTGTTCAATTTCCTCAGGGAATAAGGCTATCATTTGTCCGTCAGATTTATGATAATCGTGGTTATCTGAAAGACTTTGCTACCGAATATCAATTAAATTATGAATTATTTTTAGCTAATCTCAGAAAACTGGGGATGGAGCGCAAGCAATTTAGCCAAAAGATAGAAACGATGAGTCAAGGGCAACAAAAAAAGGTTGAATTAGCTCGTAGTTTATCACAAGAAGCAGAGCTTTATCTCTGGGATGAGCCGCTTAATTATCTTGATGTGTTTAATCGTGAACAAATAATTCAACTTCTAGAAACTTATCATCCAACAATGCTTCTGGTCGAACATGATCAAGCTTTTGTTGAAAAAATTTCTAATCAAATTATTAACCTAAAAGATACATAAATTTAAAAAATAAAAGTAGAGTGATTTTACTCTACTTTTTTAGAATACTTTTATATAATAGAAAATATGAATAAAGCAAAGCGCACAATTTTGTTTTTATTTAAAAAAATGGATACTTTAGATACACAACCACCATTGACAAAAAATCTTAATCTTAAATTGTTTGAAACCCTGATAAATTAGGAATAGTAATAGTAGAAGAACAGTTTATCATTTAATAGTTATAAGCTAATTTTTACTACCATTTCTTTGATTAATATCATCTATTTTTATATAGAGACTTTTAAATAAACATTGACATTATTTATGCGTTATAAATAAAATTTATCAACACTAAGGAATTTGACTATAACGATAAAAGAAGTTTATAGTAATAAAGTAATAACATTAATTATAATTTTTATGGAGGTTGTACGATGCGTGCACATGAAATTTTAAACAATCCTTTTTTAAATAAAGGAACAGCTTTTACTATGAAAGAACGTCAAGAATTGGGGTTGATTGGTCTTCTTCCACCAACTGTTCAAACAATTGAGGAACAAGCTGAACAAACTTACGAACAATATTTGACAAAACCATCTGATTTAGAAAAACGTCATTTCTTGATGGAAATTTTTAATACAAACCGTACTTTGTTTTACTACTTATTCAACAAACATATTGTAGAATTTAATCCAGTTGTTTATGATCCAACAATTGCTGATACAATTGAAAACTACAGTCATTTGTTCGTAGATCCACAATATGCTGCTTATCTTGATATTAACCACCCTGAAAACATTACTGAAACATTGAAAAATGCAGCAGGTGACAGAGAAATTCGTCTTATTGTTGTAACTGATGCTGAAGGAATCCTTGGTATTGGAGACTGGGGAACTCAAGGTGTTGATATCTCAGTTGGTAAATTAATGATTTATACAGCCGCAGCAGGTATTGATCCAGCGTCTGTACTTCCAGTTGTTATTGATGCAGGAACAAATAGAAAAGAACTTTTAGAAGATCATTTGTATCTTGGAAATCATCAAGAACGTATTTACGGTGATCAATACTACAGTTTCGTCGATCAATTTGTAGAAACTGCAGAATCAATTTTCCCTAAATTGTACCTTCACTGGGAAGATTTCGGACGTTCAAATGCTGCAACAATTTTAAATAACTACAAAACAAAAATCCCAACATTTAATGATGACATTCAAGGAACTGGTATTGTTGTTTTAGGTGGTATTTTCGGATCACTTGACATTACAGGTGAAAAATTAACTGATCAAGTATATCTTTGCTATGGTGGTGGTTCAGCCGGTGCAGGGATTGCTGGTCGTGTTCATGCTGAAATGGTTAGTGAAGGTCTTTCTGAAGAAGAAGCTTACAAACATTTCTTCATGATTGATCAACAAGGTTTACTTTTTGATGATATGGAAGACCTTACACCAGCTCAAAAACCATTTGCTAAAAAACGTGCTGATTATAAAGATGCTGGAGATATGACTGACCTTCTTAACGTTGTTAAGACAGTAAAACCAACTATTTTAGTAGGAACTTCAACTAATCCAGGTGCCTTTACAAAAGAAGTTGTTGAAGCAATGTGTGCTAATACAGAACGCCCAGTAATCTTCCCTATCTCAAATCCAACTAAAAAAATGGAAGCTACAGCTGAACAAGTTATTGAGTGGTCTGATGGAAAAGCTTTTGTCGCTACTGGTGTTCCTTCAGGAACAATCAGCTACAAAGGTGTTGATTATCAAATTGGTCAAGCAAATAACTCACTTATCTACCCAGGTTTGGGCTTAGGAATGTTGGCATCTGAAGCAAAACTTTTGACAGATGAAATGATCGGTGCAGCTGCACATTCATTGAGCGGTTTAGTAGATCCAGGTAAACCAGGTGCTCCTGTTCTTCCTCCATTTGAATTTGTTGCTGATGTATCAATTAAAGTTGCAGAAGCAGTTGCTAAGAAAGCTCAAGAACAAGGTCTTACTGAATCTAAAGAAACTGATATGGCTAAAGCAGTTCGTGATCTTAAATGGTATCCAGAGTACTAAGGGGAATATCTTAAATGAAAAAACTTAAAGAAACGAAAATATCGGGAATTAGTCTTCCCTTATATGCCTTTTTCGTAGCTGTCATCATAGTTGTAACACTATTAGGAAAACTTCCACTTGATATGGTAGGGTTAACTCTCCTACTTGTAACATTAGGCCACCTATTATACTTCATAGGAGAAAAACTCCCTATTATGAATTCATACTTAGGTGGGGGATCTGTTTTCACTTTAATTGGTGCTACTCTATTATCTTTCTTCCACATTGTTCCTTCAAATGTTATTGGAGCAGTTTCCAATTTTATGGGTGGAAAATTTGGATTTCTTGATTTTTATATAGCTGCACTTATCTGTGGATCTATTTTAGGAATGAACAGAAATCTTTTGGTTAAAGCTTCCAAGAAATTTATTCCGATTGCTTTAATCACTATGGTTATTGGTTTCTTCTCAGTAGGTCTTGTAGGAATGCTTATTGGTAATGGATTTGCTGATTCTGTAATGTATGTTTCTATGCCAATGATGTCAGGTGGTATGGGAGCCGGAATTACTCCACTCTCTCAAATCTATGCAGCCGGATTGGCTCATGGAAACCAAGCAGCTATCTTCTCTCAACTTGCTCCAGCAGTTACTTTTGGTAATATTCTTGCGATTATTGGTGCCTTATCTATCGCTAAAGTATTCAACAAATCTAAATATAATGGACATGGGACTCTTGTTGCAGCAACTAAAGAAGAGTTGGCTAAACCTAAAATAAAATTAGATGCTCAACAAATCGGAACAGGAATGCTCTTTGCCTTTGCTCTTTTGATGGCTGGTGACATCTTGAACAAATTCTTCCCTAATATTCATCAATATGCATTTATGATTATTATTGTATTTATCTTGAAAGCAACAAATACTGTTCCTAAAGATTTAGAAGAATCTGTTGTAATGTTTAACCAAGTGATTATGACAAACCTTACTCATGCTGTTTTGGCAGGTATTGGTCTTGCTTTGATTGACTTGAATACTCTTGCTTCAGCATTTACATGGCAATTTGTTGTACTTTGCTTGACAAGTGTTGTTGTAATGGGACTTGCTAGCTGGTTCTTGGCTCGCCTCTTTGGACTTTATCCAGTCGAAACTGCCATTGGTGCAGGGATGATCAATAATTCTATGGGTGGAACAGGTAACATTGCTGTCTTGTCTGCATCAGATAGAATGGAAATGATTGCTTTTGCACAGATGGCTAATAGACTCTGTGGTGCAATTGTCCTTATCTTCGGTGGAATTCTTATCCGATTCTTTTATTAAAATAACCAAAAAAACATTTTATATAAAATGTTTTTTTTTGCAAAATTAACTGATTAAGGAAATAAAATAGTTGGGACTATATCGCCTATCGCATGAAGTAGTTCAAGTAAATATAAAATTTTGGAGCCATATTGATAGTAAAATAATGTAAAGATTTAACAAATTTTCTGCAAATCTTTAAGATACACACTCCTTGTTTGATAAAATATTAAGCTATTCTTTTAACTCCATTATGTCTTAAACTCACTAATAATCGAGAACGTAATTTATAAAAACATAATGATGATTGAACCCTAATGAACCCTCTTGATGTATGGTATAATATAAAAATGAATGTAAAAAAACAAATTTTTAAAGGCACACTTTATGCAGTAGTTGCCGGTTGTATGTGGGGAATTTCTGGCATTTTTGGTCAGCTTTTTTTCCGTGATTATCATGGTAGCCCGCTTTGGATTACATCAACACGTTTAACGATTGCTGGTATTATTTTATTGGCCATGTCTTTTTCGCGAGACCATAAGCGTTTTTTTGATGTCTGGAAATCAAAAAAGAATATGCCAACCCTCTTTTTGTATGTTTTTGGTGGGGTATTTTCTGTTCAATATTTTTATTATGTGGCCATTCAACTTTCAAATAGTGCTACAGCGACAATTTTACAATATACAGCACCTGTTTTTATTATGCTTTATTTACTCATTTTTCAACGTCAAGTACCAAAACCCAAATCGGTCTTATTCGTCATTTTAGCAATGATAGGTGTTTTTTTGTTGATTACGGACGGAAATATCAAACATTTATCAATCAGTCCCCTAGCTCTTGTAACAGGCCTTCTCGCTGGTGTAGCTGTTGTTATTTATTCAATCATCCCTCGGCCATTATTAGATAAATATGGCGCACTTAATATGACAGGTTGGGGAATGATGCTTGCGGGGATTGCCTGTAATATCTTCTATCCAGTTTGGCGTATTGATTTTCGAATTGAACCCTTGTCAATTTTTTATGTTTTAACAATTTCTATTGTTGGAACAGCACTGGCTTTTTTATTGCTTTTAAGAGCCTTTCAATTGATTTCACCGCTTGTTGTTTCTGTTGCAACAGCTACTGAACCATTGACTTCTGTTTTTTTAAGTATTCCATTATTTGGCTTGAAATTAACCCCACTTGAATTACTAGGAATTGTTATGGTCATCGTTTCTGTTATTCTTCTATCGAAATCAGAACAAGCTTAAAAGAAACCTAGGGGTTTCTTTTTTTAAAACTGTTTTATTAGAAAATTCTGATATAATATTTTTATTAGGAGAGAATTTTTATGGAAGAGTATTATTTACCATCGGAACTTAAAACGGACGTTTGGAAGTTAGCATTTCTTTGGTCAATTTTTATATTTTTGTCTTTTTTCGAGAATTTTTTTATTCAGGAATCTATCAATTCTGAAAGTTTGCGCCATATTATTTTAAGTTTATTAATTGGACTATTACTTATATATTTTTTGATATTTCTCATCAATCATTCTCGACGAAAGTTGGTCATCATCAACGAAGAAGGAATTCAATTACGGCTATTATTTCGTGAAGTTAAGATTGAGTGGAGAGATATCCGAGGAATGTATGTTCGTTCAGGTGTATTATATATTTGTGAACAAACTTCATTTAATCCTGTCTATATTGAAAAGAAAATTTGGTATAAACGGCTAAAGTTTTATCAAAATTATTTTGACCCAGGTCACAATTTAAAAATTGTATTGTCGATACAGGGCTCTATCATATCTATGGATATTAATGAACTTTCTATTATTTGTGAAGAAGTATGGTTAAAACAGAGTGGTTTTGAACAAAGGGATTTATTTACAGAAAATCCTTTTGAAAAAATTGATGAGGCCACTAGAGCAAGAAAATTAAATCCTTGGAAAAGGATTCTACTTTATGCTGTATTTTTTATTATTGCTCTGGGAGGTTTAATATTTAAAGATAAAATTAAAGAAACCTACAGTTTAGTGGATAATCAAGTTTATTATGTTGTAGATTCAAAAACAAATAATGTACAATTTGCCTTTGAAACTTCAACTTTTGAAAAAAAACAAGAAGCGAGTATTGTTACTGACAGAGCTATGAGAGAGCTTAGTTACTATTCAGAGGATTATTTCAATGATATTGAGAGAAAATATTATGATCATCAATTATTAACGGGAGAAAATTTTGCAATTGTAGCTGCAAGTCATCCAACTTGGTGGAAACAAACCTTTGATTTCAGTAGATATGTTAAGAAAAATCAACTTCAAAAAATTACATTAACGAGTATAAAAAAACCACTTTTAAAGAATTATTTAACAGCACAGATGGAACTAACTCAGAATCAATTTAAAGGTAAAAAATTTCCAGTTAAAATTTTGAAAGCAAACTAAAAATATCCATTTCTGACAAAATGTTAGCTACTAAAGTGTGTTATAATATTAACATGGACTACGAAAATTATATCTGGGATTTAGGCGGAACTTTATTGGACAATTATGAAAGTTCTAGTCATGCATTTGCTGCAACGCTTTGGTCAATGGCAGAGCGTGTTGTTTTGCGCACTGATGTATATGATGCGCTAAAAGTTTCAACGGCTTACGCTGTTGAAAAATATGCCAGTGATTTGCCAGGCTTTTTGGAAGAATACAAAAAGCTAGAAGCAGAGGAATTAGAAAAACCAATTCTCTTTTCCGGTGCTAAAAAAGTACTGACAGACCTATCAGTAAAAGGAAATAAGAATTTTATGATTTCACATCGAAATCATCAAGTTCTGACAATTCTGTCAGCAGCTGAAATTGATTCATATTTTACAGAGGTTGTCACGTCTGATAATGGCTTCAAACGAAAACCAGCACCAGAATCAATTAACTATTTGTTAAATAAATATAAACTCAATCCAAAGAAGACAGTGATGATTGGCGATCGTCCTTTAGATATTGAAGCAGGAAATGCTGCTGGGATATCAACAATTTATTTTGATAGCTCAACAGATTCAACTCTGTCAGGACAAGCGATTAACACTGTAAGTGATGGTTCGCTTAATAGCAAGCCAACTCACATTATTCATCAGCTGACAGAGATTATTTTGTAATCTTAAAAAAATGAATTAATGATAAGCAGATTTTTAGTCAAAATTGCTTATTTTTTTTACAAGTTTGAGTGACAAAATACCATGCACTAGAGCTAAAATCGCTGATTTATGGTATAATAGTAGTAAGTTTTTCATAGAAATGAGAGTTAACTTTGAACGAAGAAAATAAAAATTTAGAAATGCTTGCAGACGAATATGACGCCAGTCAAATTCAAGTACTTGAAGGTCTTGAAGCAGTACGTATGCGTCCAGGGATGTATATTGGTTCAACCTCAAAAGAAGGGTTGCACCATTTAGTCTGGGAAATTGTTGACAATTCAATTGATGAAGCACTTGCAGGATTTGCAAGCCATATTGAGGTTTTTATTGAGCCTGATAATTCAATTACTGTTGTTGATGATGGACGTGGAATTCCGGTTGATATTCAAGAAAAAACGGGTCGTCCAGCCGTGGAAACAGTCTTCACAGTGTTGCATGCTGGAGGTAAATTTGGTGGAGGCGGCTATAAAGTTTCTGGTGGATTGCACGGTGTTGGTTCATCTGTTGTTAATGCTTTGTCAACAGTACTAGATGTTACTGTTCATAAAGATGGCCAAAAATATTATCAAGAATATCATCGTGGTCTCGTTGGAGATGATTTAAAAATTATTGGTGAAACTGACCGTAGAGGGACAACTGTTCACTTTGTACCAGACCCAGAAATTTTTACAGAAACTGTTGAATTTGATTTTGATAAGCTTGCAACACGTGTTCGTGAGTTAGCCTTTTTGAATCGCGGTCTTCGCATTTCCTTAACAGACAAACGTGAAGGAAATGAAAAAAATGAAGTTCACTTCCATTATGAAGGTGGAATTCAGTCTTATGTTGAATATTTAAATGAAAATAAGACAGTCATTTTTGAACCAGCAATTTTTACTGAAGGTGAAATGGATGGAATTGCTGTTGAAGTAGCAATGCAATATACTGATACTTATCATTCAGTAGTGATGTCCTTTGCTAATAACATCAACACTCATGAAGGTGGAACACATGAGCAAGGTTTTAGAACAGCCCTTACTCGTGTTATTAATAATTACGCAAAACAAAATAAAATTCTTAAAGAAAACGAAGATAATTTAACTGGGGATGATGTCCGCGAAGGATTGACAGCAGTTATTTCGGTTAAGCATCCTAATCCACAATTTGAAGGGCAAACCAAAACAAAACTTGGGAACTCAGAAGTAACAGGAATTGTTAACAAACTCTTTGCGGAAGCTTTGACAACATTTATGTTAGAAAATCCACAAGTTGCTCGTAAAATCGTTGAAAAAGGGATTTTGGCAAGTAAAGCAAGGATTGCAGCAAAACGTGCGCGTGAAGTGACACGTAAAAAATCAGGGCTTGAAATTTCCAACCTTCCTGGTAAATTAGCTGACTGTTCATCAAATAATCCAGAACAAACAGAATTATTCATCGTCGAAGGAGATTCGGCTGGAGGTTCGGCTAAATCAGGACGTAATCGTGAATTCCAAGCAATTTTACCTATTCGTGGTAAGATTTTGAATGTGGAAAAAGCAACGATGGATAAAATTTTGGCCAATGAAGAAATTCGTTCTCTATTCACTGCAATGGGAACTGGTTTTGGAGCAGATTATGATTTGTCGAAAGCACGTTATCACAAACTTGTTATCATGACCGATGCCGATGTCGACGGAGCACACATCCGTACGCTTTTACTAACACTCTTCTACCGTTATATGCGCCCAGTTGTTGAAGCAGGGTATGTTTATATTGCTCAGCCACCAATTTACGGTATCAAAGTTGGTTCAGAAACAAAAGAATACATTCAACCAGGTGAAAATCAAGAAAAAGATTTACAAGAAGCTTTAGCACGTTGGGCACAAGGAAGAACAAAGCCTACTGTACAACGTTATAAAGGTTTAGGGGAAATGGATGACCATCAACTTTGGGATACAACAATGGATCCTGAACACCGTTTAATGGCACGTGTATCTGTTGAAGACGCAGCAGAAGCTGACAAAATCTTTGATATGCTCATGGGAGACAGAGTTGAACCTCGTCGTGAATTTATTGAAAATAATGCTCAGTACTCGACAATTGATGCATAATATAGTAAAAACAACTCATTTTTGTTTGAGTTGTTTTTTTATTGAACATAATGTTAGCGCTTTATCGAAAAGTGTAATATAATGAAGTCAAGAAGGAGGTGGATTATGCCTGAAATAAACCCCAAATTAAGCAATGAGCAAATGAAGGAACTTGAAGATGAAGCACTCCGAAATGCAACAGTTGGTACGCAAACAGGAATTCAAGATACCTTTGAAAAGACCACAAGTAAAGCTGAGGAGCTGTTTAGTGAAGCTTCAAAAGCGCTCAAAGAAGTTGAAGAGAAAGAAAAGTAGGTTCTCCTACTTTTTATTATTAAGATGTATTTATTTATCTACTTAATGATTTTTTAAAGTGCTTATGATAGAATATGACTATAAAATATATAAAGATAATTAATCGAATTATGAAAGAAGATAGATGAACAAAGGAATTATTGCTCAAAAAATTGTAGTTTCCATGTAAATATTTATAAAATGATGAACTATATTTACATGGAGAATGAAAAATGAAACAAAATAAATATGATAATGAACGTTTTTTCAAAAATTATGCATCGATGTCAAGGTCCCAAAAGGGATTGAAGGCCGCTGGTGAATGGTCTGAATTAGAAAAACTACTCCCAAATTTTCAGGATAAAAAAGTTTTGGATTTAGGGTGTGGATATGGATGGCACTGTAAATATGTAGTCAATCATGGAGCTAAAGAAGTAGTAGGAATAGATCTTTCACACAAGATGCTTGAAGTTGCTCTTGATATTAATAATGATAAAAAAATTACCTATCAACAATCTGCAATAGAGGATATTAACTTTCCTGCAGATACTTTTGATGTTGTGTTTAGTTCATTAGCTTTTCACTACATTTCAAATTTTGAAGACCTGGTCTGCAAAATTTCAAAGTGGCTTAAAAAGAATGGTGAATTTATTTTCTCTGTTGAACATCCTCTCTATACCTCATCAGGGAAACAGGATTGGTGCTATGATGCAGAGGGTAAAATTCTTCATTTTCCAGTTGATAATTATTATTATGAAGGAAAACGTGAAGTCAATTTCTTAGGTGAGCCAATTATTAAGTATCATCGGACATTAACAGGCTATATAAATTCTTTGTTAAGTTCTGGTTTTGAACTTACTAATTTAATTGAACCCAAACCTCCTATAGAAATGAGAGAGCTTGAAGAAATGAAAAATGAGATGAGACGTCCAATGATGTTGCTTATTTCTGCAAGAAATAAAAAATCATAGTCATAAAGTAACTATAATAAGAGTTCCTATTCGAATAAAGTATGGGACTCTTATTTTTTATTTAGTTCGTTTAATGATATTAGTAGTTTTTTAATTACTTTTGAAGTAAAATTGTAGTTAGGAGAAGAAAAGATGAAAAAAATATATCTTGTTGCAATTTTTTTTGTAGCAACACTTGGAATGTCAGCCTGTAGTTCAAAACAAAATTCTCAAACAACAAAAGAAAGTTCTAAAAGTAGCCAAAGCTCACGAAGCTCTTCAATAACTCAGAGCACTTCGAGTACTACCCAGTCATCAAGTATTATTAAAGAGTCCTCTTCATCAATAGAAAAATCAATTTCCCCCTCAACTTCTACACAAATAAGAAAATGGAATCCAGAAAAAAATCAACGTCTTGCAGAGTTTATGTCAGCGTGGGGGATAGAAATGGGACAATCTTACAGTCAGTATGGTCCTAATCACAATCTTAATTTATATGGTCTCTCTATTCCTTGGTCAGTTATAGATAATAATTCAACTTGGAAAGCAGCAATAAATAATCAGCCTATTGAATTAAAATGGTCAGAAACGGGAGAAGATTCAGGAGGATATCAATTAGTTGATGTTTATTCAGATATGAATGACAAAAACTCTGGTGTTAATCATGTTTATCTTTTTGTTATTAAATCAGGAAATCCCATGGTGCTTTATACCGCACAAAATCAAGGAAATACAAATAATTATTTATATCTAAAAGAAACAGAGAATAATGAATTAAAAAATGCCTTCGCACGAATTGTTGGATAATTTTAAAAATAAAAAAGCCTATTTTGGAATAGGTTTTTTTATTTAAAAAAAAAAATAAAAACTAAAAATTTTTATTCTTGACAAAAGATAGTGAACGGATTATAATAGTTAACGTCGTTAGTAAATATTACCGTTAGGGAGGAGTGAAAATGGATTACAATAAGGCAGCGGAGGTTTTCCTCACAACTGTTATCAAAAGAGGAAAAGCAGAGATGATGCACCGCTTTAATACCTACTCCCAAGGGGAGCATTTGGTATTGGGCTATCTTTATAAGGAAGCTGGTAAGCAAATTGTTCCAAGTAAGATTGCAAAATTTACGCATACAAGTACTGCAAGAATTGCGACAATCTTGAATAATCTTGAGAGTAAAAATTTAGTTACCCGTGAGATTTCAAGAACAGACCGTCGAAAAATTTTAGTAGCCATTACTGATAAAGGACGTCATGTTGCGGAAGAAATTCGAGTAGAAGCTTGCTCAAATTTAGCACGCGTTTTTGAAGAAATGGGTGAAGAACGAACAGAAAGTTTCATTGAAAATTTCAAATTATTTTTAGAAATTGGAATGAAGCTAGCTAAAGAAGACAAAGAAAAAGAGGAGGAAAAAAATGCCTGATACATACGAAAAAGATTACCATTTAGATATACATGGTAAACATTATAGCCGAATCGGAATGCTTATTTTGATTCTGGTTGGTACATTTGGAGCCATGTTGATGCAAACATCACTCGGGACAGCAATTCCAACATTGATGAATGACTTCAACATCTCCATGTCAACAGCACAACAAGCAACAACATGGTTTTTATTAGCCAATGGGATTATGGTTCCTATTTCAGCATATTTAGCAACAAAATTCCCTACACGTTGGCTTTACGTAACAGCATACGCAACTTTATTTATCGGAATGTTTGTTGCTTACTCGGCTCCAACATCAAGCTGGTGGGTTTTCCTAGCAGGTCGGATTCTGCAAGCTATTGCAGTTGGGATTACAATGCCTTTGATGCAAGTTGCCCTTGTTAATATGTTTCCAGCTAAACAAATGGGAGCAATCATGGGGGTTGCCGGAGTTGTTCTTGTCCTTGCGCCAGCCTTAGGTCCAACATTTGCAGGTTGGTTAATTACTCATAAATTTAACCTTATCTTTTGGACATTTGCAGCAAGTTGGAGAACAATTTTCCTTATTCCAATGATTGTTGTCGGAGTTGTTTTCCTTATTTCAATCTTTGCAATGCGTGATGTTATTCCGAACCGTCCAATGAAATTAGACTTCTTGTCAGTTTTACTTTCAGTTGTTGGTTTTGGTGCTTTCCTATGGGGATTCACTAATGTTGCAACTGACGGATGGGGTAAATTCAACACCGTTATCGCCCCAATTGTTGGAGGGTTGATTATTATCTTCCTCTTTGGTTTACGTCAACTTAAAATGGACGATCCATTCCTTGATATTCGCGTCTTTAAAATTAGACAGTTTACTTTGGTAACTCTTGCACTTGCTTTAAGTACAATGGCAATGATGGGTGTTGAAATGATGCTTCCTCTTTACCTTCAAGATGTTCATGGACTTTCTGCCTTTAATTCAGGTTTGGTTCTCTTACCTGGGTCATTAATGATGGCTGTTGTTGCCCCACTTGCTGGTGGAGTTTATGACCGAATTGGTTCAAAACGTCTTGCGGTGATTGGTTTCCTCGTTTTAGCACTGGGAACTATACCATTTATGTTCTTTACAGCTACGACTCCTGATCACTTTGTTACTCTTCTTTATGGATTACGTATGGTTGGTGTTGGTATGGTAATGATGCCATTAACAACTAGTGCCATGAATGCAGTTCCAGTTAATGAAGTCGCTCAAGCAACAGCTTCAAACAATACAGCGCGTCAAGTCGCGTCATCAGTTGTTGTTGCCCTCCTTTCTTCAGTCGCTCAAAATGTAATTACTAACAATATGCCTGCTTCATCATTAAAATCAACAAATCCATTGCAATTTGCAAATAAAGCAATCGAAGCAATGTTACAAGGTTACCACGCTTCATTCGCAATTGGACTCGTCTTTGCCATTATTGGTATCGGAGTTGCTCTCTTCTTGAAGAGTGGTCGAATGATTTCTGGTGTCCCTGTTGAAGAACAAGACTTGAAAGGAGAAAATAAATAATGCTAATTATATTATTATTGGTAGTGTTTATGATTGGAACTTTCTTTGGTTTCATGTTTATAAAAAACACAATCGCTCATTGGTTAGTTGGTGGAATTTCCTTTCTCTTATTAGCTGGTTCTGTGACCATGCTAACTATGCATATCAGAGATAACTGGGGAATGAAAGAAGTAACAACTTCAACTACGCACCAAATTTATACTGCTGGAGATAAATCAGCTCCTTATGGAATGATGATTAAAGCAGAAATTGGTAAAAACACTGATAATTATGTCTTTGTTTACCGAAATAATGAAAAATCGGAAAAAGCCGACACTAATTTTAAACCTGATGAAAAACACATTTCAGAAGCTGTTAAAAAATCAGCGACTTATAAATTAGTGGATGATACTAAAGCAACAGTTACAACTAAAACGACAAGACGCGTTTGGTCATCTGACTTTTATAAATTACTATTTAGTGTAGGTGGTGAACAAAATGAATTAGTTAAACAAAATTCAGTTGTTTCAGTACCTAAAGATACATGGTTAGTTTTGACTCAAGATCAAGTTAAAAAATTGAGTCAAGAAGCTCCAGCAATGCAAAAACAAATGGAAGCTCAACTTAAAGCTGACCCACAAAAAGCGGCTCAACTTGCTGCACTTCAAAAATCAAATCCAACAGAATATGCTAAGATGCAAGTAAAACAAATTAAGCAACTTCTTGGAATTACTGAATAAATAATAAAAAGACTTCAAAATTATTTGAGGTCTTTTTATTACATTAAAGTTAAGTAAATATAAATAAAACAAAGAAAGTTACTTTTCGTTATTTTTATTGACAATAAATGAAACTAATAATACAATTGATAAATAAACGCAACTTAAAATTCATGTGTAGTAAAAAAACCTTAAAAAAATAACGAATAATAAAATTATCGCTTGTAAGGTAATGCGTTTTTATATAATTGTTTATTTTTTTTAATATCTAGCTGGTCATAATGATATAATATTAGAGGTTTTACATTACCAGGAATTCATCAGGTATGTTAACTAATAGCTTCGTGAATAAAATAACTTATTAAGAGTGGAAATATTTACAAACATTTTGTACAATGATGTACTGGTATTTCTTAAAATTGCATTTATAACAAACTATGTATCAATAATTACTATAGTCTAGGCCTTATTTAGTAGGGGTTTTGGATTTTTTAAGAAATTTCAAGGGTGATTATTTTAAAAGTTTCCGAAAAATTTGTGTTTTTCGGAAACTTTTTTTATACTCTTTTATGATTTTACTGGTAAAACAACACAAAATGTAATAGTTAAATTACTTAGATTGCTTTTACTTTTCTCTAAAGTATCTTGATAAATTAAGTGTAGTCATAAACTTAGCTCTATCTCAGGATTTACAATATTATTTGTATTCATTACATTACGATAATTTCCGAAAAACACAAATTTTTCTGAAATAAATAAATGTAATAAAGGAGTTTGATTAAAGTGGTAGAAAGTATTTTTTATAATCAATTAATTAGTTTAGCGCAAAAGCATTGTAAATCTATCAATAGGGTAGAAAAAGATTTAGGTTATCCAAGAAATGCTTTACATAACTATAAAAAAGGAGGATCTATTCCTTCAGGGATAAGATTAATGGAACTTGCTAATTATTTTGATGTTACTCCCGAATTTTTAATCGGTAAAGATTCACTATTAAAGAAAAAACAGGATCTTACGAGTAGAGAGATATTTGATAACATGTCGTTATCACAGCGGCATGAAATAGCCGAGCTTTGTCAAGAATGGTTATTATCACTTCCTTATAATTAAGTTAGAAAAATAGTCTAGTTTAAATATAAGAACTTGCTGTTAAAATTATTTACTAAAAATACCAGAAATAGTTTTAAGGTATAGATTAAATAAAGAAAGAAAAGTTGATGTTTAAAAAAATATTGTCAAAAAGCTTAGTTATATTATTTTTGGTAGTAATTATATGCTTTTTGCTAATCCTATCATTAGGGCACATACACGGCAGAAGTAAAAAAAATTCAGCAGTACAAACTCAACAAGTAAAAAAAACCTCAAAATCAAATGGTTATAGTCTTTCAGATTCTCAAATTTCAAATTCTGATAGATTAAAAGAAAATGATCAACCAGATATTTCAGTAGAAGATACAGGTAAAGCTGGTTGGCTTCAGATAGTTTCTCAAGGATCCGGAAAAAAATTTACAGATCTCTCAGATGGTAACTTTAAAATATATAAAGCCCATAGTCCGCAACTCTTGAAAACAGCAACCTCTGCCGATAGTCCCGTGATGAGTATGTCAGAAGTTGTAAGTAAATATCCCAACAGTTTAATTATGAACGCTTCGGGTTTTAATATGAGTACAGGTAAAGTTACAGGATTTCAAATTAACAATGGAAAGTTATTTAAAGATTGGAATTCCGATAAAAGAGCCAAAAATGCTTTTGTTTTTAACAAAGATGGTTCAGTGAAGGTATATGATTCATCAACGCCAGCAAGTAAAATTTTGCAAAATGGTACTGAGACGAGCTTTAGCTTTGGTTCAATCTTGATAAAAGATGGTAAAAGTTTACCTAGTGACGGAACAGTGAATTGGGAAATTCATTCTTTTTTAGGGAATGATAAAAATAATAACATCTATTTAATAATTTCAGATACTAGTACAGGCTACCAAGCAATCATGTCAGAACTTCAAGCTCTTCACTTGGAAAATGCCATAGTAATGGACGGGGGAGGTTCTAGCCAGATGTCATTAAATGGACAACCAATTTATCCGAGTCAAGATAATCGCTCGGTAAATGACTATATTGTTTTGAAATGATAGAGCTAGATTGACGAATAAAGATGATTAAAATAGACACCAGTAAAGAAAGTCGTTGGAGAAAAGTTTATGGCGTTTTTCTGATAGCTGCAACAATTATGATTCTTCTACTTATTGGAGGAGAACTTTTTGCTTTTATAGATATAGATAAGCCTCCTTATGATTGGATTATCAATACAATGATTTTCTTCTTCACAGTGGACTATTTATGGCGCCTAAAGAGAGCAAAAAAAAAATGGAAGTTCATTAAAAATAATATTTATGATTTAATTGCAATTTTACCATTTAGTTTTTATTTTCTATCGTAGGTTTAACTTCTTTCATCAGCTTGGGACAAATTTCAAAGTTTGCTCTTATTGGTCGCTTGATAGGAATGTTTGGAAAGTTTAATCGCTCCTCTAATCGATTTTTAAATACTAATAGTTTTTATCAAGTTGCTAATATTGCGGTAGCGATAATAATGACAGATAGTTTTGTTTTTTCCCTTTTCGAAAAAATTTCTTTTGGAGATGCTGTATGGTGGGCGATTGTAACGACAACGACAGTTGGTTATGGGGATTTTTATCCTAAAACTATTGTTGGGAAATTTGCAGCAGCTATTTTGATGTTTTTGGGGATTGGTTTGATTGGTTATCTTACATCAACAATTACAAATTATTTTACAAATGATATGGAACAAAAAGAAAAAAGCCAAGAGCTCGAACAAATTTCAAAAATAGAATCACTAGAAAGAAAAATAGATTTACTTGTCAATAAAATAGAAACCTTAGAAGGAAATAATAGAAAAAATAAATGAACACCAATAAAGTAAAGATAAAAGCTGAATATCTAACTAAAAAATTTGAATTGCTTCCAGCAAAAAGTAGTAAAAATAAAGCCAAATCATTAATAGGATCTAATAGTAAAAACGAAAAAGACTTCTGGGCTTTAAGAAATATAAGTTTTGAGATTCGAGATGGTGAGTGTGTAGGAGTAATTGGATTAAATGGTGCAGGGAAATCTACACTTTCCAATATCATTAGTGGTCAAATTGCTCAGACTACTGGACGGGTGGAAATAAATGGTGATGTATCTATTATTGCAGCTAGTGCAGGGATGCAAAATAACCTTTCTGGTCGTGAAAATATTCGTCTTAAGGCGTTGATGGTTGGGCTGACTAATAAAGAAATTAAGTCAAAAATGGATGACATCATCGAATTTTCAGAACTAGGACCATTCATTGATCAACCTGTGAAAACATACTCATCAGGGATGAAAGCTAAGTTAGGCTTTTCCATTATGGTTCACCAAAATCCAGATATTATGATTATAGATGAAGGGTTATCTGTTGGAGATAAAACCTTTGTAGATAAATCTCAAAAGAAAATGTTTGAATTTCGAGATGAAGGAAAAACAATTCTTCTCGTATCTCACGATATGCGCACAATAAAAGAATGGTGTGATCGAGTAATTTGGTTAAATTATGGGGAAGTTAAGGCTTACGGAAGACCAGAAGAAGTCATTCCTGAATATGAAAAATTTGTTCAATGGTTCAAAAAACTTCCTAAAAAAGAACAAGAAAAATTTAAAACTGATCAAAGGCAAGCACAACTTGATTATTCTGTTGAAGAGTTAAAAGCGGAGATTGTGAGCCAAAATCCTTCTAAAAGTAGAAGAGTTCAAAGAGAAGTAACAGAAGAATTAAAAAATAAGAAAGACAATCATAAATTATCACTTATGTCTAAAGTTATTGTTTGGCTTTGCCTTCTTGCATTTATATGGATTACCCTTGTTTCTTTAAGCAATGCAACTTTGGCAGAGTCTTTGAGACATCCTAAAACATTTTTTACTGAACGTCTTTTCAAATCAGATACCAGAAATATGACTTCAACAACAAAAAAAGAAGCTGTAGTTAAAACTTCTTCAAGTCCAAAGAAAAAAGTATCTCAAGCTAAAAAGACTACAAAAGTTTCATCTACTCAGAAGAATACGAGTTCATCAAGCTCAACATCAAATCAAAATACGTATATCGTCCAAGCGGGAGATTCATTAAGTATTATTGCCGAAAATCATGGGTATTCTGTTGAGGAAATTCAACAAGTAAATCCAGGAGTAGACTTTAGCGTCATTCATCCAGGACAAGAAATAAATCTACCAGAACCAACAACAAGCGCAAACTCAACAACAGAACAATCAGACGGGGCCAATCAATAATGAAAGATGCGATTCTTTACATCAAAGAACAAATTAAATATTTCCGAATAGCAGTCAATCTATCAAAATATAGTACAAAGAGTACCTCAATGCAAAACCGTTTAGGGCGCTTATGGGAGATTCTTGATCCCTTGGTGCAATTGGCGATAAATTACATTATCTTTGGTATTTTAATGCACCGTTCTGCACCCGCAGGGTTACCGCCTCTTTCTTGGATGTTTATTGGGATGGGTGTTTATTCTTTTGCTCAACATATCATCGTAACAGGTTCCAAAAGTGTCTCAACTCAGTTTAAAATGACTGCTAAAATGAAATTTCCAGTAAGTATTATGCCAACCGCTTCGATGATTGGGTTCCTTACGGAATTTTATATCATGGTTGGCGCTGGACTTGTGATCGCAATGTTTTCTGGATATTATCCATCGCTTTATTGGTTGCAATTACTATATTACTTACCAATGTTAATTATTTTTTCTCTTTCATTGTCATTATTATGTTCTTCAATTGAAATTGTATTTCCTGATTTTAAATTCTTTTTAAATTATATCTTTAAATTTTTGATGTATGGTTCAGGTGTTATTTTTGATTTAAGTCAATTCAAAATTATACCAAAATTTTTAATCCAAGCACAAATGGTAGATCCTTTTTACTATTTGATAGAGGGGTTTCGAGATATTGCTTTTGGGCGAGCTTGGTTTTGGCAAAAAGGAATATTTAATGTAAGTTTTTGGTTGCTCACTATATTTATATTAATTGTAGCAGCTAATTTCCATATGAAGATTCGTGATAGAATCTCAGATTATTTGTAATTTAAAAGACAGGATTTGATTATGAGTGTAAGAAAAGCAGTAAGAAAAGCAGTAAGAAAAGTATTACCTAAAGAATTTAGACAGAAATTAAAAGAACAGTTCAAAATTAAGACTGAGGCTGACGAAGAAAAAACTACTAGAACCAAAGCAAAAATAAGTTCAATTAAATCGGAAACGGTTGCTATTTTTTCAGATAATTTGAATGTCATTTTTGAAAATGAGAAATTTTCGGAAAATACAAAAATCTCTATAAGAAAAAGAGGAAAAGTAGAGCAAGAAATTATAGGTTGAAACTATTCTTCTTCAAAAATTATCATCCCAATAGAAATTTTTTTGGGTGAATTGCAAAAAATGGAAGAAAAAATTGAACGTTTTGATTTTTTTGCAGATTTCGGTAATGGTCATTGGATTCGTTTGAAATCTATGTTGCCTAAAGAGTCAAATCAGTTCGCTTATCAAAATGTTTCTGATGATAAAGTAGAATTAATAAAAATTTATACTACTCTTGATGGGTATTATGCTTTAGCTTTTAATAAATTTGATGAAGGTCTAGTACTTTATGAAATTGATGAAGAACTAGAAATACTTAAATTAAAAAACTTTTCTAACAAAGAAGATAAAGAATTATTGACATCTCATGGTAAACTTCTTTTGAATAAAAATTCAAAAGAAGATTTATCACTCTCCATAAATGAAATTATCAATTATAAAAATCAACAAATAGACGAACTTAATTTTGCACTTTTGGAAGCAAAAACAGTGATTCCTTTAATAGGTTTGACAATCACTTTATCAAGTAATTTGATTCAAAATCTAGTAAAAGTGCAGGTAGTAACAGAAAAATTCCCAGTTATCGAAGCTATTAAACAAGAAAATAAAATTATTTTGAAGACTCAAAATATGATTATTGGTTGGAATAATTCTTTGAGTGTTGTTGCGAAACGATACAATAAAATTACAACACTTTCTGCATCAGTCAGTGAGAATACGATAACGCTTGAAAACAGAAATGAAGACTTAATCAAAGATTTTGCATCGACACTTTACATTTGCAGAAACTTAGAAGAAGATACATCTGTTTTATCTAAACTAGTCATTAACACTCCAAATGAAGAATCAGATATTCTTATCGCTCAGTTGGAAGATGATAAGTTCAACTTTTTGCAAAAAAATGGAAATTTTGATTGTCTTTTTGATAATGAAGATTCAAAAACTTTGCTTTTGTCTAATCCTGCATTTGAGGTAACGGCTGTTTACCTTAGATATATAGAACGTCCTGTTTTTAAGAAAATTGAAATTAATAAAATTGGTGACTATCACATTGAATCAGAGTCTTTAAAAAACAAAGAATTTTTGAAAAATTTTATTGGGCTTCATATTGTCTATCAAGTGAGTGATAAATTTTATTATACATATAAAAAGATCTCAGATCTAATTGTACAGGATGAATTGGAGGCGTTATAATGGAAGAAAAAAATTAGCAATTATCGTTCCAATCTATAATGTAGCGGATTATTTAAAAGATTGTTTGAATAGCTTACTTAAACAAGGGGTTCCAGAGAAAGAGCTTCAAATCATTTTAGTTGATGAAGGGTCAACGGACAATAGCGCTCAAATTGCTCAAAAATTTGTTGAAAAATATCCTAATTTCTTCGAATTACATCAGTTTGAAAATGCGGGACTAGGGGCTGCGCGTAATAGAGGGACAAGATTAGCTCGCGCAAGGTTTATCACATATGTTGATTCAGATGATATAGTTGCTCCGAACAGTTACGAATATATGCTCGGTATATTAGAAAGAACAGGAAGTCAAATTATAACCGGAAATGTACACCGTTTTAACTCGAAAAAGGAATGGCTTAATAATATTCATGCCAGGAGTCATTTGGGAGACTTCGAAAACACGAGCTTAAAAGAACATCCTGAATTAATCTGGGACTCAACTTCATGGAATAAAATTTTCTGTTTAGACTTTTTGAAAGAAAATAATTTATATTTTCCAGAAGGAGTTTTATATGAAGATATTCCTATGATAAATCCTGCATTTGCAGCTGCTAAAAGTATTGATATTGTTAAAAGAATGGTTTATTTGTGGCGAGCAAGAGAAGGATCTATTACAGAATCTTCGACAGATGCAAAAGCTGTGCTAGACCGTATCACGATAACTGAAATCGCCTTAGCTGGACTAAAAAAATATAATGCTCCAAATGAAATATTAGATATACTGTATTTGAAATCTCTAAATTTGGGGATAATATCAATGTTAAGAAAAGAAAAGTATGAGTATATATCGCTTGAAAGAAAGCAAGAATTATTTAATTCCTTAAAGGAATATCTTGAAAAGTTTCCTTCTGATACATTATATCAAGCAAAGTTTGATAAACTCATCTATTTTGATAAAGTTCTGAAAGCCAAAACTCAAGAAGAATTTGATGAAATAACTTCTAAATATCTAAAAAATGAAATCGGCTTTTCTGGATACTGGAATGATGCTGGACAGTATGTTTTGAAAAGTGATTATTCAGATTTAGAAAAAATTGTGACATCAGATGATTTAGAAATTCATCCAAAAATAGAAGAAGTTGTATGTGAAGATGATTCATTAAAGATTCAAGGATATTTCTATGCAAAATACTCAGATATGTCTGCACCTGAAAACGTAAAAATATTAGGAATTTCTGCTTTATCAGATGATGGAAACACTATTAATGAGATTGTAGGAGAGAAAAGGAATTTTGAAAATCAAAGAATCACTGCAAAATTTGGTTATAATCTCAATCATTTTGTAAAAGACGGTGCTGATTTCAACTATGATTATTCTGGATATGAGCTAAAAATTCCACTTAATCATTTAGAGTTTGAAACAACTAATTCCCTTGCTTTTGTATTGGAAGTAGAGATAGATGGTTTGAAATTTGAAGTACCTATCAAAAATCCGATTTCAGGTGATAAGCCGCGTCCTAAAGTTGGATTATCGAATGCACAAGTATTTTCGGTTTCCTATAAAACCGATTGGAGTTTGGTTCTTTCGTTAAAAGAGAGAAGTGTAGAAGAACTTTATTTTTCAGAAGATGGTAAAGAGCTACGGATAAAAGGAAATGCCACTAAAATTGCTTTGAAATCTGGAAAAACAAAATTACCTTTAAAACTTGTTGGTGGACGGGTGATGATTTCACAAGCGGTTCAAGAAAAGATTAAATCGTTTGATAAATCTGTATTTCATTGGTGGCAATTTATTACTTACGTTAATGGAAAAGAAAAGTCAATTTATTATTCTGGTTTTCCTAAAAATTTCCAAAATGACAGTAATTTAGAAATCCTATTTTCTAACAATGGGGTAGCGACTCTTGGTATTTCTTATCTCTATCCACTTGTAGAAAAACTACAAGTTGAAGAAAATGTTTTAAAATTAGCTTTTAGTCTCAAAGGTTGGATGACAGAAGCTACAAAGGTACAGATAGTTGCAGATCCTACTTTGTCAATGATTTGGGAAACCGAGAAGATGAATGAAAACTTGTATCAACTTTCCTTACCGTTGACATTAGATGGTTTTTCAGATAAAGAATGGCTTAATTTTCACGTGCGCCTGACCTTTAATGATGGTTATCAGACAAATGAGTTGTTACGTTGGGGTAAAAAAGAGTTTGCATTGAAAAATGAATGGGTGTCGGCAAATGGTATTGGTTGGTTTTTCCGCTCTGTTGAACAAAAAGAGCATGGGGCATTTGCAATAAAGCGAACTGCTGATAGAGTGTTTCAAGAAAAAGTAGGAAATTTAGAATATGTTCTACAAGAAAAATATCAAAACTGGTTAAAGGAACCTGTTCTAAATGATTATATTATGATGTCTTCATTCTGGGGTAGAAATAATCACTTTAATGATAATCCGGAAGCTTTGTATAGGTATATTGAGAAAAATTATCCGAATATGACGACAATCATTGTCCTAAAAGATGCCATCCGTTCTTATCCAGAGTATCCAAATGCGAAAATAGTTTCTTATGGTACAGCAGATTATTGGTATTATTTGGCACGCTCAAAATATTTTGTTAATAATGTAAACTTTACAGAACCTCCTCGAATAAAACGAGAGGAACAAATTGAAATTCAAACGATGCATGGAACGCCATTGAAAACATTGGGATTTGATGTTCTAGGTGATTGGAAAGATTCAACATATAATGAAGTGCTTAGAAAAAATGGTAATTGGGATTATCTTACTGTCCCAAGTGATTGGGTGGCCAACTATGCACTAAAAGCATTCAGAGTTTCTCCTCAAATTATAAAAAGCGGTTATCCAAGAAATGATAAACTTTTTATAGATTACAAAATGTAAGAAAAAAATGTTATGAAACTTGCTATGGGGCTACCAATTGGGAAGAAAATAGTTGCTTATACACCTACTTGGCGCGATAAAGATGAAACTTCGATAAATAACTTTTTAAACGTTCAAGAGTTTTATTCAAAAATACCAGAGAATACAGTGATTGCTATTAAGAATCATCATTATCAATCGTGGAAAAAGATTGATAAACGATATGCAGATAAAATCATACTGTTGGATTCAAATACAGAAATTGAACAACTTTATCATATTTCAGATGCATTGATTACAGATTATTCGTCCGTGATGTTTGATTATAGTTTACTTAATAAGCCAATGATTTTTTGGGTGTTTGATTATGAAACTTATGTTAAAAATCGAGGACTAAACTTTGATTTTATCGCTGAAGCTCCTGGTCCAGTAATTTTCCAACAATCTGAATTATCGAAATGGATAGAAAACTTTAATAGCATACCAAATGAATTTTCAAATAAAATCCAAAGTTTTAGAAATAAGTTTGGTCAATATGATAGCGGTGATGCATGTGAAATTATTTTGAAGAAGGTGTTAAATGATTAAAGTACTATCCTTTGGCTGTCCTGCTACAAAAGATATATTAGATTATAATCCATTTAATAATAATAGAAACTATTCTTTGACTTACCACAAAGGATATCAAGCAATTCCTGAGTTAAATTTACTTTTAGATGAGATTGTTCCAGATAGTACAAACGTCGTGCTCTTTGATTTTGTATCAGAAGCAATGTTTGGAACTGTTTATCAAAATGAAAAAGTTACAACAAGAAATTTTTGGATAAAGAACTGGGGGAGTGAGCAAGTTTATACTTCAACGGATTTTGAAGCTACATTTGGAATTTGGAAAAAGGAAGTGGCTAAATTTATTCAATATTTTCTTGAAAAAAATATAGTTTTGGTATTAAACTCATTTCGATTTTCTCCTGAAATGGTAATAGATAATGAGAATCCTCAACCAACTTCAAAAGAATATCCAACAATTGAGAAACAAGAATACTACAATCAATTTCTCCAAAAAGCAGAGAAATATGTTGAAGAAAAATTTCCACAAGTAAAAATTATTAAATTTAATCAAAGTAGTAAAGTGGAAAAGAACCATCCGATTAAAGCTTATTCTTTTTATCTTAATGAAGATTATTATTTAGATAGCTTTGTACAATTTGAAACGTTGATAAAGGAACGATTTCTAAAAGATGTTACTGATTATAATCACGTTACCTCGGAAGAAGAAATTTATTTTCAGATGGGAAAAAAAATTATTCCTTTTTAATTCAGAACGAATTTGAAAAAACTGATAATATGTTGGTAACTGCTTGGAAGAAAAATGACTCTGTAGAGCGTAAAATATTAAATGAGTCAGCCCTTGGAGACTATATCTTAGATGGAAAGTATGGAAATACTTATCGTTTTATACCCAGGAAATCCTTCTTTAGAAAAGAATTGAAAGAATTTATAACTGCTTCGGGGAATAAGATTTTTTTTACTGATAGAAGAGATGAAGTAAGAATGAAATCAGAAACATCTAAAAAAATCGTATTTTATTTTATGCCTATTTCAGGTGGAGTAGATTGGAGATCAGCCAATGCAATGAATAGATTGATGCCTTACTATTTTAAAAATCTTTCTAGAAGCCTAATTAAGAATACTATCATTATCCGTATAGCTGATATAAATGGCGTAAGAGGTTCTGGATATACAAATAGTTATAATTATGAAAATTATGAAAGCGATTTGTCCGAATTTATAGAAGAAATGATTTTAAGGTATATAGTAAATAGAAAGGATGTTGTGTTATATGGAGTATCCAAAGGTGGAGCAGGGGGATTATTTTATGCAGCAAAACACAACCTTAATTCGGTAACTGTGGACCCGTTAATTTCAAAAAATTATTCAATTAATTATGAAAATGATACTTATCTTTTTCATAAAATATCAAAAGATTTAGATTTAGTACCAATCATCAACGAAAAGTTAGAATTTTTGCCAGCACATAATTATGTTATTGGTAATCATTATGTTAAAGAGACATGGGATGAGATATTAAGACTAAAAGGAGTTCAAATTTTTGATATTGATGATGAAACAGTGAAGATACATCGAGATATTTCTCCTAATTGCGTTCCTGAACAACTTATGCTAATAAATAGATTATTGCTCAATATATAGTCTAGTATAAAAGTTCTTATGAACTTAAGAAAAAGAAAGAAAAGATGAAAAATTTTGTACCAAGAGAATATTATTCTCGGTTTTATGAACAAAGTTGCATTAATAGTGACACCATTCTCTATGAAAGTAGAGATGGATCAACCATCTCAGATTCTCCTCTGGCGCTTTTCTTATCACTTGCTAATAACAAGGACTATACTAATTTTCAACATGTTTGGGTTGTTATGGATAAATTATCTAGTTTGAATCTAATCAATGTTCCAGAAAGTTTAAAATCAAAAATACTTTTTGTAGAGCGGAATTCTAAAGAGTATGTTGACTATATGCTCACTGCCAAATATTTAATCACAAATTCAACTTTTCAATCATGGTTTTCTAAAAAGAAAGAACAAGTCTATATTAATACGTGGCACGGTACTCCTTTGAAAGCAATGGGATTTGATATTGAAAATCAGTTAGGGAATACTCAAAATGTCTTAAGAAATCTTTTAATGACTGATTATTTTCTCTCTCCTAATCCTCATACAACTAAAATTTTTGCAGGTTCTGGTTATAAGATGCGAGGAATTTACAAGAGAGAGATTATAGAGTCGGGTTATCCAAGAATTGATTTGACTAAAGAAACTTCAAGTGATGATGCCAAAAATTTATTAAAAGAACTAGGAATAGAGTTGGACTCAAATCTTCCAGTGGTTGTTTATATGCCAACATGGCGAGGAAATGATACACAAAATCCATCTGATTCAATTGCTCAAGTCATTGCTGAATTGAAGTATTTAAGAAAAGAATTTTTGGGTAAGTATAATATTATTTTAAAAGTCCATCCTTATCTTTATAAAAAAGCTAAAAATTATAAGGAATTGAGTGGAGTTTTAATTGATGATGCGATGGATGCTAATCTTGTATTAGCTGCAACGGATATTTTAATTACAGATTTTTCATCGGTATTTTTTGATTATTTAGTTACTGATAAGCCAATAATTTTCTATGCTTGGGATCAGGATATATATTCTGAAGATAGAGGGATGTATCTTGACATGGCTGAACTACCAGCTCCTATTTTAAAGACTGTCATTGAAATTGCTGATTATTTGTCTGATATTGACCAACTTTCTCAAGATTATCTTGGTAAGTATCTACGAGCGAAAGAAAAGTACGTTCCTTATGATGATGGGAATGTGATGTTATCCTTAAATCTTAGAGTCACTATTGTATAATTTAGACAAAGGACAAAAACATGAAAAAACGCTACTCAAAAGAATTTAAAGAAACCCTTATCGCCTTCTATCATTCTGGTCAATCCGTCACCCAGCTGTCTAAAGAATACGACGTGGCCCCTGCAACAATTTATAAATGGATAGACCTCTACTCTAAATCTAATGAAAGCTCCGTCTCTAAAGCTGATTTTCTAGAATTAAAAAGACAACTGGCTAAAGTTAAGGAAGAACGAGACATCTTAAAAAAAGTATTGACCATATTCGCAGAGAAAAAGAAGTGAGTGCTGCGGATACGGCTCTAACCATATAAACTTTAGCACTCAATGTCAGACTGGTTCTGTTGCGAAGTTTGAAATTTTAAAACAACGTTTCTGACCAGTGTTCCTCTGAAGCTGTTATTCCCATTAATACCTTGATTTCAGTAGATACTGAAAAGCCGAAGAGCGTTCCATTTCTTCGGCTCTTTTTGCATATTCCTCTGGTTGTCTTCATGCCTTTAATCGTGGTTGAGGCAGTGCGTAGACTTCGATATAATTTATTTCGACGTTTAATAGGTCGATGGTCTTGCTCAATTAAGTTATTGAGATATTTTACTGTCTGATGTTCTGTTTTGGTGTACAGACTATTATTTTATAGTTTCCTAAATGCAGCGCCAATAGATGGTGCCTTTCTCTGTCATAATGACTCTAGGCTCTTCGAATTGTTTATTTAGTCTCTTTAAGAAAGCATAGGCTGCTTGCGTATCTCGTTTCTTTCGTAACCAGATATCTAAGGTTAAATCATCCGCATCAATCGCCCGATAGAGATAGTGCTAACGTCCCTTAATTTTGATATAGGTTTCGTCCATTTTCCACGAATAAAGGACTGTCTATTTTTCTTCTTCCATAGATCATAGAGCACGTTGCTGTATTCTTATACCCAACGATAAATCGTTGTATGGCATACATTAATTCCTCGGTCATAAAAAGCATCTCTTGTACTTCACGATAGCTCAAATTGTAACGCAAATAATAAGCTACAGCTACAATCATCACGTCTTTTGGAAATTGTTTGCCTTAATCTTTGTAAAAAAGCAGTTTTGAAATTAACGGTTAGCTCATAACTTAACGTTATTTACTATGATATACCGAAAGCAAGTACCAATGCAGGTAAAATGTTGTTTAAAAAGTGGATAGCTATACTAACTTCTAATCGTCTTGTCTTAAAGTAAGCTATAGCACAGGTCAATCCAATTAAACCATAAATAAGAAAACTGATGATGTTTGTTGGGGAGTGCATCAACCCAAAAAGCACACTACTTACAATAATTCCAACAACTGGAAGGTCTTTAAATAAATAGCCGACAATTCCTCCTCTAAATACGATTTCTTCCATTATTGGAGCTGCAATCCCAATAAGTAAGATAATTAATAATGGGTTTTCACCTGTAAAAAGTTGTCCTATCGCTTCATCATTTGCCGTCTGTGTGACTCCTGTGACATTAAGCAATAATGTACCACCAATTCCGACAGTCCGAGCAATTAGGGTACCCACTAAGATGTATATAATGTTTTTCTTAGTGAGGAAATCTTTGCTTGGCGTTAAAAAACCTAACTTTTTACCTAAATACATTAATAAGTAGATGTTCCCCACAATAAATATAATTAGAATGAGTACAGCTAGTAAGGATAACTTGTGTGCACCGGTTTCTAAAGAAAAACCTTTTGCTCCACCATAAACAGCCATCCCTATTTGACTGAGTATTGCAAGCCCCAATACAATAAAAAATTTCTTAATATAATTCAAAATTATTTTCCAACTTTCATTAATAAATTAAATTTAGGGTACTGGAAATTTTTATAACAGAACCCTTTTTATTCTTTTTCAATTCAAATATAGATTATTATTATTCTTTTGCTCGTAAGAAAAAGAGTATAAAGCCATTATCCGATTTTGTAGTAACTGCATTAGTTGGTAACACTGTCAAAATAAAGAACAGTATCCCTATCGCGTATGTCAAAAATGTGAATATTGCACTTCCGCCGCTTTGTTGTAAGGTACTTATTGTTTCTGTGCAGCTAGAAGCAATGGATATGACCCATAAAACTAAAAATCCTCGCCCTCGTAACCCAGCATCTCGATAGCGTCTCACAGCCATAGCGAGGCTTGGAAGAAATAATGATATCCCAATAATAGCCATAATAAACAATGGAATAATAAAGCTTTCAAACGTAGAAGCCAAAAAATCAGTTTCGTTTGCACTCCCTGAAATACTCATAGCAGAACCAATTGCTGCATAGACAAAAAATATAATTGGAACAAATGAAATAATCATTAAAATTAACGTCATCCACCAATATCCAGCTCGAGTCGTTCTTCCCTTGAAATCAATATATCCAATAAAAAAATCCTTCAATGCTCGTCCAAAACTCACTTGTCCAGGAACTTCATTTATTTTTTCCATAATTAAAAATCCTCCTTCTTCTAAATCAATCATAACAAAATAAAGAATAAAAAGAGAATCCTATAGATTAATTCTCTAATATCCAACCCCAAAAAATCTATTTTATTAGTCATTTGTTCATTATTAATGCTTAAACCATGAGACGAGCATTGTAACAACGAAAGCTAGTATGCATAAGATTATTGTTATGAAAATCTCTTTTCTTTGTTGCTTTTTAGTTTTATCTTCCAAAATTTTAATTCTATTTAAAAAATAGAACATCACTGCAATATTTACACCAATACCAATACAAGTGGCTATTAAAATTGATATTGGTAACTCTGCACCATAATGGCTACTCAAAATTATGAATAAAAAAACTAAATCTGTAATGACTGTACAGTATGAATATTTTTTTAAATTATTAATCTCTGCCTTTTTCTTTATATTTTCTACCATGTTTGAACCCTCCAATAATAAATTATTTAAGGAAATATCAAATAATTGGGAGATTCGTATTACGTTATCTATATCAGGAGTCGTTTTATTCGTTTCCCAATTTGAAATAGTTTCGCTACTGACAAATAGTTTATCAGCAAGATCTTCTTGGGTTAACCCCATAGATTTTCTTTTAGTTTGTAACACTTCTCCAAAATTCATATAATTTTCCATACCTCCAATTTAAACATTTATGCTTAATATTTCTATCCAATACCTTTCTAGTTCCCTAGAAAATAGTTTCCAATAAGTCTATTTTAGTTTAAATTGAAGAAAAAATACAGATAGCTGAGATAGATAAGTTATCTTAAAACTACAAATTCTGTTATATTTCAAAAAGAAAAGCATTTATATAAATGTTTTATTTTTTATAAATTTGTAAAAAACAGCCCCTATAATTATATCTTGTAAGTATAAGGGCTGTTTTTGCTTAATTTCTTAGGGGTTATTATCTAATTATAGACCCTAAACAAACATCTTTTGTAAAAAGCCTTTTTTCTGTTCTTTCAACAAATCTAACTTACGTTGATGAAGAACGTTACTGAAGAAATCTCGCCAAATTCCACGCGGGCATCATCATTTAAACCGATTTTAAAGTGACCGTCTTCTGAACGGGCTTTCCATAAATAGCGCGAATCATCAATTTTATCAGCCATGTTTATCATCCTTTCCTGCGTATATACGCTACTTTCTATTATCGGACTTATATTGGAAATTTGATAGTAGGAGATAATTAATTTTTACAAAGCGTGGGCCAGATAGTTGCCTTCGGTGCATGTTTCCAGTCGATAATAATCGTAATAAAAAACAAACAGGACTGAACAAAATTACTTTCGTCTCAGCCCCTCATAGTGACACTATTAATATTATCGAATATCCAACGGTTGCTTACTCGTCGGCTTTGGAAAGGCCTTGTCGATTTTTGCCAAATCATCCTCATTTAAGGTTAATGAAGCGGCCTTTATGTTGTCAACTGCATGCTTAGGGTCGCCGGATTGTGGGATAGCCAAGGTACTGCCATCGCGAATTGCCCAAGCCAATAAAATTTGCCAAGGGGTTGCCTGATGGGCCTCGGCGACTTCTTTAACGGCCGGATTATTAATTAGCTGACCGCGTTCGTCACCGGCAGCTACCGGGGTGTAGGCGATTAGCGGAATCCCCTGTTTTCGCTGCCATGGTAATAGACTGTATTCGATCCCTCGACTACCGAGGTTATAGAGATCTTCGTTTGCGGCAACCTGATCACCGCCTGGGAGGGCAAGCAGTTCTTTCATATCGGGGAGGTCAAAGTTGGAAACACCCCAATGTTTGATCTTACCTTGCTGTTGCAAGGACTGAAGCGTTTCGACGGTTTCACTTAACGGCACAGCACCACGCCAATGATATAGATATAAATCCACGTAATCGGTTCCCAGTAACTTTAAGCTGGTATCCAAGCTGTGGGACATTCTGTCGGCGGAAGCGTTTGAAGGCAGTACCTTATCAATCAGGAACAATTTTTCCCGGTCAATATTGGCAATGGCTTCACCAACCAGACTTTCACTACGGCCGTTACCGTACATTTCCGCGGTATCGATCACGGTTGCGCCGGCGTCAATACCAGCTTGAATGGCTTTGATTTCCTTTGCGCGGGTTGCAGTTGAATTGCCCATGTGCCAAGTACCAAGCCCGATTGCCGGCACCGTTTTGTCGCCAAGATGTAATTCTCTCATAAAAATGAAACCTCCTATTAGTAGAAATCCGTTTTTCAGCATAAAATCACTTTGCCGAAAAACGTGTATGAAAATATCGTACCTGTTTTCATTATAGGAGTCTTGGCTTAGTTGCGCAAGTAGTTCCTACGCGTATTTTTAAATTTGATTAAAAGCCTGGTTAAGTTCGACCGTGGCTTTTAATCAAATTGAATTAAGGGTAACCCATTAATCAATAGGGTTACGTCAAAACGGCGATCAGGATTGACATCTTGAGTACCAGCTAACCGTGGTCGCACTGCTTGCCGTACCACTTCATAACTAGATTTACCGCCAGCAACGTCCGCTTTCCAAAATAACTTGAGCGTCACCGTGCCCAGCTTAGCATCATCACGTTCACCTTCCACTTTGCCAATGCCATTTTCGGCGGCTAGTAACTTAGCTGCTTCGTAAGGTGTCGGGACCTCAATCGCCCGTTTAACCTGATTAAATTCGGTATCAGTTAAAGGGTGTCCCTGCAATTTAGCATAGTTATTGTTATTTAATTTATCACGAAAATTAGCCCATAATTGATTCGGCGTCGCACCATACAGGTCTTTTCGTTCCACCCATTGATTACTTCCGGTCGTTAAGGTTTTAACAACTTCTTTTTCAAATGACAGTTCCAACATAAAAACATTCCTTCTCCCACCTTTAAATTACTCACTAGTTTATTATACGCGAAACGATTGGCAAATAGGTTTCATAATTTGTTAATAGGGTAGATTGTAAAAGTGGCCGTAACGTTCTACATCAGCATTTTATTGAAACCGTACCTTTCAAAGTATTACATACCGATGTTACACAAGTACGCTTGGCCGATACTAAGTGGGCTTACGTTTCAGCTATTACCGACGAAGCAAGCAAGGAAGTTTTAGCATTTCAAGTAAGTAATAGTCCTAACGGTTCTGTTGCAAAGTTTTCTGATAAGTCTATTTTAGTGTAAAATGAATAAAAATGACAGCGAGGATATATCAATGAACTATTTTAAAGGTAAA
>ENA-OPDJ01000093-OPDJ01000093.1-human-gut-metagenome-genome-assembly--contig:-NODE-93-length-83411-cov-12.646264_pt1 | contig 83411 bp, 83 predicted proteins | sample MGYA00241621_ERZ501505 | MGnify/ENA primary metagenome ERZ501505 (study PRJEB25962, sample SAMEA2042624) | human gut metagenome | biome: human gut; feature: human-associated habitat; material: faeces... | reverse complement strand
AAACAGGCGTGAAGCCTTGAAAAATCAATGGTTTTTGAGGATTAGATAGTTAAATCCTAATTTATCGGTATATAAAAGGTTTTTGACAGAATTTTCGAAGAAGTGTTAAATCCTATTGACAGACGACGAGCGTGAGAATATTAGAAAAAGGCAGGTGCAAGGCATAGCGGTGACAAAGGCAAAAGGTGTAAAATTTGGCAGAACAGAAATCATGCTACCAGAGAATTTCGGAGAGCTTGTCCATGAATGGGAAAAGAAAAGGCTTCCGCTGTCGGAAGTCCTGGAAGAATGTAAAATGAGCGAAGCAACATTCTATCGGAAATTGAGGGGATACCGTCTGATGAAACAGAAATAATATGTTCCAAACTCTAAAAAAACACACCTTTTACAAAAAATATAATCTGGTAATTTTAGCAAAAAAATAACATCTTCAGAGCTGTTCTAAATGATAAATCATTGAATAAATAGGCGTTTTCAGCTATACTAAATAGTAATATAGTGATTATTAAAAGGATGTACCTTTTGAGAATAGTCAAGGAAAGGAGCAGAAAGAAAATATGAAACGAAGATGTTTGAAAAAAACTTATTCATGTTTGCTGGCAAGTGCAATGGTATTGACTATGTTTCCGACATTTGGTACCAGCGTTCATGCAGAAGATAATCAATCGCCAACGAAAGAGCAGTTTTCAACGGTTGAAGAATTAAAAAACTATGACACAAATGATAATGACGGAGTGAAAAACCCTGCAAAAGTCTATTTTGGAAATAACAATCAACAGTGGTGGATTGCAGGAAGTCAAAGTAATAATAGCTTAACGTTATTTTCTGCAAGTTCTATGGGAGATGGAGTACAATTTGAATCAAATTATATGGCCAATAAAACATATGATGATAAGTGGAACTGTACCTATCCTGATGGAGAACCGGCAGAAGTTTTCCCGAATCACTACGGAGCGAGTTATATAAGGAATGTTACCTTAAAAGAGATGGAAACTTCTTTTTTTACAGGTTCAGAACAGGCACTGATAAACGAAACAACGATTTATACGGATGATACGAAAAACAACAGCGTCTATTCCACAACGGATAAGCTGTATTTTGCTTATGGAGACCAAGAAGATTATAATCACATTACTGTGGGAAAGAACAGCGCAAATGATTTGAATGACGGTCTTCGTATCGATCCAAGTTATTGGGGAGAATCTGTTCTTGAATTATTTTGGATTCGTTCACCATTTGTTAGTAATGATGATCCGAATGATGGAAGTAATGTTTTGACCGCGTGGCCTTCTAAGAATTATCCTGCTTTTAATGGAGCTCAAACAAACAATGATTCTTTAGAAAACATAAGACCAGCTTTTGAACTGAATTCATCAACGATTCTTTTTGCATCGGATGTTCCGTCAGCAACATCTACAGGTAATTTAACACTGCAGGATACGGATGGAGATGGAGCGTTTACATTACGCTATGACGCCAGTAAGTATAGTAAGAACCTAGGTTCAGCCGTAATTTCTTATGATGATAGCAAGGTTATCTTAACAGATGTTCCAAATGGTACATATCTGGTTGCACAAAACAGCAATGGTGCGTATGCGAAACAAATTACGAATGAAACAGAAGTTTCTGCAAGTGGTATGAATTTAGATAGTTTTGCGAATTGCAAGATATGGCTGGAAACAACAAATACAGCAAATAGAATCACATATGCGGCTTTGGCAGAGAAAGAACAAGAAACTGCGGTGAATATTGTTGCGGGTGCGGGATTGAATATCACATCGGAAAATGGTGTGCAGGAAGTTGTTCCAAACACGGCAATTACGGATATTATAGTAGAAGCTGTTGACGGATATTTTCTTCCGGATGGTTATGAGGACAGTATCCAGGGCTTGAACGGATTGACAGTAACAAATATCACTAAAAACGGTTTTACCATTTCAGGTACGCCGGCAAGTGATGTGAATATCACACTGCCACCTGCAACAAAGGTAGTTTACAGCATGCTTTTAAGTGGTGACGGAACATTTACAGGAACTTGCGTAGGATATCAACCAATTACCGCAAAGGAATTTACGATTACAAATAGTGGAAATGTTGATTTAGAGAATGTCGATATATCTATCACGGGTACAGATAAGGATAAGTTCGAGTTGAGTGGTGATGGTACTACAACCATCCAGCCAAACGGAACTCTAAAAGTAGCAGTAGCACCAAAAGACAGTTTAGCAACAGGTGTATATCAGGCAATGCTTACTGTAACAGCAGCTAATGCTCAAACAGCAACAATGGAGCTACAGTTTACTGTAAACGAACATGATTATGTTGCAGTCGTTACACCACCAAATTGCACAGAGAAAGGATATACGACATATACCTGCAGAAATTGTGGCTATAGCTACAGAGGAAACGAAGTAGATGAGTTAGGTCATACGTGGGGAGAATGGAAAGTCATTAAGGAAGCAACGACTATAGAAACAGGCATAAAAGAACGTGTTTGTGAACGTTGTGATGATAAAGAAACAGCGGTCATTTCTATGATTTCCGACAAAGAACAGCCTACTGCTTCAACAAAGCCAGATACAGCAGTTAAAACAGGCGACAGTACAAATATCCTCTTGTGGAGCATGGTGGCAGTCATTTCTCTTGCAGGAGTGATGACAGCATTGTTCTTTAAGCGTAGAAGAAGCAGATAAGCGAGAATGAGGACAGGGACAAAGGTTTCTGTCCTTTTCTTATGTCCCTTTGGGAAACGTGCTTTCAAGGACGCAAACAGCAACCAACGGAGTGATCCAGACACGGTGGCGATCATAAGACATATCGCCAGCTTGCTGGCGAGTGTCTGGTTAACTCTGACGGTGGGGGCGAGCGTTAGCGAGCCTAGTATATAAATTACAAGTTTTATTTATATCGGTCTTACTTATTTGTATGGTATCAGGCTGTGAAAAGCAAGAACAGAACATCGACTTGGCGAGTATTGACATATCTGATATTGAAAAAATTGAACATAGTGGAACTACAAGCGGAAAAGAGGGTAGCTATTCGTATTCATCTTCAGAGAGCGAAAGCAACGATATTATAGATTTGTTACATCAAGTGGAGCTTGGTAATAAAGTAAACGAAAACAAAGCATTATCAAACGGAGCGGTTTCATATTACACACTCTATTTCACAGATGGTGAAACGCTGACGCTTAGTCTGGGACAAGATTTGAAGATAGAAGATACATATTGTGATTTCAAGAATTATGATGAATTGTGGGATGAGTTTATAAGAGTTAACAGTATTCATTAAGTTGAGGAAGTGATATCCTGCGGAAGCCGGGTGGCGTAAAGCTGCCCGGCTTTTAATATGCGTAAATTTCCTCTTGTAATTCTATATAGATTTTTAAAAAATTATTCTTTTTGTTTGTAAAACGCCCATCTTCCCTCTTGATAAGTAAAGGAAAAAATACTTGGGTGACAACAGCAAGAATCGTATTTGATTCCTGCATCGTAGATAAATAATTAAAAAAATTTGATTTTACCTTGTAAAATGTCCCCTCCCCGTTGGGTTAAGTGAAGGGAAAAATATTTTTCTCTTTCAGAGACTGTCGATAAATGAAAGGAAGGGATATGGAATGAACGTATTTGAAGCAGTCAAAAACACTGTAACTGCAAGGCAGGCAGCTGAACATTACGGACTCAAGGTGACGAGAAAAGGGATGGCGTGCTGTCCGTTCCACAGAGACAGACATCCCAGCATGAAACTAGATTAGAGATTTCATTGTTTCGGGTGTCAGGCGGACGGAGATGTGATTGATTTTACAGCTGCATATTTTGGATTATCTGCCCGGCAAGCAGCCGAGAAACTGGCAAGGGATTTCGGAGTCCGGTATGAGGTACAGCGCCCACCGGACAGAGGAAAATGCAAAAGGATTGTGACAACAGCATCGTTGGAGCAAAATTACGGGAAACTGGAACGAATCTGTTTTTCTATTCTCGGGCAATATCGGGAGCAACTTCGGTTTTGGAAAGAACATTATGCACCAAAGAGACCGGATGAAGAATGGGATTCCAGATTCTGCGAAGCTCTGGACAGGTTGAGCAGAGTTGAGTACCTGATGGATGTTCTCCTGTATTCACCGCTGGAAGAACGGGTGGAACTGCTGCTGTCCGCCGGAAAGGAGATTGCGGGGTATGCAGGAAGACTTTAAAAGTCTGAAGCCGGAACAGCTGGAAGCCCTGAAAACACTTCTTGGTAAATCGGACACTGCGGAGTCTTCCGAATTTGCGAACTGGTTTGATGGAAAAAAGATTGATGAGATTGCTCTCTGTGAATATCTGCTTCGTAAGAAAGAACGGAAATGTATTCACGGCAGGCTTTATGATCTGGATGGTGAGATTGAGGATGAAACCGTACGAAAAGAAATTTTAGATGAGATCCGATTTTATCAGAAAACCAATGTTGCCAAAACTGTAGAGCGTATCCTGAATACGCTGAAATTGATGTGTCAGTGTGAAATGCCGCCAATCAGGGAAGACAGGATTCATTTCCACAACGGGACGTATCATCTGGCCGGAGATTTTTCAGAAGAAAAAGAATGGACAATGAACCGGCTTCCTGTCAGATATAATCCGGACGCTCCGGCGCCGGAGAAATGGCTGGCTTTTCTGGATGACCTGTTGGAAAAAGAGGATATTCCGGTACTTCAGGAATTCATGGGATATGTGATGATCCCCAGCAACCGCGGTCAGAAAATGCTCCTGATGATCGGAAACGGCGGCGAAGGGAAAAGCCGGATCGGACGGGTGCTCCGGGCGATTCTTGGAGACAACATGAATACAGGCAGCATTCAGAAACTGGAGAATGACCGGTTTAACCGTGCCGATCAGGAAGGAAAACTTCTGTTCATGGATGATGATATGAGGACAGAAGCCCTGCCTTCCACAAACAATATTAAAAGTATCGTCACAATGGAAGATAAGATTGATCTGGAACGGAAAGGCAAGCAGAGTGTACAAGGGCTCCTGTATGTACGTATTATCTGCTTTGGTAATGGTTCGCTGAAATCACTTCACGACCAGTCCTACGGATTCTACCGCAGACAAATATTCCTGACGACAAAAGAGCGTCCCGCTGACCGGAAGGATGACCGGTATCTGGGGGACAAACTGATCCAGGAGGCGGAAGGAATCGTACTGTGGTGCCTGGAAGGCCTTCACAGACTGATCCGGAATGGATTTGAATTCAGCATCAGCGACCGGGCAAAGAAGAACCTGGAAGATCTGATGGAGAACGAGAATAATATTATTTCGTTTCTGAATTCTTCCGGATACGTGAGAAGGGAAGAAGGAACCTATGCCAGCTCCAGACAGCTCTATTTTGCCTATCGTAAATGGTGCGAGGATAATCTGGAAAAGCCCAGGGCGGAGAATACTTTCAAGAAGTATTTGAATGAGAATGCGGAAACACTGGGACTGATCTATGATAAGAACCTTCCCGGCAGCAACGGGAAGACAGTGCGCGGTTTCCGTGGGATCCACGTGGCAATCCGCACAGAGTAACGGAAATTAATCCAGGCGTTTCAGGCACTTCAGGCGGGTAAAAATGAATCCCTTTTTATTTTATGATTTATTTTTTCTCTCAAGAGTAAAAATAAACCGCCTGAACTGCCTAAAGGGCAGAAAATCAGGGATAATCGCAGCTTTTAACTGCCTGAAGACTGCCTGACAAAGTGCCTGGAATTACAGTAAATGAGAGATACGTATTCTTCTCATTGTCGGGGATTATGTGAAAGGAGATTGTTTGATTGAAAGAACAGATAAAAATATGCGAAAAAGCACTGTTGACTGTTCCTGAAATGATGGCATATACGGGCTGGGGCGAGAACACTGTCCGGGATGAATTGAATCATCCCAAATGTCCATATGTCGTCAGAAAAGGAAATCGACTGTATGCCAATCGCAAACTGCTGGAAAAACATTTGGACAGCATTTCCGGCATATAAACAAAAACGAGCAGAAAATGGAGTAAATAGATGGTATAATGCAGTTATGCTTTTACTCCATTCTTTCTCAAAATGAAAGGATGGTAAATAACTATGGGAAAGGATCTGAAAGGGAAAGAATTAGGAACAGGTATATCTCAAAGAGCAGACGGCAATTACATGGCACGCTATGTGGACCGCTATAAAAAACGACATACATTTTATGGGAGAGATTTAAAAGCGTTGCGCCGCAGATTAGAAAAAGAAAGATATGAATCTGAACAGGGGATAATTTCATCGGAAGGCAATATTTCACTGGCGGAATGGTTCGAAGAATATCTGAAACTGTATAAAGAAGGAAAGGTGAAAGACACTACTCTGTTCCGGATCCGTCAGACGTTTTCTCCCTGTAAGAAGAACGTTTTGGGGATGATGCGTCTTCGGGAAATCAGGGCGGATCATGTGCAGAGATTGATCAATGAGCTGGATGAGAAAGGCTTTACGTATGGGACAATCCGATTGATGAAATCCCTGCTCAACGAAATGTTCAAGAAGGCGGTTGGAAATGGATATATGCTGATCAATCCATGCGATGCAGTGGTCATGCCCAAAAAAGTTACATATGAGCCGAGATTTCTGACTGAACGGGAACAGGAAATGTTTCTGGAAGTGGCCAGGGAATATTATCATTACGACATTTTCTGCGTAAGTCTTTCGATGGGGGCAAGGATTGGGGAAGTTCTGGGATTGAAGTGGAGTGATATTGATTTCGATAAGAAAATGATACATATACAGAGAACTCTTCATTATGGGAAGGTTCAGGAGAATGAGTCATGTCATTTCTTTTTTACTTCTCCAAAGACAACAACAAGTGACAGATGCATCCCATTACTGCAGGAAACGGAAATGATTTTAAAAAGAGTAAGGAAAAGGCAGCTGCGAAACCGTATGCTGTATGGTTCACAGTGGGAAACCACTCCTCCGTTTGATGATATGGTATTTACAACGCAGCAGGGAGCGCCGGTTCGATATGGAGATGTGAACAGAACGATAAAATCCGTTGTTTTAAAAGCAAACCTGCAGGAAGAAGAGCTTGCAGGTTTTGAGAAGCGGGAGCCGTTTGTATTAAAGCCATTTTCACCGCATTGTTTTCGGCATACGTTTGTGACCAGATGTAAAATGAATGGTGTACTCTATGAAACAATTCAGTCATATGTAGGGCACAGCGATAAAGAGACGACGGCATACTATGATCATAATAAACAGATTGTTGATATGGAGTCGCTGAAGCATATTTCTCTTCTGGGCGTGGTGTAAAAATGGTGTAAATAGAAATATTACAGAGAAAAATGCAGGATTTACGGGGAAAAAAGGCGTATGCCGTACGTTCAGGATTAATCTGAGTTAAAGATAATTACAGCAGCCATCAGGCAAGAAGCCTGATGGCTTTTTTTGCTTGCAAAACGGTGGTTTCGCCAAAGTTTTCACTATAGAAGAGCTGTATAAAACCATAAAAAATATCAATTTGATTTCTTTTAATCCGTCAGATACCATAAAACTATATGACAAGAGGTTGTCAGAGAAAAAGGAGGAAAAGTATGAGAAGACAAAGGAAGAGATGGTCCCGCGTGGCGGCGCTGGTAATAGGCATGGCGCTTCTTGTGACCGGCTGCGGCGGATCGGGATCTGACGGAGGAGATGCCGGGGAAGGAACAACTACGGCGAATAAAGAAGAATTGCACATTGCGATTTCCGCGAATCCGCCATCGCTGGATCCGCAATCCATTAACTCCAATATTGTAGGAGGTATTGGAGCGCATGTGTATGAGCCCCTTTTTGCAATGAATGAGAATTATGAGCCCATGCCGGTGCTGGCAGAGTCTTACGAGGTGAGCGATGACGGAATGGTCTATACCATTAAACTTCGCGAGGGCGTGAAGTTCCATAATGGGGACGAGATGACTGCGGATGATGTAGTCGCTTCCATGAATCGCTGGCTGGAAGTATCTGCGAAAGCAAACACGCTGATCGGCGGCTCTACATTTGAAAAGGTGGATGATTATACTGTAAATCTGAATGTGAATCAGGCTTCTTCGGACATTATTATGATTCTGGCAAGCCCGATCCAGGCGGCGGCCATCTATCCGGCAGAGATTGCGGAGTCTGCAACTGCCGAGGGTATTGATGAATATATCGGGACAGGCCCATACAAGGTTGCGGAGTGGAAACAGGATCAGTATGTGAAGCTGGAAGCGTATGATGAGTACCAGGCGCCGGAAGGCGAGGCAAGCGGCCTGGCAGGCGCGAAGCAGGCAGCTACACCAACTCTTTACTTTGATGTAGTAACAGATGCGTCCACACGTATTGCCGGCGTACAGAGCGGAGAGTATGACATCGCGGAGGAAATTCCGATTGACAATTATGAGCAGCTTGCGGGCGATACCAATCTTGCACTGAATGTGGACAAGGGAGGCACCTTGAACCTGTTCCTTGATACGACAGAGGGTGTGATGGCAAATGAAACACTCAGACAGGCGATCCTGGCGGCGCTGAACTGTGATGATATCATGCTGGCGGCTTATGGAAACCCAGATCTTTATGAGATCAACGCAGGCTGGAGCGATCCATCGGATGCACAGTGGGGAACTGACGCAGGCAGCGAATATTATAACCAGAATGATGTGGAGAAAGCCAAGGAGCTTCTGAAAGAGGCGGGATATAACAATGAGAAACTGGTTCTTGTAACGACACAGGATTATCCGGAGATGTACAATGCAACACTTGTCGTACAGGAGAATTTGAAGCAGGCGGGTATCAATGCTGAAGTGGAGACTTATGATTTCAGCACCTTCATGGAGCACCGCGCGGATCCGGCTCAATTCGATATGTTTATTACAAGCAACTCTTACAATATGCTTCCGATCCAGTTGTCTGTTCTTGACAGCGGATGGGCCGGACTGGATGCGCCGGAAGTGGCAGAAGGGGTTCAGAAGATCCGTGCTGCAGGATCTGATGAAGAAGCGGCCGCGGCATGGGAAGAACTCCAGACCTTCCTTTATGAGTATGGAGCGGCCACTGTGCTTGGACATTACACAGGCGTGATCGCTATGGCTGACGGCGTGACCGGATATAACTATCTCCGATTCCCGCTCTACTGGAATGTAACAGCGGCGGAATAACAGAACAGAGGAAAACGCAGGCAGCGGAGTGCATTCGTGCAGTCCGCTGCTATTGCAGTTTGGCTGTTTTTGAAGGGAAAGGAGTAGCGGACATGCTGTCTTATATTGGAAAAAGAATTTTATCACTGATCCCGGTGCTGTTTGTGGTCTCCTGCGTGATCTTCCTTGTAGTATATATGATACCGGGAGGCCCTGCGACGGCGCTCCTGGGACTTGAGGCGACGCCGGATCAGATCAATGCCCTGAACGCGGAACTTGGGTTTGACAGGCCTTTTCTTGTGCAGTATTTTGATTGGTTTATCAATGTGCTTAGAGGAGACTGGGGAGAGTCCTATTTTTTGCATCAGTCAGTAACACAGGCTATTGGAGAGTACTTCCTGCCCACGCTCAGTCTGGCCGTGCTGGCCCAGATTATTGCTCTGGTGCTGTCTATACCTTTAGGGATCCTGGCAGCTTATAGAAGAGGAACTGCTCTGGATATGACATGTGTTACGGCGTCCCTTCTCGGTGCGGCGCTGCCGGGGTTTCTGCTTAGTATGTTTTTGATGTTGTTTTTTGGCGTTTATCTGCACTGGTTTCCGGTTGCCGGGTATGCGCCGCTGGCAGAGGGGCTGTCAGAACATCTGCGGTATCTCTTTTTGCCGGCGCTGTCGCTTGGGATCGTTCAGGCGGCATATCTTACTAGAATGACACGCTCTTCTGTGCTGGAAGTATTGTATAAGAATTATATTCAGACAGCAAGAGCGAAAGGCCTGAAAGAGCGAAAAGTGGTCCTGCGCTATGCACTGAAAAATGGAGCGCCTGTGATCCTTACGGCTGTAGGACAGTCTTTTGGAAGCCTTATCACAGGGACGATCGTAACAGAAACCCTCTTTAATATTCCGGGGCTTGGAATGTTGACGCTCACATCGATTAACAGGAGGGATGTGTTTGTCATCCAGGGGGTTGTGCTTTTTGTAACCTTATTGTATGTGCTGGTCAATCTGATCGTGGATATTCTCTATGGGTTTGTGGATCCGCGTCTCCGGCCCGACCGCAGGTAGAAGGAGGGAGAGGCTATGATTTTATCAAGAAAACAGATGTCCGCGGCCAGTGCGGCTATTTTGAAAGAGCAGCGACAGCTGCGAAAGGAGAAAATCCTGGCAAGTCCGGCGCTTGTCGTTGGGACGGTGGGCTTTGCAGTCATTCTGCTTCTGGCGATTCTGGTACCCTTCTTTAATCCGGTGGATCCAGACTCTATGGATGTGGTTAATCGTCTTCAGCCTCCGGGAAATGGATATCTTCTGGGAACCGATGAGTTTGGAAGAGATTTGTTTATTCGCGTTATGTATGGCGCCAGAGTCTCTCTGTGGGTAGGAGGTTGTGTTGCTGTTTTCTCTTGCGTGCTGGGGATTATTATAGGAATTTATGCCAGCTATTTTAAAATCCTGGATCAGATCCTGATGAGAATTTGCGACGGGTTGATCGCGATTCCTGGCATTCTGCTGGCGATTGCCCTGATCGCGGCGCTTGGTACATCCAGCTGGAATGTTATCGTAGCTCTTACAGTGGTGTATACACCGAGCGTGGCAAGAACGGTGCGGGCAAGTGCCATGGTGATTCGGGAGCAGACCTATGTAGAGGCGGCAAAAGTGCAGGGCTACAGCAGTTTTCGCATTTTGTGGAAGATGATCCTGCCGGGGGTGATCTCGCCGCTGACCGTGCAGGCGTCCTTTATTTTTGCGCAGACCATTATCTCCGAGGCTTCCCTGAGTTTTCTGGGGGCCGGGATCCCGGCTCCGGCAGCCAGCTGGGGTAATATGCTGGAGGCCAGCAAGATGGTGTTTTCGCAAGCTCCCTGGACGATGATCTGCCCGGGCGCAGCGGTCATACTCTGCGTGTTGAGCCTGAATCTTCTTGGGGATGGACTGCGGGACTTCCTTGATCCGAGAGTGAAAGGGGGCAGGAAAAAGTGATGGAAGAAAGAAAGCCAATACTTGAGATACGGGATTTAAGGGTGCTTTTCCCTGTGCATAAAGACTGGCTGCCGGCAGTAGACGGAGTATCGCTTCGGATCCGGCCTGGTGAGATCACGGGTGTAGTGGGCGAATCAGGTTCTGGCAAGAGTGTAATGTCACAATCTATCCTTCGTCTTCGTGACCATGACACAGCGGTACGTTACGAAGGGGAGATCTTTTTTCATGAGGAAGATATATTGAAAAAACCTCTGGAAGAAATGAGAGATATACGGGGGAACAGTATCTCTGTTATTTTTCAGGATCCGCTCAACTCATTGAGCCCGGTGCATACGGTGGGAAGTCAGCTTGCGGAAGTGTTGATCCTGCATAAGAAGATGACAAAAGAGGAGGCGGCCGGACGAAGTGTGGAGATGTTGAAACTGACAGGAATCCCCGATCCGGAAGCCTGTATGAAGAAATATCCCTTTGAATTGTCAGGAGGTATGCAGCAGAGAGTTATGATCGCGATGGCGCTTGCCTGCGAACCGGAGCTGTTGATCGCGGATGAGCCGACAACGGCTTTGGATGTGACGATCCAGGAACAGATCCTGCATCTGATCCGGGAGTTGAATGAGAAGCTGGGCATGTCTGTTTTGTTCATCACACATGATATGGGAGCGGTGTCCAAGCTCTGTCACAGTGTGAAGGTTATGTATCTGGGCCAGGTTGTGGAAGATGTGGAGACGGAAGAATTGTTCCGCAATCCGCTTCATCCTTATACCCAGGGGTTATTGGCCTGTATTCCCCATCTTCATGTGGAACGGGACAAAGAGTTGCCGACCATTCAGGGGACGGTTCCTTCTTTGTCGCATATACCGGAGGGCTGTCATTTCTGCACCAGGTGTAAAGATGCGGATGAGAAGTGCCGCAGGATGCCGCCGCCCATGGTGGAGGCTGCGCCTGGACATATAGTCCGGTGCTGGAAGTATGCGGAAAAAAAGGCGAGAGAGGGGGAGGCATAGACCATGAGTACACATCTTCTGGAGATCAAAGATTTGAAAAAGACCTATCCCCTGCGAGGGAAGAAGGCGAAGCTGTTTGGCCAGAAAGAGCGGATGTGCGCAGTGAATCAGTTGTCGCTTCACATAGAGGAGGGAGAAACCTATGGACTGGTGGGTGAATCCGGCTGTGGAAAATCCACTACCGGACGCACCATTGTCGGCCTGGAGAGAGCGGACAGCGGTATGATCCTATACGATGGAAAAGATCTGTGCAGTCTGAATGAAAAGGACTTCCGCCCCTACAGAAGCCAGCTGCAGATGGTATTCCAGAATTCTTTGTCCGCCATGAATCCAAGAAGCCGGGTGGGAGATATTCTGGAAGAAATCCTTGCTGTTCACGGAGAAAAAGATGGTGCCAGGAGACGGGAGCAGGTGCTCGCCATTATGGAGAAGGTGGGGCTTTCGGAAGAACATTACTTCCGGTTTCCTCATGAACTGTCCGGCGGACAGGTGCAGAGGCTTGGCATTGCCGGGGCGCTAATTACCCGGCCCAAACTGATTGTCTGTGATGAGCCGGTTTCGGCGCTGGATGTATCGATTCAGGCACAGATCCTGAATATGCTTATGAACCTGCAGAAGGAACTTCGGCTGAGTCTCCTGTTCATTTCCCATGATATTGGCGTAATCCGTTTTATTTCAGACCGGATCGGTGTTATGTATCTGGGAGAACTGGTGGAGGAAACGACGACAGAGAAACTGTTCGCGAATCCTGTTCATCCATATACGAAGACCCTTCTTTGTGCGGTGCCGGATCCGTATGTAAAAGGCCGGGACTTTCAGGCGTTGGAAGGGGAACAGCCAGTGCGTACTGAGGAATTTAAGGGATGTGCGTTTCGAAGCAGATGTCCCTATGCAACGGAGAAATGTGCGGTAGAGGAACCGGTGATTCGAGAGGTGGAGCCGGGGCATAGGGTGGCCTGTCATCATATCGGGCATTAGGGTGCATTTTCTGAAAGCCTTCCGGCAGCGGGAGGCTTTTTCATTGTCCACTTGCAAATCCCGGGAAAATCCAGTATCTTAAAAAGCGGAGAAAGGAGAATGCCTTATGCGACTGACCATGCTTGGAACTGGCAACGCCAATGTAACCGATTACTACAACACCTGTTTCCTGCTGACCAAAGAGACCCCGGAGGGGCCTGCCCATTTCCTGGTGGATGCCGGAGGCGGCAACCGGATCCTGAAGATCCTGAAGGATGTGGAGGTCCGGATGGAAGACATCCACGATCTGTTTGTGACCCATGAGCATGTGGATCACATCCTGGGAGTGATCTGGCTGGTCCGCATGATCGGACAGGAGATAAACCGGGGAGAATATCAGGGGGAACTGCATATTTACTGCCATAAAGAGTTGGCGGAGAAGATCCGGGCTATTGCCGAGATGACTATTCAGAAGAAGGTGTGCCGCAATTTTGGTGAGCGCATTATATTTGAAGTGGTGGAATCCGGAGAGAGCCGGGAGATCCTGGGATGTGATACGACATTTTTCGACATCGCATCCACCAAGGCGAAGCAGTTTGGTTTCGCCATGAGGCTGCCTGACGGGAAGAAGCTGACCTGCGTGGGAGACGAGCCTTACCGGGAGGAAGAGCGCCTTTACGTGGAAGAGAGCGACTGGCTCCTGCACGAAGCTTTCTGCCTGTACAGCGAAGCGGAGCGGTTCAAGCCCTACGAGAAGCATCACAGCACCGTGAAGGAGGCCTGTGAGCTGGCAGAGAACTTTGGGATTCCCAATCTGCTCTTGTATCATACCGAGGAGACCCACGGGAAAGAACGGAAGAAGCTTTATGTAGAAGAGGGCCGGCAGTACTATCGCGGGAACCTGTATGTGCCGGACGATCTGGAATTGTTTGACTTGACCAATTAAAAGCTTCCGTCTGCCATAGCTTTGATGGAGGAGGCATACTCGGAAGGGGTCATGCCGGTTACTTTTTTGAATTGCCGGGAAAAGTAGTGGATGGAGGTATAGCCCAGGGTCTCGGAGATCTGGGTGAAATTCATCCGGCCGGTGCGGATCATTTCTTTGGCCGCGTTGATCTTCATGTGGGAGAAATATTCTATGATCCCGAGGGAAGTTTTCTTCTGGAACAGTTTCTGGAGCTGGGAGCGCCCGATCAGGTTGTCCCGGCAGATCTGTTCGATGGTGACGTGGCTGCTTAAATTTGCCTCCAGATAGTCTGTGACCCGGTTGAAAATCTCAGTGTCGCTTTTCTCCCGGGTGGATTTGGTTGAGGCACTGTCGGAGGTGATCTCTCTGGGGAAGAGAGAGGGCTGGAGGTACCGTCTGGTGAGATGGATCAGGAATTGTTCCAGATAGAGGCGTATCAGCTGTTCACTGCCGAAGAGATCTGGCTCTTTCTGGGGCATGTTCTGGAGATAGGGGTCGTCCAGGCGGCAGGCAAAACAATGCCGGGCCTCCATGATAATGTTGGCCAGAAGATTCCGCTCTGTGCTGTCTGCCTTGAACAGACGTTTCCGGAAGAATTCCATAGCTTCGCAATGGCAGTCGAAAGAGATGACCACCAGGTTGGGGGCGATCCCTTCTACTGCTTTTACATTGTGGAATTCGCCGGGCTCATGGAAGAGGATCTCGCCTTTCTTGAGAATGGTGAAGGCGTCTCCGGCGGTGACGCCCACCTGGCCTTTGTCCACGAAGATAAATTCCCAGAAGTCATGGCTTTCTCCCGCGAAGGAGAAATTGCTCATATATTCAAAGTAATGAATGCTGTAGATCCGTTTGATAGAAATGGAATTTTTCAGATCCACACCGTAATATGCCATAAACCTGCCTCCCCAGGCCCTTGTTTTTTGTTTCGCAAGAGCGCTGTATCCCTGTTTTTCTTCCATTATATAAGAGGCAGAAGAAAAAAGCAAAAGAAAAGTGTGGATTGTACAAATTAAGAAAAATATAAGACAAAGATTTTTATACGTGATTGTACTATAATTTAGGCAAATGTTGGGAGGAAGAGCAATGAACAAACCAGTATTAGTCATTATGGCGGCAGGAATGGGCAGCCGTTACGGCGGCCTGAAACAGATCGACCCGGTGGATGAGGAAGGACATATCATCATGGATTTCTCCATGTACGATGCGAAGCAGGCCGGGTTTGAGAAGGTAATCTTTATCATCAAGAAAGAGAACGAGGCGGATTTCAGAGAAGCCATCGGCGACCGGATCGGCAAGTATATGGAAGTGTCCTACGCCTTCCAGGAGCTTGACAATCTTCCGGAAGGGTTCCAGGTGCCGGAGGGCCGGGTAAAACCCTGGGGAACCGCCCATGCAGTTTTAAGTTGTATCGATCAGATCGACGGGCCTTTCGCGGTGATCAATGCAGATGATTACTACGGACAGGAAGCCTTCCGTCTGATCTATGATTATCTGGCTACCCATCAGGATGACGACAAGTATCGCTATACCATGGTGGGTTATGAGCTTGGTAAGACGGTGACGGATAACGGACATGTGGCCCGGGGCATCTGTGAAATGAACGAGGCGGGAGAACTGGTGGCCATCAACGAGCGGACCCGGATCGAGAAGCGGGACGGGGGCATCGCATTTACAGAAGACGACGGAGAAACCTGGACTTTTGTTCCGGCAGACACCACCGTATCCATGAACCTGTGGGGATTTTCCAGAAGCATTCTGGAGGAGATCCGGGACGGGTTTCCGGCGTTCCTTCAGGAAGGACTTAAGACCAATCCCATGAAATGTGAATATTTCCTTCCGGCGGTGGTAAGCCGTCTGCTGGGAGAGGAGAAAGCGACAGTGGCAGTGCTGAAATCTCCGGATAAATGGTACGGCGTCACCTACAAGGAAGACAAGCCGGTGGTGGTGGCAGCACTGAAGGCGATGAAAGAAGCGGGTCTCTACCCGAAACATATCTGGGAGGAAGCATAATGGCAGCAGTAACACAAAAGCAGAAGGATGAAGTGATCAAGAGTTTTCAGTTTGAAGGGGACCTGGTTTCCCAGGCGCCCTACGGGAGCGGTCATATCAACGATACCTTCCTGCTGGAATTTGAGATCGCGGAAATGGGAAGACTGAAAGTGATCCTGCAGCGGATGAACCGGGAGGTGTTTAAGAAGCCGGTGGAGCTGATGGAAAATGTGATGGGAGTAACTTCTTATCTGCGGGAGAGGATCATTGAAAATGGAGGCGACCCGGAGCGGGAGACCCTCAATGTGATCCCCACAAAAGACGGGAAACCTTACTACCTGGATTCCTGCGGGGATTACTGGCGGTGTTACCGGTTTATCACGGATGCCAGCTGTTACGACCAGGTGGAGAAGCCGGAAGATTTCTATGAGAGCGCGGTGGCGTTCGGGAACTTCCAGCGGCTGCTGGCAGGTTATCCGGCAGAGACGCTTCATGAGACCATCGAGGGCTTCCACGACACCAGGGCCCGGTTTGGAGTGTTTAAGAAGGCTGTGGCGGACGATGTGATGGGAAGAGCCGATTCTGTCCGGGAAGAGATCCAGTTTGTCCTGGACCGGGAGGATGTGGCGGATTATTTCAGTGAACTGCTGGATAAGAAGGAACTTCCTCTTCGCGTCACTCACAACGATACAAAACTGAATAATATCATGATCGACGACAAGACCGGCAAGGGGATCTGCGTGATCGACCTGGATACCGTAATGCCGGGACTTGCCATGAACGATTTTGGCGATTCCATCCGTTTTGGGGCCAGCACGGCGGCAGAAGACGAGCAGGATCTTACGAAGGTATCCTGCAGTATGGAACTGTTTGAGCTGTACACCAAAGGATTTATCGAAGGCTGCGGCGGGAAGCTGACCGAGAAGGAGATCCGGCTTCTGCCCATGGGGGCCAAAGTGATGACCTTTGAGTGCGGGATGCGTTTCCTCACCGATTATCTTCAGGGAGACGTATACTTCAAGACCCACCGGGAAGGCCACAACCTGGACCGGTGCCGGACCCAGTTTAAGCTGGTGGCGGACATGGAGAAAAAGTGGCAGACCATGCAGGAGATTGTTGAGAAATATATTAATGTTTAGGAGGGAAATGACATGGCAAAGATCTTGATCACAGGAGGCGCAGGCTATATCGGAAGCCATACGGCGCTGGAACTTTTGAACCAGGGATATGAGGTTGTGGTTTACGACAATCTGTGCAATTCCTCTAAGGAGTCTCTCCATCGGGTGGAAGAACTGACCGGGAAATCCATCCGCTTCTATGAAGGCGATGTGCTGGACGCAGAAGCGCTGGAGGCTATGTTCCGGGCAGAAAATGTGGACGCTGTGATCCACTGCGCAGCTCTGAAGGCTGTAGGGGAATCCGTACAGAAACCGCTGGAGTACTACCGCAACAACATCACCGGCACACTGACTTTGATGGACGTGATGGACAAAGTGGGCGTGAAGAATATTGTGTTCAGTTCTTCCGCAACCGTTTATGGTGATCCTGAGATCATCCCCATCACCGAGGAGTGCCCCAAGGGACAGTGCACCAATCCTTACGGATGGACCAAATCCATGATGGAGCAGATCATGACGGACGTGCAGAAGGCAAAACCGGACTGGAACGTGATCCTTCTTCGTTACTTCAATCCGGTAGGAGCTCATAAGAGCGGAAGGATCGGGGAGGATCCAAAGGGCATCCCCAACAACCTGATGCCCTACATTTCCCAGGTTGCAGTAGGAAAGCTTCCGAAGCTGGGAGTTTTTGGCGATGACTACAACACCCACGACGGTACCGGTGTGCGGGATTATATCCACGTGGTGGACCTGGCCATCGGACATGTGAAAGCAGTAGATTATATCTTCACCAACCCCGGGCTGGATGTGATCAATCTGGGAACCGGAACCGGATACTCGGTGCTGGATATGGTGAAGGCTTTCTCCAAGGCCTGCGGCAAGGAGATCCCCTACGAGATCAAGCCGAGAAGAGCCGGAGATATCGACATGTGTTACGCAGATCCTGCCAAGGCAGAGCGGGTGCTTGGCTGGAAGGCAGAGCGCGGCCTGGACGAGATGTGTGAGGACGCCTGGAGATGGCAGTCCCAGAATCCCAACGGATACGAGGAGTAAAGCCCGGCCTTGGGCCGGATCAGGGCGGAGATTGCCGCGATGGCGGCAATTTCCGTCTTTTATTTTCGGCGTGGAAGTGGTATAATACAAACGTATATCGTGAAAAATCCATCGTTTCTATTGGGAAGTTTCAGAGGATGTAACTATGGGAAAGAGGAAAAAGGAAAATAAAAGCATACGTCTGAAAGGACAGCTCAGGATGTATATGCAGTGGCCGGCGATCATGGCGGTCTTCCTGGCGCTGGTGAATATCTGGACGTACCGGATCGACCGGCGCGCCGGAACGGTGATGTTTATCTTCGTTCTGATCTATATCGTGATGACCGGGATCCTGTATCTGTACAGTAAGTCGCTGATCATGAAGGATCTGGTGGAATTCGCGGCCCAGTACGGCGTAGTGCAGAATACCCTTTTAAAAGAACTGGCAGTGCCCTATGCCATCTTCCTGGAAGACGGGAAAGCGGTGTGGATGAACAGCCAGTTTGAGGAAGTGCTGGGAGGGAAGCCCAAGCGGGACGTCTATATCAGCAAATACATTCCGGAACTGAATAAGAGCATCTTCCCCAAAGAAGAGAACGATGTGGTCCATATGGACGTCTATTACGGCGCCAGAGAATATAAGGCGGAGCTTCGGAAGGTGTCGGTGAAGGGCTTCAGCGAGACCGAGCGGCTGATGGAGATGCCGGAGGAAGAAGAGTATTTCATCGCCGTATATCTCCAGGATGTGACGGAATTAAACCGCTACATCAAGGAAAATGAGGAACAGCGGCTGGTAGCAGGCCTGATCTATATCGACAATTACGACGAAGTGATCAACAGTGTGGAGGAAGTACGCCAGTCTCTTCTGGTGGCGCTGGTGGACCGTAAGATCAATCAGTATATCGCCAGGGCGGACGGCATTGTGAAGAAGATGGAGAACGATAAGTATTTTATCGCCATCCAGAAGCAGCACTTCAAGCAGTTGGAGGAAGACAAATTCTCCCTCCTGGAGGAAGTCAAATCTGTAAATATCGGGAATAACGTTCCGGTGACTTTAAGTATCGGACTGGGACTGAGCGCGGAGTCTTATTCACAGAGTTACAACTATGCCCGGGTATCCATCGACCTGGCTCTTGCCAGAGGCGGAGACCAGGCGGTGATCAAGGACTCTCACGGGATCACGTATTTTGGCGGCAAGCGGGAGCAGACTTCCAGGAATACCCGTGTGAAGGCCCGGGTAAAAGCGGAGGCTCTGCGGGAGTTCCTGACGGTAAAAGACAAGATCTTTGTAATGGGACATAAATTAAGCGATGCGGACGCGCTGGGAGCGGCGGTGGGAATCTGCCGGGCGGCGGCGGCGCTGGAAAAAAGCGCTCATATCGTGTTAAATGAGGTGTCAGCGTCCTTACGGCCCCTCTATAATCTGTACATCGACAACCCGGATTATCCGGCGGACTTTTTCCTGACGCCGGCGGAGGCGGTAGGGCTGGCGGATGAGAATTCCATGGTGGTGGTGGTGGATACCAACCGGCCGATGATGACAGAGTGCGAGGAACTGCTCCACATCGCCAAGACCATCGTGGTGCTGGATCATCACCGGCAGAGCAGCGACAATATCGAGAACGCCCTGCTGTCCTACATTGAGCCGTACGCTTCTTCATCCTGTGAGATGGTTTCGGAGATCCTGCAGTATATCGTGGACGATATCCGGATCCCCAAGCTGGAGGCCAGCAGTCTTTATGCGGGAATTATGATCGACACCAACAACTTCGTGAACCGGACGGGAGTGCGGACCTTCGAGGCGGCTGCTTTCCTGCGCAGGCACGGGGCGGATATCACCCTGGTGCGGAAGATGTTCCGGGACGATATAGAGGCCTATCGGGCGAAGGCGGAGATCATCAGCAACGCGGAAGTTTACCGGGAGCGTTTCGCCATTGCCACAGGAACAGGGCTTAACATTGAAAGCCCTACCATCGTAGGGGCCCAGGCAGCCAATGAACTTCTGGACATCAACGCTATCAAGGCGTCCTTTGTCCTTACAGAATACAATGGAAGGATCTATGTCAGCGCCCGTTCCATTGATGAAGTGAACGTGCAGATCATCATGGAGCGTCTGGGAGGCGGCGGCCATATGAACGCCTCGGGAGCACAGTTTGATTATACGGATATGGACCAGGCAGTGGCGGCTCTTAAGGGCGTCATTGACGAAATGGTCGAAGGAGGAGATATCTGATGAAAGTAATTTTGAAAGAAGATGTAAAGTCCCTGGGAAAGAAGGGACAGATCGTAGAAGTCAGCGACGGATACGCAAGGAATTTTATCCTGAAGAAGGGAAAAGGGGTGGAAGCCACCTCCAAAAACCTGAATGATCTGAAGCTGCAGAAGGCCAATGAGGATAAGATCGCCCAGGAGAATTATGAGGCGGCCCAGGAGCTGGGCAAGAAGATCGAGGCCGGACAGATCCAGGTGTCTATCAAGACCGGAGAGGGCGGCAAGGCCTTTGGCTCCGTCTCTTCCAAGGAGATCGCGGAGGAAGCCAAAAGCCAGCTGGGCCTGGATATTGATAAGAAGAAGATCCAGCTCAAAGAGACCATCAAGACGCTGGGTACTCACAACGTACCTGTGAAGCTGCACCCCAAGGTGACCGTTGAGCTGAAGGTGGTTGTAACAGAGGAAGCATAGGAGGAAAGAAACCGATGGAAGAAGCGCTCATCAAGCGGGTCATGCCCCACAGTATTGAGGCGGAGCAGTCGGTGGTCGGCGCTATGCTGATGGATAAGGACGCCATCCTGACGGCTTCTGAGCTGATCAGCGGCCAGGATTTCTATCAGAGCGCCTACGGGGTGATCTTCGATTCCATGGTGGAGCTTTTTAACGAGGGGCGGCCGGTGGATCTGGTGACCCTGCAGGACCGGTTGAAAGAGAAGGATGTGCCGCCGGAGATCAGCAGCCTGGAGTTTGTCCGGGATCTGGTGACGGCAGTGCCCACTTCCGCCAATGTGAAATATTACGCCGAGATCGTGGCGGACAAGTCCATGATGCGGCGGCTGATCAAGCTGAATGACGAACTGTCCAATATCTGTTACGCGGGGAACGAGCCGCTGCCCGCCATCCTGGAGAAAACGGAGAAGTCTGTCTTTGAACTGCTCCAGAAGCGGAATCTGGGAGAATATACCCCCATCCGGCAGGTGGTGTTGAATGCCCTGGACCGGATCGAGCGGGCGGCGAAGAATAAAGGAAATGTGACGGGAATTCCCACCGGGTTCAACGATCTGGATTATAAATTATCAGGCCTGCAGCCTTCGGATCTGGTACTGGTGGCGGCAAGACCATCTATGGGCAAGACGGCGTTTGTCCTGAACATTGCCCAGTATGTAGCTTTTAAGAAGGAAAAGGGCGTGGCCATCTTCAGTCTGGAGATGTCCAAGGAGCAGCTGGTGAACCGTCTGTTCTCCCTGGAGTCCCAGGTGGATTCCCAGGCTATCCGTACCGGAAACCTTAAGGATTCCGATTGGGAGAAACTGATCGAGGGGGCCGGGATCATCGGGAAGTCCAACCTGATCATTGACGACACCCCGGGAATCTCCGTGTCAGAGCTTCGCTCCAAGTGCAGAAAATACAAGCTGGAACACGATATTCAGCTGGTGATCATCGATTACCTGCAGTTGATGACAGGAAGCGTGGGAAGGCATTCCGAGTCCCGGCAGCAGGAGATCTCTGAGATCTCCCGTTCTCTGAAGGCGCTGGCCCGGGAACTGAACGTGCCGGTGGTAGCCTTGTCTCAGTTGAGCCGGGCGGTGGAAGGAAGACCGGACAAGCGGCCTATGCTCTCGGACCTGCGTGAATCCGGCGCCATTGAGCAGGACGCGGACGTGGTAATGTTTATCTACCGGGATGAATACTACAACAAAGACACGGAATACAAGAAGCAGGCGGAGATTATCATCGCCAAACAGAGAAACGGCCCGGTAGGGACCGTTCATCTTGCATGGCTTGCGGATTATACCAAGTTCGCCAACCTAAGTCGGCAGGAATAATCGCTTTAACTTTTCTACTGGACCGCTTTCGGCGGCAGATTTCCGGAAGGACTGCTGTTGCCGGATGAGCTGGTCCAGTTTTTTGAACTGTTCTTCTTCCTGGCGCTCCTTGGCGTCCAGCAGGAAGGACATTTCTTTGCTGAACATGGAGATGAGCACTTCGTTGTTGTTCTCCAGCATCCGCTTCAGGCGCAGCTGTTCCCTGGTCCTCTTAAGGTCCGGGATCAGCGCCTTCAACTCTTCGAATGGGACGCCCTGGGCGTGGAGTTCCTGAAGGCAGCCATAGAGCTTGGCGTCGTCTTTGGTCTCCCGTTTCAGCTGTTCCAGTGAATTTTCTTTTCTTTCCATAGAAAGACCCCCTTATTTTAAACTTGTCCCCTTTCCAGGCAGATACAGCATAGCACGGGGGAGGAGCGAAGGGTGTCGCAGGCGGTCGGGGAAAACGGGGAAATTTTCCTCCAAATCAGAGGGAAAACGACGCTTTTTTATGATACAATAGAAACCGGTGAGGGGAGGATGAAACCAATGAAGAGAAAATGGCTTCTCCTGACGCTGGCCGTAGTTCTTATTCTGGAACTTGCGGCAGCGGCAGGGATCATCTATAAAACCAGATTACAGGGATCCGGCGAAGAAGAAGGAGGCGCAGTGGCAAAAGCGCATAGCGCCCTTGCGGCTGCAGGAGCCTCCGGGGACGCGCAAGAGACAGACAGAGAGGAAACAGAAGAGAGTGAGGAGCCGCAGTTAAATGGTTTTCTTGTGGCAATTGATCCGGGGCACCAGGGGCCTCATGTGGATATGAGCGCGAAAGAAGAGAACGGGCCGGGATCCGGGGAGATGAAGGCTAAGGCCACCGGCGGCACAACCGGAGCCTATACGGATCTCCCCGAATATCAGCTGAATCTGGACGTTGCCCTGAAAGTCCGGGATCTTCTGGAGGAGCGGGGCTATCAGGTGGTGATGGCGCGGGAGGACAATGACACCGCCATCAGCAACAAGGAGCGGGCTCAGCTTGCCAACGAGGCCGGGGCGGATGTGTGTGTGCGGATCCATGCCAACGGAAGTGAAGATCCGTCGGTCCAGGGAGCTCTCTGCCTGGTCGTGTCTCCGGATAATCCGTATGCGGGGCAGCTCTATGAGGAGAGCAACCGCCTGGCAGAATCGGTGCTTGCTGCCTACTGCGACGCGACAGGATTCGCAAACCAGGGGGTGGTGACCAACGATACCATGACAGGGCTTAACTGGAGCGAGATCCCGGTGATGATCCTGGAGATGGGATTCATGACCAACGAACACGACGATACAAAGATGGCGGACGCGGCCTTCCAGGACGTTATGGCCAAAAGCATCGCGAATGGGATCGACGCCTATTTCGGACAATAAAAACAAAGGGGAACGCAGCAGTTGATGTGCGTTCCCCTTTATTTTTCTGTAAATACAGGAATCCCTGATATGGATCTAAGTTATATGATTAACCCTCAGAGATCGCTCCTGTAGGACATACAGAAGCGCATGCGCCGCAGTCTACACAGGTATCCGCATCGATCTCGTAGTGATCTGCGCCCTGAGAGATAGCGCCTACTGGACATTCAGCTTCGCATGTTCCACAGCTTACACATTCATCGCTAATTACATGTGCCATTGGTATGTACCTCCTTTTTTTATTTTACCCATATCATAATACAAAAGGGCGAAATATACAAGGGACTTTAAAAGTGCACATGAAAAAAAACAGTAGAAAAATTTAAGATTTTTTTCAACAATTTTTCACCAAATTGGTGTATAGTAGTTCTTGGTTTTAGATGCAGAAAGATTCGGAATTATCGGGAGTGTTTGTGTTATGAAGAAGAAATGGAGTCTGACGGCGCTGCTTTTAAGCATGTCTCTGGTGCTGGGAGCCTGTGTTCCCGCAAACGGCGGGACAGATGCGGAAGACACGGCGGGCGCCGGGGCAGAACAGGAAGAGCCTCAGGACGAGAAACCAGAATATCAGGAAGAGCTGGATGTGATCGACCCGGCAGCTTACGGGAATGCCCGCGGGCTTTCCCTGGAGAAGGGATCCTATATCTCCATTATCGGGAAGAGTGAGGGCGGTCAGTACTGGGACGCAGTGAAGGAAGGCGCCCTGCAGGCGGCGGAGGACATCAACCGGGAACTGGGCTATGAAGGGGACGATGAGGTCAAAGTCACCTACAGCGGCCCGGCGGAAAGCAACAATGTGGATGAACAGGTGAGCATCCTGGATGAAGAACTGGACCGGTACCCAGTGGCGCTGGGGATCTCCATTGCCGATATGCAGGCCTGCGAGGTGCAGTTCGACCTGGCGGCGGAAAGTGATATCCCGGTGGTGGCCTTTGACTCCGGCAGTGACTACCAGGGCCTGATGGCCACAGTTTCCACGGACAATGCCGAGGCGGCGGCCTACGCGGCGGGACAGATGGGGCAGCTCCTTGAGGGAAAAGGGAAGATCGCCATATTTGCCCCGGATTCCAAATCCCAGTCGGTGCTGACAAGGGTGAACAGCTTTGTGAAGCAGCTGGGACAGGATTACCCGGAGGTTCAGGTGGCCTTCGTCTATTATGGTGACCAGATAGAGGAACTGCAGGAGACGGTGGCAGGCGAGATCCAGGCCGGCACGTATCAGAGAGGGGAAGAAGCGGAAGATCCCCAGGAGGTGACGGCGGAAGAGATCACAGAAGAGGATGTTATGGATTATCTTTTCGCAAAATACCCGGATCTGACAGGCTGCTATGGAGTCAGCGGAGATTCGGTGGAGCTGATCACGGAGACCCTGGACCGGCTGGAGAAAGAGGATGTGGCAGTGATGGGCTTTGACGCGGAGGAAGAAGAAGTAGCTGCCATGGAGGAAGGCAAGATCGACGGCCTTGTGGTGCAGAATCCCTTCGGCATGGGATACGCGGCGGTGATCGCGGCGGCCCGGGCGGCCTGCGACCTGAACAACGAGGCTTATGTCAATACCGGGTATGTGTGGATGACGCCGGATAACCTGGAGAGCGAAGAGATCCAGAACATGCTGTATTAAGAGATGCAGTAAGGCAATGAGAGAAGATGAGGAGGAAGGAACGATGAACAGAGAACAGGCACATGAGATTTTGATGAAATACATGGAGGGGGAGAACTACATTACCCACTCCTACGCGGTGGAAGCCATCATGCGGGGACTGGCCAAGCGGCTGGCGCCGGATGAGGTAGAGTACTGGGGGATCGTGGGACTGCTCCACGATCTGGACGAGGAGCAGTGCGACTGGGCCCATGACATGAGCGTTCACGGTCCTACTTCCGTTGAGATCCTGAAGAAAGAGGGCATTGAGGACCAGGTGCTCTTCGACGCCATCTGCGCCCACAATCCCAAGAGCGGGATGAAGGCCAGGACCAACCTGCAGTACGCCATCCTGGCGGCGGATCCCATGAGCGGCTTTGTGAAGGCGGTGGCCCAGATCTATCCCGACAAGAAGATCGCCAGCGTGAAGCACAAATCTGTGATGAAGCGGTTCAACGAGCTGCGGTTCGCCAAAGGGGCCAACCGGGATTATATGGAAGCCATTGAATTCACAGGCTTAAGCCTGGACGATCTGATCGACGTGGCCCTGGAGGAGATGGGAGCCATCGCGGACACCCTGGGATTGTAAAAAATGCCCGAAATCCCTTGACATCCTTGAAGAAACGTAATAAACTATTTGAGCGTGCAAAAAGATGCATCATCTTTTTTGTGCGCTCATTTCGCGGAAATGAATGCAACTTATTATTATTGTAGGAGGTGAAAGAGAATGCCAACATTTAACCAGTTAGTAAAGAAGGGACGTCAGACAGCAGTTAAGAAGTCTGGAGCTCCGGCACTTCAGAAAGGCTACAACTCTTTGAGAAAGAGAGCGACCGACGAGTCCGCTCCTCAGAAGAGAGGCGTATGTACCGCGGTTAAGACAGCAACTCCGAAGAAGCCTAACTCAGCGCTTCGTAAGATTGCCAGAGTTCGTCTTTCCAACGGAATCGAAGTGACAAGCTACATCCCGGGCGAAGGCCACAACCTTCAGGAGCACAGCGTTGTCCTGATCCGTGGAGGAAGAGTAAAGGACCTTCCGGGTACCAGATACCACATTGTTCGTGGAACTCTGGATACGGCAGGCGTTGCCAAGAGAAGACAGGCCCGTTCCAAATACGGCGCCAAGAGACCAAAAGACGCTAAGAAGTAATCACGAACAGAACTATGATAAAGTAAGTTGCAGGATATATAGACCGTATGTCCTGTGCACTACACTGTATCATCAGAAAGACACATGTGAGTACCGATGAATTAATCATTATGTTTAAGGAGGGAAGGACCGTGCCACGTAAAGGACATACTCAGAAAAGAGACGTATTAGCGGATCCATTGTACAATAACAAAGTGGTTACCAAGCTTATCAACAACATCATGTTGGACGGTAAGAAGGGAATCGCTCAGAAGATTGTATACGGAGCGTTTGAAAGAGTCGCAGACAAGACCGGCAAGCCGGCGATCGAAGTATTTGAAGAGGCGATGAACAATATCATGCCCGTACTTGAGGTAAAGGCAAGACGAATCGGTGGAGCGACTTATCAGGTGCCGATCGAGGTTAGAGCTGACAGAAGACAGGCACTTGCACTTCGCTGGCTGACCAACTTCTCCCGCGCAAGAGGCGAGAAGACCATGGAGGAGAGACTGGCGAACGAGATCATGGATGCAGCCAACAACACTGGCGCAGCCGTGAAGAGAAAAGAAGATATGCACAAGATGGCTGAAGCAAATAAGGCATTTGCTCACTACAGATTCTAGGAGGCAACCATGGCTGGAAGAGAATATCCATTAGAGAGAACCAGAAATATTGGTATCATGGCTCATATCGATGCCGGCAAGACTACGCTGACAGAGCGTATTCTCTACTATACCGGCGTAAACTACAAGATCGGTGATACTCATGAAGGTACTGCGACAATGGACTGGATGGAGCAGGAGCAGGAGAGAGGTATCACGATCACTTCCGCTGCCACCACCTGTCACTGGACACTGGAAGAGAACGGCAAGCCGAAGCCGGATGCCCTGGAGCACAGGATCAATATCATTGATACTCCGGGACACGTGGACTTCACCGTAGAGGTTGAGCGTTCCCTGCGTGTACTGGACGGTGCGGTTGGCGTATTCTGCGCCAAGGGCGGTGTTGAGCCTCAGTCTGAAAATGTATGGCGTCAGGCAGACACATACAACGTTCCGAGAATGGCTTTCATCAACAAGATGGACATTCTTGGCGCCGATTTCTACAATGCCGTAGAGCAGATCCGTACCAGACTTGGAAAGAACGCGATCTGTCTGCAGCTGCCGATCGGCAAAGAAGATGATTTCAAGGGAATCATCGACCTGATGGAGATGCAATCCTACATTTACAATGATGAGAAGGGCGACGATATCACCATCGGAGAGATTCCGGAGGATATGAAAGACGACGCAGAGCTTTACCGTACCGAGCTGGTAGAGAAGATCTGTGATCTGGACGACGATCTGATGATGGAATACCTGGAAGGAAATGAGCCTTCCATCGAAGACATGAAGCGGGTGCTGAGAAAGGCTACCTGTGAGTGTAAGGCAATCCCGGTATGCTGCGGTTCCGCATACAGGAACAAGGGTGTTCAGAAGCTTCTGGACGCGATCCTGGAGTACATGCCGGCGCCTACCGATATTCCGCCTATCGAAGGTGTGGATATGGATGGAAATGAGATCGTGAGACATTCTTCTGATGAAGAGCCGTTCTCCGCTCTCGTATTCAAGATCATGACCGACCCGTTCGTTGGTAAGCTGGCTTACTTCCGTGCTTACTCAGGAACGGTGAACTCCGGTTCCTACGTCCTGAACGCGACGAAGGGCAAGAAAGAGCGTGTGGGACGTATCCTGCAGATGCACGCCAATAAGAGACAGGAGCTTGACAAGGTATACTCCGGAGATATCGCGGCAGCGATCGGATTCAAGTTCTCCACCACAGGTGATACCATCTGTGACGAGCAGCATCCGGTAATCCTGGAGTCCATGGAGTTCCCGGAGCCGGTTATCGAGCTGGCTATCGAACCAAAGACAAAGGCTTCCCAGGGCAAACTTGGAGAATCCCTTGCGAAACTGGCAGAAGAAGACCCGACCTTCCGCGCGCACACTGACCAGGAGACTGGACAGACCATTATCGCCGGAATGGGTGAGCTTCACCTGGAGATCATCGTAGACAGACTTCTGCGTGAGTTCAAGGTAGAAGCAAATGTAGGTGCTCCGCAGGTTGCATACAAGGAAGCATTTACAAAGGCTGTGGACGTGGACAGCAAGTACGCAAAGCAGTCTGGTGGACGTGGACAGTACGGACACTGTAAAGTAAAATTCGAGCCCATGGATGTCAACGGGGAAGAGACCTTCAAGTTTGAGTCCACCGTAGTCGGCGGAGCGATCCCGAAGGAGTACATCCCGGCAGTAGGCGAGGGTATCGAAGAGGCTATGCAGTCCGGTATCCTGGGAGGATTCCCGGTTGTGGGCATCCACGCCAATGTATATGACGGATCCTACCATGAGGTAGACTCCAGTGAGATGGCATTCCATATCGCCGGATCCCTGGCGTTCAAGGACGCTATGAAGAAGGCGGCTCCGGTACTGCTTGAGCCTATCATGAAGGTTGAAGTTACCATGCCGGAAGAGTATATGGGCGACGTCATCGGCGACATCAACTCCCGTCGTGGACGGATCGAGGGAATGGATGACCTTGGTGGCGGCAAGATCGTACGCGGATATGTGCCGTTGTCCGAGATGTTTGGTTACTCCACCGACCTTCGTTCCAGAACTCAGGGACGTGGAAACTACTCCATGTTCTTTGAGAAATACGAGCCCGTACCGAAATCCGTACAGGAAAAGGTATTATCCGGGAAAAATGAGTAATTAAATATGAAAAAGGCTTGAAAAACTGTATGATTTGAAATATAATCATTCTTAGCCGAGCAAAAACGTAAATATTATTTATGAAAATGCCCTTGCAGGCGCTATTATAAGGAGGATATTCAAAATGGCAAAAGCTAAATTTGAAAGAACAAAACCGCATTGTAATATCGGTACCATCGGCCACGTTGACCATGGTAAAACAACTCTGACCGCTGCGATCACAAAGGTACTTTCCAAGAGAGTAGCTGGTAACGCAGAGGTTGCATTCGACAACATCGACAAGGCTCCGGAAGAGAGAGAGCGTGGAATCACTATCTCTACCGCACACGTTGAGTACGAGACCGAGGCTCGTCACTACGCTCACGTTGACTGCCCGGGACATGCTGACTACGTTAAGAACATGATCACTGGTGCCGCTCAGATGGACGGCGCGATCCTGGTTGTAGCAGCTACCGACGGTGTTATGGCTCAGACAAGAGAGCACATCCTTCTGTCCCGTCAGGTAGGCGTTCCTTACATCGTTGTATTCATGAACAAGTGTGATATGGTTGACGATGAGGAGCTGCTTGAGCTGGTTGAGATGGAGATCCGTGAGCTGCTTGACGAGTATGAGTTCCCGGGAGATGACACTCCGATCATCAAGGGTTCTGCTCTGAAGGCTCTGGAAGATCCGGAAGGCGAGTGGGGCGACAAGATCATGGAACTGATGGACGCTGTTGACAGCTACATTCCGGATCCGGAGCGTGACGTTGACAAGCCGTTCCTGATGCCTGTAGAGGACGTATTCTCCATCACAGGTCGTGGAACCGTTGCTACTGGTAGAGTAGAGCGTGGTACTCTTCACGTATCTGATGAAGTTGAGATCGTTGGTATCCACGAGGAGACCAAGAAGACTGTTGTAACAGGTGTTGAGATGTTCCGTAAGCTGCTTGACGAGGCTCAGGCTGGTGACAACATCGGTGCCCTGCTTCGTGGTATCCAGAGAACTGAGATCGAAAGAGGTCAGGTTCTGTGTAAGCCAGGTTCTGTAACCTGCCACCACAAGTTTACCGCTCAGGTATACGTTCTGACCAAAGATGAAGGTGGACGTCATACTCCGTTCTTCAACAACTATCGTCCGCAGTTCTACTTCAGAACAACTGACGTAACAGGTGTCTGCATGCTTCCGGAAGGAACTGAGATGTGTATGCCTGGCGACCATATCGAGATGACAGCTGAGCTGATCCATCCGGTAGCTATGGAAGAGGGACTTCGTTTCGCTATCCGTGAGGGTGGACGTACCGTAGGTTCTGGCGTTGTTAAGAGCATCATCGAGTAATCATTAACAACCAAATATAAAAAATAAGGGAAGAGTGCGTGCGCTCTTCCCTGTTTTTTTCTCCATAAAAAGGCGATTTAGGAGGCATTTAAGATGGACATTACGATCATCGGGGCGGCGATTCTGGACGTGCTGGCGCAGCCGGTTGATAAGGAAGTATTTGAGACAGGATCCTGGCCGGTGGAGGATCTGCAGATGAATATGGGCGGGGACGGGGCCAATGAGGCTCTGGTGCTGGCGGGCCTTGGAAAACGGGTACAGCTTCAGACGGTACTGGGCCCTGATCTGGCGGGCAGGATGATCCTTGCCAGGCTCCGGGAGAGAGGGGTCTATATTGAGGATTCCTGTGTGCAGGAAGACATGGTGACCGGGATCAATACCGTACTGATCCAAAAGGACGGGGAGCGCTGCTTTCTCACCAATCCAAAAGGGAGCTTGCGCAGGCTGTCCCTGGAGCATATCCGGATGCCTTTCCCAAAGGATACCAGGATCCTGTGCCTGGCCAGTATCTTTGTGTCCCCGCTTCTTGGGGTGAAGGAGCTGGAGACTATCTTCGCTCAGGCGAAGCAGCAGGGGATCACGGTCTGCGCGGACCTTACCAAGAGGAAGAATGGGGAGACGGCCAGGGACATGGCGCAGGCTCTTCGTTATATTGATTATCTTCTGCCAAACGCTGAGGAGGCGAAGCTGCTCACCGGAGAGAAGACGGTGGAAGAGGCGGCCAGAGCCCTGCAGGAATGCGGCGTCACCCATGTGGTGGTTAAGTGCGGGAGCAGAGGCTGCTATGTGCTGGAGGAGAAGGCAGGATACTGGGTTTTGCCGGAACATCCGGTGAACTGCATAGATACCACCGGGGCGGGAGACAGCTTCGCAGGCGGCTTTCTCGCAGCCCTCTCAGAAGGTAAAGATATCCGGGAATGCGCCCGGTTTGCCAATCAGTGCGGAGGAAAAGCGGTAAGCTGCGTGGGGGCAGTAAGCTGGCTGGAATAAATCTTGACAAGCCCCTTTGGCGTGTCCTATCATGGAAAAAGGGGACGCCCCCGTTTTCACTGACTTGAGGAGGATTTACTGAAGATGAGCCGACGAATCAAATGTGCGTTTTTCCTGATCCTGGGATGTATGTGCTGTAGTATCGCAACCAACTGGATCCTGATCCCCAACGGACTTTCCACGCCGGGGATCACCGGTATCTCCATGACGCTGGAACATTTTACCGGGATCAATTATGCGCTGATCTATTACGCCATTACCATTCTGATCCTGGTCCTTACATACTTTACCCTGGGGAAGAAGGACGCTTCCAATATCGTGATCCTGTCCATCCTGTACCCCATGGTGCTGTGGGTGCTGAGTTTTATCGATGTGCAGATCATTTTCGAGGATAAGCTGGTGGCCATCGCCGCTTTTGGCGTGGTATACGGCACCGGCATCGGGATTCCCTACCGGATCGGATTCTCCTACGGCGGAGACGATACGGTGGCTAAGATCCTGAAGAAATGCGTGTGGAAATCGGTAGAACTGAAGAAGATCATGTATGGTGAGGAGGCTCTGGTGATCCTCTTTATGGCTACAGTATTCGACCTTAACATCCTGGCGTACGCCTTCGTGGGCCAGCTGATCTATGTAAGCTGCATGAACTATGTGATCTTCAATCTGGGACCAAAGCTTTACGACGTCCATATCATCGGGAAGCATATGGAACAGATCGAAGATTTTATCATCCATACGATCCATAAGAGCGTGACCATCTATCACGACGCCATGGGCGGATACTCCCGTGAGCCTAAGGTCCAGATGAGCTGCGTGTGCAATTCCAAGGACTATGTGCAGCTGCGGGAATTTATCCGGGAGGGGAATTTTGACTGCTTTATCAAGGTGATCCCGCTGGTCCATGTGTTTGGCCAGAACAAGGATTTCCACAGGCTGGATGATGAAAATATTGAATAGGAGAATGTGTTAAAAGATGTTATACATTGGTGTTGACCTTGGAACGTCAGCGGTAAAACTGCTTATGATGGACAGCGAGGGAAAGATCCAGAAGATTGTGTCCAAAGAGTATCCCCTGTATTTCCCGCATCCGGGCTGGTCTGAACAGAAGCCGGAAGACTGGTTTGAAAAATCGATGGAAGGCATCAGGGAACTGACAGCAGAGTGTGACAAAAGCCAGGTGGCAGGAATCAGTTTCGGGGGCCAGATGCATGGACTTGTGGCCCTGGATAAGGACGACCATGTGATCCGTCCTGCGATCCTGTGGAATGACGGGAGAACCGGAGAGGAGACAGATTATCTGAATCAGGTGATCGGGAAGGACAAACTCTCTCTTTATACAGCGAATATCGCGTTCGCGGGATTTACTGCCCCTAAAATCCTGTGGATGAAGAAACACGAGCTGGAGAATTTTGCGAAAATCTCCAAGATCATGCTGCCGAAAGATTATCTTGCTTATAAACTTTCCGGTTCTTTCTGCAGTGATGTATCAGACGCTTCCGGCACGCTGCTGCTGGATGTGAAGAACCGCTGCTGGTCCAAAGAGATGATCGAGATCTGCGGTATCAAAGAAGAGCAGCTGCCAAAACTCTATGAAAGCTATGAAGTGGTAGGAACGCTGAAGCCAGAGATCGCGCAGGAGCTGGGGCTTTCCGCGGATGTGAAGGTGATCGCCGGCGCCGGGGACAATGCGGCAGCGGCGGTTGGAACCGGGACGGTAGGAGACGGGATGTGCAACATTTCCCTTGGAACCTCCGGAACCATCTTTATCTCCAGCAAGAACTTTGGCGTGGACGAGCACAATGCGCTCCACTCCTTCGCCCATGCGGACGGCAACTATCATCTGATGGGCTGCATGCTGAGCGCGGCGTCCTGCAATAAATGGTGGAATGAAGAGATCTTAAAGACAACGGATTTCGCGGCGGAGCAGGCGGGGATCCAGAAGCTTGGCGAGAACCAGGTGTTCTATCTGCCTTACCTGATGGGAGAGCGTTCTCCTCACAATGACCCGGATGCAAGAGCTACCTTCATCGGCATGACCATGGATACCACAAGGGAAGATATGACCCAGGCGGTGCTGGAAGGCGTATCCTTCGGTCTGAGAGATTCTCTGGAAGTAGCCAGAAGCCTTGGCCTTAAGATCGAGCGGACCAAGATCTGCGGCGGCGGAGCCAGGAGCCCGCTGTGGAAGAAGATGATCGCCAACATCATGAACATGAAGGTGGATGTGATCGAGAGCGAAGAAGGCCCGGCCCTTGGCGGCGCAATGCTGGCGGCGGTGGGCTGCGGCGAGTATCCGGATGTGGAGACCATCGCGGCGAAGATGGTGAAGGTGGTAGACACCGTAGAGCCGGATCCGGAGCTGGTGGCCAAATACGAGGAGCGGTATCAGAAGTTCCGCAAGATCTATCCCACGGTGAAAGGACTTTTCAAAGAAATGAAATAAGGGGAAACAGAGCAAAAGAGAATGGCGCGACAGCCATTCTCTTTTTGAGATAAGAGAAAAATCAATAGCCGCCACTACTCGCAATAGTGCCGGCTGTCTGAAAAGATAGTTTAGCTGTTTGAGGGTAAGCCGTGTGTTTCTGGCTTTCCTTTTCTATATATTACTATAACATATGAGAAAAGGTCGTTCAAGTTATCTTTTTTATGAAAATGAAAGAATAATTACTAAACAGGAAAACGCATTCTACAAATTTCAGAACGGTGTAGGTTGGGAAATCATTGACAATGCCGGATATTTATATTATTATTTTTATATTCGGTGTTAGAGTAATCTAGTGCCTGCAGTATGTAGATCTGCTTTACGCCGTGCGGATGTGGCGGAACTGGCAGACGCGCCAGACTTAGGATCTGGTGGGAGACCGTGCAGGTTCGATTCCTGTCATCCGCAGTTGGAAGCCGTGATTCTCGAGATATCGGGGGTTGCGGTTTCTTTTCATTATCAGAGAATGGAGAGACGATTATGAGTGGTGGAAATACAAAAGAAAGAGGCCAGTTCAGTACTCGGGTGGGATTCATCGTGGCCTGTATCGGTTCCGCAGTGGGAATGGGCAATATCTGGATGTTCCCATACCGGACAGGGACGTTTGGCGGAGCTGCGTTCCTGATCCCCTATTTTCTCTTTGTGATCCTGCTGGGATTCTCCGGCGTGATCGGGGAGATGGCCTTTGGCCGTGGAATGGGAACCGGGCCTATGGGAGCCTTCGCAGGCGCCATGGAGATGCGCTATGGCAAGAAGGGAAGGAAATACGGGAAGGCAGTGGGCCTGATCCCGGTGATCGGCTCCCTTGGCATCGCCATCGGTTATTCGGTGGTGGTAGGATGGTTCCTGAAGTATCTGTGGAGCGCAGTGTCCGGAACCCTGACCGGAGTGGCGGATATGGGGGCTTACTTCGGAGAACTGGCGGTGCCCTTCGGAAGTATCGGCTGGCAGATGCTGGGCCTTGCCCTGACCTTCCTCATTATGCTGCTTGGAGTGGCCAAGGGGATCGAGAAGATGAACAAATTCATGATGCCGGCGTTCTTCGTCCTGTTCCTTATGCTCTTTGTGCGGGTGATCACCCTGCCGGGAGCCATGGACGGATTCCGCTATATGTTCGTGCCCAAATGGGAGCAGCTTGGCAATGTGAAGACCTGGGTGTACGCTCTGGGACAGGCCTTCTTCTCCCTGTCGGTGGCAGGATCAGGCACTATTGTCTACGGCAGTTATCTGAAGAAAGATATCGACGTGGTGGGCTGTGCCCGCAACGTGGCGTTTTTTGACACCTGCGCGGCGCTTCTGGCCGGCATGGTGGTGATCCCGGCGGTATTTGCCTTTGGCCTGGACGTGGGCAGCGGGCCTCCGCTGATGTTTATCACGCTTCCGGTAGTGTTCCAGCAGCTCCCCATGGGAAATGTATTTGCCGCGATCTTCTTCGTGGCGGCTATCTTCGCGGCGGTGACGTCGCTTATGAACCTGTTTGAGACGCCCATCGAGGCGCTGCAGCAGGAACTGAAGCTTTCCAGGGGGAAAGCGGTGGGGCTGATCGCCCTGATCGCGGCCCTGGTGGGGATCTTTATCGAGAGCGGGGACGCAGTAGGCGCATGGATGGACGCGGTTTCCATCTATATCGTTCCGCTGGGCGCGCTGATCGCCGCGGTAATGTTCTTCTGGGTCTGCCCCAGGGGGTATGCCAGGGAACAGGTGCAGACCGGAAGGGACAAGACCCTTGGCGGCTGGTTTGAGCCGGTGACCCGGTATCTTTTCGTGGGAATTACATTTATCGTCTATGTGCTTGGCATTTTCTTTGGCGGGATTGGTTAGGATAATAGGGTTGCGAAAGGAGGAGCGAAAGACATGCTTGAAGTAAATCATCTGACGTTCAAGGTGAATGAGAATGGAATCGAGAGAAGTATCGTAAAGGATATCAGTTTTCAGGCGAAGGACGGGGAGATGCTGGTGATCACCGGGCCAAACGGCGGCGGGAAATCCACCCTTGCCCGGGTGCTGATGGGGATCGTGGAGGCGGACGCCGGAGAGATCCTGCTGGACGGGGAGGATATCACCGGTTATGATATCGACCACCGGGCCAAGGCGGGGCTTGGGTTTGCTTTCCAGCAGCCCCCAAGGTTCAAGGGAATGACGGTGAGCAAGCTTCTGTCCCTGGCGGCAGGGCGGACCCTGTCGGAGCCGGAGTGCTGCAAGCTTTTAAGCAGCGTGGGACTGTGCGCCAAGGAATACATTACCCGGGAAATCGACGGGACCCTCTCCGGCGGTGAGATGAAGCGGCTGGAGATCGCTACGGTGCTGGCGCGGCCTCACAAGCTGTGTATCTTCGACGAGCCGGAGGCAGGCATTGACCTGTGGAGCTTCTCCATGCTGATCCAGCAGTTTGAGAAGATCCATCAGAAGAAAGAGGAGTGCCTGATCCTGATCTCCCATCAGGAGCGGATCATCCGCATGGCGGACCGGATCATGGTGATCGAGGACGGCAAGATCAAGGCGCTGGGAGACCGGGAAGAGATCCTTCCCACCCTTCTGGACAGCGGAGATTCCGGGGATTCCTGCGTGTGCATGGAACGGGAAGACTAAGGCGAGAGAAAGGAGCAAAAAGCTATGGCAGAATTAGATCAGGTTACCAAACAGGTCCTGGAGCAGATCGACGGCTCCGGTTTTCAGCAGAAAGGAGCCTTCAATCTCCGGTATAACGGGATCGCCCTCTGCCACGGAGACAGCGAGCATGTGAAGATCCGGAAGAAAGAGGACAAGAACGGGATCGACGTATATATTGACGGAACCACCAGGGGAGAGCAGGTGCACATTCCGGTGGTGGTAAACGCTTCCGGTATGACGGATATCGTCTACAACGACTTCTATATCGCAGAGGGCGCGGATGTGACCATCGTGGCCGGCTGCGGCATCCACAACAGCGGCTGCAACGAGAGCCGCCATGACGGGATCCATTCTTTCCATGTAGGAAAGGGCGCCAATGTGCGCTATGAGGAGAAGCATTACGGCGAGGGAGAGGGAACCGGCGCGAGAGTGCTGAACCCGGTGACCAGGATCTTCCTGGAAGACGACGCCGTATTTACTCTGGACACCGTCCAGATCAAGGGCGTGGACTCCACCAGGCGGGAGACGGAAGTTTCCCTGGGAGCGGGGGCAAAACTGTATGTGCTGGAGAAACTGATGACTCACGACGCCCAGACTGCCGAGTCCAATATGGAAGTGGTACTGAACGGGGAGGGCAGCAGCGCCCAGATCATTTCCCGGTCTGTGGCCAAAGGCACCTCCAGACAGGTGTTCCATCCCAACGCGGTGGGGAACGCCCGGTGTCACGCCCACATCCAGTGTGATTCCATCATCATGGATCACGCGGAAGTGTGCTCCATCCCGGCTATCGACGCGAAGCACGTGGACGCGGGGATCATTCACGAGGCGGCCATCGGCCGGATCAACGACGAGCAGGTGACCAAGCTTCGGACGCTGGGAATGACGGCAGAAGAGGCGGAAGGTGTGATCATCGAAAATTTCCTGAACTAAAGCGGAGAAAAAGATACTTATGAAAAATATGAAGAAACGGATGCGGGTGATGGGCAAGGCCCTCCGCATGGAACTGAGGGAGCATAAAAGCTCCTTCATTGTCTATATGACGCTTCGGGCGCTGGTGATCCTTGTGATGATCCTCCAGATCCTGAACCGCAATTTTGAAAATGTATTCCTGTGCGCGCTGACGCTGGTGCTCCTCATTATGCCAAGCCTGATCCAGATCAATCTGAAGATCGAGCTGCCTACGGCCCTGGAGATCATTATGCTGCTGTTTATCTTCGCGGCGGAAATCCTGGGAGAGATCCAGGCGTACTATGAGAAGATCCCCATGTGGGACACGGTGCTGCACACCCTTAACGGATTCCTGATGGCGGCCATCGGGTTCGCACTGGTGGATATCCTGAACCGGAATAAGAAGATTTCCTTCCAGCTCTCCCCGGCGTTCCTGGCTGTGGTGGCGTTCTGCTTCTCCATGACCATCGGCGTGATCTGGGAATTCTTTGAGTTTGGAATGGATCAGATCTTCCACCTGGATATGCAGAAAGATTCCATTGTGAACACCATTTACTCCGTGATGCTGGACCCGGCGGGAGGCAACCACGTGGTGGGCGTCACCGGGATCCGGGACGTGGCGGTGAACGGGGAATCCCTCGGCCTTGGCGGTTATCTGGATATCGGTCTTCTGGATACCATGGAGGACCTGCTGGTGAATTTCATCGGCGCGACGGTCTTCTCCATCATTGGGTATTTCTATGTGAAAAACCGGGGGAAGGGGAAATTCGCCCGCCGGTTTATCCCCAGGCTTAAGACCAAGGACGCGGACTTCCTGAAGAAAGCGCAGTCAGAAGAAAATTCTTAGATTAAGGCATCAGGCGGCGTATCCCCTGCATAATACGCTCTCCGATAGTGGGGTCTTTCATCCTTTGTTCGATCTCAGCCTCCCGGGCGGCCACCCGCTCCGGGTCGATGTGGCCGGTGCGGTTTTCCGCCACATAGTCGATGCTTCCGGTATCGTCCAGATCCGAGAGACTGGAAAGCACATCCTTGTAGTTGTCGGAAAGTCCCTCGGGCGGAAGCTCCGGAAGATCTCCTTCGTAAATGACCTCAAAATCATCTTCGAAGAAATCTTCCGGGTTGAAGATGCCGGTTTCTCTGTTTTTCTTATCATCTATCATCATATCTTGATATCCTCCTGTAAAATCATCTGCTGTATCAGTAGTTTATTCTAGTAGCTTTTCCAAAAAGACTCAAGAGGAGACACAGAATGTTCACGAAGAAATAAGATTTTCTCAAGAAACATTCTTTCGTCCCGAAAATCCACGGATCCAGGCCCGCAGTATATAGAGGCCGAGAAGCAGAAGCCAGGAGAAAGCCTCGGCATAGGCGATCACCATATTTCCAAAAAGGTCTGCCAGCGCATAGGAAAGGAAAATACGGAAGACCAGAGAGGCGATCCCTGCGATGCTGGAATAGGTCACATCCCCGATCCCTTCCAGGCATCCCCGGACAGACATGGCAAGTCCGTAGACTACATAGAAACTGGCGATCCGCAGGAAGAAATCGGACCCGATCCGCACGGCTTCGGCTCCGGCGCCAAAGAGAGCGATGAGGTGGCCGCCGGTGGGGATCACCAGCAGGGTCAGGGCAAGAGAGACCAGCAGCATAACGCCGCTGCCGGCCAGCAGGATCCGGCGGGTGCGGTCTGTTCTCCCCGCCCCGTAGCTCTGGGCGGTAAGCGTGGAGATACCGGAGCCGAGATTGATGATAGGCAGAAGAACAATGGTATCGATCCGGTAGGCGGTAGTAATGGCAGCCACCGTCTGCGTGCCGAACCCGTTCATGAAGTTCTGGAGGATCAGGCTTCCCAGAGAACTGATACTGGACTGGATCATAGGCGGCAGGCCAAAGTGGAGGCCCTGGCGCAGCGCCGCAGCCGACAACATTTTCCGGCCGGGGGAAAAGCGCAGAAGAGGATACCTGCGGATGCCATACAGGATCAGGAAAAGGGTCATGGCTGCCTGGGATATCACAGTGGCAATGGCGGCTCCGGCTACGTGCCACCGGAGAACTGCCACCAGCAGGATGTCCAGGACTACGTTGGTCACGGAAGAGAGAAGGACTGCGTAGAAGGGCGCCTTGCTGTCGCCGATCCCCCGCAGGGCGGCGGAATATACATTATATACGGCCAGGAACGGGATCCCCATAAGGACGATCCGCAGATAGTCTCCCGCCAGCGCGATGGTGTCTTCGGTGGTGTGAAGAAGAGTAAGGAGGGGCAGGGCGAAAAGAATGCCCAGCGCGGCCAGCACAAGGAAGATGCCCCCAAGAAGCAGGGAGAAGGAGGATAAAATGGCAGGGATCTCCTCAGTCTGTCCGCTCCCGTAACGCTGGGCAAAAAGGATGGAAAGTCCCAGCGTAAATCCGGTGATGGCCATCACGTAGAAGTTGATGGTGGAGGTGGTGCATCCCACCGCCGCCAGAGCTGCCTCGCCTTCTACATTGCCCACGATGAAAGCGTCCGCCCAGTTGTAAAGCTGCTGGAGGACGCCGCTTAAGATCAGGGGCAGGCTGAAGCGAAGAAGCTCCAGGGCTACGTCCCGGAAACGATCCTGGTTGGTTGCTGTGATCATAACAATCCCTTCTCGATCTTAACAAGTCTGCTGGTGCCAAGCCTGGAGGCTCCCAGGCGGAGGAATTCTTCCGCGTCCGCAAAGGAGGAGATGCCGCCTGCGGCTTTGATCTTGACGTCCGGGCCCACATGCTTCGCAAAGAGGGCTACGTCTTCAAAGGTGGCGCCGGCTTTGGAGAAACCGGTAGAAGTCTTGATGAAGTCCGCTCCCGCCTCAGTGACAAGCTGGCACATTTTGATCTTTTCTTCTTCTGTCAGAAGGCAGGTTTCAATGATCACTTTTAAAATCCGCTGGCCACAGGCTTCTTTGACGGCGGAGATCTCAGAGCGTACAAGATCATAATTCTTATCCTTCAGCGCGCCGATATTGATGACCATATCGATTTCATCCGCGCCATTTTCAATGGCGTTTTTGGTCTCAAACACTTTGGATTCTGTTGTGGAATTCCCATTGGGGAAACCGATCACGGTGCAGACCTTCACAGTGTCGCCGATATATTCTTTTGCCTGCTTTACATAGCAGGGCGGGATGCAGACGGAGGCGGTGTGGTACTTCGCGCCGTCGTCGCAGATTACTTTGATCTCTTCCCAGGTGGCTGTCTGGGCCAGAAGGGTGTGGTCTACAGTTGCTAAGATTTCCTTGTGTGTCATAGCGATGTCCTTTCCGTAAATAGAGATTTATTCTATTTGCATGATACAATGAAATGTGATACAAGACAATGGGAAATCAGCTATATCTTGGATTTTGAAGTCTGCATTTTTATAGTAAAGAGATCCAGAAGGATATCGCTTAATAAGCTGGAAATCTGTTGTCGCTCGGCGTCATGAAGAGTTTCTTTGTTGTTATAAGGGTGGCGTGTATATTCCAGAGGATAACATCCGAAATGCCGAGAAAATAACTGCCAAAATGCCGAAAAAAATGAAGAATGATTGGCCGGGGCAACGTATGCCTGTCGGAATTGTAGTGAAGTGTACGCGCCTGGTGAGCTTAAAGGGGAAGTCATCTGTGTGAACGGACTGCCGCAGTTGTTCCTCTTGTTCAGTAGGGGGGGTATAGTTTGGTTTCATCCATAAATGTTCTCCCTTGAATGCAAAAAGAGCCTTAGAATACAATTCTAAGACTCAATTTACGACCGGACACCAGTCATTCGCTAATTACATCCGCATTATAACATATGCAAAAGTCTTGTCAAGTATTCGTGCTGCTGATCTTTGGAAAGAAGTTTCCAGATATATAAAAATGAGATTTGTATAGCAAGCATAGCACCAAAAATATTTGACGTCAATGAAAAATACAAGCTGAAGTGCAAGAAACATGTACAGGTGATTTTATATGGTTCGGATGCCCGCGGTGATTATCGGGAAAATTCAGATATAGATATTATGCTCCTGACACGTCTTACGGATCAGCAGATTGAACAGGTAGAGAATCGGATTTATGATCTGGCATTTGATTTTCAGATGGAATATTTTATAGATATCAATGTTTTGATCAAGAATGAAGAACAGTTTAATTATTGGCTTGGGGTCTTGCCGTTTTATGATAACATTTTTCAGAGCAATGTGTTCAACCATGAAGGAATAGAGAGGGTCTTTTTCACAGATTTCTCGAAATGATTTTTCGCATATTTATCTACATCAACAGTGATCATATTCACAAAGGAATCATCTGGATTTTCGCCAGATGAAAATTCAAGTTCTTTTGCGACTTCTCTGGCGTCTACTGCAGATACAGGAGATGGAGCTGGAACTTCTTCACCTTCGCGCTTGCAGGTATAAAGATAACCGGCAAGGCAGTCGACAGCCATTTTCAACGCTTCATCCAAGGTAACTCCGCAGGTCGATAAATAATTGAGATCCGGGAAGATCACAGAGTAGCCGTTGCTTTCTTTGAAAAAACACGCAGGATATACAGACAACATATAATTACCTCCATCTTGATATTATGATAACCTGATATACGTACTATAACAATACGTATAATAGAGAAAATCAGAAAAAGGTCCGGCAGTTGGTTTTGGATAGTCTGGAAGATGTAAAAAAGGGAAAAGGACGAGACTTCGACGAAGTCTTTGGTGAATTGGAGAACAGATATCAGAATGTATAAGTACCGCATTATAATTGAGCCTTTGGCAGAGGAGGATATTATTAGAAATGCAGAGTATATTGCGTGTGATAAAAGATTAAAACCAGTAACTTGATAAGTTACTGGTTTTTTTGACATAAAATCCGGCGATTTTAATATCACGCAGTATTTCTTTGTGATAAAATCATAGTGTGAGGGAATAAAAAATCAAGACAGCAGGAGGAATGATATGCAGTACATCAGTCATTACCGCTCACCTATCGGGAATATATTATTAGCTGCCGATGAGATTGGCTTGACCGGTCTCTGGTTTGAGGGACAAAAATATTTTGCCCTCCATTTGGACAAGGAACATGAGGAAAAAGAAATTCCCATTTTTGAAAAAGTAAAAGAGTGGCTTGATATTTATTTTTCTGGAAAAGAGCCGGACTTTACTGTACCGCTTCATTTTACAGGAACAGACTTTCAAAATGAGGTATGGGAAATCCTCTGCACCATTCCATACGGCCAGACGATTGCCTACGGGGAAATTGCAAAGCAGATCGCCGCCAAGAAGGGATTGCCGCGTATGTCAGCACAGGCCGTAGGCGGCGCGGTAGGCCACAATGAAATCTCGATCATTGTGCCTTGTCACCGTGTCGTGGGGACAAATGGCAGCCTTACCGGATATGCAGGCGGCACAGAGAAAAAAGTGGAACTATTGAAGTTGGAAAATGTAGATATAAAACAATTTTCTATCCCCAGGAAAGGGACGGCATTATGAAACCGGCAAATTCTGGATATAAGAAAACCCTTGAAAACCAATGTTTTCAAGGGTTTTTGAAGAAATAAAAAATGCGGAGAAAGGGACTTGAACCCTCACAGGATTGCTCCCACTAGAACCTGAATCTAGCGCGTCTGCCATTCCGCCATCTCCGCTCGCAAGGAATATATTATCACAAAAGAAGGCGTTTGGCAAATACTTTTTTCAGGTTTTTGCAAATTTTTTTCCGGATTTCCTATTTTCGCACTTCAATACCGTTGACTTCCAGATGGTCGTCCACGGCGATCACCAGGCAGCGGCGGCCGTCGATCTCGCGGATCTCCACCAGGTCGGAGCGTTCCGGGTTGACTTTCACGATCACGTCCGGGGTCTCCACCTGGAAGCTGCGCACGTTGGCGATGTTGGAGGCCAGAAGGGTATTCTTTTCCCCCACGGTCTCTTCAAATTCCCGGTCGAAGGAAGCAAGCTTCTCTTCCGGCGCGCCGCTTCGCTCCAGAAGCCGCCGGACGTCCGGGCGGGATAATTCCAGAGGTTCCGGGGTTTCCTTGGCTTCCTCCAGCATTTCGTTAAGGTTCTCGTGGATATTGCGGACTACTTCATAGTCGCAGTCCTCTCCCAGGGTTTCGCTGATCACAGATTGGAAGGTGGTCTTCTGGTCTTTGGCGGTCAGGGGGACGGCGCTTCCCAGCACATTGGTGATGAAGCCGGGCTGCAGTTCTTCCGGCTTCTTGGAATAATACAGTACCTGATGGATGTTGGAGGCGCGGTCCTGGAAGGCGGGGAAGAGGAAGCCCTTGACGGGATCGTCCACCAGCCAGTCCCGGATCCGGTCTTCAATACTGTTGGTCTGGGCGTTGTAGCTTAAGCCGGCCTTGCTTAAGTTGACTGGGCAGATGCTGCACAGGATGTGCTCGTAGACGGTATCCGAGGCGTCGAACATCTCCAGGCCGTCGGAGGCCTTGCCGGGCACATCGTACACGGCGTGGATCAGGATGATGAAATAGTTCTCGGCGTAGTTGTAGTTCTCAATTACTTTGTCGTAGAATTCCTCGGTCAGAAGATCATCTTCCAGCCGGCTGTCCCGCAGCTTCAGGAGGAATTCCTGGGTGCCGCCCGGTACTTCCTGTTCCAGGGGGAATTCCATATTGATCAGATTTTTGCCCAGGGTCCCGGACAGGGTGTGTCGAAAAATGTCGAAATACTTGAAGGCTTCCTCTTCCGGAAGGGACAGGAAGGCCTTTTTGAACTCCATTTTCTTTTCCTTTTCATGATCCACGTAACAGCCGCAGATGCGGCTGATGGCGCAGTTGTCCGGGGAGAACTGGCGGCGGATCTCTAATACTTCTTTCTTATTCATAGGATATCCTTTCTGCTGTATTTTCAGGGTAAGATTCAGTATAACAAAAATGGAATAAAGACACAACATCTCAAGAAGACGTTAAATTGTTCCACTTTTCGTTGTAAAGTGTGTCAAATCCAGCTATAATGGGTTTAGATACCTGTCAAAAATAAGAAAAGAGAGGAAAAAAACATGGGAAACATATTTGACATTCTGGGGCCGGTAATGGTAGGCCCGTCCAGTTCCCACACGGCAGGGGCCGTGCGCATCGGACTGATCGCCAGACAGCTTTTTGGCAGGAGACCGGACAAGGCGACTGTCTATCTGCACGGTTCTTTCGCGGATACGGGGAAGGGACATGGAACTGATAAAGCGCTGATCGCCGGGCTTCTGGGGATGAAGCCGGATGATCTGCGGATCCCGGACAGCTTCCAGATCGCGAAGGAAGAGGGCATGGAATTCACCATTTCGCCGAAAGATATGCGGGACGCCCATCCCAATACTGCGCAGATCATCATGGAGAAGGAAGGCGTAAAGCCCATGAAGATCCAGGCGTTCTCCATCGGCGGCGGCCGGATCCGGGTCAGCAAGATGGACGATATCGACGTGAACTTCAGCGGCGAGAGCAATACGCTGATCGTGCGCAATGAGGACAAGCCGGGGCGGATCACGGAGGTTTCCACAGCGCTTAGCAAGGAGAATATCAATATCGCCACCATGCAGGTGTTCCGGGACAAGCGGGGCGGCATGGCAGTGATGGTGCTGGAGATCGACCAGCCGGTATCGGAGGCTGTGATCAAAGAGCTGGAGAGCAAGGACGGGATCCTGAAGGTGACCTTCCTGAATGTAAACGGATAATCGAGAGAAGTGGAGGATATAGAGTCGTATGTCATATCAATCAATGGAAGAGGCGTATGCCAGATGTGAGCGGGACGGGATCCCATTCTGGAAGGCCGTACAGCTGGAGGACGCCGAGGAAAGAGACGTGGCTTTGGAAGATTCCTGGAAGGAAATGAAGGGAATGTGGCAGGCTATGCTGGACGGACTGGACAATTATGATCCCGATCTGGTGTCCAGAAGCGGCCTGGTAGGAAAAGAAGGCGGCCTGATGGAGGAGTATCAGAAGGCCGGCGACACTCTGTGCGGAGATTTTATGGCCAAGGTGATGACCAACGCCCTGAAGATGGGCTGTAACAATGCCTGTATGAAGCGGATCGTGGCAGCGCCCACAGCGGGGGCCTGCGGTGTGCTTCCGGCGGTACTGGTTACCTATTATAAAGAATATCAGGTTCCGGAGGAAACGATGATCGAGGCCATGTACGTGGCGGCGGGGATCGGACAGATCATCGCAAACCGGGCGTATCTGGCGGGAGCGTCCGGCGGCTGCCAGGCGGAGATCGGCTCCGGTTCCGGGATGGCCGCGGGAGCCATCTGCTATGTGAGAGGGGGAACCCCTCAGCAGATCGGCCATGCCTGCGCCATGGCGCTTAAGAACCTGATGGGACTGGTCTGTGATCCGGTGGGCGGCCTGGTTGAGGTGCCCTGTGTGAAGAGAAATGTAGGCGGCGCCGTGAACGCGCTGGCTGCGGCGGATATGGCTCTTGCCGGGATCACCAGCAAGATCCCGGTGGACCAGGTGATCGACGCCATGAAGGAAGTGGGAGACAAGATGGATCTTACCCTGAAGGAGACCGGCAAGGGCGGCGTGGCTGCCACCGAGGAGGCCCTCAAGGTCCTGGAGCGGCTGGATATGTAACGCTTACATAGAGAAGGAAGAGAACGCTTCGGCGTTCTTTTCTTTTTGGAAATTTTTCGGCAAAAATATCTCTTGACATAGGCATGTATCCGATATATACTTTGAGAGTCAAAATAATTGACAACCAAAATATACGCAGAAAAGTCAGGAGAGGCAAGATGGCTGGAATCATATGCGGAACCGGGTCTTACATACCGGAATATACAATGGACAACAATGATATCGCCAGGCTGGTGGAGACCAGCGACGAGTGGATCCGGGAGCGCACAGGCGTGGTGAAGCGCCACATCATCCGGGATGAGACTACTGTATCCATGGCAAGTGAAGCCGGACGGAGAGCCCTTGAGAACGGGGGCGTGTCGCCGGAGGAGGTTGACCTTATCCTGGTGGCCACCATTTCTTCCAACGTGGTCCTGCCGGGGACGGCCTGCCTGGTCCAGAAGGAGCTGGGAGCGGTGAACGCGGTATGCTTTGACGTCGGAGGGGCTGCCTGCACCGGATTCGTGCTGGCCTACAATACGGCGGAGGCCTATCTGGAGAGCGGGATATACCGGACGGCCCTGGTGATCGGAAGCGAGAGCCTTTCCTGCATTACAAACTGGAAGGACCGGGGGACCTGTATCCTCTTTGGCGACGGGGCGGGAGCCGCCGTGGTGCGAAGGGATGAGAGAAAGCTCTACCTGCCTGCGGCCCACACGGACGGAGCCAGGGGAGAGGCCCTTACCTGCCAGAGCCGCTGCGAGGCCAACGGCCTGACCAGGGAGATGGACCCGGAGGCCATGGTGGATGAAGCCCATTTCATGCAGATGGACGGCCAGGCGGTGTTCAAGTTCGCGGTCAAGCGGGTGCCGGAGGTGATCCGGGAGGTGCTGGAGCGCAACCACCTGGAGGCTAAGGACATTGATTACTACATTGTCCATCAGGCCAACAAGCGGATCATTGAATCCGTGGCAAAGCGGCTGGGAGAGCCGGTGGAGAAATTCCCCATGAACCTGCAGGAATACGGCAACACTTCCTCGGCCAGCATTCCCATCCTTTTGGATGAGCTGAACCGGGCCGGGACATTAAAAAGCGGCCAGCGACTGGTGCTGGCGGGATTTGGCGCAGGGCTTACCTGGGGCGCCAACATCATTGACTGGAGATAAACCAGAGAAGCCAAAAGGTTTCCGGTTTATATATAATCAAAAAAGAAGTAAGATCAAAAGGAGAGAAAGAAATGTTAGAGCAGATCAAAGAACTGGTAGCAGACAAACTGGGAGCAGACGCAGAGGCGATCACAGAAAAGACCAGCTTCAAGGAAGACCTGGGAGCAGATTCCCTGGACCTTTTCGAACTGGTGATGGGACTGGAAGACGAATTTGGCATCGAGATCCCTACCGATGATCTGGAGCAGATCACCACAGTAGGCGATGTGATCAACTATATCAACGAGCACAAATAAGAAAAGAAGAAGCGGGGTTATAGATATGCAGACAGAAGTGACCAGATTATTAGGAATCCAATATCCCATCATCCAGGGCGGAATGGCCTGGGTGGCGGAGTATCACCTGGCGGCAGGCGTTTCCAACGCAGGTGGCCTGGGCCTTATCGGAGCGGCCAGCGCACCGGCAGAGTGGGTGAGAGAGCAGATCCGGGAAGCCCGAAAGCTGACGGATAAGCCCTTTGGCGTCAACATCATGCTGATGAGTCCCTACGCGGACCAGGTGGCAAAGGTAGTGGCCGAGGAAGGCGTGAAGGTTGTGACCACAGGAGCCGGGAATCCGGAGAAATATATGGAAATGTGGAAGGCAGCCGGCGTGAAGGTGATCCCGGTGGTCGCTTCTGTAGCCCTTGCAAGAAGGATGGAGCGCTGCGGCGCGGACGCGGTTGTGGCGGAAGGCTGCGAGGCCGGAGGCCATATTGGTGAGAATACCACCATGGTACTGGTTCCCCAGATCGTGGACGCGGTGAAGATACCGGTGATCGCTGCCGGAGGCATTGCGGACGGCAGAGGGATCGCGGCGGCGTTCATGCTGGGCGCCAGCGGGGTTCAGATGGGAACCCATTTCGTAGTGACGGATGAGTCACAGGTACATGAGAATTACAAAGACAGGATCATCAAGGCGAAGGATATTGACTCCCGGGTAACGGGAAGGACCACCGGCCATCCGGTGCGGGCCCTTCGCAATGAGATGACCAGGAAATATCTGGAATTGGAAAATCAGGGTGCAAGCTTTGAAGAACTGGAGCAGCTGACGCTGGGCGGCTTAAGAAGAGCTGTGGTAGACGGAGACGTGAAGAACGGAAGCGTTATGGCGGGACAGATCGCAGGCATGGTCAAAGAGAGAATGTCCTGCAAGGATCTGATCGGGAAGCTGGTCCGGGAGACCGATGAGCTGATAGGAGGAAAAGGATTCTATGAGTAAGATTGCTTTTATCTACCCGGGACAGGGGGCGCAGAAAGCCGGAATGGGCAGGGACTTCTACGAGAACAGCCCGCTGGCGGCAAAACTCTATGACCAGGCCTCCCAGGCGCTGGGGCTGGATATGAAGGCGCTGTGCTTTGAGGAAAATGAGAAGCTTGACCTTACTGAATATACACAGGCGGCGCTGGTCACCACCTGCCTTGCCATGACGGCAGTTTTAAAAGAGCAGGGGATCACGCCGGACATTACCGCAGGCTTAAGCCTGGGAGAATACGCTGCCATCGCGGCGGCCGGGGGGATGGATCCCATGGACGCCATCCGTTTGGTGCGGAAAAGAGGAATCCTGATGCAGAACACGGTTCCTGCAGGAGTGGGAGCCATGTGCGCGGTGATGGCCCTTGACGCGGCCAGGATCGAAGAGGTCCTGGAGGGAATGGCGGATGTGACCATCGCCAACTACAACTGTCCGGGGCAGATCGTGATCACAGGCAGGACAGAAAATGTAGAGGAAGCGGCGGAAAAACTCCGGGAAGCCGGGGCAAAGCGGACCATCATGCTGAATGTGAGCGGCCCCTTCCACTCTCCTTTGCTTAAGGCGGCCGGGGAGGAACTGGCAGAAGAACTGGAGAAAGTAACCCTTCATCCCCTTGCGGTTCCCTATGTCACCAACGTGACAGCCGGAACGGTAGAGGATATTGGGAAGACCCGGGAACTTCTGGCAGAGCAGGTCAGCTCTCCGGTGCGCTGGATGCAGAGCATGGAGGCCATGATCGCCGACGGGGTGGATACCTTCGTGGAGATCGGGCCCGGGAAAACCCTGGCCGGCTTCTTAAAGAAGATCAGCCGGGACGTGACCGTCTATAATGTAGGAACCTGGGAAGACGTGGAGAAGGTGAAAGGAGCATTATGTTAGCAGGAAAGATCGCAGTCGTAACCGGAGCCTCCAGAGGGATCGGCAGAGCCATCGCCATCCGTCTGGCAGGAGAAGGAGCGACGGTAGTTATCAATTACAATGGTTCAAAGGAAAAGGCAGAGGAAGTAAAGCAGGAGATCGAAGGAGCCGGCGGGAAAGCGGCGGTATGCCAGTGCAATGTGGCGGATTTCCATCAGTGCCAGGCATTCATCCAGAAGGTGATCGATGAGTTTGGGCGGATCGACATCCTGGTGAACAACGCAGGGATCACCAGGGACGGACTTCTGATGAAGATGTCGGAGGAAGATTTCGATCAGGTGATCGAGACCAATCTGAAGGGAGCCTTCCACACCATCCGGTTTGCCTCCCGTCAGATGCTGCGGCAGAAAAGCGGCAGGATCATCAATCTGTCCTCTGTCGTAGGGGTGACAGGAAATGCAGGCCAGGCCAATTACGCGGCCTCTAAGGCAGGAGTCATCGGACTGACTAAATCCGCGGCCAGAGAGCTGGCCTCCCGGGGGATCACCGTGAATGCCATTGCCCCCGGATTTATCGAGACAGATATGACCAGCGTGCTGTCTGAGAAGGTGAAGGAAGGCGCGGCGGCGGGGATCCCGCTGGGAGCCTTTGGAAAGCCGGAGGACGTGGCGGCGGCAGCGGCATTTCTTGCCTCTGACGAAGCAGGATACATCACCGGCCAGGTACTTCATGTAGACGGCGGAATGGTAATGTAAAACTAGGGTAGGACAAGAAGGAGACGAGGATATGAAAAGAAGGGTCGTAGTGACAGGACTGGGGGCGGTGACGCCCATCGGAAATACAGTAGAAGAGTTCTGGGCCGGTATCCGGGCAGGAAAAGTGGGGATCGGGGAGATCACCAGATTTGACACCACCGATTACAAGGTTAAGGTTGCGGCGGAAGTCAAAGATTTCGTGGCAAAAGAGCGGATGGACTTCAAGGCCGCCCGCCGGATGGAACCATTTTCCCAGTACGCGGTAGCCGCGGCGCTGGAGGCTTATGAGGATTCCGGGCTGGATATCAGCAAGGAAGATCCCTTCCGTGCAGGCGTGATCGTCGGTTCCGGCATCGGAAGCCTGCAGGAAGTGGAGCGGGAGTATGAGAAGATCCTGTCCAGAGGACCTTCCAGAGTCAATCCTCTGATGGTGCCGCTGATGATCTCCAACATGGCGGCGGGAAATATCTCCATCCAGCTGGGATTCAAGGGAAAATGTACCAGCGTGGTGACCGCCTGCGCCACCGGCACCAACTGTATCGGAGACGCCCTGCGGGCCATCCAGTATGGGGACGCGGACATTATGCTGGCAGGCGGGACCGAGAGCTGTATCTGCCCGACCGGAGTGGCGGGATTCACCAGCCTGACGGCTTTGTCCACCAGTACCGATCCCATGCGGGCTTCCATTCCATTTGACAAGGACCGGAACGGCTTCGTCCTGGGCGAGGGGGCCGGCGTGGTCATCCTGGAGGAGCTGGAACATGCGAAGAACCGGGGGGCGAAGATCTACGCAGAGCTGTGCGGATACGGAGCCACCGGGGACGCTTATCACATCACTTCTCCGGCGGAAGACGGAAGCGGGGCGGCCAAAGCCATGACCCTTGCCATGGAAGAAGGAGGAGTCACCCCGGCGGAAGTGGATTACATCAACGCCCACGGGACCAGCACCCATCACAACGATCTTTTCGAGACCCGGGCCATCAAGGCGGCTTTTGGCGAAGCAGCCGGGGACGTGGTCATCAACTCTACCAAGTCCATGATCGGCCATCTTCTGGGGGCGGCCGGCGGCGTGGAGTTTATCACCTGTGTGAAGACCATCCAGGACGGGTTCATCCATCAGACCATGGGGACTAAAGAGGCGGACGAAGAGTGCGATCTTAATTACGCCATCGGCGCCCCGGTGGAGAAGGAAGTCCGCTGCGCGCTGACCAATTCCCTGGGATTCGGCGGACACAACGCCACGCTGCTTTTGAAGAAATATGAAGGGTAGGAAGAGGATATGGAATTTGAAAATCTGATAAAACTGATCGACACCGTGTCCGCCTCAGAGCTGACCGGATTCAAATATGAGGAAAAAGGGCTGAAGCTTCAGATGAGTAAGGGAGACGGGGAAGTAAAGGTGGTAGCCGCACCTGCTGCGCCGCTGCCGGCGGGACCTGCGCCTGCGCCCGCACCTGCGGTGGAAGCGCCTGCGCCTCTTAAGGAGGCGGCAGAAGGGGAGGCTGCAAAGCCGGGCAAGGTTGTGGAATCGCCCCTGGTGGGAACCTTCTACGCGGCGCCCGCAGAGGACGCGGAACCCTTCGTAACTGTAGGGAGCGCCGTGAAGAAAGGACAGACCCTGGCCATTGTGGAAGCCATGAAGCTGATGAACGAGATCGAGAGCGACTACGACGGCACCGTCGCGGAGATCCTGGTGGAAAACGGCCAGCCGGTAGAGTACGGCCAGCCCCTTTTCCGGATTTGTTAGAGGAGGTAGTGTGATGAACCATTTAGACATCAATCAGATCAAAGAGATCATTCCCCACAGACATCCCTTCCTGCTGATCGATTACATCGAGGATTACGAGCCGGGACAGTTCGCGGTGGGATACAAATGCGTCAGCTACCGGGAAGAATTCTTCGCAGGACATTTCCCGCAGGAGCCGGTAATGCCGGGCGTGCTGACGGTGGAGGCGCTGGCCCAGGTGGGCGCGGTGGCCATCTTAAGCGTAGAGGAAAATAAGGGCAAGATCGCCTATTTTGGCGGGATCAATAAATGTAAATTCAAAGGAAAGATCGTGCCGGGCGACAAGGTGCGCCTGGAGACCAGGATCATCAAGCAGAAAGGGCCGGTTGGCGTTGGCGAGGCAATCGCCAGCGTGGACGGCAAGACCGTGGTCAGCGCGGAACTGACCTTTATGGTGGGATAGGTGACAGATATGATCAAGAAAGTTTTAATTGCCAACCGGGGCGAGATCGCGGTGCGGATCATAAGAGCCTGCCGGGAGATGGGCATCGAGACGGTGGCCGTCTACTCGGAGGCGGACCGGGAGGCGCTTCACACCAAGCTGGCGGACGAGGCGGTCTGTATCGGGCCGGCGCCCTCCAGCGAGAGTTATCTGAGCATGGACCGGATCATCAGCGCCACCATCATCACCGGCGCGGACGCCATCCATCCGGGATTTGGATTCCTCTCAGAGAACAGCAAATTTGCGGAGCTGTGCGAGCAGTGCAACATTACCTTTATCGGGCCCAAGTCCCAGGTGATCGCCCGGCTTGGAAACAAGCAGGAGGCGAGAAATACCATGATGGCGGCGGGCGTCCCGGTGATCCCGGGCAGCAAGGAGGCCATCTATGATGTTGAAACGGGAGCGAAGATCGCGGAGGAGATCGGCTATCCGGTGATCATCAAGGCAGCCCTTGGCGGCGGCGGCAAGGGAATGCGGGTGGCCCAGACGGCGGAGGAATTCGAGGCCAGTTTCCAGACGGCTCAGAAGGAATCTCAGATGGCTTTCGGGGACAATACCATGTATATCGAGCATTTTGTCCAGCACCCGAGGCACATCGAGTTCCAGATCCTGGCGGATTCTTATGGAAATGTGATCCATCTGGGAGAGCGGGACTGCTCCATCCAGAGGAACCATCAGAAGATGATCGAGGAGGCCCCCTCCATCGCCTTGAGCGATGAGCTGCGCCAGCGGATGGGAGAGGCGGCGGTCCGAGCGGCCAGGGCAGCCGGATACGAGAACGCCGGGACCATCGAGTTCCTGCTGGAGAAGAACGGGAATTTCTATTTTATGGAAATGAATACCCGGATCCAGGTGGAGCACCCGGTAACCGAGTGGGTGACCGGCATTGACCTGGTGAAGGAACAGATCCGTATCGCTTCCGGCAAGAAGCTTTCCTATACCCAGGACCAGGTACATCTTAGCGGCCACGCTATCGAGTGCCGGATCAACGCGGAGAACCCGGCCAAGGGCTTCCGGCCTTCCCCGGGGACCATTCAGGATATGTACCTGCCGGGCGGAAAGGGGATCCGGATCGATTCCGCCATTTACAGCGGTTATACCATCCCGCCCTACTATGACTCCATGGTGGCCAAACTGATCGTGTGGGCCAGGAACCGCAAGGAGGCGATCCGCAAGATGCAGAGCGCCCTGGGCGAGGTGATCATCGAGGGCATCGACACCAACGTGGATTATCAGTATGAGATCGTAAACCATCCGGATTTTATCTCCGGGGACATTGATATTGAGTTTATTGAGAAAATGCAAGGGTGACGCATAGATGAAGTTAGATAACGTGTTTAAGAAAACCAGGCTTTCTTCCGCAAGGAAGGCGTATATCTCCCTGGGAGGGACCAGGCCGGAAGTGCCGGAAGGGCTTCTGCGAAAATGTAATAAATGCGGCGGCGCCATCATCGCCGAGGACGTGAAGAAGGGGTATTATATCTGTCCCAAGTGCGGCGGATATTTCCGGGTCCACGCATACCGCCGGATCGAGATGGTGACCGACGAGGGCACCTTCGAAGAGTGGGACAAGGGCCTGACCACCAAGAATCCCCTTCATTACAAAGGGTATGAGGAGAAGCTGGAAGGGCTTCAGAAGAAGTACGGCCTGGACGAGGCGGTGATCACCGGTAAAGCCCGGATCGACGGGACGGAAGTTGCCATCGGCGTCTGCGACGGACGTTTTCTGATGGCCAGCATGGGCCAGGTGGTAGGCGAGAAGGTGGCAAGGGCGGCCGAGCGGGCCACAGAAGAAGGCCTGCCGCTGATCCTGTTCGCCTGCTCCGGCGGGGCCCGGATGCAGGAGGGGATCGTCTCTCTTATGCAGATGGCTAAGACTTCCGCGGCGCTGAAGCGCCACAGTGACGCCGGGCTTCTCTACATCAGCGTGCTTACCGACCCCACCACCGGCGGAGTGACGGCAAGCTTCGCCATGCTGGGGGATGTGATCCTGGCAGAGCCAAAGGCGCTGATCGGGTTTGCCGGGCCAAGGGTTATTGAGCAGACCATCGGCCAGAAGCTGCCCAAGGGCTTTCAGCGGTCAGAATTCCTGCTGGAGCACGGCTTTATCGACGCCATTGTGGAGCGTCCCCAGTTGAAGGAAACCCTGTCCCGGATCCTGAAGCTCCATGAGAAGGAAGGTCAGGAAACGAGAGGGGCAGAACCTTCTGGAAACGAGCCTCCTTCTGAGAGCAGCACATTTTCCGGCGAGGGCGTTCAGGTCCACAACCAGGTGGCCAGAGCCTGGGACCGGGTGGAGATCTCCCGGATGAAGGACCGGCCGGTGGGAAGCGACTACATCGGCGCGCTTTTTACAGATTTCACAGAACTTCACGGCGACCGGTACTTTGCAGACGACAAGGCCATTATCGGAGGGATCGCCCGGTTCCACGGGAAGCCGGTGACGGTGATCGTCCAGGCCAAGGGGACCAACACCAGGGAAAATATCGAGCGCAACTTTGGAATGCCTTCCCCGGACGGCTACCGCAAGGCGCTGCGGCTGATGAAGCAGGCGGAGAAATTTGGCCGGCCGGTGATCTGCTTTGTAGACACGCCTGGGGCTTTCTGCGGGCTGGAGGCAGAGGAGCGGGGGCAGGGAGAGGCCATCGCAAGGAACATTTACGAGATGTCCGGCCTTACCGTTCCGGTGCTCTCCATTATCATTGGAGAGGGAGGCAGCGGCGGCGCTCTTGCCATGGCTACGGCGGACCAGGTGTGGATGCTGGAGAATTCCATTTATTCCATCCTGTCTCCGGAAGGGTTTGCCAGCATTCTCTGGAAGGACAGTTCCCGGGCGAAGGAGGCTGCGGAAGTGATGCGGCTTACAGCCCAGGATCTGTATGAGATGGGGATGGTGGAGAAAGTATTTCCCGAGCCGGCCCACTACACCGTTCAGAACCTGAAGGAAGTGACCGGCCCCATGGAACAGGAGATCGAGAGATTCCTGGAAGAGTCGGCGCATTTCACCGGAGAGGAACTGGCAGCGCGGCGGTATGACCGGTTCCGGAACATGTAGGAGAGAAAAGGATGGATATCAAACCACTGAAAATGGGAGAGATAGAGGCAAGGATCCCGCTCATCCAGGGAGGGATGGGCGTCGGGATCAGCCTTGGCGGTCTGGCCGGGGCGGTTGCGAAGGAGGGCGGCATAGGGATCATCTCTGCCGCCCAGATTGGTTACCGGGAGCCGGATTTTGACCGGAATCCAAAGGAGGCCAACTTAAGGGCTATCCGGAAGGAATATGAGAAGGCCCGGAGCATTGCCCCCGACGGGGTGATCGGGTTCAATATCATGGTGGCCATGCGCCATTACGAGGAGTATGTGCAGGCGGCTGCGGACGCCGGGGCGGATCTTATCATCTCCGGCGCCGGGGTGCCCACAGATCTTCCCAGGATGGTGGGAGACCGGCAGGTGAAGCTTGCCCCCATTGTTTCCACGGAGAAGTCGGCGCGGCTCATTTTAAAGTACTGGAAGCGTAAATATGACCGGCTGCCGGACCTTCTGGTGATTGAAGGGCCCCGGGCAGGGGGACATCTGGGATTTACCAGAGATCAGCTTGCGGCTTACGGGTACGGGGAAGCCGGGAATGGCTGCGAGACTGGTTGTGAGGGCAGATACGCAGATGAGGTGACGCGGATCCTGGCTGCGGTCCGGGAGTATGAGGATGAGGGCGGCAGAAAGATCCCGGTGGCCCTTGCAGGCGGCATTTCCGGAAGGGAAGAGGCGGCCCGGGCATTTGCCCTGGGGGCGGACGCCATCCAGGTGGCCAGCCGGTTTGTCACTACTTATGAGTGCGACGCGGATCTTCGTTACAAGGAGGCCTATCTGAAGGCGGGCAAAGAGGATGTGATCCTGGTGAAAAGTCCGGTGGGCATGCCGGGGAGAGCCATCCGGAATCCATTTATGGAACGGGTGATGAGAGGAGAGCGGATCCCCCACACTCCCTGCCACGGATGTCTGCACAAATGTGATCCGGCCAACATTCCCTATTGTATCACAGACGCTCTGATCAGCGCGGCAAAGGGGGATGTGGAGAACGCCCTTCTCTTCTGCGGGGCGGACGCCTGGAAGGCGACGCGGCTGGAGACGGTGAAAGAAGTGATTGATTCTCTCCTGCCGGAAAGCGTATAATAAGACTGTAAGATCAAACGGGAGATAAAAAGGACGGCAGATTATGGATGAGGCGTACAAGGCGATCAACGATGTTCTGGTCAATCTGATCAATGAGATCTGGGAACTGGAAGAGAAGGCGATCATCACGGAAGAATTCAAGGACCTGACCAACAATGACATGCATGTCATCGAGGCCATCGGCCTGGGGGAGGGCAGGAACATGTCCTCCATCGCGAAAAAACTGAATATCACCGTGGGAACGCTGACTACGGCGGTGAACAGCCTGGTGAACAAGAAATATGCGGTGCGCCGCAGAAGCGAGGAAGACCGCCGGGTAGTCTTCGTCAGCCTGACGGAGAAAGGCGAGCGGGCCTACCGTCACCACGAGGATTACCACCGGCAGATGACCCGGGCCATCCTGGAGAAGCTGGAAGCGGAGGAACTTCCCGTTTTGGTCAAGACGTTGGATGCGCTGACAGAGTTTTTCACCGGCTACAGCCAGAAAGACGCGGGAAAGAGCGCCTCTTAGAGAAGGCGGCGTGTCTGTTTGGCGGACCGGGTGTGTGATGGGAGGAATGCCTTATGTATGAGGAAGAAGCGGCGAAACTGCAGAAGATCATCGATGACAGCGAGAGGATCGTGTTCTTTGGCGGGGCGGGAGTGTCCACGGAGAGCGGGATCCCGGATTTCCGGAGCGCGGATGGGATCTACCACCAGAAGTACCGGTACTCGCCGGAAGAGATCGTAAGCCACAGCTTCTTTGTGCGGGACACCGAGGCTTTCTACGAATTCTATAAAAGTAAGATGATGTTCCTGGACGCGAAGCCCAATGCGGCCCATGAGAAGCTGGCCCAGCTTGAGAAGGCCGGGAAGCTTCTGGCGGTGATCACCCAGAATATCGACGGGCTTCATCAGGCGGCGGGCAGTAAGGAAGTCTATGAGATCCACGGCAGTATCCTGCGCAATTACTGCCAGCGCTGTGGGAAATTTTACGACGCGGCTTATGTAAAGAACGCTCCCGGAGTCCCCCGGTGCGAATGCGGCGGCGTGATCAAGCCGGATGTGGTGCTGTACGAAGAAAGCCTGGACTCCGGGCTGATCCGCAAGAGCATTGAGGCCATCAGCCAGGCAGACACCCTGATCATCGGCGGCACCTCCCTGGTGGTGTACCCGGCGGCCGGGTTTATCGATTATTTCCGGGGGAAACATCTGGTGGTGATCAATAAGAGCGCCACGGCAAGAGAAGTAGGCGCGGAACTGACCATCGCGGCGCCCATCGGAGAAGTGATGGGGCAGATCCGGGTGTAGAAAATCAAAAAGGGACAGGGTTTTTTCAATCTGGGACGTGGTATTTTTGAAAATACCACGTCCCCAACTTTTTATGAAGTGATTCCAAAGCCCATATTTGGGGCGATGAGGGAGCGCGCCAGATCCAGCAGGAAGAAAAAAACCAGAATGCAGCAGCAGATTTTCCGTACCCTTATGGGAATGGTCTGAAAGAGATCATCCAGCCTGGGGGCGGCAAGGTAGATGAGGAACAGTCCGCCAAGGCCAAAGATGACCAGCCCTTCCAGGCACACCCGGCCCTGGATGTTAAGGAGCATGTCCGAATAATCCCACCATCTGGCGTGGAAGAAGGTTTCCAGGAACAGGCCGGAAAAATACTCCAGACATCCGCACAGCAGGATGGTCAGCCCCAGGGTGGAAAACGGCTGGTCCCGCCAGCGTTTCAACGCAAGAAGGATCAGAAGGCTGCCGCAGCCGTAGATGGGGAGCCAGGGGCCAAAAAGGACGCCCCGGTTGATGAACCTGCCGTCGATGATGATATGGAGGAACACCTCCCAGAGCCATCCGGCCGTGGAGAAGGAGAAAAATAAGAATGTCAGGGAAGAAATACTGTAGGCGCGGTCGTAGCCAATCTCGGAAAACGGGTAGATTGCAAGGACCGCGCTGCTTTTTTCTCTTATGTACTGTTTCATAAAAAATCCCCCTTCTCAAATCATTTGATGATTCGATTATAAGGGGGAAATTTGAAAAAGCCCTTTAGTAATTCTGAAGATTTAATTAATTTAGGACGTAACCTTTTTAAAAAATACTACGTCCTCAAATGACAACTACCCTGTACCTTTTTGCACGATGCCCTGTACCCAAATGACAAATGCCCTGTACCTTTTTGAATATTTAAGTGAAAATCTCCAGGCTTCGTGGGAGGATTCCTTTCATATAAGCGATGGCGGTGCCGTAGTTTGTCATTGGAATCTGGGCATCTTCCGCGCATTTCAGGCGATATTTCATTTCCCGTTCGTTCAGCATACAGCCGCCGCAGTGGATGATCAGTTTGTATTTGTCTAATTCAAGCGGAAATTCGGTTCCGCTGGTAAATTCGAAGTTCAGATTTTTCCCAGTGTGGGAGCAAAGCCATCGGGGGAGTTTGACGGTACCGATATCTTCGCACTGGCGATGGTGGGTACAGCCCTCGGCAATAAGGACGGTGTCATTGTCTTCCAGGGAATCGATGGTTTTGGCGCCAGCGGCCAGCAGGTCCAGACTGCCTTTATATCTTGCAAACAGAATGGAGAAGGAGGTCAGAGGGATTTCCCGGGGAACGATGGCTGCTACTTCTGCAAAAACCTGGCTGTCCGTGATAACAAGGGCTGGCTTTTGGTTCAGGCGTGGCAGGGTTTCCGCAAGTTCACTTTCCCGCACTACAATAGGAACGGCGCCGGCTTCCAGGAGATCCCGGATAGTCTGTTGCTGAGGAAGGATCAGCCGGCCTTTGGGAGCTGCTTTATCGATAGGGACCACAAGGATGACGAATTGAAGCGGTTCTACCAGATCCGCCACGATGTGGCGGCTTTATCGTCTTCTTTTGGAGCCAGGAAGGCGATGGCCTCTTTTAATTCCTGGATATGATATCCGCTGGAAGCGCTGGCTGTCATCAGCTTTTCTTTGGAAATCTGCAGGAAATCAGCGGCCTTTTGGACGGCATGATCCAGGTCTTCAATCTGATCGGACTTATTTAATACAACGAGAAAAGGGATCTCTTTTTTCTGAATGTGGGCGAGGGTGACGGCATCTTCATGCGAAGGGCCGGACAGGGAATCGATCACCAGGAGGGCGAGATCTGTTTTGTTTAAAATCTGGAAAGCCTTTTGAACCCGCATAGAGCCCAGATTGCCTTCGTCGTCGATACCTGGGGTGTCGATCATCACCACCGGACCCAGGGGAAGCAGCTCCATTGCTTTTAAAACCGGGTCGGTAGTGGTGCCTTTCACATCTGAGACAATCGCCAGACTCTGCCCGGTCAAAGCATTGATAAGGCTGGATTTCCCGGCATTTCGGCGGCCGAAGATACCGATATGAGTGCGTTCTGCGGAAGGTGTGGTATTGAGACTCATAAAAACTCCTTTCACTGTGCAAAAAGGTACAGGGTATTTTTCATTTGGGTACAGGGCATCGTGCAAAAAGGTACAGGGCAGTTGTCAATTGAGGACGTAGCAAAATTAAACTTTGCTACGTCCTCAATTAATTAATTAAAACCGGAAATCCCGCCGGTTATCTTCCCGGATCAGCTTCAGGTTTTCCAGCACGGTCGCCCGCACTTTCTCATTGGGTACGTTCAGTACTTCTTTATCGATCAGTTTATCGCCGATGGCCTTGGTGGCCGGGGAGGCGTAATCCATCAAATATTCTTCCAGGGTCATCAGTGCGTTGGGATGGCAACAGTTCTGGATCTGGCCGCTCTTGCACAGGGACATGAACCGGTCGCCGGTCCGTCCGGCCCGGTAGCAGGCGGTACAGAAGCTGGGGATATAATTCATCTCCATGAGCCAGCGCACCACTTCGTCCAGGGTCCGGTTATCGATGACGTCGAACTGAGCGGAGTTCTCTTCCTCCGGTTCGGGATCTACGTAACCGCCCACACTGGTGCGGGAGCCGCCGCTGATCTGGGAGATGCCAAGATGAAGGACGCGCTCGCGGACGGTCTTGCTCTCTCTGGTGGAAATGATCATGCCGGTGTAAGGCACGGCAATACGGATGCAGGCCACCAGCTTGGCAAAGGTATCGTCGTCGATGCCGTTGGTGAAGGTGCTGGCGTCGATGTCGTCGGCATTGCGGAGCCGCGGTACGCTGATGGTGTGGGGGCCTACGCCAAATGCGGCCTCCAGGTGCTCGGCGTGCATGAGAAGCCCGGCGAATTCATAGCGGTATTTGTCCAGGCCAAAAAGAACACCGATGCCTACGTCGTCGATGCCGCCCTCCATGGCCCGGTCCATGGCCTCGGTGTGGTAGTCATAGTCGTGCTTTGGCCCGGTGGGATGAAGCTCCAGATAGCTTTCCTTGTGGTAGGTCTCCTGGAACAGGATGTAGGTTCCGATCCCCGCCTCCTTGAGAAGCCGGTAGTTGTCCACGGTGGTGGCGGCGATGTTGATATTTACCCGGCGGATAGCGCCGTTTTTATGCTTGATACTGTAAATGGTGTTGATGGAATCCAGGTAGTACTCCATGGTGTTGTGCACCGGATCCTCGCCGGCCTCCAGCGCCAGCCGCTTGTGCCCCATATCCTGAAGGGCGATCACTTCCTGGCGGATCTCCTCCTGGGTCAGCTTCTTGCGGGCGATATGCTTATTTTTCATATGGTAGGGGCAGTAGGTGCAGCCGTTGATGCAGTAGTTGGAAAGGTACAACGGCGCGAACAGCACGATCCGGTTTCCGTAGAAATCTTTTTTGATCTGCTCCGCCAGCTTATAGATCTTCTGGTTTAAATCCTCTTCTTCACAGACCAGGAGCACGGAGGCTTCCCGGTGGGACAGGCCCTTGCGAAGAGCCGCTTTGTCGATCAGCGCTTCGATCAGTTCCCTGTTGTTCTTGTTGGCGTCCGCATAGGCCAGCGTCTCCAGGATCTCTTCGTGGTTGATAAAATCATCGGCGTGTTTGGAATTTACATCATACATAGGTGGTTCCTCCTTAAAAATTTCTTGATCTATTGCCAGGCTTTCCAAGGGGAGAGCCGGTTTTTTGGCTGAAAGTTCTATTCTTCTGTCATCCGGGAATCGCCTCGGGCGGTCGCCACGCGGTAACCGATGGCGGCCATCTGCCGTTCCAGAAGCTCCCGCCCTTCCGCGGCTTCCGCGTCCACGGCGATCTTGTTGTCGTAGAGCAGGTACTTGGCCCGCACCGATGTGGGGGACAGGTTTGGCATGACTACGTTGGCTCCGGCCAGCACGCCCTGTTCACGCCCATCCGGGGAAATGGTGCCAAGAGCGGTAGTTGCCGGCAGCAGCACCCTGGGAAGCAGTAGCCGCAGCAGTCCCAGCATGAACAAGGTAAGCTCCAGCGTCCCCGCAGGCTCTGCCCCAAAAGGAGTGTCGTGGTGGGGGATGAATGGCCCGATGCCCACCATATGGGGCTGTAGCTTCTCGATAAAGAGCAGATCCTCCGCCAGGTGTTCCGGCGTCTGGAAGGGGGATCCTACCATGAATCCGGTCCCCACCTGGTAGCCGATGTCCTTTAAATCCCAGAGGCATTGCTGCCGGCGGGCGGCGGACAGGGAAGGGGGATGGAGCCTGGCGTAATGTTCCCCGTTAAATGTCTCGTGGCGCAGAAGGTACCGATCCGCCCCGGCGTCAAAAAAGGCCTGGTAGGATTCCCGGGACCGTTCCCCGATGGAAAGGGTAACCGCGCAGTCGGGATATCGGGATTTGATGGCCTGGATCAGGTCTATCATCCGCTCATCGGTGAAATAGCCGTCCTCCCCGCCCTGCAGGACGAAGGTGCGAAAGCCAAGATCGTATCCGGCGCGGCAGCAGGAGAGGATCTCTTCCTGGGAGAGCCGGTAGCGCGCCGCGTTTTTGTTGCTTCTGCGGATGCCGCAGTAGAGGCAGTCGTTCCGGCAGTAGTTGGTAAATTCAATAAGCCCCCGGATATAAATGTCATGGCCGTACCAGCGCTGCTGCTCCTGCCTGGCCAGGGAGAAAAGCTCCCGGGCAAGCTGGGGCGTGCGCCCGGCAATGAGGGCAGTCCATTCTTCTTTTGTCAGGGTGTGCTGCTCTTTCAGCCGGTAGAGCAGGGATCTTAAATCTTCCATGGGCGCCTCGCGATCTTTGTCTTGTCTGGAATAAGAAAAGGACCTGGCGCAGAAAAAGCGCCAGGTCCGCAAAAACAAAAAGGAGGTCACCTTTTTGTCTGGATCTTTCTGAAGCCGGCCGCCTTCTCACGCAGGTGCTGCCCTTTGTGGTCAGTACGTCGCAGACTGCTGCTCTGTGTCAGAATACCGCAGTCATATTTGAGGAAATTATACCATGAATGACGGCTGTTCACAACCATAGTTAAAAAATCATCGAATCTGCCAGGATTTCAGAAACACGTTACATTAACATATTGCTATATTATTAAAACAATGATATATTATTTTTATAATATAAAAGAACTGTCGGATGATAAAGAGAAAGCAGGTAATGTATGAAAAAAGGATTATACATACTTTTGTTTGCGGTATTGATTATGCTATCAGGGGGCTGCAGTTCAGAGCAGAAACTGAAAAAAGAATACGAAGCGTTAATAGAAGAGACAAAGGATGACCTTCTTCCCGTATTGGATATGGAAAACGGGGAACGTAAAAAAGAGTATGATCCAGAGCTTCTCTCGGATGACACAGGTGCGTATTCAAAGGAACTATGGACAATAAGTGGCGGACAGATCGATACGCCTGCAGGAATTTTGTGCCGGGAGAAGGATATTATTTTAGTAGACCGGGGAAAGGATTGTCTGATCCGGGCAGACTATGAAGGGAATTTCATCCAAAGTGTGGGAGGTACGGGAAATGGTCCGCTGGAATTTGTCAGTCCTACCGGGATCGCCTCTTTTAAGGACAAGATTTATGTAATTGATTCGGGTAACAACAGAGTTCAGGTTCTGACGAAAGACCTTCAGTTTGAAGAGGAACTTTCCTTGGCAGATAACAGTGACGCGCCGACGGTTTATGAAAACATTGCTGTAGAATCCGAACATACGATTTATCTTTGCGGCGATTCCCTGCTGGACCGGCACATTACCAAATGGAAAGACGGGGAAACGACCGAGATCGGAGAAAACTTTTACGGATCCATCTATGGCGATGAGGGCAGGATCTATGCAGTGAACCGGGGAAATATCTGCGTGGATACAGAAGAGATCGCCATGACGGTTGTATCCGGAGATAATTACCTCTTTCAGATTGAAAATGACAAACTAACCGTGTCAGGCAGATTGCCGGACGGTCTGTCAGTGAATGCGTTTACCTGCTTTGATGATCAAGTGATCTGCTTTGCAAGCAGCCTGGCTAAACTGTATGAATTTCATACAGACGGCGAATGGGAGAAAACCCTGGCTGTATTTAAAGATCTGAATGAAAAGATCGATCTTAGGAATTATATTTCAGCCGCTGATCCTCAGCAGATCTTTCTGACAAACCCTCAGACAGGTGAAGTTTTTCGTATCAGGTGTCATACAGATGAATAAAAAAATGATTATTTTTGCCTTTTATTTGTCCTTGCTTCTTCCGGGGTACTGCCTTTCCAATGCAAAATGTTTTTACCTGCAGCTACAGAATACCTATCCGGATACCATTTATGAGGGTGGGGAACTTGGTTTCCAGGGAGAGGCTCTTGGTAAAAAGGAACAAAAGCAGATGGAACAGGTATGTGAAGGGGACATTGCTTACCAGTTCCGGACAGGGGAAATCCTCCCGGAAGTTTCCATGGAAGAAGATGTCGCTGTGCTGGGCTATGGCGGCAGAATGCAGACTTTTGCAGGGAACAGCATGGTATCAGGCCGGTTTCTGAACGGACGGGAATTCGCAGGCGATGAGAAGAAATGTGTCGTTTCAGACAAGCTTGCCGTCATGGCAGACCTGCAGATCCGCGACAGGATCAGGATCCATCGAGAGGAGTTTGAGATCATCGGGATCATGCATGGGTACGGGAAAAACAAAGTGGTGGTCCCTTATAACTGTTTTGCCGATATTTACGGCCATCACAGCATGCAGCAGTCTGTGATGGCGGAAAAGGACAGTGATCTTGGTCTGGTGAGAGAACAGCTGGCGTCGCCTGGGACAGACGGCAGCCAGATCTTTCTGCAAAGTCTGGAAGAAAGCGGGAGGGAAGGAAAAGTATTTTTAAAAAATATGATCTTATCCCGTGCCGGAGTGGGGATGGCTGTATCCGCTTTTTCGTTATTAAATATCTTTGTAATTTTACTGGGTATGATGGAGCAAAGAAAAGAAGAGTATGCAGTCAAACGGGCAGTGGGAGCCAAAAAATCGGATCTTTTGAAGGAATTTTTAAAAGAGACCATATCCGCTATGAGTCTGGCCATCCTGCTGTTTCTTGTGTCCTTCCAGGCCATTGTACGGATATTTGCATTGGATCAGGAAGTAATATTCGACCTGTCTGTGCTCCTGGGAGTAACCGGGATCGCGTTCCTGTTCTGCCTGTGCCTGAGCGCCCTGCTGGTGAACCACTTTATGAGAAGTTCCATCTATGAACTGCTTCAAAAAGAGAGGGGATAGCCGTGTCGTATATCCTGTTTAAAGTGAAAAGAAAGCTTGTGTATCACAGAAAAATATACAGTCTGCTGCTTCTTGAAATTACAGTGGCGGTCGCGTGTATTGTTTTTGCTTTTCAATATTATTTTTACGGAATGGAAGAATCAGAAAAAACGGCGACAGCTTTCAAGAATAAAGAACTGGTCTTACAGATCACGCAGACAGATATGCAGGGGTCTTCCTTCAGGCCGGATTCGGAAGATATAAGCCGGATCCGCCAGATGTCCGGTGGAAAGATAAACTGCACGACCGCCGCTTTTCTTGTGACCTTTTCCGGGGAAGATGCGCTGGAATATGCATATATATTATCCGATCAGAAAAGCAGCGGCAGCGCATACGTGGGCAGCCGGGTGCGACAGTGGATCCGGGAAGAAAAGATCCCGGATGTAGAGGAGGCGGAAGGAAAGATCTGTATCAGGGGAACGTGGTTTCAACTGGAGGAGGTATTTTCGGATCATGTGCTTCCCCTGGACTGCTTCGACCAACCACTTGAGACGGAGAACAGCATTATTCTTTCTGCGGAGGAGCTGCCGGTCATCGGTGAAGAAGCAAACGTGCAATGTGTCATGACCATTGGCAATCAGAAAGAAAACGGTTCCGTTGCGGAAAAACTGTTACAATATCTCAATGAAAAATATGGAGAGGAATACAGCTTTTATTTCTCAAATCAGCAGTATGAAAAAGAATACCTGGTAGAATATCTTTCGCTGATACCAGGATATCTTGGAAAAGTCGCTGTGATTCTCATTTTTATCATGGCTGTTGGATATGCGGGGATTCTGAAGCTGTTCTTTCTAAAACGGATGAGCGAACTGGCCATATGTTCTGCCTGCGGCGCTTCCTACAAGAGTTTGGTTAAAGAGGTGATCCTGGAAATTGGGGCGATCTGCCTTGGTGGATGTGTGATCGGAATGGGGGCTGGAACGATCCTTACGGAAACGGTAGAATTAGGACTTCCGGTCCGTCCGGATATCCGGTCCTATCTGATCGCGCTGGTGCTGGCGTTGGCGATGACTTTCCTGCAAAGCGGCCTGGTCCTCTTGCCGCTGAAAAAGGACGGTATCTATGCGGCGCTGAGAGAAACGGGTAAATAAAAGAGAGGGTAAGATGATCGAATTAAAGGATATCTGCAAAAGCTACTATGGACAGGGGATTGAAAACAAAGTCCTGCGCCACATTGATTTTAAGATTGAAAAGGGAGAGTTTGTTATGCTGTACGGAGAATCCGGCTCCGGGAAAACGACCCTGCTGAATATGATAGGACTGCTGGATCCCTGCACATCTGGAGAGATCCTTCTTAATGGGGAAAATATAACAAACCTTGCCGGGGATGAGCAGGCAAGACTGCGAAATCAGACTTTCGGCTATGTGTTTCAGTCTTTCTATCTGATCCCGGAACTGAATGTGACGGAAAATGTATGCCTTCCGGCCGGCTATGCGGGAAAGAAAAAGAAAGAAATGGTGCGCCGTGCAGGCATTCTGCTGCAGGAAGTAGGACTGGCAGACAAGAAGAAATTCCGGCCTTCTCAACTGTCAGGAGGAGAGAAGCAAAGGGTGGCCATAGCCAGAGCGCTTATGAATGACCCGGATATCATCCTTGCAGATGAACCCACTGGGAACCTGGATTCCGGCAACAGCGGGAAAATCATGACACTTTTGAAAAAGCAGCATCTGCAGGGGAAAACAATCGTAATGGTCACACATGATCCGGAAATGGACAGGTATGCTACCAGAAAAATCAGAATGGCAGACGGGGTATTGGTATGATTCCGTTTTATTTTATTTTTAAATTTTTAAATTCTTCCGGTATTTCAATAAATGACGTAAAATATTTTCCCTCCACGTAAAGGTCATATCCATTTTCAGACTTTATAAAATAACTGTTCTCTTCTGTGATAACTACAGAGTCTTCCGTGTCAGCCGGTGTAACAGTAGCTTCTGATTCAATAACGAAAAATAAACTGAAAATCAGAAGGATCACTAAAAATAGTAATTTCAGGCTTTTTATTACAGACAGATATTTCTTCTCTGAAAAATCTTTATACAGATATTTGATACGCAGCCCTAACTGTGAATGCCTGGAACCAACAAAGTCTAAATTATAAACAGGTGTATTTTGGGCGTTCTGAAGTTTTTTTGAGATTTTGATGATCAGGGAGGCATAATCCAGCCTGTCTGCGCTGTCTCTGCCCTGCATGATCGCCTGGTCGTTTGTGATCTCCATTGCCAGGCAAAACCATTTCTTCAGAACATAGACCAGTGGATTCCACCAATGTATACAGCAGACGATATCGATTAAAAGTAATAAGATAAGATCATGTTTTTTGTAATGATATAATTCATGATCAAATATATAGGTCAGTTCTTGCTGGGAAAGATCATCCACTTCAGGTAAAATCAAAACAGGGTTGTATATTCCTGTAATGCCGGGGGATACGGGGAAGGGCACAACCGCTATTTTAACCGGCTTTGCAGAGTAATTTTGCGCAAGATCATACAAGTAACCACAGGAAGATTCTTTGGTTATTATGAATTCTCTGATACGATCTGTATAAACTTTTTTTGCTTTCAGGAACCGGCACAATTGAATGACAGCGCCGATCGCCCAGATACCGTATAAACAGTCAAATACCATAAGCGACGTATCTGCTATGCTGGCGGAAAGAACATCCATAACCGGGCGGACAAAATCCTTGATGTAAATAGAATATGTAAATGGGAAATTGACCGGCAACGTCATTCTTAAGCATATAACAGAAATGATGGCGAAAAAAATTCTTGTGTTTGCCTTGTCATACAAAAATCCGCATTTGATCGACAGTAAGAAAAAAACCAGCAGCAAAGAAATTGCAATAAGACAAGTCAAAACAGGTCCGGGTGATAATATCAGCGCTTTAATCATGCTTTAACTCTAACTTTCTCTTCTCGATCATTTTTTCCAATTCTGCCAGATCATCCATATTTGTCTGTTCTTTGATCAAGGAGGCGCATAGGGAAAAGGAATCGTGACCGTTGCCCATAATATCGTTACATGCCTCCTTCAAATATTCTGTTTTCGTGAAGGTGGGCAGGTAGCTTCTGGTCAGGACAGTGCCGCTGTAAACGATATCTGCCACCTGAATATAGTCTTTTTTTAATAATTCGCGCAGGCAGGTCTGAACTGTGTTGGTATTAAAAGAAGGATTGCTTTTTTCGATTTCAGAAGAGATCATGGGTTTGTTGTGATCCCATAATACCTTCATAACTTCTAACTGTTTTTGGGTTAACTTTCTCATTGCGTTACTCCTTCACATTTTCAGATTTCCCGGGTGCAGGATTCAAGCCATTCCTGCTCTTCTTTGGAAAGTTCCGGCGCAAGCGTCTCGTACACCCGCCGGTGATAGGCGTTGAGCCGCTGCCGGTCCGTTTCGTTAAGAAGGGCGGGGTCTACCGCGTCCAGGTCGATGGGGACCAGGGTAAGAGATTCAAAGCACAGGAATCTCCCATAGTCTGTCTCCTGTCCCTCACGGCAGAGCAATTCATTTTCCAGCCGGATGCCGTGCTTCCCGGTGATGTAGAGGCCGGGTTCGTCGGTGGTGACCATGCCGGGGACAAGGGGCACCGGCGGATCGGATTTCCCCGTTTTCCAGCTGAAGCGGTTGGGTCCCTCGTGGACGTTCAGGAGATGGCCCACGCCGTGGCCGGTCCCGTGGAGGAAGTCCAGCCCCTGCTCCCAGAGGGGCTGGCGGGCCAGAACGTCCAGGTGACGGCCATCTGCACCTTCCGGAAAGCGGGCGTACATCAGGTTCAGCATACACCGCAGCACCAGGGCGAAATGGGCCTTTTCTTCGGAAGTCAGCGGCCCCAGGGCAAAGGTGCGGGTAATGTCGGTGGTCCCCTCCAGGTACTGGCCGCCGGAATCCACCAGGAACAGGCCCCGGGGCTCTAGGGGGATGTCGCTTTCCGGGGTGACCGCGTAGTGGACGATGGCGCCGTGGGGGCCGTAGCCTGCGATGGTGTTGAAGCTCAGGCCAAGGCTGTGGATTGCTTCCCGGCGCATGGAATCCAGATGTTCCATGGCGGAGGCCTCTGTGAGGGCGCCTTCCTTCACGGTTTCTTTCAGCCATTTCATAAAGCGGACCATGATGATTCCGTCGCGGATATGAGCGGTCCGGGTCTGGGAGATCTCCACTTCATTTTTTACTGCCTTCAGTTCCAGAACGGGGTCCGGGGCGTTAAGGATCTGCGCGCCGCTCTCGGAAAGGATCTGAAAGAGGCGGTAATTGGACTGGGCTTCTGAGAACAGGATTTTCTGCCCGCCCCAGGTTTTTGCCGTCTCATAAACTTCTTCATAGGGGCAGACTGATATGCCAAGGGACGCAAGATGGTCCCCTGCCTCAGCCGTCAGTTTTGTTTCATCCAGATACAGGCGGACAAAGTCCCGGCCGATCACTGCGTAGGAGAGGAAGACCGGGTTGTAGGCCACATCGCTTCCCCGCAGGTTGAAGAGCCAGGCGATCTCGTCCAGAGCGCAGATCACATGGATGTCCGCTCCCGCCTGGGCCATTTTGGCCCGGACGTCCGCAAGTTTGTCTTTTGTGGAGCGGCCGGCGAAGGATTCGTCATAGAGCCAGATCTTCTCCTGTGCAAGGGCGGGGCGGTCCGTCCAGATTTCTGCCGCCGGGTCTGTGGAAGGATCCAGGGAAATACCCTTCTTCTCCAGCGCATTTGCAAGAGCTTTCCCGGCTGAGGCGGAGATGGTCCTGCCGTCTGCGCCGACCCGGTCCCCTGGCTTAAGATGCGCGGTGAGAAATTCTTCGATGGTGGGAACCCCTGGGATCTGCATTTTATAGAGATCAATGCCGGTTCCCGCAAGCTGCGCTTCTGCCTGGAGGAAATACCGGCCGTCAGTCCAGAGTCCGGCCTGGTCCGGCAGCACCACCAGTGTGCCGGCGGAACCGGTGAAGCCGGACAGCCAGGCCCGGAATTTGAAATGTTCGCCTACATATTCTGACAGATGATAATCTGCCGTTGGGATATAGCATGCGGCAAGGCTTTCTTTTGCCATGGCGGCGCGAAGGGCGGCAAGCCGTTCTTTGATCCGTGTGTTCATGTGTCAAACCTCCTGGGTTGCATGGAAACTATATGGGTTATTATATCACGGAGAACAGGAAGAGAGTAGGGGCTCTTTTCTCTTTTGCGGCAACGTGGTAGAATAAGCGGGAAAGAGAGAGAACGGAGGGAAGAAAACCGTGACCAGAGATGAGAAAGTGACCCGGCTGATCCAGCTTCTGAAGGAAGAAAATCCGGGGTACGCCGTGATAGAGATCCCGGACGGGGCAGAGGAGAGACGCCGTCTTCTTCGTAGCCTGATGAACGTGCGCTGGCCGGGAGAGGCGAGCCCAGAGTACCTGGGGCTTCAGGATGAGCTGCTGCAGGAAGAGGCGAGGGAGAAAGGGATCGTACAGCCGGAAGAGATCCCGGCAGTCTGGGAGACATTTCCAGAGGCAGAATTTCGGAACGGGGACCGGATTGCCCTCTGGCAGGGAGACATCACCCGGCTTGCGGCGGACGCCATTGTCAATGCGGCCAACAGCCAGCTACTGGGGTGTTTTGTTCCCTGCCACGGCTGTATCGACAATGCCATCCATTCCGCGGCCGGGATCCAGCTCCGCAACGAATGCGCCCGGATCATGGAAGAAGAAGGCCGGGAAGAGAAAACCGGACAGGCCAGGATCACAGCAGGCTATAACCTGCCCGCCCGGCATGTGATCCATACTGTTGGGCCCGTGGTGGGGCAGCAGGTGACAGACCGGCAGAAAGAAGAATTACGAAGCTGCTACCAGAGCTGCCTTAAGCTGGCAGATCAGGAAGGACTTTCCACCATCGCCTTTTGCTGTATCTCCACCGGAGAATTTCATTTCCCCAACAAACTGGCGGCTCAGATCGCCCTGGACACCATCGACCGGTGCTTGAGCCGGATGAGATTGTCCAAGGTGATCATCAATGTATTCAAGGACGAAGATCTGCACATCTATCAGAAACTGATCCAAAAAGGGACAGGGTATTTTTAATCTGGGACGTGGTATTTTTAAAAATACCACGTCCCCAACTATGCAAATCCTTTCCGTTTCCTTGCGGTGTCGATCAGTTCTTCCGCCTCGTCGAAGGCGGTCGGAAGATAGGATTCGGCCCATTCCTTCCCGGCTTTTTCCTGTTTTTTGATCTCGGCCCAGTTGGTCAGGACTTCTTCGGAATCGGCGACTTCCACCGTGCCGAACACATGGGGGTGACGGCGGATCATTTTGTCCATGACGGTCTGGATCACATCGTTCATGGTGAAGAGACCTTCTTCTTTGGCGATCTGGGCGTGCATAACGATCTGCAGCAGAAGATCGCCCAGTTCTTCTTTGAGATTCTCCGGGTCTCCGGTCTGATCCAGGATGTTGATCCCGCAGATCACCTCGGCGGCCTCTTCGATGCAGCCTTTCTTCAGGCTTGCGTGGGTCTGCTCCCGGTCCCAGGGGCACCCGTCGGGGGCGCGCAGGCGGGCGATGATAGCTTCAAATTCTTCGAATTTTGTCATGTTCGTAACTCCTTCCTTTTTTCCTTGTAAAGGATCTGCGGTCATGCTATACTTTTTTTATTCTTAAACAGATCCAATAGATTTCTATCTATTCTTATCAATTGACAAATTTCTTTGAGATCCCATTGGAAATAGTATATTTACCCAGGCAGCCGGGAGGGCGCGCATATCATCCGCCTGAGTCTTGACGGGAGGATGATGCTTATGAGTACATATGAGGAATTTATGATCATGTTGACCATTGGACTTCTGATCACAGCGATTCTGAATCTGAACAGTAAGTAAGCCGCCCTGTCCCTGGAAAAGATAGGCGGCTTGCTTAGCTGGTTATTTTTGCCGGGCGGATAGGTTTGCTCTATCTTCCGGCTGTCTTGTTAAATATATTATAGCAGAGAGACTTAAAAAGTCAACGAGATAGTATATTTACCCAGGCAGCCGAGGGGCGCGCTGATTCCCGATCTGAGTCTTGCAGAAAGGGGAAATGCCTATGAGTACATATGAAGAATTCATGGTCTTACTGACGATCGGTCTTTTGATCATCGCAATTCTGAATTTGAAAAATGGGAAATAGCCGTCCTCGTCTCTGGTAAAAGATTGAACGGCTATTTCAGATAGCTTATTAAATTGATTCGCCAGATCGGGTAGCTCGCCCTACCCGTCGGCTGTCTTGTTAAATATATTATAACAGAGAGACTAAAAAAGTCAATGAAGGATCCTGCCCAGAGGCTTCTTAAAATTCTATTAATATCCTTGACAAAATCCCCTGCGCTGGCTATCATATTCAATAGTTTATGTGCAAAAGGCGATGAAGAAGAGGAGTACGCGTACCTCACGCTGACAGAGAAGGCCGCCCGCAGGCTGAGAGGGGCCACAGAAGAGATGAGGCGCGGAAGGTAGCTTTAGAGCCGGATCGCTGAACCCGCCGCAGAGGCGGACAAGTAAGCGGTCCCGGAGTCGTTCCCGTTAAAGAATAAGATGAGATATATGGAGGAATCTCTTCTATATAATGAAGGTGGTACCGCGAGAACAATCGCCCTTTACAGATGTGTAAAGGGTTTTTTCTTTTACAAATGTGAAAATTGTGTGAAAAGCGAGAATGAGGAGGATACTATGAGCCAGAACCTGGAAAAGACCTACAATCCCAAAGAGATTGAGCCAAAGCTGTATGAGAAATGGTGTGAGAAAGAATATTTCCACGCTGAGGTGGACCGCAGCAGAAAACCGTTTACTACGGTGATGCCGCCTCCGAATATTACCGGAAAACTGCACATGGGCCACGCCCTTGACAATACCCTGCAGGACATCATCATCCGCTACAAGAGAATGCAGGGCTACAATACGCTGTGGGTTCCGGGAACGGACCACGCGGCTATCTCTACTGAAGTAAAGGTGACCAACCAGCTGAAAGAGGAAGGCATTGACAAAAAGGAGCTGGGCCGGGAGAAATTCCTGGAGCGCACCTGGCAGTGGAAGGACGAATATGCGGGAACCATCGAGGGACAGTTAAAGAAGCTGGGCGTGTCCTGTGACTGGGAGCGGGAGCGCTTCACCATGGACGAGGGCTGTTCCAAGGCGGTGGAAGAGGTATTTATCGAGCTCTATGAGAAAGGCTACATTTACCGGGGGTCCCGGATCATCAACTGGTGTCCGGTGTGCAAGACCTCTCTTTCCGACGCGGAAGTAGAGCATGAAGAGCAGGAAGGCCATTTCTGGCATATCAAATACCCCATCGTGGGGACCGACGATTATCTGGAGATCGCCACCACCCGTCCGGAGACCATGCTGGGCGATACGGCTATCGCGGTACATCCGGATGATGAGCGGTACAAAGATATCGTAGGCAAGACGGCGATCCTGCCGCTGGTGGGAAGAGAGATCCCCATTGTGGCGGATTCTTATGTAGATAAAGAGTTCGGGACCGGCGCGGTGAAGATCACGCCGGCTCACGACCCCAACGACTTCGAGGTAGGCAAGCGCCACAACCTGCCGGAGATCAACATTATGAACGACGACGCCACCATCAATGAGAACGGCGGCAAGTACGCCGGGCTGGACCGCTACGAGGCCCGGAAGGTGATGGTGAAGGATCTGGAGGAGCAGGGCTATCTGGTGAAGGTAGTTCCCCACTCCCATAACGTTGGAACTCACGACCGTTGCCACACCACCGTGGAGCCGCTGGTAAAACAGCAGTGGTTCGTGAAGATGGAAGAGCTGGCCAAGCCGGCTATCCAGGCTGTGAAAAACGGCGACCTGAAGTTTGTGCCGGAGCGGTTTGACAAGATCTACCTGCACTGGCTGGAAAATATCCGTGACTGGTGTATCTCCCGGCAGATCTGGTGGGGACACCGGATCCCTGCCTACTACTGCGATGAGTGCGGCGAGATCGTGGTCTCCCGGGGAGTGCCGGAGAAATGCCCAAAATGCGGGTGTACCCATTTCACCCAGGATGAAGACACCCTGGACACCTGGTTCAGTTCCGCCCTGTGGCCCTTCTCCACGCTGGGATGGCCGGACAAGACGGAGGACCTGGACTACTTCTACCCAACAGATGTGCTGGTGACCGGATACGACATCATTTTCTTCTGGGTGATCCGGATGGTATTCTCCGGGTATGAACAGACCGGGAAATCGCCCTTCCACACTGTGTTCATCCACGGTCTGGTGCGGGATTCTCTGGGGCGTAAGATGAGCAAGTCTCTGGGAAATGGGATCGATCCCCTGGAGATCATCGACCAGTACGGGGCGGACGCCCTCCGAATGACCCTGGTGACCGGAAATGCGCCTGGAAACGATATGCGTTTCTACAACGAGCGGGTGGAAGCCAGCCGGAACTTTGCCAACAAAGTATGGAATGCGTCCCGTTTCATTATGATGAACCTGGGAGATAAAAAACTGACTCAGCCGGCAGACTTTAAAGTGCGTCCAGCAGACCGCTGGATCATGTCCAAATGCAACAACCTGGTCAAAGATATGACCGAGAATATGGATAAATTCGAGCTTGGTATTGCTCTGTCCAAGATCTATGATTTCATCTGGGATGAATTCTGCGACTGGTACATTGAGATCGCCAAGTACCGTATTTATCACGCAGATGAGGATCCGGAAAGCGCCAACGACGCCCTGTGGACTCTGCGGGAGGTACTGAAGAAGGGACTGAAGCTGCTGCATCCGTATATGCCGTTCGTCTCTGAGGAGATCTACAGCAAACTGGTGCCGGAAGAAGAATCTCTGATGATGTCTGACTGGCCGCAGTATGATGAGTCCTGGAATTATCCGATCGCGGAAAATATTGCAGAACATTATAAAGAAATCATCCGCGGCATCCGCAACGTGCGGGCTGAGATGAATGTTCCAAAGAACCGCAAGGCTACGGCCTATGTGGTATGTGAAGACGCTCAGTTGTGTACCGGTCTGGAGATGCTTCGGCAGGCAGCCCGGAATATGGCGGCAGTTAATGATCTGATCATCCAGAAGGACAAGACGGGGATCGCCGAGGACGCGGTTTCCATCGTGGTGCCGGACGCCACCGTCTATCTGCCGCTGGAAGAGCTGATCGATTTTGACCAGGAGCTGGAGCGTCTGACCAAAGAAGAAGCCCGTCTCGCCAAAGAGATCGCCCGGGCGGAAGGCATGCTGAGCAATGAGAAATTCGTCAGCAAGGCGCCGGAAGCCAAGGTGCAGGAAGAGCGGGAGAAACTGGAGACTTACAGACAGATGATGGAGCAGGTACAGGAAAGACTGGAGAGTTTGAAGGCAAAACGCTCCTAAGTGATTCATAAGGGGTTTGTTGACCGATGAAGAAGATCCATTTGAAGAAGCCGGATATCAAAGGAAAGATCCAGCGTTTGAGAAATCTGAAGAAAGAAGATGTAAAAGCCTACTGGAAGGAAAGAAAGGAGCGGCGTATCCGGATCCTGGAAGAGCGCCGTAACAGCGCATTTGCTAAAAAGATGCAGCCGGTGTGGAAGTGGATGAATCGCTTGTCCCTCTTATTCCATGCTCTTTTGGCCTGCGTGATCAATTTCGCCATTGAGGCTATTTCCCGGCATTCGGTTTTTGAAGCCTGGGATTATATGACAGAGACGCCGGTGGTGTTCCTTTACAATGCGTTTATGATCTTTGTCACCTTCTCGGTGGTCTATCTCTTCCGCCGGAGAGTGTTTGCCAGGATCATCGTCAGCGTGCTCTGGCTGATCCTTGGCGTGGCCAACGGCTATATGCTGCTGAAGCGGGTAACGCCGTTCAACGCCCAGGACCTGAAGGCGGCGACGGAAGGCCTGAGTCTGATCAACAATTATTTCAACGGATTTGAGCTGATCGTGCTGATCGTGGGCGCCGTGGCCGTGGTGATCTGGGTGGTCTCCATGTGGAGGCGGGGCGGCCAGTATACCGGGAAAATGCACCGGTTCCTGGCGCTTGTGGCCATCTGCGTCTGGGGGGCGGTATACAGCTTTGTGGCCAACGCGGCGGTGGAGAACCGGGTGGTGTCCACCTATTTCGGAAATATCGCCTTTGCCTACGAGGATTACGGCCTGCCCTATTGTTTTATGGCCAGTCTTTTTAACACGGGGATCAACGAGCCAAACGATTACAGCGAAGAGACCATTGCCAGGATCAGTAAAGACGGGGAGATTACCAGAAATGCCTCCGACGAGCCGGAAGAGGACCTGCCCAACATCCTGTTTGTGCAGCTGGAGTCCTATTTCGACGTGGAGGAAGCGGAATTCTTTACCACTTCCAAGGACGCCTGCCCCAATCTTCATGAGATGTATGATAAGTATTCCTCCGGTTATTTCAAGGTTCCTTCCGTGGGAGCCGGAACAGCCAATACAGAGTTCGAGGTGCTTACCGGGATGAACCTGCGGTATTTTGGCCCCGGGGAATATCCTTATAAGACGATCCTGAAGGAAAATACCTGTGAAAGCGCGGCCACAGCCCTGGAGGCTCTTGGTTACGGGACTCACGCCCTTCACAACAACGGCGGGAACTTCTACAGCCGGGCGCGGGTGTTCAACAACATAGGATTTGACAGCTTTACCAGCAAGGAGTTTATGAACATCCTTCAGCTGACGGAAAATGGTTGGTCCAAGGACGATATCCTGATCGACCACATCGTGGACGCAATGGATTCCACCCAGCAGCAGGATTTTGTCTTCACCATCAGCGTGCAGGGGCACGGGGATTATCCGGAGGAGAAGGTGATCGAGAATCCGGAGATCACCGTGGAAGGCATCGAGGATGAGGCTCTTAAGAATAAATGGGAATACTATGTGAACCAGGTCTACGAGATGGATAAATTCGCGGGGGACCTGGTGGATGCGGTAGAGAAGCGGGGCGAGCCTACGGTGGTGGTCTTCTACGGAGACCACCTGCCCACCATGGGATTGAAGGCGGAGGACTTAAAGGGCCGCTATCTCTACAATACCAACTATGTGATCTGGGACAACATCGGCCTTGAGAAGGAGGACCGGAACATTCCTTCCTACCAGATCATGGCGGATGTATTTGATCGGCTGGGCATTCACTCCGGGACGGTGTTCAATTATCATCAGGAGCGCCGGCAGACCAAGAATTACCTGGCGGACCTGGAACTGCTGCAGTATGACATCCTCTACGGCGACCAGTATGTGTACGACGGGAATCCGCCGATCACGGAAGGCCATATGGTGATGGGAGTCCGGGATGTGTCGCTGACCGATATCGTACCCCATCTGGACGGGGGCTACACCCTGTACGGAGAGAATTTCACCGCCTACACCAGGGTCTATGTCAACGGGGAGGAACAGGAGAAGAAGTTCCTGAACAATACCAGGATCGACCTGCCTTCGACAGAACTGAAGGAAGGGGACGTGGTCCATACCTGCCAGTATGGTTCCAGCGACACTCTGTTCCGCAAGTCCGATGAATACATTTACATGGACGGGCGTCTGATAGAGGCGGAAGGCACGGGAACGGACAAGACCCGGTCCTGGGTAGAACAGACCGGCGAGGAAGAATAATGAAGCGCCCCGGGGATTACCAAGAAGCAGTGGAATATATTGAGGAGCTTCCCAGGTTCACGAAGAAGCATTCCCTGGACCATACCAGAGAATTCCTTCGCCTCTTGGGAGATCCGGGCCTGGACCGCAAGATCATCCATGTGGCGGGGACCAACGGGAAGGGCTCGGTGTGCGCCTGCCTGCAGGCCATCCTCCAGGCGGAAGAAAAGAGGTGCGGATTTTTCACCTCTCCTCATCTGGTGACCATCAATGAACGGATTCAGATTGGCCGCAAACCGGTGGAAGATCCGGTGTTTTACCAGGTGTTCTGCCAGACATGGGAGGCGGCGCAGGTCATGGAAGAAGCAGGGATGGGCCATCCTTCGTATTTTGAATTCCTGTTTGGGATGGGGATGGCGGCATTTGCCCGGACGGACGTGGAGTATGTGATCCTGGAGACTGGTCTGGGAGGGCGGCTGGACGCCACCAATGCGCCGGAACACCCGGCTCTTGCCATCATCACATCCATCAGCCTGGATCACACGGATATCCTGGGAGACACCATTGAAGAGATCGCCGCGGAGAAGGCGGGGATCATCAAACCTGGGGTTCCGGTGCTTTTTGACGGAAGCAGTCCAGGGGCGGCAGCAGTGATCCGAACGACCGCTGCCAGGGTGGGAGCGCCCTGTAGAGAAATCTCGAAAAATGCGTTCGAAATCCTGGAAGTTCACAGAAACGATATTGCATTTTCCAGACGGAATGCGTATGATAGAGATGTTATCTGGCACGTGCCTCTGTGCGGGGCCTACCAGGTGATGAACACAGAGATCGCCCTGGAGGCGGCGGAGGAGCTGTTAAAGGACGAGAAGATCCACCGGGAGCGGTGGCCGGGCGCCCTGGCCGCCGTAAAGTGGGAAGGCCGCATGGAACAGGCGGCGCCCCATCTCATTGTGGACGGCGCCCACAATCCGGGAGCAGTGGAGGCATTTATCCGGAATGTGGAACTGCTGGAAGGAGATCAGACCCGATCCCGGCAGCCGGTGGTGGTATTCGCGGCGGCTTCTGACAAGAAGTATGAGGAGATGGCGCGAAGTCTTTGTGAAAAACTGAAGGCGAAAGCCTATATCGCTACAGAGTTTGACGACAGAAGAGCAGTCCCGGCAGAGGAGCTGGGGCGGCTTTTTGAAACTTATACCAGAGAGAAGGTTCTCGTTAAGAGAACGCCGGCGGAAGCGCTGGAAGCGGCATTTTCCCTGCGGGAGGAAGGGGAAGTCTACTGTGTGGGCTCCCTGTATCTGGTAGGGGAAGTGAAGAGATTATTGGCAGGAGGCGATCAGCATGCTTGATTTTGAAGAAGAACTGAAGAAGTTCCAGCCCAGCCTGGAAGTGGAAGATATCGAGAACGCGGTCTATCAGGAGGACCTGACAGACATGACAGACATTCTGCGGGAAATGATCGAGCAGACAAAGTAAAGAAGGATCAGTTATTTATGGAGTATACGACGAAACTGGTGTACCAGTCCAACTACTGGTACAATGACGGACTGCAGAAGGCGAAGATCCGGGATCTGTCCGGCGCGGTCAAATCTCTCCGTAAAAGTCTCCAGTACAACCAGGCCAACATCGCGGCCAGGAACCTTCTGGGGCTTGTGTATTACGGCCGGGGAGACGTGATCGAGGCGCTGGTGGAGTGGATCTTAAGCAAGAACATTCAGTCCCACGACAATATCGCCAACTATTATATCAGCAAAGTACAGGAAGTTCCCGGAGAGCTGGAGACCATCAACCAGGCAGTGAAGCGGTTTAACCAGAGCCTGGATTATGCCCGGCAGAACGGGGAGGACCTGGCTATCATACAACTGAAGAAGGTGGTGGCGGCGCACCCCACCTATGTGAAGGCCTGTCAGCTTTTGGCCCTCCTCTATATCCATACGGAGCAGTACGGCAGCGCCCGTACCATGCTGCGGGCAGCCCACAATCTGGATAAGACGGATGAGATCACTCTGCGGTATATGCATGAGCTCAACCAGATCCGCAAATCCCGGCCGATGCCCATCAAGGAGCGGGATACCGGCAAGCAGGAACAGCAGACGGTGACTTACAGCATCGGAAATGAGACCATCATCCAGCCGGTGCCCACAGGCCTGAAGGAGAATTCTGGCCTGCATACCCTTGTGAATATCGCCATCGGGCTGGCGGTGGGGATCGCATTTATGTGGCTTCTGGTTCTGCCCGCCGTGACTACTTCGCGGCAGAGGGAGACCAATCAGCAGACTGCTCAGTTCAGCGACCAGATCGCGGAGCAGGACGCTCAGATCAGTGCCCTGCAGAAAGAACTGGAGGAATACCGGTCCACCAGTGAGGAGAGCGAGAACGCCAAGGCTACCGCTGAGTCCACCCAGGAGAGCTACGAGGCGGTGATCAATGTCTATCAGCATTTTAATGCCGGAGATATGAGCGACAATGCCATGCTGGAAGAGATGCTCAAGATCAATCCAGATTCCCTGGGCACCCTGGGGAGGGACCGGTATGAGGAGATCCGGGAGTCCCTGTATCCCAGAGTGTGTCAGAAGCTGTACAATACCTCCCGGGAAAATTATGAGGTGGCCAACTATGAGAGCGCCATTTCTAATCTGGAGCAGGTGATGCAGATGGACGAAGGTTATCAGGATGGCCAGGCCATGCTGCTTCTGGCCCAGTCTTATGAAAAGAGCGGGGAGCAGGACAAAGCCAATCTCCGGTACCAGCAGATCCTGGAGGATTATAAGGACACCAACGCGGCGACTGAGGCTCAGGAGGCGCTGGACGCCCAGAAGACCAAGAAGGCTGAGGGAGAGGATGAGCAGGACGCAGAAGACGGTTCCCAGGGAGAGACGTAAGAATACGGATCAAAATAAGATACAAAAGAGAAGGATACGTGGAAAGGACCACGTGTCCTTTTTCTTTTGCCGTAAAATGCAGCCCAGGAGGCATAAAAACAGGAGAAAGGGGAGAAACTATGGAGTACCAGGTGCAGGAAAACTGCCTGACCATCTTCCTTCCGCATGAGCTGGACCACCACAATGCGGAGACCATCCGGAAGGAATCGGATCACCTGATCGACCGGAACCATATCCGGTATGTGGTCTTTGATTTCGCCCGGACGAATTTCATGGACAGTTCCGGGATCGGAGTGATCATGGGGAGGTATAAAAGGATCTATATGCTGGGAGGGGAGGTGTGCGCCGTGCACACAAACGAAAGGATGAGGAAGATATTGACCATGTCGGGAATAACGAAAATCATGCAGATCTATGAGGAGGACAGATAAATGGAAAATACCAATGAAATGGAACTGATCTTTGACAGCCGCTCGTCCAATGAATCCTTCGCCCGGGTGACGGTGGCGGCGTTTATGACGTCTCTGAACCCCACGGTGGAGGAGGTGTCCGATGTGAAGACCGCCGTCTCCGAGGCGGTGACCAACGCCATCATCCACGGGTATGAGAATGAGGTACATAACATCACCATCCGCTGTCGTACCCAGGAGAAGACACTGTATCTGGAGGTGGAGGACCAGGGAAGAGGGATCGAGGACGTGGAACAGGCCATGGAGCCTTTATTTACCACCAAGCCGGAACTGGACCGGTCGGGGATGGGATTTTCTTTCATGGAGGCATTCATGGACGATCTGGAGGTGATCTCCGCGCCGGGAAAAGGAACCTGTGTGAAAATGAAGAAGGTCATCGGAAAAGGACGGAAACTATGGACCACACAGTCGCTTTGATCAGCAGATCCCATCAGGGGGACGAAGGGGCGAGGGCACAGCTGGTCCGGGAAAATGAAGGGCTGGTCTGGTGTGTGGTGAAGCGGTTTAAGAACCGGGGAGCAGAGGCGGAGGACCTGTTCCAGATCGGCAATATCGGCCTTCTGAAGGCCATTGACAAGTTTGACCTGACATTTGGGGTGAAATTCTCCACCTACGCGGTGCCCATGATCTCCGGGGAGATCAAACGGTTCCTCCGGGACGACGGTCTTCTGAAGGTGAGCCGCTCCCTAAAGGAGCTTGCCGGGCGGGCCGGGGCCTGCCGGGAGGAGCTTCGGGAGCGCCTGGGGAGGGAGCCTACCGTGACGGAGATCGCCGGGGAACTGGGGGTGGAACAGGAGGAGCTTGCCATGGCCCTGGAGGCCGGGGGAGAGGTGGAATCCCTGCAAAAACCCATTTTCCAGAAGGACGGGCAGGAGATCCGCCTTATGGACAAGCTTCCCCAGCAGGAAAGCGGGGAGGAGAAAATGCTGGACCACATGCTTTTGGACCAGCTTCTGTCGGAACTTGGAAGCCAGGAGAGACGGCTTATCTACCTGCGGTATTTCGCGGAGCAGACCCAGTCCCAGGTAGGGGAGGAGCTGGGGATCTCCCAGGTACAGGTGTCCCGGCTGGAGAAGAAAATCCTGAGACAGATGAGAGAGAAGATCTGACAGGCGCGCCTGCGTATATTTTTCGCGAACAGGGCTATACTAAGGGAAAAGAAAAGGGGTGTGATGGTATGGATGAAGCGAGAAAGAAGCTGCGGGTGTGCCTGATCTGCGTGGTGGCGGCGGCAGTGATCCTGGGGCTTGTCTACTGCCTGATAGATGTAGGGAGCGAGACGGCTGTCAGCGACGGGACGCTGGTGCGGACGGAGAAGGCAGAGAGAAGGTCATGACGAAAAGCCGGCAGGAGACTGTCTATCTCAAGGCAGAGCGGAACGTGGAGGTGCAGGAACCGGAAGTAACCCTGGGGGACGTAGTCCGGATCGTTTGCGGCGACCCGGGGATGGCGGGCCGGATCCGGCAGATCCCGCTTCTTAAGTTTACGCCGGGGAAGCGGGGGCAGGACCGGGTAGTGGTATCCGTCCTCCGGGTGGTGGAGTGTATCCGGGATTTGTATCCCCAGGCGGAGATCCAGAACCTGGGGGAGGCAGATTTTATCGTGACCTATGAGCCAAGGAAGGATACCGGCGGCTTCTGCCATAAGCTGAAAGTGGCGGGGGTGGCCCTCTGCAGCTTCACAGGAGCCGCATTTTCCGTGATGGCCTTCAATAACGACGTGGATGTGACGAAGCTGTTCGGGCAGATCTATCAGCTGGTGACCGGGGCAAGAAGCGACGGGTTCACCATCCTGGAACTGACTTATTGTATCGGGATGGTCATCGGGATCCTGGTATTCTTCGACCATTTCGGAAAGAAGCGGTTCTCCGCCGAGCCCACGCCGCTGGAGGTGGAGATGCGCCTTTACGAGAAAGATATCCAGACCACGCTGATCGACAACAGTTCCAGAAAGGGGAGTGAGCTGGATGTGGGAGATATTCCGCCAGGTCCTTCTGGCTCTTCTGGGTCTTAGCGCCGGGTTCGCGGCGGCGGCAGGACTCTTTTCCTTTATCATCGGCCTGGGGGTGGTGTCTGACTTCGCGGACCGGACCCACACCGGAGAGCACGTGCTGCTCTATGAGACCAGCGTGGCGCTGGGCGGGATCCTGGGCAACGTGTTCCTGGTATATCAGGTCGCCATCCCCGGCGGCGGGTGGCTTCTGCCGGTCTTTGGACTGGCCGCCGGGATCTTCACCGGCTGCTGGGCCATGGCCCTGGCCGAGATCCTGAATGTCTTCCCCATCTTCGCCCGCCGGGCAAGACTGACCCGGGGGATCGCCTGGGTGATCCTGGGGATTGCGCTGGGGAAAGGCCTGGGGGCGCTGGTGTTCTTCTGGCAGCGGTGGTAAGTAAGTTGCAGGTGGGGACGTGGTATTTTCGAAAATACCACGTCCCAGATTGAAAATACCCTGTC
>ENA-OPDJ01000085-OPDJ01000085.1-human-gut-metagenome-genome-assembly--contig:-NODE-85-length-85325-cov-10.716841_pt1 | contig 85325 bp, 85 predicted proteins | sample MGYA00241621_ERZ501505 | MGnify/ENA primary metagenome ERZ501505 (study PRJEB25962, sample SAMEA2042624) | human gut metagenome | biome: human gut; feature: human-associated habitat; material: faeces... | reverse complement strand
TTTTATTTATTCAGTTATCAAAGAACTAGGTATCTATAAACTTATTATACGAGGAACGAAGGAAATGACAAAGCGGGGACACAAGATCAGTGAAGTGAAGCCGGACAGTATTGCCAGCGAGCTGGAACTGAAGCCGGGGGATGTCCTTCTTGCCATCAACGGGCAGGAGATCGAGGACGTATTTGATTATCACTATTATGTAAATGATGAGTTCCTGACTCTTCTGGTGGAGAAGGAAAACGGAGAAGAGTGGGAGCTGGAGATCGAGAAGGATTATGAGGAAGATCTGGGCCTGGAATTCGAGCAGGGCCTGATGGATGAATATCGCTCCTGCAGAAATAAATGTATGTTCTGTTTTATCGATCAGATGCCAAAAGGCATGCGGGAGACGCTGTACTTCAAAGATGATGATTCCCGGCTTTCTTTTCTGCAGGGGAATTATATCACCCTGACCAATATGAGCGACCACGATATTGAGCGGATCGTAAGGTATCACCTGGAGCCTATTAATATTTCCTTTCATACCACCAATCCGGAGCTTCGCTGTAAGATGCTCCACAACCGGTTCGCTGGAGAGGCGCTTAAGAAGGTGGATACCCTCTACGAGCACGGGATCCACATGAACGGCCAGATCGTGCTGTGCAGGGGGATCAACGACGGCGAAGAGCTGGAGCGGACCATCCGGGACCTGTCCCGGTATCTGCCGGTGCTGGAGAGTGTGTCGGTGGTCCCGGCAGGACTTACCAGATTTCGGGAAGGATTGTATCCCCTGGAGTCTTTTGACAAGGAAGAAGCCAGGAAGGTGCTGGAGACTATCCACCGTTGGCAGCAGAAGTTTGTCCGGGAGCAGGGGCTGCATTTCATCCATGCCAGTGACGAGTGGTATCTTCTGGCAGGGGAGGAGCTGCCGGAGGAAGAGCGGTACGACGGGTATCTTCAGCTGGAGAACGGCGTGGGGATGCTGCGGCTTCTGAAACAGGAATTTGACCAGGCATACGAGGCGCTGCCGGGGGATGAGAAAGGGCGCAAGGTGACCATCGCCACAGGGCGGCTTGCGGGCCCCTATATCCGGAAGCTTACAGAGAGGCTTAGGGAGAAGTATCCCCGGACGGAAGTGGAAGTGTGCTCCATCCGCAACGATTTCTTCGGGGAATCGATCACCGTGTCCGGTCTGATCACCGGGCAGGATCTGGTGGCGCAGTTAAAGGGACGCTCTTTGGGTGAGAGGCTTTTGCTTCCCTGCAATATGTTCCGCAGCGGGGAGGAAGTCTTCCTGGATGACGTGACTCTCTCCCAGGTGGAAGAGGCTTTACAAGTACAGGCAGATATTGTAAAATCAAGCGGACAGGATCTGATAGACGCGATCCTTGGATAAGGATGTTTTCGTATAGAAGAGAAGTAGGAGAGATAAGATGAGTAAACCGATCGTAGCTATCGTGGGAAGGCCCAATGTAGGGAAATCCACGCTTTTCAACGCGCTGGCGGGAGAGAAGATCTCCATTGTCAAGGACACGCCGGGCGTGACCAGAGACCGGATCTATGCAGATGTGAACTGGCTGGACCGGGAATTTACCCTGATCGACACCGGGGGTATCGAGCCGGAGAGCAAGGATATCATCCTCTCGCAGATGCGGGAGCAGGCGCAGATCGCCATTGATACGGCGGATGTGATCATTTTTATCACTGACGTGCGCCAGGGACTTGTGGACGCAGATTCCAAAGTGGCGGATATGCTGCGCCGGTCCGGCAAGCCGGTGGTGCTGACGGTGAACAAGGTGGACAGCGCTCAGAAGTTTATGGCAGATGTCTATGAATTCTATAACCTGGGGATCGGAGATCCTATGCCTATCTCCGCCTCCGGTAAGACCGGGCTTGGGGATATGCTGGATGCGGTGATCGCCCATTTCCCAGAAGCGGAGGAAGGAGAAGGGGAAGACGAACGCCCCCGCATCGCCATTGTGGGCAAGCCCAACGTGGGGAAATCTTCCATTATCAACAAGCTCCTGGGAGAGCAGCGGGTGATCGTGTCAGAAGTGGCGGGAACCACCCGGGACGCAGTGGATACAGATATCGTGCACAATGGAAAAGAGTATGTGTTTATTGACACGGCAGGCCTTCGGCGGAAGAACAAGATCAAGGAAGAGCTGGAGCGCTACAGTATTATCCGCACGGTAACCGCGGTGGAGCGGGCGGACGTGGTTCTGGTGGTGATCGACGCCACCGAGGGCGTCACTGAGCAGGACGCCAAGATCACAGGCATCGCCCACGAGCGGGGCAAGGGAATCGTGATTGTGGTGAATAAGTGGGACGCCATCGAGAAAAATGACCGGACCATGCGGGAGTATGAGCAGGAGATCCGCCGGATCCTTTCCTTTGTACCTTATGCAGAGATTATGTACGTCTCTGCCCAGACCGGGCAGCGGCTGCAGCAGATCTACGACCGCATAGACATGGTGATCGAGAATCAGACTATGCGGATCGCCACCGGCGTTCTCAATGAGATTATCATGGAGGCGGTGGCCATGCAGCAGCCCCCTTCAGATAAGGGAAAACGGCTGAAGCTTTATTATGCCACCCAGGTTGCGGTGAAGCCGCCTACCTTTGTGCTTTTTGTAAATGACAGAGAACTTATGCACTTTTCTTATACCAGATATCTGGAGAACAAGATCCGGGAGGCCTTTGGCTTCCGGGGAACTTCCCTGAAGTTTTTCGTGCGTGAGAGAAAGGGGAAAGAGAATTAGAGATGGAACGTCTGATTTGTGTGATCATCGGGTATGCATTTGGATTGATCGAGACCGGTTATTTCTATGGAAAGCTGCATCATGTGGATATCCGGCAGAAAGGCAGCGGCAATGTGGGTACCACCAACGCACTGCGGACGCTGGGGTGGAAGGCGGGGCTTGTCACCTTCCTGGGCGACTGCTTTAAATGTATCATTGCGGTAGTGATCGTGCATCTGATCTACGGAAAGAACCATGCAGATATGGTTCCCATGCTGGCTATGTACGCGGGACTGGGAGCGGTGCTGGGGCACAACTATCCTTTCTATATGAAGTTCAAAGGCGGCAAGGGGATCGCGGTGACGGCAGGCATGATCGCCAGCACTACCAATATCTGGATGATCCTGATCTGTATCGCGGTGTTTGCGGGGATGGTGGCGATTACCAGATATGTATCGGTAGGATCTCTCGTGGTAGTCACCGTCTACATGATCGAGGTGATCGTGTACGGGCAGATGGGAGGATATGGCGTTGAAGCAGGTTATCTCCACGAGATGTATGGGATCGCGGTTTTTCTGGTGATTTCTGCTTTCTTCAAGCACCGGGCCAATATCAGGAGATTGTTAAACGGTACGGAGAACAAACTCAGTGTCGGGAAAGAATCATAGAAGCCATACATAAAGGAGGAGATCAGCATGGCAAATGTAGGGATCATGGGTGCGGGAAGCTGGGGAACCGCCCTTGCGCTCCTGCTCCACAAGAACGGGCATAAGGTTACGGTGTGGTCCATCAGTGAGGAAGAGGTGGAGATGCTCTCAAAAGAACGGGAACACAAGAGTAAGTTACCGGGAGTAAAGCTACCGGAGGACATGGAATTTACCAGCGACCTGGAAGCCGCGGTCACTGGGCGGGATTTTATTGTGATGGCAGTTCCGTCGCCTTTTACCAGGAGCACGGCGAAAAAGATGTGTCCCTATATCAGGGAAGGGCAGATTATCGTAGATGTGGCCAAGGGAATCGAGGAGAGTACGCTGATGACTCTTTCTCAGCAGATCGAACAGGAGATCCCTCAGGCAGATGTGGCGGTGTTGTCTGGTCCCAGCCATGCGGAGGAAGTGGGGCGGGGACTTCCCACTACCGTGGTGATCGGCGCGAAGAGCAAGAAAACAGCGGAGTATCTGCAGGGTATGTTTATGAATGAGGTGTTTCGTGTCTATACCAGCCCGGACATCCTGGGGATGGAACTGGGCGGCTCCCTGAAGAACGTGATCGCTCTGGCAGCCGGCATTGCCGACGGTATGGGATATGGCGACAACACCAAGGCGGCTCTTATCACCCGTGGGATCGCAGAGATCGCAAGGCTGGGCGTCAAGATGGGGGGATCCATTGAGAGTTTTACCGGACTTACCGGCATCGGGGATCTGATCGTAACCTGCGCCAGCGTTCACAGCCGGAATCGGAAGGCAGGCTATCTGATGGGACAGGGCAAGTCCATGGAAGAAGCCATGAAGGAAGTTAATATGGTGGTGGAAGGCGTATATTCAACCAAAGCGGCAGTGAAGCTGGGGGAGAAGTACGGAGTATCCCTTCCCATTATCAATAAGGTAAATGAAGTGCTTTTTGAAGGGAAGGATCCCAAAGAAGCAGTCAATGAGCTGATGCTCCGGGACAGTAAAATGGAACACAGGTCACTGGAGTGGAAAGAATAAACGGACAGGAAAAAGTGGTATGACCGGGAAACGGCCATACCACTTTTTCCTGTCCGGGGTTCTAAAAAGGATCGTCCCCACATACACTGTTACCAGCACAGCAAGGGGGTATTCGAATGAACACATTCCAACTTTATAAGGATATACAGGCCAGAACAAAGGGTGAGATATACATAGGAGTGGTGGGACCGGTGCGGACCGGGAAATCCACACTGATCAAACGTTTCATGGATGTGCTGGTACTCCCGCATATAGAAGATGAGCATGAGAAATCCCAGACCCGGGATGAGCTGCCTCAGTCTGCATCCGGACGGACGATCATGACCACGGAGCCAAAATTTGTGCCTAAAGAAGCGGCGGAAATCTCTCTGTCAGAGGAGACCAGCGTGCGGGTCCGGCTGATCGATTGCGTAGGATATATGGTGGAGGGAGCGTCCGGGCATATTGAAGAGGGACAGGAACGGCAGGTGAAGACGCCCTGGTTTGACTATGAGATCCCCTTTACCAAAGCGGCGGAGATTGGCACCCGCAAGGTGATCCGGGAGCATGCCACCATCGGTCTGGTGGTGACTACAGACGGAAGTATCGGCGAGATCCCAAGAGAGAATTACCGGGAGGGAGAAGAGCGGACCGTGCGGGAGCTTCAGGAGATCGGCAAGCCCTTTGTGGTCCTTGTTAATTCCCGCAGGCCTCTGGGAGAGGAGGCGGGGAGACTGGCCCGTGAACTGGAAGAGACTTATGGGGTGCGGGCTTTGCCGGTGAACTGCCAGCAGCTGAAGGAGGAAGACATCTGCCGGATCCTGGAGGCAGTGCTCTATGAATTCCCGGTTTCAGAAGTGCAGTTTTTCATTCCCAGATGGGTGGAGATGCTTCCCAGAGATCACAGGATCAAGCTGGATCTGACAGAGCATGTGAAGAAGGTCCTGGAAGGATTGGAAGAGATCAAAGACGCGGTCGCCGGGATACCGGCGCTGGAGAGCGAATACATAGAGGATCTGCGGGTCGGACATATCGCCATGGACACCGGATGTGTCCGGATACAAGTAGAGATTGGGGACCGGTTTTATTACGAGACGTTAAGTGAACTGACCGGCCTTCCCATTGCCGGCCAGTATGAACTGATCCAGGCCATGAAGAACCTCTCAGCGATGAAGGCAGAGTATGAGGAAGTAAAAGATGCATTTGCCGCAGTGAAGATGAAAGGTTACGGGGTGGTGAGCCCCCGGAGGGAAGAGATCAGGCTGGAGGATCCGGTGATCATCCGCCAGGGGAATAAATACGGGGTCCGGATCCATTCAGAGGCGCCTTCCATCCATCTGATCCGGGCGAATATCGAGACGGAGATCGCGCCTATCGTGGGAAATGAGCAGCAGGCTCAGGACCTTGTGGACTACATTAAGGAGAAAAAGGAGAGCGAGGGCGGTATCTGGGAGACCAATATCTTCGGGAAATCCGTGGAGGAACTGGTGATGGATGGAATGAGGAATAAGATCTCCATGATTGGGGACGCCAGCCAGGAGAAGCTGCAGGATACCATGCAGAAGATCGTCAACGACAGCAACGGCGGCCTGGTGTGTATCATTATTTGAGTGCTTGCATTCTTCGACCAAAAGCGTTAAAATGCTACTATGTGAGATACGTCAGGAGAAAATACGGAGGTACATTATGAGAATCGCGATCCTTACAGCAAATACAGATGTTTACAGAGAAAAAGAGGAAGATAAGGCAGGGATGGCTATCCGGCAGATCGTAGAGGACGCCGGATACCAGGTAGTGTTCCAGAAGGCCCTTCCCACCGACCGTGAGGTGCTTGCCACCATCATGGAGCGGATGGCGGATAACCATCTGGCAGATCTGGTACTGACTACAGGCGGAGCAGGCTGCGGTCCCATGGACTTTACGCCGGAGGCGACGATGGACGTGGCAGAGCGGTTGATCCCGGGGATCCCGGAGATGATGCGGGTGCACATGATGAAGCTAACGAAACGCTCTATGCTGAACCGGGGTGTGGCCGGGATCCGTGGAGATGTGGTGATCGTCAACCTTCCCGGGAAAGCAGGGGCGGCCAAAGAGTGCCTTTCCTATCTGCTTCCGGAGATCGCCCATGCAGTGGATGTAGTGAAGGGAGAAGCATAGAAGATGAAGATCACATACCTTGACCACAGTGGTTTCGCGGTGGATCTTGGGGATAAGCTGCTGATCTTTGATTATTACAGAGGAGAGCTTCCTGCTGGAACGTCTGACAGGAAGCTTTATGTATTTTCCAGTCATGCCCATCAGGATCATTTCCAGAAGAAGATCTTTGCCTGGTCCGGGGATCGGGACGTGACCTACATCCTGTCTAAGGATATCCGGAAAAATGCCGCGGCGAAAAACGCCCCCGGCGAGGGTGTATATTACCTGGCGCCCCGGCAGGAGCTTCCCCTGGACGGGCTTTCTGTAAGGACGCTTCGCTCCACTGACGCCGGCGTGGCCTTTCTGGTGGAGACGGAAGGGAAGGTCATCTACCATGCAGGGGATCTGAACTGGTGGCACTGGGAGGAAGAGAGCCGGGCCTATAATGAGATGATGAAGCGGAATTACCAGTATGAGATCGGCAAGATGGAAGGACAGGCCATTGATGTGGCTTTTGTTCCATTGGATCCCAGGCAGGAGGAGCAGTATTACTGGGGAATGGACTATTTTATGAAGCACACCGACACGAAAGTAGTTTTCCCCATGCACATGTGGGGACATTATGAAGTCTGGGAGCGGCTTATGGAGAATCCTGAGGCATCTTCCTACCGGGATAAGGTGATGCGGATCACCAAAGCGCCCCAGGAGTTTGAGATTGGATAAGGAGAGAAACGAAATGCAGGTAGATATCTATACAGACGGAGCGGCCAGAGGGAACCCGGACGGCCCCGGCGGCTATGGCACGGTTCTGGAATACCGGGACACCAAAGGAAATCTTCATACGAAGGAACTTTCCCAGGGTTATCGGAAGACCACCAACAACCGGATGGAACTGATGGCGGCTATTGTCGGGCTGGAAGCCCTGAACCGGCCCTGTCAGGTAAATCTTTACTCCGATTCTAAATATCTGGTGGATGCGTTTAATCAGCACTGGATTGAAAACTGGGTCAGAAAAGGCTGGAAGCGTGGCAAGAACGAGCCGGTGAAAAACATTGATCTGTGGAAACGGCTCCTGGCGGCGAAGGAACCTCACCAGGTAACGTTTATCTGGGTCAAAGGCCATGACGGCCACCCCCAGAATGAGCGGTGCGACGCGCTGGCTACCGGCGCGGCGGACGGAGAAGACCTGGCGGAAGATACAATTGATAATTGATAAATCCTGATTTTTGTGATACAATCAGAAACCGCGAGTAAGACAGGTGATCGCAGCTGCAGGTGCCGAAAGGCCGCAGATGAGGAAAGTCCGGGCTTCACAGGGCAGGATGCCGGATAACGTCCGGTGGAGGCGACTCCAAGGAAAGTGCAACAGAAATGTACCGCCTCCCCCATGGGAGGTAAGGGTGGAAGGGCAGTGTAAGAGACTACCGCCCCGCTGGTAACAGCGGGGGCATATGTAAACCCCATCCGAAGCAAGGCCGAGAGAAGACGATGTGGCGGCCCGTCACGTCTTAGGTAGGCTGCTGGAGCCTGCCGGTAACGGCAGGCCTAGATAGATGATCACCCAACGACATAACCCGGCTTATCGTCTTGCTCGCCTTAACATCAAAACACCTGTAATTTCATGATCAGAGCAATTCGCAAGGAAATCTGATGATTTCCCTGTTCAGGCTCTTCTCAGATTTGACTGGAAGTCAAATCTTCGCATGAAATTGCAGGTGTTTTTCTGTAACGGATTCTAACGCTTCCATATGGTTTCTATCTGCAGGCTATATGTGCTTCCCTGTTCCATATTCTTTCGCAGAATCATCTTGACGATTCAGGCGTTTGCCGGGTGAGTTGGCGATAAGGCGGGGACCGGATGATTGCGGAGTTTAAGCGTTAGCCTCGGAGCAATCGCCGGCCCCCGCCTTTCGACAAAGCACACGACAAATCTATCTCCCGTGATATTTCTCTTCGCAGTACTTACACCGGTACACTTCCTTCTCCGGATCTGTGAGCACGAAGATGTGATCCAGTCCCTGCTCAATGGAAGTGATGCATCTGGGATTCTTGCAGCGGATCACGTTGGTGATCTCCTTGGGAAGGTGGAGACATTTCTTCTCCACGATCTCGCTGTCTTTGATAATATTAACGGTGATGTTGTGATCGATGAAGCCCAGGATGTCAAGATCCATGAAATCAATGGGGCACTCGATCTTCATAATGTCTTTGCGGCCCATCTTGTTGCTTCTGGCATTCTTGATGATGGCGACGCAGCAGTCCAGCTTGTCCAGGTGGAGATATTTGTAGATATCCATGCTGCGGCCGGCCTGGATGTGATCCAGGACGAAGCCTTCCTCGATACGTCCGACGGTCAGTGTATTATTTACCATAATGTTTTGGCCTCCTTCTTATACCTCAATCTCCAACAGTGTCAGGATCAGCGCCATCCTTATATAGACTCCGTACTGGGCCTGCTTAAAGTAGGCGGCTCTTGGATCGTCATCCACCTCCACGGAGATCTCATTGACTCTGGGAAGGGGATGGAGAACAAACATATCCCTGGGGGCAAGCTCCATCTTCTTGCGGTCCAGGATGTAGAAGTCTTTCATGCGCACATAGTCTTCCTCATTGAAGAAACGCTCCTTCTGGACGCGGGTCATGTAGAGCAGGTCCAGATTGGGAAGTGCGTCCTCCAGGCGGACTACTTCTTCATAGGGCACCTGCTTCTGATCCAGCACATCTGAGCGGATGTAGCTTGGCAGACGCAGTTCCTCCGGCGAGATCAGCACGAAGCGGATCCCCGGATAGCGGACCAGGGCGTTGATAAGAGAGTGGACGGTACGTCCAAACTTCAGGTCTCCGCACAGGCCGATGGTCATGTTGTCCAGATGGCCTTTGAGGGAGCGGATGGTGAGAAGGTCTGTCAGGGTCTGGGTCGGATGCTGATGTCCGCCGTCACCTGCGTTAATCACCGGGATCCGGGAGTGCCGGGCGGCTACCATGGGAGCGCCTTCCTTGAAATGGCGCATGGCGCAGATATCGGCGTAGCAGGAGATGGTGCGGATGGTGTCCGCTACGCTCTCTCCTTTGGCTGCGGAACTGGAATCCGCGGTGGAGAAGCCGAGCACGCTGCCGCCCAGGTTGAGCATGGCCGCCTCGTGGCTGAGCCGGGTCCTTGTGCTGGGCTCATAGAATAAAGTGGCCAGTTTCTTTCCCGCGCAGGCATGGGCGTATTTCTCCGGATTCGCCTCAATGTCCGCCGCCAGGTCCATCAGATGGTCCAGTTCTTCCACAGAAAAATCCAGTGGGCTCATTAAGTGTCTCATAAAAACCTCCTTTGAAGATCTATCAATATTCCGTTGCGATTCTGGGATATTGCACATTTGAAATAAGATTGGAAATGCATTGAAAATCTTTCATACATCATATACTAAACGGGAAAGTTTTTCAACGTCTTGGGAGAATTTTTTCCAAGGCGGTCCTGGTCTTGTAGATTTTATGAGAAAAATGTATTATAATACACTTTAGTTTTGCGAAAAAGGAGATAAAATATGGCATCTTTGGGAGAATTAAGAGCACAGCTGGATCAGGTGGACGATGAGATCGTAAGGCTTTATGAAGAGCGGATGAAGCTCTGCGAGGCGGTGGGAGAATACAAGGTGCGCACCGGCTCCAAGGTCTTCGACCGGCAGCGGGAGCGGGAGAAACTGGCGGATGTGGCGGCAAAGGTCTCCACAGATTTTAATAAAAAAGGGATACAGGAATTGTACCAGCAGCTGATGTCTATGAGCCGGAAGCTTCAGTATCAGCAGCTGGTCCAGGCGGGAGCCCTTGGCAGGCTTCCCTTTATCCAGATCGATTCTCTGGATAAGGAAAATGCCAGGATCGTATTCCAGGGGACGGAAGGAGCTTACAGTCAGGCGGCCATGCAGGCGTATTTTGGCAAGGACTGCAACAGCTTCCACGTGCGGACTTTCCGGGACGCCATGTACGCCATTGAAGAAGGAGCGGCGGATTACGCGGTGCTTCCCATCGAGAATTCCACTGCCGGGGCGGTGGCTCAGATGTATGATCTTCTGGTGGAGTTTGAGAATTATATCGTAGGAGAGACCATCCTTCCCATCACTCATACTCTGGCGGGACTGCCAGGAACCAATCTTGGGGATATCAGACGGGTCTACTCCAAGGCGGAAGCTCTGATGCAGACCAGCCGTTTCCTGGACGAGCACAGTGACTGGCAGCAGATCAGCGTGGCCAACACGGCCATCGCCGCCCAGAAGATCCTGGAGGACGGGGACAAAAGCCAGGCGGCGGTATGCAGCGCCTATGCGGCCAGGATCCACGGGCTCAGTGTGCTGAAGGAAGGGATCAACGACGACGCCAGTAATTCCACACGGTTCATCGTGGTCACCAACCAGAAGGTATTCTTAAAAGAAGCCAGGAAGATCAGTCTTTGTCTGGAATTGCCCCATGAGAGCGGATCGCTGTATCATCTGTTGTCTCATTTTATCTATAACGATCTGAACATGACCAAGATCGAATCCCGGCCTATTGAGGGGAGAAGCTGGGAATACCGGTTTTTCATTGATTTTGAAGGGAATCTTGCAGAGGCAGGAGTGAAAAACGCCATCCGGGGCCTGCGGGAAGAGAGCCGCAGCCTGAAGATCCTGGGAAATTACTAAGAAGAAGGTGAAGGATATGAGAGTCAATGAACTGATGATCTACAAGAACATAGAGGAGGGGGAAGTCCTGCAGGACATGGCTTTCCTTATGGAGAATTACGACAGTGATTTCTATAACCAGGAGGATCTTAAGGGACTTCTTTTCGACACGGCAAACCAGATCCTGGAACTGGCAGTAAGCCATGGGTTTGAAGGAAATCTGTGGCACACTTATCTCACCTTCCTTCTGGCCAACCATGAGAACGCCTACAGTACCTCCTGCGAAATCGTGGGAGAGATCCAGGGGACCATCAATGAGGCGGCTCTTCATGATTTCCGGCTCTTCAAGGAATTGTTTGACTATGACTTCCGGGAAATGGAAGAGCGGCTGGGAGCGGAGTGCATCTCCATGCTGTCCCGCTACCAGGGGACGAAGGGATATGGTAAAGTTTACAACCAGAGGATTCGGGACCGGATCTGTGAGCTGGCGGTCCATCTTGCAGAGGCGGAGACAGCGGAAGCCTTCAAGGCTACTCTGACCCAGTTCTACAAGGAATTTGGCGTGGGAAAATTCGGCCTTCACAAGGCGTTTCGTGTTGAACACACAGAAGAAGGAGTGGAGATCCTGCCTATCACCAAGATCGCCCACGTCCATCTGGACGACCTGGTGGGATATGAGATCGCCAAGAAGAAACTGATCGACAATACAGAAGCATTTGTAAAGGGGAGAAAGGCCAACAACTGCCTGCTCTTTGGAGACGCGGGCACCGGGAAATCCTCCTCCATCAAGGCCATCCTGAACCAGTACTATGACCAGGGACTTCGGATGATCGAGGTCTACAAGCACCAGTTCCAGGACCTGAACGATGTGATCGCCCAGGTGAAGAACCGGAATTACAAGTTTATCATCTACATGGACGACCTGTCCTTTGAGGAATTCGAGATTGAATACAAATATCTGAAGGCAGTGATCGAGGGCGGCCTGGAGCGAAAACCGGACAACATCCTGATCTACGCCACCTCCAACCGGCGCCATCTCATCCGGGAGACCTTCCGGGACAAGGAGGAGCGGGATCAGGAGCTTCACTCCAACGATACCGTCCAGGAGAAGCTCTCCCTGGTGGCAAGATTCGGAGTTACCATCTATTTTGGGAAACCAGACAAGAAGGAATTCCAGGAGATCGTGCGCCAGCTGGCAAAAAGGAATGAGATCCGGCTTCCCGAGGAAGAACTGCTGCGGGAAGCCAACAAATGGGAATTGAACCACGGCGGGCTCTCGGGCCGTACCGCCCAGCAGTTCATCGACTATCTGGCCGGCACGCTGGAAGCCTAGCCCTCAGGCGCTTCTTTGATCTGTGAGATATCGGAGTCAATGACCAGGGAGTAGTTGGTGTAGTACACCACGAAACCAGGCTTGGCTCCGTTTGGTTTTTTCACATGCTTTTTCTCCACATAGTCGATCTCCACCTTATCGCCGCCCCGGTTCTTAGAGTAATAGGCGGCCAGCCGCCCTGCTTCTTCGAAGGTCCGGTCCGGGAGCTCGTCTCCGCCGGTTTTGACGATCACGTGGGAGCCGGGGGCGCCCTTGGCGTGGAACCACCAGTCATTTCCGGAGGCGAAGGAGAAGGTCAGTTCATCATTCTGCAGGTTATTTTTCCCCACATACATATCATATCCGTCGCTGGAGATGTAATGGAGAGGCCGGCTTGTGATCTTTTTCTTCTTCTGGCCGGGACGTCTTCGGATGTAGCCGCTGCCTGCCAGCTCGTCTTTGATCTGGGACAGGTCGTCTTCATTTTCCGCGATCTCAAGGGCGTTGGCCACGGATTCCAGGTAAGAGATCTCCTCACCGGTCTCCTGGATCAGCTGGCTCAAGGCTTCATAAGTCCGCTTCAGCTTATTGTACCGGGAGAAATACCGCTGGGCATTTTCCTGGGGCGTCCGGGCGGGATCCAAGGGGATGGTGATCTCTTTGCCGTCATAGTAGTTAAGGGCCGTAAGTTCTTTGGCCCCCTCCGGGAGGCTGTAGCCGTAAGTGTTGATCAGTTCGCCGTAGACCCGGTACTGATCCCGGCCTTCGGTGTCTTTGAGCTGGCGGAACTGAAGGTCGTATTTCTTCCGGTTCCGCTCCAGAGCTGTGTGTACGATGTGCCGCAGATCCGCGCTTTTCTGCCGAATCCGGGTGAGGGCGTTGCGGGAGGCATAGTAGGTGGCCAGCATCTGGGAAACAGAAGAGAATTCCCGGGTGGTATAATCGCTGTAGTGGGTCATGGGAAGGACCGAGAAATCCTTTGGCATCTTCCCGTCGTAGTAGATGACCGGATGGAAGGCTCCTTTCCGAATGTCTTCCATATAGTAGGAAAACTGCCGGTATAAATGGGTCAGCACATCCGGGGACAGTTCTCTTGCAGGAAGGGAGGAGTCGATCCCTGCAAGGGCGCAGATCTCCTCGGCCGCGGCGGGGCTTATGCCGGTAAAGCCGGTGTAAAGAGCCTTGCCAAGGGCGGCAGCCTTTGCAAGAAGAGTCTGGATGAACCGGTCTTTGTCCACATTCAGCGGGTCTTCTTTGTCCATGGTGTCCGGAATAAAATAAGTCCGTCCCGGCAATACTTCGCGTACGGAACTCATCTGGGCGGACACATGCTTGATGCTGTCGATGATCTTGTTTTCTGTGTCACAGAAGATAATATTGCTGTGTTTTCCCATGATCTCCACCATCAGCTTCTTACGGCAGGGATCCCCCAGCTCGTCCAGATGCTCAATGTCCAGCTGGATGATCCGCTCCAGCCCGGGCTGGGAGACGTCCACGATCCGCCCGTTCCCGATATGCTTGCGCAGAAGCATACAGAAGTTGGGAGCCGTCATGGGGCTGGGCTTATTGTCCTCCGTCAGATAGATAAGAGGGAGGGACGCGCTGGCAGAAAGGTAGAGCCTTTTCTGCCCCGCAGGTGTCTTTATGGTAAGAAGAAGTTCGTCCGCCTCCGGCTGGGCGATCTTGGCGATACGCCCCTGGCAGAGAGCTTCCTTTAATTCCTGTACGATCGCGGCGACCGTGATCCCGTCAAATGCCATAGTGATATTCCTTTCCTGGTGAAGAATCCGTGAACGGTAACGCTTTGGGTTCAAGTATACCACGGTTGACGGGAATTGCCAAATGGCTTATAATAATGCGGAACGAAAACGGATGCATTATGCAAAGAAATGGAGTTTGTTATCATGATAAGAAGCATGACCGGCTTCGGGCGCTGTGAGGTGGCCGACGGAGAACGTAAATTTACCGTGGAGATGAAAGGCGTGAATCACCGCTATCTGGATGTGAACATCCGGATGCCCAAGAAGCTGAATTTTTTTGAGACTTCTATCCGGAACCTTCTGAAGAAGAGGATCCAGAGAGGGAAGGTGGACTTGTTTATTTCCTATGAAGACCTGTCGGAAGGGCAGGTGTCTCTGAAATATAACGAGGCGCTGGCCCAGGAATACCTTGATTATTTCCGGCAGATGGAGACCACCTTCGGACTGGAGAATGATGTCCGGGTATCCACCATTTCCCGGTGTCCGGAGGTGCTCACTATGGAAGAGCAGGCCCTGGATGAGGAGGAACTGTGGAACGGCCTGGAGAAGGCCCTGAACGGAGCCATTGATCAGTTTGTGGAGACCCGTACGCTGGAGGGTGAGAACCTGAAGAAGGATATCCTGGAGAAGCTGTCCGGAATGCTGGAGCTGGTAGGATATATCGAAGAACGGGCGCCCAGGATCATCGCAGAGTACCGGGAGAAGCTGGAGGCCAAGGTGCAGGAGCTTCTGGAGGATACCCAGATCGAGGAGAGCCGGATCGCCGCGGAAGTGGTGATCTTTGCTGACAAGATCTGTACCGATGAAGAACTGGTCCGCTTAAGAAGCCATATCGTACATATGAAAGAAACCCTGGAATCTTCTGACAGTGGGATCGGCAGGAAGCTGGATTTCATCGCCCAGGAAATGAACCGGGAGGCCAATACCATCCTCTCCAAAGCCAATGACTTGGAAGTCTCCAATGTGGGCATTGATCTGAAGACGGAGATCGAGAAGGTCCGGGAACAGATCCAGAATATTGAGTAGAAAGCAGAGGGATTTGCATGAGCAATAAAGGAATACTGACGGTAGTATCCGGTTTTTCCGGGGCAGGCAAGGGGACCATCATGAAGCGGCTGATGGAAAAATATGACAATTACGCCCTTTCTGTTTCCGCCACCACCAGAGCTCCCCGGCCGGGTGAGGAAGAGGGAAGAGAATATTTCTTCCGGACGGTAGAGGAATTTGAAAAAATGATTGCGAAAGAGCAATTGATAGAGTATGCTAAATACGTGGATAATTATTACGGAACGCCCAGAGCGTACGTGGAAGAGCAGCTTGAGGCAGGAAAGGATGTGATCCTGGAGATCGAGATCCAGGGAGCCCTCAAGGTGAAGGAGAAGTTTCCGGAGACCCTGCTTCTCTTCGTGACGCCGCCGTCGGCCCGGGAGTTGAAGGACCGGCTGGTGAAGCGGGGGACAGAGTCCATGGAAGTGATCCTCTCCCGGATGGAACGTGCCAGGGAAGAAGCCAAAGGCATGGACAGGTACGACTATCTGGTGATCAACGATGTGCTGGAGGATTGCGTGGACGAGGTCCACAGGATCATTCAGGGAGAACACAGGAAAAGTTTCCGCAATATGGATTTTATAGAGAAGATGAGACAGGAACTGAAAGGAGAATAAGAGAATATGCTGCATCCATCTTACACAGATTTAATGAAGGTTGTGAACAAGGACGTAGAAGAGGGCGAGACCAAGGTGGTCAACAGCCGGTATTCCATTGTGATGGCAACAGCGAAACGCGCCCGGGAGATCATTGACGGCGCGGAGCCGCTGGTGCGTACCAAAGACGGGGAGAAACCGCTCTCCATCGCCATTGACGAGCTGAACCAGGGGAAGGTTACGATCGTCGGGGAAGACGAAGAATAAGGAATCGAGGAAACAAGAGGCAGATGCCGGCAGGTATCTGCCTTTCTTCTAAGAAGAAGGAGGAAGGAATGAATCTACTTTTTATCTCCCTGGGCTGTGACAAGAATCTGGTGGATTCTGAAGTCATGCTGGGGATCCTGGATGAGAAGGGCTGGTCCATTGTGGACGACGAGGCCCAGGCAGATGTGATCGTGATCAACACCTGCTGTTTCATCCACGACGCCAAGGAAGAAAGTATCGAGACCATCCTGGAGATGGCGGAATATAAGAAAGAAGGAAGGCTGAAGGCCCTGATCGTCACCGGCTGCCTGGCGCAGCGGTACCAGCGGGAGATCCTGGAGGAAATCCCGGAGGTGGACGCGGTCCTTGGGACCACTTCCTATGATAAGATCGCCGAGGCCATTGAGAAGGCTCTGGCAGAAGGGGGAGTCCTGCAGGTGGACGACCTCAGCGCCCTGCCGCTGCCGGAGGCAAAGCGCCTGGTGACCACCGGCGGGCATTACGCTTACCTGAAGATCGCCGAGGGCTGTGACAAGCACTGTACTTACTGTATTATCCCCAAACTGCGTGGAAATTACCGCAGCGTTCCCATGGAACGCCTGGTGAAGGAAGCGGAAGACCTGGCAAAACAAGGAGTGAAGGAACTGATCCTGGTAGCCCAGGAGACCACAGTGTACGGCCAGGATCTGTACGGGGAGAAATTCCTGCCCCGGCTTTTGCGGGAACTGTGCAAGATCCAGGGGATCTGGTGGATCCGGCTTCTCTACTGTTATCCGGAAGAAGTAGATGAGGAACTGATCCGGGTGATGAAAGAAGAGCCAAAGATCTGCCACTACATCGATCTTCCCATCCAGCATGCCTCTGACGAGATCCTGAAGAGGATGGGACGGCGCACGTCCCGGGCGGAGCTGGTGGAGATCATCGGGAAGCTGCGGGAGGCTATCCCGGACATTGCCATCCGGACAACCCTGATCACCGGGTTCCCGGGAGAGACAAAAGAGCAGCAGGAAGAACTGATGGATTTTGTGGATCAGATGGAATTTGACCGACTGGGAGTGTTTACCTACTCTCCGGAGGAGGATACGCCGGCTGCCCGGATGCCGGATCAGATCCCGGAAGAGGTGAAGGAAGACCGCAAAGCTCAGCTGATGGAACTGCAGCAGGAGATCGCCTTTGACCGGGCAGAGCAGATGAAGGGCCGGGAAATGCTGGTCCTGATCGAGGGCAAGGTGGCTGATGAGAATGCTTATGTGGGCCGGACCTATATGGACGCCCCCGGGGTGGACGGCCTGATCTTTGTCCAGACAGAAGAGGAACTGATGACCGGAGACTTTGTAAAGGTAAAAGTGACCGGCGCATTGGAATATGATTTGATAGGAGAGGTGTTAAGATGAATCTGCCAAATAAGTTAACTGTACTGAGAGTGATCATGGTACCCTTTTTCGTGTTTTTCATGCTGACGGATGTTGGAGGAGCGGCCAACAAGTGGATCGCCCTGGTCCTGTTCTGTGTGGCCAGCCTGACGGATATGCTGGACGGGAAGATCGCAAGAGCCCGGAATCTGGTGACCAACTTCGGGAAGTTCATGGATCCCCTGGCGGACAAGCTTCTGGTGTGCTCGGCTATGATCTGTATGATCCCCGACGGTACTCTTGCCGCCTGGTTTGTCATCGTGATCATTGCCCGGGAGTTTATCATCAGCGGATTCCGTCTGGTGGCTTCTGACGCGGGGATCGTGATCGCCGCCAGCTACTGGGGGAAATTCAAGACCGTTTCCCAGATGTTTATGATCATCGTGCTGATCGCAGATCTGGGCGGGGTATTTGACGTGATCGGAACGGTGCTCATTTGGCTGTCCCTGGTACTGACTATAGTATCCCTGGTGGATTATGTGGCGAAAAATGTACAGGTGCTTACCAAGGGAGGCATGTAGGAGATGACGGTAGAACTGATCTCTGTAGGAACGGAGATCCTTTTGGGGAATATTGTGAACACCAACGCGGCTTACCTGGCGGAGCGCTGTGCGCTCCTGGGACTGTCCTGTTATCATCAGAGCGTGGTGGGAGACAATGAAGAGCGGCTGGAGGAAGAACTAAGAAGGGCGCTGTCCCGGTCTGATATTGTGATCTTAAGCGGAGGCCTGGGGCCCACCAAAGACGATCTTACCAAGGAAGTGACGGCAAAGGTTTTCGGCCGGGAACTGAGAGAAGACCCTCATACCAGAGAAAGGATCCAGGAATATTTCGACCGCAGCGGGCGTAAGCTTACCGCCAACAACTGGAAGCAGGCGCTGGTGCCGGAGGGCGCCACTGTGGTGGACAATCACAACGGGACCGCCCCGGGACTGATCCTGGAGGGAGACGTGGAGGAAGGGAAGGGCAGGACTGCCATCCTTCTGCCAGGTCCTCCCAATGAGATCCGTCCCATGTTTGAGCGGGATATCGCGCCGTATTTAAACCGGCGGGAACCGGAGGGGATCTACTCTCATATGATCAAGATCTGCGGGATGGGAGAGAGCCAGGTGGAAGATCAGATCACGGATCTGATGGAACAGGCTAATCCCACGCTGGCCCCCTACGCCAAGACCGGAGAGGTGCATCTGAGGATTACCGCCAGGGCGGTGGGCGAGGGGCAGGCGGAAGCGCTGATCCGGCCGGTGGAAGAGGAGCTGTACCGGAGATTCGGGAACCGTATCTTTACCAATCGGGAGGATGTGACGCTGGAGGAGGATCTGGTGAAAATGCTGGAGAAGCGGCACATGACCCTGACTACGGCGGAGTCCTGCACGGCTGGGCTTCTTGCCGGGCGGATCATGAATGTGCCCGGGGCTTCCGGGGTATATCGGGAAGGGTACATCACCTATTCCAATGAAGCCAAGGAAAAGCTTCTGGGGGTACGCCATGAGACCCTGCAGGCCCACGGCGCGGTAAGTCCTGAGACGGCCCGGGAGATGGCGGAAGGCGCGGCGGCCCACGCAGAGGCGCAGGCGGCGCTTTCTGTGACAGGGATCGCGGGACCGGACGGAGGAACCCCGGAGAAGCCGGTAGGTCTGGTATATATTGGCTGCTGCGTTGGCGGGAATACCCGGACGGTTATGTATCATTTTACCGGGAACCGGGCGAAGAACCGGGAATATGCGGTGGTGAACGCCCTGACGATCCTCCGGGAGGAACTGTTGAGACAAGATTCAGAATAAGGAGAGAAAAGCGATGGAGATCAAACTGCTGAGCCAGCAGGAATTATTGCCGGCCCTTCATCTTGTGTGGGAGGTATTTGCCCAGGATGTGGCGCCCTCCTGGATGCCGGAGGGAGTGGGAGAGTTCCAGAAGTTTATCAAATATGAGAATATAGCTCCTTTGTTTGAACGCAAAGAGCAGGTTTTCTTTGGCGCTTTTGACGGCGGACAGATGGTAGGAGTGATCGCGGTAGGGGCGGACGGTCTGATCAGTCTGTTTTTTGTAAGGAAATCCTGGCAGCGAAAAGGCATCGGAAAACTGCTGTTCCAGACGGTGTACAATTACGGCGTGCAGCAGCTCTGTGTGCGGGAGATCCGGGTGCACGCCACACCGGAAGCGGTTCCTGCTTATGAGCGGATGGGGATGCACGTGGACGGACCGGAGAGCCTGGAAAACGGGATTCCCTTTGTGCCCATGTCTGTAATTGCCAGCGCGGGCCTGGTGCAGCCGGTGCGGGCAAAATCCCGGGTTCCGGTGATCGCGGCTGTGGTGGCAGCAGGTCTTTTGGTGGCGCTGATCCTGATAGGCGGCGTGTTCCTGATCCGCAACATTTACCAGGGGATCCGGGAGCGGGTCCAGGACTCCCAGGTCTGGGAGCAGCCGGAAGAGGGGCAGGAAGATTTCTTCGACATCCCAGGGGATGGCAGCGACGGCTGGGACGGCAGCGATGGCTGGGACGGCGGAGGCGAGGACTCCCAGATCAGTGGCCTGGATGGAGTCCCTGCCTATGAGGCGACAGATCTTTCCTATGAGATCCGGGAAGAGAGCTATGAGTTTACCGATACGGAGAAACAGTCTACCCTGATCCAGTTCCAGATCCCCTATCCGGTGCTGGAGGGACTGGATCCTGCAGTAGAGACCAAGGTAAATGAAGCCATCAGGGACTGTGCCCTTGCCAAGGTGGAGGAGCTTTATACCAGCCCCACGGAGGAGATCAAGGAGCGGGTGCTGACGGAACAGACCCCGGTCCTGGCAAGCACAGGAAGCTATAAGATCTGTTTCGCAGGGAAGGATTTTATCAGTATCGCCTTCGAGGATCAGAGTTATGAAGGAAGCATGGATGTGGTCAACATGGATCTCAGGACCATCAACATCAGTCTCCAGGATGGGAAGGTCTACCAGGTAGAGGATATCGTGAAGCTGGATGAGGCTTTTGTGGCGGACTGGCTGGAAGTTATGCGGGAAGAAGCAGACAACGACGGATTCCTGGAAGAGGCGGATCCAAAGGAACTGATCCAGGCTCTGAAGGGCCAGGATGAGAGCGGGGTGTACACCCCTAATTTCTTCGTGGACAGCCAGGGAGTGGAGATCGGATTCGACCTGAATTATCCGGAAGGAGACGCAAACGACCTGGGCTATATCTGGGTCACGGCGCCCTATTCTTTCCAGGAGGTCCAGAAGTTTTCCACGGACAGTGAATTCTGGGATCTGATCCAGATGGACTAGAGAGACAAAAGGGAGGGATGAACCTATGGTGATTCGTGTGCTGGAAAAAGAAGAGATCCACGGGGCGCTTTGCCTGACGGCGGGGATCTTTAACGGGCTGGAGCAGGAGGATGAGATCTTAAGACAAGCAGAGGAAGAGAACCTGATCCTGGCCGGCTGTTTTGGGGATGGACCGGCGGCCGGGCTCCTGGGATGGGGCATGGCAGACAGCGGAGGCCAGATCCTGTTTGTATTTGTGCGAGAGGAGCACCGCAGACACGGGATGGGAACAGCCATCGTGGATATGCTCCGCCAGGTGTGCAGCCAGAAGTTCGCGGTGCTGCGGATCACTGCACAGGCGCCTCAGGAGATGGTGCCGTTTCTCACAAAGTGCGGCCTGCGGGTGTACGCGCCCCAGCGCCAGGAGAACGGGAGGACCTTTTTCCCCATGGAGGATATGCTCTCCCCGGTAGAGTTAAAGCCTCACAAAAATGGATTTCGCATGGGGCTGATCATCGGCGGGGTCTGCGTGGCGGTGCTGGTACTGTGTCTGCTGATCTTCCTTCTTGGAAAGAAAGTGGTGGGGGAAGGGGAAGCCCTGCAGGAAGGGCAGAGGCAGGAGGGGCGGCAGGAAGAGATCCCTGACGAGCCGGAGACGGAAGTCCTTCCGGGCTATGAGGAAGAAGAGCCGGCAGAGGAGGTCCCGGCAGAGGACGAGGGGATCGATGATATTCCCGCTTATATCGCCTCAGACGTAAGCTATCAGATGACGGAAGAGAACTATAAAGAGAAGGAGGCCAGGGAAGAGGCCACCATTGATTATGATATTGATTATCCCCAGGTGTCAGGCCTGCCCTCCGGGAAGGATCAAGAAGTAAACCAGATCCTGAAAGACGCCGCCATGGGCAACGCCAATACCTATTACCTGAATCCTACCCAGGAGATTCAGGATTTCCTGGCGGAGCAGGAGGAACTTTATTTGGGAAGCCAGGTGAAGTACCGGGTCACCTATATGGATGACCGGCTGCTGTGCGTGATCTATGAGGACCATTATTTCACCGGTTCCGTCTATGGGGAATATCTGGCCCTGCGCACCCGGGTCATTGATCTTGAGACGGCTGAGATCTATGATGTCCAGGATGTGCTCCGTGCGGACGAAACATTTGTAGATCTGTGGCGGGCGAAGATCAAGGAGAAGGATCCGGACAACTATCCGGCGGCGGAACTCTCCGATGAAGCCTTCCTGGGGACCATGACCGGGGAGATCATCGACGGCCGGTATTTCGCCAATCTGGTCCTTGCCGGAGACGGCCTGAGAGTAGGATTTACCTACGCTTTCCGCAGCGAGGACGACATGCGCCTGTCCCGGGGATGGGTAACGGCGGAGTTCACAGAGGAAGAGCTGGAGCCCTACAGGCAGGACAGCCGGATGTGGGAATTGTTCCAGCCTGGGGAAAACTAGTAATTGACGAATAAATAAATCTGTGAGAAAATAAAAAGTGGTATGGTGTTAAAGTTCTAACAACCTTTACGACAGAAAAGATTCATAGTTGAAAGGAGTTTAAAAATGATTTATTCACACGAAGTAGAAATGATGTGTCCGGTAGCGCAGGGCGCGAATCACGGACCAGCTCCGATCCCGGAAGAGGCAAAATGGGTACAGGCAAAGGAGATCAAGGACATTTCCGGTTTTACCCACGGTGTAGGCTGGTGCGCACCGCAGCAGGGAGCATGTAAGCTCACCCTGAATGTAAAAGACGGGATCATTCAGGAGGCTCTGGTAGAGACGCTGGGATGTTCTGGAATGACCCACTCCGCAGCCATGGCTTCTGAGATCCTTCCGGGGAAAACTATTTTAGAGGCGCTGAATACAGACCTTGTCTGTGACGCCATCAATACAGCCATGAGAGAGCTTTTCCTCCAGATCGTATACGGAAGAACCCAGAGCGCGTTCTCTGAGAACGGACTTGCGGTAGGAGCCGGTCTGGAAGACCTTGGAAAGGGACTTCGCTCTCAGGTAGGAACCATGTACGGAACTCTGGCAAAAGGTCCCCGTTATCTTGAGATGGCAGAAGGCTATGTAACCGGGATCGCCCTGGATGACCATGACGAGATCATCGGCTATCAGTTTGTAAACCTTGGAAAATTCACCGACTTCATCAAGGGCGGAGACACCCCCAACGATGCATGGGAGAAGGCAAAAGGACAGTACGGACGTGTGGACGATGCGGCAAGGATCATTGATCCGCGTAAAGAGTAGTCGTGGTAAGAAGAACGCTATAATTCAGGAGGATACATAAATGGCTTTATTTGAATCATATGAAAGAAGAATTGATAAAATCAATGAAGTATTAGGAAGCTATGGCATCGCTTCCCTGGAAGAAGCAGAGAAGATCACAAAGGATGCCGGGCTTGACGTTTACAACCAGATCAAGGGGATCCAGCCTATCTGTTTCGAGAATGCGTGCTGGGCTTACATTACCGGCGCTGCTATCGCTATCAAGAAGGGCTGCAGAAACGCTGCGGACGCTGCGGCAGCCATCGGAGAAGGCCTGCAGGCGTTCTGTATCCCGGGATCTGTGGCTGATCAGCGTAAGGTAGGTCTGGGACACGGAAACCTGGGCAAGATGCTTCTGGAAGAGACCACAGACTGCTTCTGCTTCCTGGCAGGACACGAGTCCTTCGCGGCTGCGGAAGGAGCTATCGGTATTGCCGAGAAGGCAAACAAAGTAAGAAAGAAACCTCTTAGAGTTATCCTGAATGGACTGGGAAAAGACGCTGCCAAGATCATTTCCCGGATCAATGGATTTACCTATGTGCAGACTGAGTATGACTATTTCACCGGCGAGCTGAAGGAAGTACAGCGGATCGCTTACTCCGACGGACTGCGCTCCAAAGTAAACTGCTACGGAGCCAACGATGTGCGTGAGGGCGTTGCCATCATGTGGAAAGAGGGCGTAGACGTTTCCATCACCGGAAACTCCACCAACCCCACCCGTTTCCAGCATCCGGTTGCAGGAACCTACAAGAAGGAATGCGTAGAGGCAGGGAAGAAGTACTTCTCCGTTGCTTCCGGCGGCGGTACCGGACGTACCCTTCATCCGGACAACATGGCGGCAGGACCGGCTTCCTACGGTATGACCGATACCATGGGACGTATGCACTCTGACGCGCAGTTCGCAGGATCTTCTTCTGTACCGGCTCACGTAGAGATGATGGGCCTTATCGGTGCCGGCAACAACCCGATGGTTGGTATGACGGTAGCCGTTGCGGTTTCCATTGAGGAAGCTGCGAAAGAAGGAAAGTTCTAAAGAAGTCTTATATTTCAAGGTTTTAAGAAGTGACTAGATTTGAAAAAATGTAATAAAATTTGAGACGTTAGTACATAGTTAGTATATTATTTGTACACTAACATTAGTACACAATCTGGGTGGTTAAGGGAGCTTTTCCAAGTCTTCTCTTAACCACTCAATGTCTCTAACTGTATAGATTGATCTAGCCATACATTGTTCACATTTTTCTAAAGGATATTTATTTCGTTACTTTTAAAAATAATGCGTTACCGCTTATTTTCTTAAACTTTCTGTATCATATCCAACGATATTTCAAAAGTTCTTGCATAATTTCAATCCACAAGTTCCTGTTTTCGTCCCGTTTTCTATATAACCTTTGATATGTCTTACCATTAGGTTTTCCATTCGCAGGTTGTTAAGAAAACATATTGAAGTACGTAAAAATACGTGATAAAATAAAGGAAGGTGATATACTATATATGACGATGACACCTAGAGAGATGATAAAGTATTTAAAAAGGAATGGGTTTGAAGAAGTAAATCAGAATGGTTCTCATGTTAAAATGAAAAATATAGAAACTGGGAGAACTGTGATTATTCCGTACCATTCAAAAGCGATGAAAGTAGGATTAGAGAAAGCGATATTGAAACAGGCAGGTTTAAAATAAATGGGAGGTTTCATAATATGAATAAATTATTTTATCCGGCGGTATTTCACAGAGCAGAAGAAGGAGGATTCTGGGTATCTTTTCCAGATTTTCCAGAGTGTTTAACAGAAGGAGATGACATGACACAGGCGTATGAGATGGCTGTTGAAGCATTGGGGCTTGCGCTTGTGAGCAGGAAAAAAGAGAAAGAAGAACTTCCGATCCCTTCTGAAATGGACCGGATTATTGTGGATGACGGTGTTTTGGTAGTAATAGAATTTGATATGCTGGAATATCAGAAAAAACATAATTCCAAAGCGGTTAAAAAGACTCTCAGTATCCCAGAGTGGATGAATGAGGAAGCAGTTGCCAGAGGAGTAAATTTTTCTCAGGTTTTGCAGGAGGCACTGATGAGTAAATTGAATATTGGGTTTATGGATGAATCCCTCATGTGAAAAAGCATGAGGGATTTTAACAATTTCAGGAAGTTTTAGCCCAGGCATTGAATAGAAATCAGATCTGTGGTAGGATATAAAAACAGAACACATGTTCTGCCTTGGAGGTGATGATTTGGAGAGAAGTTATCTCTGTATCGACCTGAAATCCTTTTACGCTTCCGTGGAATGCCGGGAGCGGGGGCTGGATCCCATGACGGCAAATCTGGTGGTGGCGGATCCGGAGCGCACGGAGAAGACTATCTGCCTTGCGGTATCGCCTGCCATGAAGGTCCTTGGGGTGCCGGGGCGCTGCCGGCTGTTTGAGATCCCCAAGGGGATCGAATATGTGATCGCCCCGCCCCGGATGAAGCTGTACATTGAAGTCTCTGCGGAAATCTATGCCGTCTATCTGAAGTACGTGTCCAGGGAGGATATCCATGTGTATTCCATTGATGAGGTCTTCCTGGATGTGACGGATTATCTGTCCATGTACCGGATGACTGCCCGGGAACTGGCGGGGAGGATAATGGAGGATGTGTATAGGACTACGGGGATCACGGCGGCGGCAGGGATCGGGACCAACCTGTATCTTGCCAAGGTCGCGCTGGACATCACAGCCAAGCATGTGGAGGATCACATCGGAGAACTGACAGAAGAGTCCTATCGGGAGAGTCTCTGGGAGCACCGCCCGTTGACCGACTTCTGGCGGGTGGGAAAAGGGATTGCCGCACGGCTGGAATCCGTGGGGATCCGAACCATGAAGGAAGTGGCGCAGGCGGAGGAGGACCTTTTGTACCATCTCTTTGGGGTTGACGCAGAGCTTCTCATCGATCATGCCTGGGGAAGGGAGCCGGTGACCATCGGGGATATCAAAGCTTACGCGCCCAGGACCAATTCTGTGGGCAGTGGCCAGGTGCTTCCCAGGGATTATGATTTCCAGGAGGGGAAGCTGGTGGTAAAGGAGATGGCAGACCTTCTGAGCCTGGAGCTTGTGGAGAAGGATCTGGTCACAGACGGGCTGACTCTTCATGTGGGTTATTCTAACCGGCTGGGGGAGAAGCCGGCTCATGGGACAGTTTCCCTTGAGACGGCGACCAGTTCCGGGACACGGCTGGTGGCAGCCGCGGAGGCGCTTTATGAAAGGATAGTGGATAAGGGGCTTCCGGTGCGACGGATGACGCTGACCTGCTGTCGGGTGAGGGATGAGGGCTATCGCCAGTATGACCTGTTCTCCGATCCCATGGAGGAAGAGCGGGAGAGGCGGCTGCAGAAAGCGGTGCTGGATATTAAGGATAAATACGGGAAAAATGCAGTCCTGAAGGGAATGAACCTGCAGAAGGGGGCAACCACGAGGGAGAGAAATCTGCAGATCGGAGGGCATAAAAGTGGAGAGAGTTAAGATGAGCAGGAAAGAGCGGGCCAAGCAGTTTCTTCCCTTTGCGGCGCTGAAGGGTTATCCTGCGGCCCTTCGAAGGAAAGAGAAGATTATAGTGCCAAAAGTGGAATTTTCTGAAGATTACCAGGAACAGCTGGATGGGAAGCTGCGGCAGATCCGTGTTCAGGATGTGGTGACGGCGGTTTATTTCCGGGAGGGAGAATATCTGGAAGTGACCGGGATGGTCTCCAGGATCGACCGGACGGCCAGGGTGCTGAAGATCGTGAATACAAAGATTCCATTTGATGATCTCTATGATGTGAGCTATAATGAGTAGCAGAGAAAAAGGAGGAGAAGCAAATGGCAGAGTATGTGCTGACTACGGACTCGAATTCCGATGTCCCGGCAGAATTTTTGAGAGAGTATGAGATCCCTGTGATCCCCCAGTACTATATGTTTGGAGAGACGGTGTACGGGGATGAGTTAAATATGGAGCCCAGGGAATTTTATGAGACCATGCGCAAGGGCGAGCTGCCCAAGTCTATGGCCAATAATCCGGAGGTGATCCGGGAGAAATTTGAGAAGATCCTGAAGGAAGGCAAAGACATCCTCCATGTGGCATTTTCCAGCGCCCTCAGCGGAAGCTGCGGCAATGTGCAGGTGGTGGCAAGAGATCTGGCAGAAGAATATCCGGACCGGAAGATCCAGGTGTTTGATTCCCTGAACGCGTCTCTGGGAGAGGGCGTGTCCGTGATGCGGGCGGCGCTCCTTCGCCAGGAAGGGAAAGGGATGGAGGAAGTGCTGAAAGTGCTGGAGGAAGAAAGGGACCATGTAAATGTATGGTTTACCGTGGACGACCTGCATCATCTGCAGCGGGGCGGAAGAGTTTCCAAAACTACGGCAGTGGTGGGAAGCATGATCAACATCAAGCCGCTTCTCACGGTGACGGCGGAAGGAAAGCTGGAATCGGCAGGCACTGTGCGGGGAAGGAAGAAAGCCCTGAAGACCCTGGTGACAAAGATGGAGGAATCCCTGGATCTGGAGCGGTTTGGGAAGGACCGGACGGTGGCCGTGATCCACGGGGACTGCCTGGAGGATGCAAAGCTGGTGGCCGGCCAGGCGGAAGAGCTTGGGTTTACGAATGTGGTGATCAATGACGTAAGCCCCAGTATCGGGACCCATGCAGGCCCTGGGGTAGTGGGACTGGTATTTTACGGAAAGAAAGTAAAATGATGAGATTGGCGGAACATAGCAGGAGACAAAGACCGAAAGATCCGTATGCTTCTTATAGACCAAAAGATATCTATGGAAGCACCGGGTTCTATGTGTGGGAACAGGAGGAGGCTGGAGCGGACCGCTTTGTGCGGCTGCGGTTTTTCTGTCTGGCAGCGGTTTTTTTGACCGCGTTCCTGCTGATCATCGGTCTGAGCATAATCAGTATTTATCTGCCGGTTCAGACCCGGGCGGGATTTCTGCTTGGGGCGGTAGTGGGGATCACTGTGGCTCTTGTGGTCTGCGCACATCAGATTGGGATCCGAAGCCAGGGATTGCTCTGTGTCTTTGTAAGAGACGAGTGGGGAAGGATTTATTTGTTTGACTATACAATGCCTGCTTTCCAGAAGTTTACAGAGGCAAGCCCCATAGGAGGCTTCCATGGAGGGAATCCGCTGGCATATCTGGAAGATGTCTGGAAAACGGCCAAAGCGCTGCGGGAGATCCGCCGGAACCGGGCGGTGGAGAGAGTGATGGCTTCCGGAGGCGCGAAAGATTATGGGAATGAAGTGACGCAGGTGAGAAAGCTGCGGGAAAGGGCGGGAGGATGTGAGGTTTCCTGTCTGGTTCAAAGAGCAGGCGGAGAAGAGTTTGTGAAGAAGGTGTTTGTTCCGGCATCTGTAGAAAACTATGAGGCTTTGCTCTCTTCCCTGCAGCGAATGCAGGGATAACAGGAAAAGGAGTTTTGGCAGAAAGGAGAAGGATGGGATGGAATACGAAGGTCAGATCTGCAGAGCGCCCATGGAGCGGGGATCTTTCATGCTGCCGGTGATGGTGGGCTGTTCTTATAACCAGTGCCGGTTCTGCATGCTGTTCAAACATCTGTGGTTCCGCCTCCTTCCTCTGGAACAGATCGAGGGAGAACTGCAGAGGGTGCAGGCAGCAGGCGGCAGGCCGGAGAAGATCTTCCTGGGAGACGGCAATGCCTTTGATCTTGAGACAGAGCGTCTGCTGGAGATCCTGGACCTGATCCACCGGTATTTTCCCGAGTGCAGGACCGTCAATATGGACGCCACGGTGACGGGAATACAAAAGAAATCCGATAAGGAGCTTGAGAAGCTGTTCCGGGAAGGGGTCCGGCATTTGTATCTGGGGATTGAGACGGGGCTGGATGACGTGCTTCGGTTCATGAAGAAGGATCACACCCTTTCTCAGGCCTATGACGCCATCGGACGGCTGAAAGCGGCAGGGCTTGTCTATGACGCCCATATGATGACCGGGATCGCCGGACAGGGCCGGGGAAGGGAAAATGCAGAGGCGACGGCAGAGTTCTTCAACCGGACCGGGCCGGAGCGGATCGTGAATTTCTCTCTTTTCCTTCACAGAAGCTCTCCGTTGTATGAGAAGATCCGGGAGGGAAGTTTCATACCGGCCCCGGAGCGGGAGAATCTGGAGGAGGAAGACCGGCTGCTGGAGCTGCTGGAGCTTCCCTATGGAGAATATGACGGGTTTCATGATTTCCTGGAAGTGCGGGTCCGTGGGAAACTCCCCGGGGACCGGGAGAAGATGCGGGGAAAGCTGAGAGAGGCCATTAAAGGACTGGAAGGAAAAGAACCGGTATTTGCCTTTGTGGATTGAGATTTTTTTAAAAGAAGATAGGGAGTTCCTCTTGACAAAAAGTTGGAATATTGCTATGATTTAAAAACAGAACGCACTCTGTTTTTGAAATAATCTGAAAGAGAGGTGCCATATGCAAAGAGTTTATTCATTGTTGGTTGACAATAACCCCGGCGTACTTAGCCGGATATCCGGGCTTTTCAGCCGGAGAGGATACAGCATTGACAGTATTACGGCGGGTGTAACGGCAGATCCAAGATTTACCAGGATCACTATTGTGGCAAGCGGAGACGAGCTGATCCTGTCCCAGATCGAGAAGCAGGTGCGCAAGCTGGAAGATGTGATCGAGATCAAGGTTCTGGATCCGGCAGATTCCGTATACCGCGAGCTGATCATGGCGAAGATCCGGGCGGACCGTTCAGAGCGGGCGGAGATCATATCGGTGGCGGACATTTTCCGGGCAAAGATCGTAGACGTGGAGAAGGAATCTCTGATCGTGGAGTTGACCGGAACTCAGTCCAAGCTGGACGCATTCTTAAATCTTCTGGAGGGCTATGAGATCCTGGAACTTGCCAGGACCGGCATCACCGGACTGAAGCGCGGAATCGGGGACGTTACCCTGATCGACCAGGAGGGAAATATCAAGAAGTTGTAGCATTAAATGGAGACAGGAGGACCCTGCCGCTGTTTATATAAAATTTATTTCACAAGTTTAGGAGGAATGATTGAAATGGCAGCAAGAATTTATTATCAGGAAGATTGTAATTTATCTTTACTGGAAGGAAAAAAGATCGCGGTTATCGGCTACGGCAGCCAGGGACACGCCCACGCGCTGAACCTGAAAGAGTCCGGATGCGACGTGATCGTAGGCCTTTACGAAGGAAGTAAATCCTGGGCGAAGGCTGAGGCGCAGGGCCTGAAGGTTTACACAGCGGCTGAGGCTGCAAAGCAGGCGGATATCATCATGATCCTGATCAATGATGAGAAGCAGACCGAGCTTTACAAAAAGGATATCGAGCCGAACCTGGAAGAAGGAAATATGCTGATGTTCGCACATGGATTCTGCATCCACTTCGGACAGATCGTACCTCCGGCTAATGTAGATGTTACCATGATCGCGCCGAAGGCTCCCGGCCACACCGTAAGAAGCGAGTACCTGGCAGGAAAAGGAACTCCGTGTCTGGTAGCAGTTCAGCAGGATTACACAGGCAAAGCGCTGGATACCGCACTGGCATATGCGCTGGCCATCGGCGGAGCAAGAGCAGGTGTCCTGGAGACTACCTTCCGCACCGAGACCGAGACAGACCTCTTTGGCGAGCAGGCAGTTCTGTGCGGCGGCGTCTGCGCATTGATGCAGGCAGGCTTCGACACTCTGGTAGAAGCCGGATATGACCCGAGAAACGCATACTTTGAGTGTGTACATGAGATGAAGCTGATCGTAGACCTGATCTATGAGTCCGGCTTCGCAGGAATGAGATACTCTATCTCCAATACTGCTGAGTACGGTGATTATATTACAGGACCGAAGATCATCACCGAGGAGACCCGCAAGACCATGAAGAAGATCCTGGCAGACATCCAGGACGGCTCTTTCGCAAAAGAGTTCCTGCTGGATATGTCTCCGGCAGGCGGGCAGGCACACTTCCGCGCTATGAGAAAGCTGGCCGGCGAGCACGCTTCCGAGAAAGTGGGCAAAGAAGTAAGAAGCCTTTACAGCTGGAGCGATTCTGATAAGTTGATCAATAACTAGGGAATATTTTTATTTAATTGAGGACGTAGCCTTTTGCAAAAAGGCTACGTCCTCAATTGCAATTCGGGGTGTACCCAAATGCGTTTTAGGGTGTACCTAAATGCAATCTGGGGTGTACCCAAATGCAGAAAAATATACTGAATTTGTGTGAGTAGTGTGATAAAATATAAGAAAATAATGTTTGCGGAAACAAGAAATAGCTAAAATCAAGGGAGGAGTGATGAAAATGGATGAAAGATTAGAAGATCTGCGCTCGGCAAAGAATCCAAAGGCGCGAATCAAGATTTTGAAAGGACATTTTGCTACCAGTAATTCTCATTTGAATACGTATATCGATATGTCTACAGTAAAAACGAGACATAATAATTCAAGAGAAACCGCAAAAGAACTGGCGGCAGAGTACCTGACCAATACATTTGTAAATACAATCGTTTGTCTGGATGAAACGGAAGTGATCGGAACATTTCTGGCGGAGCAACTGGCGGATTCTAACAGAATGTCTTTAAGCGCTGGGAATAACATTTCCGTGGTGACGCCGGAATTTAATACGTTTGGTCAGATCATGTTCCGGGACAATAAGCAAAGGATGGTGAAAAATCAACAGGTTTTGATCCTGGCTGCATCCGTTACTACAGGAAAAACGATCAGCAGAGCGATAGAGTCCGTTTTATATTATGGTGGAACTGTGTGTGGGATTTGTGCGATTTTCAGCGCAGTTACAAAGATTGCAGGTATGGAGATCAAAACCATTTTTACCAGTAAAGACGTGCCGGACTATCGCGCTTATGATCCTCACGAGTGTCCGATGTGCAAAGAAGGCAGCAGAGTAGAGGCTTTGGTTAATAGTTTCGGGTATTCAAAACTGGAATAAAGTTCATTTGGGTACACCCTAAAATGCATTTGGGTACACCCCAATTGTCATTTTGGTACACCGTAAACGTCAATTGAGGACGTAGCCTTTTGGCAAAAGGCTACGTCCTCAATTGAACAATAAAAAACAGCCATGACGGTAAATGGCTGTTTTTGTCTATGCTCTTAAGCGATTCCGTTGACTGCTTTTGTTAAGCGGGAAATCTTTCTGGAGCAGGTATTCTTGTGATAAACACCTTTGGTTCCAGCTTTGTCGATCTCCACGATCGCTGCCTTCAGCGCTTCTTTTGCTGCCTCGGCGTTCTTCTCTGCAACAGCAGCTTCTACTTTCTTTACAGAGGTTTTAACTCTGGATTTGATCGCTTTGTTTCTAGCCGCTTTTGTTTCGTTTACCAAAATCCTCTTCTTCGCAGATTTGATATTAGCCAACTCGTCCACCTCCAATATCTATATTTCGATTCTCTCGATTTCCAGTTCGTTAGAGCCGGACACGGACGTTCTAACGAAACATACGAATTTATTTTATTCCAAGGTTTAGGTTCTGTCAATACATATTTCTCAAAATATTGCAAAAACTGATGTTGTCAGCAGCGCTGCGCGCCATGGGTAAAAGGCGGAAATGGCGGCAGTGAGACTTAAGGTTCAGTGAGGTTGATGGGATGATCGAGAAATACAGTATCAGGACGGATCTGGCGCTGGAGCAGAAGGAGCGGTTCGAGTCAGATCATGTGGAGATCCAGGGGGTTGTACTGGAGGAGGATTATGATGAGGAACGGGAGATCCGGATCACCCGGGTCCGGATCGAGACGGAAAATGGAGCGAAGGCGATGGGCAAGCCGGTGGGCACCTACATTACCATGGAGGCGCCGGAGATGGCAGTGCCTGACGAGGCCTATCACAGGGAGATTTCTGTGGAACTGGCAAAGTTCCTGGCAGGCTTCCTGAAATGTGACAAGGAGGATCTCTCTGTGCTGGTGGTGGGCCTTGGGAACCGGAAAGTGACGCCGGACGCGCTTGGTCCGCTGGTGGTGGACAATCTGAACATCACCAGGCATATTGTGAAGGAGTACGGGAAATATGCCATGGGCGAGGAGCAGGCGCGTCTGGTGAGCGCCATCGTGCCGGGAGTCATGGGGCAGACGGGCATGGAGACCGTGGAGATCGTCCGCGGGGTGGTGGCGGAGACCGAGCCGGACGTGATCATTGCGGTGGACGCCCTGGCGGCCAGAAGTTCCCGGCGTCTCAACCGGACGATCCAGATCTCGGACACCGGGATCAGCCCTGGTTCCGGGGTGGGCAACCACAGAGGCGGGCTGACCCGGGAAACGGTGGGGGTTCCGGTGATCGCCATTGGGATCCCTACGGTAGTGGACGCAGCCACGATCGTCAACGACACCATGGAAAATCTGATCGCGGCGCTGGAGACCTCGGAAGCGCTGCGGGGGGTGGGTGTTGTGCTGCAGGGTTACACTGCGGCGGAAAAATACGACCTGGTGCGGGAACTGATCTCCCCTCATCTGAACGGGCTGTTTGTGACGCCCAAGGATATTGACGATACCATCAGGCGGATCAGCTATACCTTATCGGAAGCTTTGAATCTTCTGTTTTCCGGGAAAGTGAAGGAAGCCTGAACCTGCATTTTCTCTGTGGGACATGCACATATCCCGGGGAGTCACATCATATAGTGTTAAGACACAAATTTGAAAACCTGTCCGGAGATTTTCCGGGGCCAGGGGTTTGAGCGGAGTGAAGTGGTTGGAGTTGTTTCAGAGAAAGGTCAGCCAGGTCCTGATGGTCCTGGTCCTTGGGATTTTGATCCTGTATGCGGGATTTCATATAAAGACCCGTCTGCCGGAGGAGGTCCGGCTGGAGATAAACCGGTTTCTTGGACACCGGACAGAAGAGATGTATCTTGCCGGTTTTGCCTACTGCAGGGACGGGGAGGCGGTCACGCCTTCCCGCTGGGTCCTTCGGGCGGCAGGGGATCTGATGCCCCTGGAGCGCTACATAGAAGAGAAAACGTCGATGGATGTGGTAGTGGAGGACCGGGAGACCTATGAGATGATCCTGTCCCGTCAGGCCCGGGATGAGAATAAGGCGGATGAAGCCGTTCAGACAGACGGGACAGCAAAGACGGACGGGAGAGAAAAGACGCCGGATACCTCCCTGGAGAAACTGAAGGATTTTGATTATCTGATGGGGCATTTCTACACAGTGGACAGTAGCACGTCGGTGGATCCGGAGCAGCTGAACGCCCAGACTCTGCTGGGGAAAGACTTAACCATCGATCAGTCCGGGGAGGGCCCTAAGGTGCTGATCTATCATACCCACTCCCAGGAGGCCTTCGCAGATTCCAGGAAAGGGGAGGAAAGTGATACCATTATGGGTGTGGGAGAGTATCTGGCGCAGCTTCTGAATGAGACCTATCAGATCCCCACCCTTCATCACAAAGGCGTCTACGATCTTATTGACGGGAAACTGGACCGGAGCCGGGCCTACGAGCTGGCCCTTCCGGAGGTTGAGAAGATCCTTAAGGAGAACCCCAGTATCGAAGTGGTGATTGACCTGCACCGGGACGGCGTGGGAGATTCCACCCACCTGGTGGAGGAGATCCACGGAAAACCCACGGCCCAGATCATGTTCTTTAACGGCATGAGCCGGACCAAGGCCAACGGTCCCATCGAGTATCTGAAGAATCCTTACATAGAAGACAATCTGGCCTTCTCCCTCCAGATGCAGCTGGCGGCGCAGAAGTACCCGGGATTTACCCGGCGGATCTATCTTAAGAGCTACCGCTACAACATGCACGTGACGCCAAAGACTCTGCTGGTGGAGGCGGGAGCCCAGACCAACACGGTGGAGGAGATGAGAAACGCCATGGAGATCCTGGCGGAAACACTAGATACTGTGCTGACTCCGTAAAATGTGTTTGCCTAACACCACATTTTGTGCTAAGATATCTCCAGTATGGGAAAATATCGGAAAGGAACGACAGTTCATGGCGAAGAAGAATACATATGATGCGGACAGCATTGCAATACTGGAAGGACTGGAGGCGGTGCGCAAGCGGCCGGGCATGTATATCGGCAGCGTGTCCACCAAGGGCCTGAACCATCTGATCTATGAGATCGTGGACAATTCCGTGGATGAGCACCTGGCAGGATCCTGCAGCGAGATCCATGTGACCCTGGAGGCGGACGGATCTGCTACCGTATCCGACAACGGACGTGGCGTGCCGGTGGACCTGCACGCCAAAGGAGTGTCCGCGGAGCGAGTGGTTTATACCACCCTCCATGCGGGAGGAAAATTTGATGATTCTGTCTACAAGACCAGCGGCGGTCTCCACGGAGTGGGATCTTCGGTGGTCAACGCGCTGTCTGCCTATATGGATGTGGAGATAAGCCGGGACGGGTATATCCATCACGACCGGTATGAACGAGGCGTACCGGTGGTGGAACTGGAGAACGGGCTTCTGCCCAAGATCGGCAAGACCAAGAAGACCGGGACGAAGATCAATTTTCTGCCGGACGACACCATTTTCGAAAAGACCCGGTTCCGGGCGGAGGAAGTAAAAAGCCGGATGCACGAGACCGCTTATCTGAATCCGGAGCTTACCATTATCTTCGAGGACCTGCGGGGCGAGGAGAAGGAGAAGATCGTCTACCATGAGCCGGAAGGGATCCTGGGTTTTATCCGGGATCTGAAATCCAAGAAGGAAGCCGTCCACGAGCCGGTTTATTTTAAGGGGGAATCGGAAGGTGTTGAAGTGGAAGTGGTATTCCAGTACGTCAACGAGTTCCATGAAAATGTACTGGGCTTTTGCAATAACATTTACAATGGAGAGGGAGGCACCCATCTCACCGGGTTTAAGACCACCTTCACCACGGTGATCAATCAATATGCCAGGGAACTTGGAATCCTGAAGGAAAAAGACGCCAACTTCACCGGCGCGGATGTGCGAAACGGCATGACCGCCATTGTGTCTATCAAACATCCGGATCCCCGGTTTGAGGGCCAGACCAAGACCAAGCTGGACAACCCGGACGCGGCCCGGGCGGTGAGCAAGGTGGCAGGGGACGAGATCGTGCGGTATTTCGACCGGAACCTGGAGACCCTGAAAAAAGTGATCGGCTGCGCGGAGAAGGCGGCTAAGATCCGTAAGACCGAGGAGAAGGCCAAGACCAATCTTCTGACCAAACAGAAATACTCTTTTGACAGCAACGGCAAGCTTGCCAACTGTGAGAGCCGGGATCCTTCCAGGTGCGAGATCTTTATCGTGGAGGGAGATTCTGCCGGAGGTTCTGCCAAGACAGCCAGAGACCGGATGTACCAGGCTATCCTTCCCATCCGGGGCAAGATCCTGAATGTGGAGAAGGCCAGCATTGACAAGATCCTGGCCAATGCGGAGATCAAGACCATGATCAATGCCTTTGGCTGTGGATTTTCCGAAGGGTACGGCAACGATTTCGACATCAGCAAATTGCGCTATGACAAGATCATCATCATGGCAGATGCGGATGTGGACGGAGCCCACATTTCCACTCTGCTCCTGACTCTGTTCTACCGGTTTATGCCGGAGCTGATCTATGAGGGACATGTGTATATCGCCATGCCGCCTCTTTACAAAGCTATGCCGAAGAAGGGGGAGGAAGAGTACCTCTACGACGACCAGGCTCTGGAGCGCTACCGGAAGACCCATGACGGCCCCTTTACCCTGCAGCGGTATAAGGGGCTGGGAGAGATGGACGCCCAGCAGCTGTGGGAGACCACCCTGAACCCGGAGACCCGGGTGCTGAAGCTGGTGGAGATCGAGGACGCCAGGATGGCCTCTAGCGTGACCGAGATGCTGATGGGGACTGAAGTTCCGCCCAGACGGACTTTTATCTATGAAAATGCGCTGGAAGCACAGCTGGATGTCTAAAGGAGAAGGAAGACCATGGAAAATACACAGATCATAAGAACCGAATATTCGGATGTGATGAAGAAATCGTATATCGATTATGCCATGAGCGTCATTGTAGCCCGCGCCCTTCCGGACGTCCGGGACGGTTTAAAGCCGGTGCAGCGGCGGACTCTTTACGATATGCATGAGCTGGGGCTTAAAAATGACCGCCCCTACCGGAAATGTGCCCGTATCGTGGGTGATACCATGGGTAAATACCACCCCCACGGGGACAGTTCCATCTATGAAGCCCTGGTGGTGATGGCCCAGGATTTCAAGAAGGGCACCGTGCTGGTGGACGGTCATGGCAACTTTGGCTCTATCGAGGGAGACGGGGCGGCGGCCATGCGTTATACCGAGGCCCGTCTGGCGAAAATCACCCAGGAAGCCTATCTCCAGGATCTGGATAAGGACATTGTGAATTTTGTCCCCAACTTTGACGAGACGGAGAAGGAACCGGAAGTGCTGCCGGTGCGGATCCCCAACCTGCTGGTAAACGGCGCGGAAGGGATCGCGGTTGGTATGGCCACCAGCATCCCCACCCACAACCTGGGCGAGGTGATCGACGGGGTCAAGGCCTACATGAAGAACAATGAGATCAGCACCAGACAGCTGATGAAATATATCAAAGGGCCGGATTTCCCCACCGGGGGGATCGTGGTCAATAAAGACGACCTGCTGGATATCTACGAGACCGGAACCGGAAAGGTGAAGCTGCGGGGCAAGGTGGAAGTAGAAGAATTAAAGGGGGGCAAGAGCCAGATTGTGATCTCGGAGATCCCCTATACCATGATCGGGGCAGGGATCGGAAAATTCCTGAACGACGTCTACAACCTGGTAGAGTCCAAGAAGACCAGCGATATCACCGATATTTCCAACCAGTCCTCCAAGGAAGGGATCCGGATCGTTATTGAGCTCAAAAAGGGCGCGGACGCGGAAAATCTCATCAACATGCTCTACAAGAAGACCCGGCTGGAGGACACCTTTGGGGTAAATATGCTGGCAGTGGCGGACGGACGCCCGGAGACCATGGGCTTGAAGAAGATCATCGAGCATCATGTGGATTTCCAGTTCGAGCTTGCCACCCGCAAGTATCAGACGCTTCTTGCCAAGGAGCGGGACAAAAAGGAGATCCAGGAGGGGCTGATCAAAGCCTGTGACGTGATCGACCTGATCATTGAGATCCTGCGGGGCAGCCAGTCGGTGAAAGACGCCAAGGCCTGTCTTACAGACGGGGTGACCGACAATATCAAGTTCAAGTCCAGTATTTCCAAAAAGATGGCGGCTATGCTGCGGTTTACTGAGCGGCAGGCCACAGCCATCCTGGAGATGCGTCTCTACCGGCTGATCGGCCTGGAGATCGAGGCGCTGATGAAGGAGCATGAGGAAACGCTGAAAAATATCGCCCGCTATGAGGACATTTTAAATAATTATGACTCTATGGCAGAAGTGATCATGGCGGATTTAGACCAGATCAAGAAGGAATTCTCCTGGAAACGGCGCACCCAGATCGAGAATGCCGAGGAGGCCGTGTTTGAGGAGAAGAAGATCGAAGAGCAGGAAGTGATCTTCCTGATGGACCGGTTTGGCTATGCCAAGACCATTGACCGGGCCACCTATGAGCGGAACAAAGAGGCGGCGGACGGGGAGAACCGGTATGTGATCAGCTGCCTGAATACCGGGAAGCTCTGTATCTTTACCGACACCGGAAAGATGCACCAGGTGAAGGTGCTGGATCTGCCTTACGGCAAGTTCAGGGATAAGGGGCAGCCTATTGACAATGTGAGCAATTACGACAGCACCCAGGAGGAGATCGTCTATATCTGCGACAGTGAGCAGATGCGATTTGCCAGGATCCTGTTCGCTACCCGGGCAGGTATGATCAAGAAGGTTCCGGGAACCGAGTTCCAGGTATCCAAGCGGACCATCGCGGCTACCAAGCTGCAGGCGGAGGACGCGGTGGTGAGTGTTCAGGTGATCAGCGACGGCCAGCAGGTGGTGCTGCGGACAAAAGACGGATATTTCCTCCGGTTTGGCGCGGAAGAGGTGTCTGAGAAGAAGAAGGGCGCCGTGGGCGTGCGGGGGATCCGGCTGCGCAAGAAGGATGAACTGGAAGAGGTTTATCTTTTTGAAGAGGGAACAGAGACCAAAGTTCAGTACAGAGACCGGGAGGTCACGCTGAACCGGCTGAAAGCGGCAAAGCGGGACGGCACCGGTACGAAAGCGAGGTAGAACCATGATCCAGGATATCAGCCCGTATCGCTATGATAACGCCTATCATCCAAAGCGGCCAAAAGAGGAGGATTTCCTGCTGTGTTATCAGGGAAAGCAGGCGCTTTTGAGAAAACAGGGGGAGGAGATCCAGTTTCCTGCCTTCCGTGAGGCGCAGGCCCACTGGGAGGGAGAAACAGAAAAACTCTACGAAGAGGCAGTCTATCTCTTCGCCATAGACGGGATGCGTTTTTATCTTCACCGGGGATTTGACGGACACTGTCTGGAGAAGGAGGGGTTTGCCTGGGAGAATACCTGGATCTTCCGGAGCGCCAGGCCCAAATATCTGCGGTTTGCCGGGATCACCGGCTGGCAGCTCTTTCAGTGGTATGAGAGCCGCCGGTTCTGCGGCCGCTGCGGAAAGCCCATGGTGCAGGATGAGAAGGAGCGGATGATGAAGTGTCCCTCCTGCGGCCTGATGGAGTTTCCCAAGATCTGTCCGGCGGTGATCATCGGAGTCACCTGTGGGGATAAGATCCTGATGTCCAAGTACGCGGGGCGGGATTTTACCGACTATGCCCTGCTGGCCGGATTCTGCGAGGTGGGAGAGCCTATTGAGGAGACGGTGCGCCGGGAAGTGATGGAGGAAGTGGGACTGAAGGTGAAGAACATCACCTACTTCAAGAGTCAGCCCTGGTCCTTCTCTGATACCCTTCTGATGGGATTTTTCTGTGAGCTGGACGGAGAGGGAGAGATTTCTATCGACCAGGAAGAACTTGCCATGGCAGAGTGGTTCCGGCGGGAGGATATGCCGGTGAAGGAGGAGGACTTAAGCCTGACCAACGCCATGATGATGGCGTTCAAGGAGGGGAAGGTATGCCTTCAGAGGAAAAGATAAAAAGTGGGATCCCAGGCCAGTGATGGCGGAAGGGATCCCTTCTTTGTTATGTGAGGTATTTTATTTTACGCAGGCACCGGTCCGATCCCGGCGGCGCCTGCCAGGAAGAACAGTCCTAAAAACAGGAGCAACAGGAATAAAAGTCCAAGTCCTGCGGCAAGAGTCTGGCCAAAGGGCTGCCCCCTTTGTTTCCGTCGGATCCCATAGCCCAGAAGCACCAGGGAGCCAGAGAGACAAAAGAGGGGGAACACTACGCCGATCCCTGTGAAGAGGATGGTATCCAGTTGCCACTGCATGTGATCCATCCACAGGAATAACAGTAAGAGGACAGCCAGAATTCCGAGGAGGGTGCGGATATGTTTCCGTTCCTGTCTCTGCCTGGCTTTGGCAAGCGTGAGGGTGTCTGAGACGGCTTGGGCCGCTTCTTCTTTTGATAGTTCTGTGGCCACACTTTTCTCAGATTTCATAAGTTCTACAACACTGATGTTTAACGCGTCTGCTAGGGGCTCGATGGTGCTGATGTCCGGGAATCCGATTCCCCGTTCCCAGCGGCTGACTGCCTTGTCCGTAACCTGGAGTCTGGCGGCAAGTTCTGCCTGGGTCATTTGTTTTTCTTTTCGGCATTGGGAGATAAAAGCTCCGAATTTTTCTGCGTCCATATGCCACCTCCTTGGTGCTAAGGTAACATAATCAGCTTCCGGGAGCAACCGACGATTCGTTTACCTGCAGAAAACAGAAGGGGGATTACAGATTCAGTTCCTTCAGGAGTTGTTCCTGATAAGCCGGGTCTTTCGCGGATCTTACAATATCTTCTGTGCGGCCAAGTTCGGACAGCCGAAGGATCAGGCTGTTGATCCGGGTCTGAGCTTCTAATTTTCCTTCCTGGATCCCGCGGTTTTCTCTTTCCTGGAATTCATCTTCGAATAATTCTTTTAACGCTTCACACATTTTTACTGCCTCCTCAAACTGCTTGTGGTTTGCCCGGACAATAATATCCATGACAGACTGATAGAGTTTATTTGTTGTATGGTTCCGGTATTCGGTGACCAGTTTTTCTGCTTCTGCTTCGCTGTCCAGATGATCCGTTAGGCTGGCCAGCCATAAATTTTCTTCTTTCGAAAGTTTTTTTGTCACAATGATCTGAATAGGAATAAAATCGCCTGTCACGTAGAAAATGCCAGATTCTGTTTCCTGGATCTGAAAGCTGCGTTTTTTCGTTAAATGCTCCATTAGATTCCGGGGATACCGGTGGCAGACAAATGTGATCGTCAGATCGTCTATGGGGATCACATCTGCCAGTGATGAATCAGATTTGTAAAAACAGGCATAGCCGTATACTTTGTAAAAATCGTCAATATTTAAAGAATCTGCCGGACTCTTATATTCGATCAGGTTGTGCCCCCGGAAGATTCTTCCGATATTTTTGTGAATCGGATGTGTCCCGTCTTTTTTAATGATGAGCACATCGATCTCTTTAGGTTTTGTCCCAAGCTGATGTTCGTTTTCAAAGGACAGGTATTCCCGTTCCTCCTCCAGTTCAATCTGTATCCCGGCAAAAAATGCAGGATGCCATTGGAGGACTTCTTTTTTCTCCATACGCCGGACCTCCTTATGAAATTATCCCAGGAGTTCCGGATTTTCAGAAAACTCCTGCTTAAAATGTGGAATATAAAGCATGAATTTTCTGAAGAGACAGAAGCTGCAAGACCAGGTCCGCAGTCTGAAAGAATAAGAATCCCGCTTTTGATACCGAGATTAGAAATCTAGAAAACACATATGCTTTTCCTTAGTCTACCATAGCTGTTTCCCGAATTCAATAAACGGCGGAAAATCCTGGAGAAATTCCCGAAAACCCTTGATTTCTCATGGAAGAAGTGCTATACTCCCCTATAGTCACATAGAAATCCGGCAGAAGAGTGAACGAAAGTTCACTCTTCTTTGTTGGTAAGGAGGAATTTTACATTGTCGAAAAGAGAACTTTACGAACAGAAAACAGAACAGCTCTTGACCCCTATCGTAGAGGAATACGGGTTTGAGCTTGTGGATGTAGAGTATGTGAAAGAAGGCAGTACCTGGTACTTAAGGTCTTACATTGACAAACCCGGCGGGATCAGCATTGACGACTGTGAGAAGGTGAGCCGGCGGCTCTCCGACCTTTTGGATCAGGAAGACTTTATTGAGGACGCTTATATCATGGAGGTCAGCTCCCCGGGACTTGGGCGGCCGCTGAAGAAGGAGAAAGATTTCAGACGGAGCCTGGGAGAAGAGGTGGAGATCCGGACCTACCGGATGATCGATAAGCAGAAGGAATTTACCGGGATCCTGAAGGATTACGATGAAAATACAGTAACCATCACACTTGCGGATGAGACAGAGAAGACATTTGACAAAGACGACATCGCTTTGATCCGTCTGGCATTTGATTTCTAGATTAAGGAGGAAAGAAAGAATGAACACAGAATTACTGGAAGCATTGAACCTGTTGGAGAAGGAGAAGGACATCAGTAAGGAAACCTTGCTGGATGCTATTGAGAATTCCCTTCTGAACGCCTGCAAGAATCATTTTGGCAAGGCGGACAACATTAAGCTGACCATGGATCGGGAGACCTGTGATTACCAGCTTTACGCAGAGAAAGAGGTTGTGGAGGAAGTTGAGGATACGCTGGAGCAGATCAGCCTGGAAGACGCTCAGGAGATCGACAGCAAGCTGGGACTTGGCGATATCGTGCGGATCCCTATCGAGTCCAAATCCTTTGGGCGGATCGCTACGCAGAACGCCAAGAACCTGATCCTGCAGAAGATCCGCGAGGAAGAGCGCAAAGTGATCTACGATCAGTATTTTGAGAAAGAAAAAGACATTGTCACCGGTATCGTACAGCGGTATGTGGGAAGAAATATCAGTATCAACCTGGGCAAGGCGGATGCCATGCTGACTGAGAACGAGCAGGTGAAAGGCGAGGTGTTCAAGCCCACCGAGCGGATCAAGCTGTATGTGGTAGAAGTCAAGAATACCACCAAGGGTCCCAAGATCCTGGTATCCCGGACTCATCCGGAGCTGGTGAAGCGGCTGTTTGAGTCTGAGGTCACTGAAGTCAGAGACGGGATCGTGGAGATCAAGAGCATTGCCAGAGAGGCGGGCAGCAGGACCAAGATCGCAGTGTGGTCCAATGATCCGGATGTAGATCCGGTGGGAGCCTGCGTGGGAATGAACGGCGCGAGAGTCAATGCCATCGTCAGCGAACTGCGGGGCGAGAAGATCGACATCATCAACTGGAGCGATAACCCGGCCATCCTGATCGAGAATGCGCTGAGTCCGGCAAAGGTCATCTCTGTTATGGCGGATCCAGATGAAAAGACGGCCAGCGTGATCGTGCCGGATTACCAGCTGTCTCTTGCCATCGGCAAGGAAGGCCAGAACGCCAGACTTGCGGCGCGGCTGACCGGATATAAGATCGACATCAAGAGTGAGACACAGGCCATTGAATCCGGAGAACTGCCGGAGAACTATATGGAGATGAGTGAAGGCGTCTTTGAGGAAGAGATGTACGAGGACGGCTATGACGAGGCCTATGAGGAAGGCTACGAAGACTACGCTGAGGACTACGATGCCGGGGCTGCTTACGAAGAGGAGCCGGAGGCAGAAAAGGAATAAGGTGATCATTTGAACAAGAATAAAAAGATACCTCTGCGGAAATGTGTGGGCTGTCAGGAAATGCGCAGCAAAAAGGAGATGATCCGGGTCATCCGCACGGCGGACCAGGAATTTATGCTGGACGCCACCGGAAGGAAGAACGGCCGGGGAGCTTATCTTTGCCCCAGCCGGGAATGCCTGGAGAAAGCCAGGAAGTGTAAGGGCCTGGAGCGCTCTTTCGGGCAGGCGATCCCGCCGGAGGTGTATGAATCCCTGGAAAAGGAGATGGAGCTTCTTGAGTCAGAATAAGGCGTTGTCTTTGCTTGGCCTTGCGACAAAGGCCGGGAAAGTGGCAAGCGGAGAGTTCTGCACAGAAAAAGAGGTGAAATCCGGCCGGGCCGCGCTGGTGATCGTGGCCGGGGACGCCTCGGAGAATACGAAGAAGAGATTTCGGAATATGTGCAGTTTTTATAAAGTGCCAATCTATTTTTACAAAGATAAAGATACCTTGGGACATGCAATGGGAAAAGAGTTCCGTGCATCCCTTGCAGTCACGGATGAGGGGTTTGCAAAAGGAATCAGGAAACATTTGGACACAGAAGAGAATACAATTGCATAATGGAGGTAGTGTGTATGTCGAAGATGAAAGTATATGAGTTAGCGAAAGAGCTGGATATCCCCAGCAAGGAACTGATCGAGTTCCTTGGGGGCAAGCAGATAGAAGTAAAAAGCCACATGAGCTCCCTGGAGGAGCCGGAGATCAAGATGGTGCGGGATTCTTTCGCCGGCGGCAGCAAACCGGCAGAGAAACCGGAGGAAAAGCCTGCGGAGAACCCGGCGGAGAAGCCGGCAGGCGAGGCCCCGAAGAAGAAGAATATCGTGCATGTCTTCCGTCCCCAGAATACCCAGAACGGCGGACGCCAGGGAAGACGTCCGGCAGGCGGCGGCCACGGGGGAATGTCCCAGGGCAGGCCGATGCAGGTGAATAACGGACGTCCGGCCAGACGGCCCGGCGGTCCTGTGCGTCCGGGGGAGGAAAGACCCCAGGCGGGCGCGGCCAGATCCGGCCGTTCGGTAGCCCAGGCCTTTGAGCGGGCGCTGGGCAAGAAGGAGGCGCCGCAGACAGAGGCGGCCCCGGCAGCAAAGGAACAGCAGGTGAAGCCCCAGGCAGCGGCAAGACCGCAGCAGGAGCAGCCGGCGCGCAAAGAGCAGGCGGCTCGTCCGGAACAGGCAGCCCGTCCGGAGCAGGCGGCCCATGCAGGGCAGGCAAACCGTTCGGAGCCAAGAAGAGACGGTGAGAGAAGCGAAAGAAGAGAAGACCGCGCGCCAAGAAGAGAGGACCGCGCTCCCAGAAGAGACGGGGAGAAAGGCCAGCGCAGAGATGACAGAGGCCCAAGAAGAGAGGGCGACAGAAGAGAGGACCGCGCTCCCAGAAGAGACGGGGAGAGAAGAGACGGCCGTTCCGGCGGGCGTCCGGAGGGCAGAAGGAACCAGGGCAGCAGTATCCCGGCTCCAGAGACTCCTTCCCAGAAGCCCCAGAGAGGCAAAGGCAAAGGGAAGGACGATCATAAGAAGAAAGATTACCGCCATGAGGAAGAGGACAGAAAGCCAAAGGGCAAGAAGCAGAAGACGGAGAATAAGCCGCAGCTTCAGAAACCTCAGCCGAAGGCTCAGAAACAGGAAGAAGAGATCAAGTCCATCACCATTCCGGAGGTGCTGACCATCCAGGAACTGGCGGATAAGATGAAAGTGGTTCCTTCTGTGATCGTGAAGAAGCTGTTCATGCAGGGTAAGATCGTCACCGTCAACCAGGAGATCGATTACGAAACAGCGGAAGAGATCGCGCTGGAGTTCGATATCCTCTGTGAGAAAGAAGAAGTGGTTGACGTGATCGAGGAACTGCTGAAGGAGGAGGAAGAGGACGAGAAGAAGATGAAGAAGCGTCCTCCGGTAGTCTGCGTTATGGGTCATGTTGACCATGGTAAGACCTCCCTTCTGGACGCTATCCGTCACACCAACGTGATCGGCGGCGAGGCCGGCGGTATCACCCAGCATATCGGCGCCTATGTGGTAGAGAAGAACGGGGAGAAGATCACCTTCCTGGATACTCCGGGACACGAAGCGTTTACCGCCATGCGTATGCGTGGAGCCAGCTCCACTGACATCGCCATCCTGGTGGTAGCGGCGGATGACGGCGTGATGCCCCAGACCGTGGAAGCTATCAACCATGCCAAAGCGGCAGGGGTTGAGATCATTGTGGCGGTCAATAAGATCGACAAGCCAAGCGCCAATGTAGAGCGGGTAAAACAGGAACTGACCGAGTATGAGCTGATCCCGGAAGACTGGGGTGGAAGCACCATCTTTGTGCCGGTATCCGCGAAGACCGGGGAAGGTCTGGAAGATCTGATGGAGATGATCCTTCTGACGGCGGAGGTCCTGGAGTTAAAAGCCAATCCGAATCGCCGGGCAAGAGGACTTGTGCTGGAGGCAGAGCTGGATAAAGGAAGAGGCCCGGTAGCCACCGTGCTGGTACAGAAGGGAACTCTGCGTGTCGGAGATGCGGTAGCGGCCGGCGCAGCCCATGGAAAAGTCCGGGCAATGATGGACGATAAGGGACGCCGGGTGAAAGAAGCCGGCCCGTCCATGCCTGTAGAGATCCTGGGTCTCAACGATGTGCCAAACGCCGGCGAAGTGCTGGTAGGCTGCGGCAATGACAAAGAGGCCAGAAGCTTTGCGGAGACCTTTATCTCCCAGAGCAAGGTAAAACTTCTGGAAGAGACAAAATCCAAGCTTTCCCTGGACGATCTGTTTACCCAGATCCAGGAGGGCAACCTGAAAGAGCTTGGCATTGTAGTAAAAGCGGATGTACAGGGATCTGTGGAAGCCATCAAGCAGAGCCTTGTGAAACTGTCCAACGACGAAGTGGTAGTCAAGATCATTCACGGCGGCGTAGGCGCCATCAACGAGTCGGACGTCAGCCTGGCATCCGCCTCCAACGCCATCATCATCGGATTCAACGTGCGTCCGGATGCGACGGCCAAGGAGACAGCGGAGCGGGAAGGCGTGGATATCCGTCTCTACCGGGTAATCTACAACGCCATCGAAGATGTGGAAGCGGCTATGAAGGGAATGCTGGATCCGGTATTCGAAGAGAAAGTGCTGGGCCATGCGGAAGTGCGGCAGCTGTTCAAGGCTTCCGGCGTGGGGACCATCGCCGGGTCCTACGTGCTGGACGGAACCTTCGAGAGGGACTGCTCCGCCCGGATCATCCGGGACGGCATTGTGGTCTACGAAGGATCCCTTGCTTCCCTGAAGCGGTTTAAAGACGACGTAAAAGAAGTGCGCGCAGGATATGAGTGTGGATTTGTATTCAACAATTTCAACGACGTGAAGGAAGGCGACCAGGTAGAAGCCTACAAGATGGTGGAAGTGCCGAGATAACGCCCTTCGCGACGATCCTGCTTTGGAGAGAAAGAAGGAAGAACATTGCGGAAAAGAAGTATTAAGAACACCAGGGTGAATGTGGAAGTCCAGCGGGAATTAAGCAGTATCATCCGGGGAGGCATCAAGGATCCAAGAGTGGCGCCCTGGACCTCCGTGGTTGCCGCGGAGGTAGCGCCGGATCTCAAGACCTGCAAGGCATATATCAGCGTGCTGGGCGATGAAAAGGCCCAGCAGGAGACCATCAAGGGCCTGACAAGCGCGGAAGGTTATATCCGCCGGGAACTGGCCCGGACGCTGAACCTGCGCAACACCCCGGAGATCCGGTTCATACTGGACCAGTCCATTGAATATGGTGTAAATATGTCTAAGAAGATAGAAGAAGTAACCGGCGGCATGGAGGCGGAAGAAGATGTTAGACAGACTGATCAGAGCGGCGAATAAGATCGCCATTGGCGGACATGAACATCCGGACGGAGACTGTACCGGTTCCTGTATGGGGCTGTACCTCTATATCCAGGAGAATTACCCCGGGAAACAGGTGGATGTCTATCTGGAGGAGATCCCGGATTCCTATCACTTTCTGAAAGACTCCGGGAAGATTCGGCATGAACTGTCCGGGGACCGGGATTACGAGCTGTTTTTCTGCCTGGACTGCGGAGACAAAGAGCGGCTTGGGTTCTCCCGGGAGCTTTTTGACCGGGCGGCCCACACCCTCTGTGTGGACCATCACATCAGCAACACAAATTTCGGGGAAGAAAATTATGTGGTCCCGGATGCCAGCTCTACCTCAGAGCTGGTGTATAACCTGATGGAGAAGGATAAGATCACCCTTCCCGTGGCGGAGGCGCTGTATCTTGGCATCGTCCATGATACCGGCGTGTTCCAGTATTCCTGCACGTCGCCGGAGACTCTTCGGGCGGCGGCGGATCTGCTGGAGAAAGGTGTAGATGCGCCAACACTGATCCGGAAGACCTATGTGGAGAAGACCTATGCGCAGAATCAGGTTCTGGGGCGCACCCTGATGGAAAGCATCCTTTTTATGGACGGGAAATGTATTGCCGCCTATATGCGCAGGCGGGAGATGGAGTTCTACGGAGTGGGGCCCAAAGATCTGGACGGGATCGTAAGCCATCTGCGGGACACCACAGGTGTGGAAGTTGCCATCTTTATGTACGAGGTTAAGCCCAGCGTCTATAAGGTGAGCCTTCGTTCCAACGATCTGGTGGATGTAAGCAAAGTAGCCGGGTATCTGGGCGGCGGCGGCCACAAGAAAGCGGCCGGGTTTACCATGGCCGGAACGCCCCATGACGTGCTGAACAATCTCTCCGGTCTGATCCAGGATCAACTGGAGGAGAAGGCATGATCCATGGCATTTTAAATATTTATAAAAAGAAAGGCTATACCTCTCACGATGTGGTGGCAAAGCTCCGGGGGATCACCGGGCAGCGCAAGATCGGCCATACCGGAACCCTGGACCCGGAGGCGGAAGGGGTGCTCCCGGTCTGCCTGGGACGGGCCACCAAGGTCTGCGATCTTCTGACAGACCGGGATAAGACTTATGAAGCGGTCCTGTTCCTTGGGATCCGCACAGATACCCAGGATGTGACCGGGACTGTGACAGACCGGGGAGACGTGCAGGGGATCACCAGGGAAATGGTAGAACAGGCGGCGCACAAATACGTGGGCGAGTATGATCAGATCCCGCCTATGTACTCTGCCCTGAAAGTAAACGGCAAAAAGCTCTATGAGCTTGCCCGGGAAGGGAAGACCATCGAGCGCAAGGCAAGACGGGTCCGGATCTATGAACTGGAGATCCTGGAGGAGGCGCTTCCCAGAGTCCGGCTGCGGGTCCGCTGTTCCAAGGGGACCTATATCCGCACGCTGTGCGACGATATCGGCGCGGATCTGGGCTGTTACGGCTGTATGGAGGCGCTTTTGCGGACAAGGGTGGGGCCCTTTGCCCTGGAAGAAGCCTGCAGGCTTGAAGAAGTGGCGTCTGCGCTGAAGACGGGAGAGCTTGGGAAGATGCTTTGTCCCATCGACCGGCTTTTCGCAGAGTATCCTGCCGTGCGGGTAAAGGAAGGCTGGGAGAAACTGGCCTATAATGGAAATGGATTAAAACGGTCGATGACCGATGGAGACAGGGAGATAAAGGACGGCGCCTGCGTAAGGCTCTACGACGTCGGCGGGAATTTCCTTGCCCTGTACCGCTATCACAGAGAAGCGGAAGAATATACAACAGTAAAAATGTTTTGCGGCAGCTGAAGGGAAGGATTATGGAATACTTAAAAGGACTGGAACATTATAAAGATACCGGCAGATCCGCAGTTACATTCGGCAAATTTGACGGACTTCACCTGGGCCATCAGACACTGACCCGCCAGGTGGTCCGGTTTAAGGAAGAAGAGAAGCTCAAAGGTGTGGTCTGTGCCTTTGACATGAAGCGGGAAGACATCCTTATGACGAAGAAGGAACGGGCAGAACATCTGGCCGACACCATGGACTATCTGGTGGAATGCCCTTTTTCGGAGGAGTTCCGGAAGATGAGCGGGGAAGACTTTATCCGTGAAGTGATCTGCGGGGTGTTTCACGCAAAGTATGTCGTAGTGGGGACAGACTTTCATTTTGGATATGGCAAGGCTGGAGACGCGGATATGCTGAAAGCCTATGAAGGAACTTACGGCTATAAAGCGGTGGTCCTGGAGAAAGAGCGGTACCAGGGGAGAGTGATCAGCAGTTCTTATATCAAGGAGCTGATGGCCGCAGGGAAGATCGCGCTGGCAGACCGGCTTCTGGGCTATCCCTACGGAGTCGAAGGAGTGGTAGAGCACGGGAAGCAGCTGGGAAGGACTCTGGGATTTCCCACCTTCAACGTAGTCTGGCCACGGGAGAAGATCGCGCCCCCGCGGGGCGTTTACTACAGCCGTATCTGGGTGGATGGAACCGGGTATGCCGGCATCACCAACGTGGGGGTCAAACCCACGGTCACAGCAGAAGGGAAACTGCTGGCGGAGAGCTTCCTCTTTGACTATGAGGGAAGCGCTTACGATAAGGAAGTGCGGATCGAGCTTCTGGACTTCGCCCGTCCGGAAGAGAAATTCGCCGGCGTTCAGGAGATGAAGGCGCAGATCGACCGGGATATCGCCGGCGGCCGGGAATATTTTGCCCGGGGAGAAGGAAGCGCTTATTTTTTGTAAAAAAGGGTTGAAGCGGCACAGATACCTGTGCTATACTGTGCTGGTGGAAAGCCGGCGTTCGGTAATCGGACACTCCGACCATTGCTTAATGCCAGGCGTTTAACAGAGAATAAAGGAGGAGACAAGACATGATCACAAAAGAGATGAAAGAAAAGATCATCGCTGAGTATGGAAGAAGCGAGGGAGACACAGGTTCACCGGAGGTTCAGGTAGCCATCCTGACCGCAAGGATCAACGATCTGACCGAGCACTTCAAGAACAATCCGAAGGATCATCACTCCAGAAGAGGACTTCTGAAGATGGTAGGACAGAGAAGAGGCCTTCTTGCATACCTGAGAAAGATCGACATCGAGAGATATCGTTCTCTGATCGAGAGACTTGGACTGAGAAAATAATCTGCTCAGACAGAAGACGGGGGAAATTGAAATTTCCCCCGTCTTTAATTGCGTTATCGGTGCAAATATGATACAATAAATAAGATTATGGGCAGGGAGAGCTCCCGAGACCACTGAAAAGCGCATTTTCCGCGGTAAAGTGCTTTTTTCAGTAGTTTCGGACTCCCTTCCCTTAAGAATAAACGATAAAGGAGACCGATATGTACAAAAAGTATGAAATGGAACTGGCCGGCAGAACTCTGCGCGTTGACGTGGACAGAGTGGCAAAGCAGGCAAACGGCGCGGTGCTGATGCATTACGGTGATACCACTGTTCTGTGTACGGCCACCGCTTCTGAGAAACCAAGAGAGGGAATCGATTTCTTCCCCTTAAGCGTGGAGTACAACGAGCGTCTGTACTCGGTAGGCAAGATCCCGGGAGGATTCAACAAGAGAGAGGGAAAAGCGTCTGAGAACGCCATCCTGACCTGCCGTGTCATCGACCGTCCCATGCGGCCGCTGTTCCCCAAGGATTACCGCAATGACGTTACCCTGGAGAACCTGGTGCTGTCTGTAGACCAGGACTGCTCTCCGGAGCTTACCGCTATGCTGGGCGCGGCTATCGCTACCACCATCTCTGACATTCCGTTTGACGGCCCCATCTCTTCCACCCAGGTAGGCCTGGTAGACGGAGAGCTGGTGTTCAACCCGACGGCGGCCCAGAGAGAGGTATCCACACTTGCGCTGACAGTTGCTTCCACCAGAGAAAAGGTGATCATGATCGAGGCGGGCGCACAGGAAGTGCCGGAGCAGCAGATGATCGACGCCATCTTCGCAGCCCACGAGCTGAACCAGAAGGTGATCGCGTTCATCGATACCATCGTGGCAGAGTGCGGCAAGCCGAAACATGAATATGAGAGCTGTGCGGTTCCGGAGGAGCTGTTTGAGGCGATCAGGGAGATCGTTCCTCCCGCACAGATGGAGGAAGCGGTATTTACCGATGAGAAGCAGGTAAGAGAAGAGAATATCCGCCAGATCACAGAGAAGCTGACCGAGGCTTTCGCAGAGAAGGAAGAGTGGCTGGAAGTGCTGGGCGAGGCGGTTTACCAGTATCAGAAGAAGACGGTGCGCAAGATGATCCTGAAGGATCACAAGCGTCCGGACGGCAGAGCCATCGATCAGATCCGTCCGCTGGCAGCGGAAGTAGACCTGATCCCCAGAGTTCACGGTTCCGCTATGTTTACCCGTGGACAGACCCAGATCTGCACCATTACTACACTGGCGCCTCTGTCTGAGGCACAGCGGCTGGATGGGCTGGATGAGGCTGAGACCTCCAAGCGGTATATGCACCACTACAATTTCCCGTCCTATTCTGTAGGCGAGACCAGACCTTCCAGAGGTCCGGGACGCCGTGAGATCGGACACGGAGCTCTGGCAGAGCGGGCGCTTCTTCCGGTGCTGCCAAGCGAGAGCGAGTTCCCGTATGCGATCCGTACCGTATCAGAGACTTTTGAGTCCAACGGATCCACTTCTCAGGCAAGTGTGTGCGCTTCTTCCATGTCGCTGATGGCGGCGGGCGTGCCCATCAAGACTGCAGTGGCTGGAATCTCCACCGGACTGGTGACCGGAGATACCGACGATGATTATCTGGTGCTGACAGATATCCAGGGACTGGAAGATTTCTTTGGAGATATGGACTTCAAGGTGGCAGGTACTCACGAGGGTATCACCGCCATCCAGATGGATATCAAGATCCACGGACTGACCCGTCCGATCATTGAAGAAGCCATCGCGGCGGCAAGAAAGGCCAGATTCTACATCCTGGACGAAGTGATGGCCAAGACCATCGCCGAGCCGAGACCGGAGGTAGGACCTTATGCGCCGAAGATCATCCAGATGCAGATCGATCCCCAGAAGATCGGCGATGTGGTTGGCCAGAGAGGCAAGACCATCAACGCCATCATCGAGCAGACCGGCGTGAAGATCGACATTGAGGACGACGGCTCTGTATCCATCTGCGGCACAGAGGCAGAGGCCATGGAAGAGGCAAGAAAGCTGATCCATATCATTGTCACTGACTTTGAGGCCGGACAGGTGCTGGAAGGAAAGGTTGTCAGCATCAAAGAGTTTGGCGCCTTCCTGGAGTTTGCTCCGGGCAAGGAGGGAATGGTACACATCTCCAAGCTGGCCAAGGAGAGAGTCAACCATGTGGAAGACGTGCTGACACTGGGAGACGTGGTCAAGGTGGTATGCCTTGGCAAGGACAAGATGGGAAGATTCTCCTTCAGTATGAAAGACGTGGCGAAATAAATTGTTTTAGAACCCCGTAACCGTGTAAGGCGGATACGGGGTTTTTGCCAAAGGGGAAACTTAAGGAGAAAAAACGATGAAAGCATATGAGAGATTTTTAAAGTATGTAAGTGTCTGGACCACAAGTGACGAGACCAGCGAGACCGTTCCGTCTACGGAGAGACAGTTTGATCTGGGCAGGCTTCTTGTGCAGGAGTTGAAAGACATAGGGGTTGAAAAAGTGGAGCTCAATGACATGTGTTATCTCTACGCGGAGATCCCGGCTACTCCCGGCTATGAGGATCAGCCGGCCATCGGCCTGATCGCCCATATGGATACTGTGATGGATTTCTCCGGAAAGGACATCCATCCTCAGATTATCGAGAATTACAACGGAGAGGATGTGAAGCTTGGAGACAGCGGAAGAGTGCTCTCTGTCAAGGAGTTCCCGCATCTGAAGAATATGAAGGGAAGAACGCTTATTACGACAGACGGGACCACGCTTCTGGGGGCGGACGACAAGGCGGGTATAGCGGAGATCATCACAGTGGCAGAGGAGATCCTGAAGGAGAATATCCCCCATGGAAAGATCTGTATCGGTTTTACCCCGGATGAGGAGATCGCAAGGGGCGCGAAGCATTTTGATGTAGAACGTTTTGGTGCGGATTTTGCCTATACACTGGACGGGGACATCGAAGGAGAGATCCAGTTTGAGAATTTCAACGCATCCACGGCGTATTTTACGATCCACGGTGTGAATGTGCACACGGGGAGCGCGAAAGACATCCTGGTGAATTCCCAGCTCATCGGTATGGAGATCCAGTCCATGCTGCCGGACGAGCGGCCGGAGACAACGGAAGGGTATGAGGGATTCTTCCATCTGATGGCTTTTAACGGAAATACGGAGAAGACGCAGATGCGCTATTTAGTCCGTGAACACAACAGCGAGAAGTTTGAAAAGCGTCATGAGACATTGCGCCAAATCCAGGAGGAAATGAACAAGAAGTACGGCGAGGGAACGGTAGAGCTGGAGATTGTGGAGTCTTACTACAATATGAGAGAGAAGATCGAGCCCTGTATGCATCTGGTGGACATAGCCAAGAAGGCCATTCAAAAAGCAGGACTTACGCCGGATGTATCTCCGGTGCGCGGCGGTACGGACGGAGCGAGACTCAGCTTCAAAGGCCTGCCCTGCCCGAACCTTGGAACCGGCGGCTCTGCGTTCCATGGTCCCTTTGAACACATTACAGTGGAGGGCATGGATCTGGTAGTCGGTATTGTCAGGGATATTCTGAAGAGCTACGCTGCATATAAGGAGAAATAGATATGGAAATGTATAGAAAAGATATACAGGGACTGCTCTCTTTTCTGGCGGACAGTCCCACCGCTTTCCACACGGTGGACAATTTTGCCCGCATGCTTAGAGAGCATGGATTCCAGCTGCTTTCAGAACGGGAGCGCTGGAATATCCAACCAGGCGGGGCATACTATACCGTGCGAAATGGATCTAGCATCATTGCTTTCCGGATCGGATCCTCGCTGGAAGATTACAGTTTTAAGATTGCGGTGTCCCACAGTGATTTTCCCACATTCAAGCTGAAGGAGAAAGCGGAGCTTTCGGTAAAGGATCACTATGTGAAGCTCAACACAGAGGGGTATGGGGGTATCCTGTGTACCACCTGGATGGACAGGCCTCTTTCGCTGGCCGGGCGCGCCATCTTGCGGGATAAGGATGGTTTCCGGGAGGCGCTTGTGAAGATCGACCGGGATCTGGTGCTGATCCCAAGCGTGGCCATCCATATGAACCGGGAAATTAACGAGAAGAATTCCATCAACAAACAGGTGGATATGCTCCCGTTATTTGCGGGGAAAGCCTCTGATATGGAAGGGGCTGTAAGGCAGATGGTGGCAGAGGAGCTGGGGACAGGATCGGAAGAGATCATGGGGATGGATCTTTATCTCTACAACCGGATGAGACCTTCCATCTGGGGGAGAGAAGGCGAGTTTATCTCAGCGCCTCATCTGGATGACCTGCAGAGCGCTTACACATCTTTTGCCGGATTTCTGAAGGGGGCTGACCAGCGCGCAGTCAATGTGTTTGCCTGCTTTGACAATGAGGAAGTGGGATCTAATACGAAACAAGGCGCCGGATCTACGTTCCTTAAGGATGTGCTGGACCGGATCAATGACGGCCTGGGGAAAACGGCGGAAGAACTGCGCTGCGCAGTGGCTTCCAGCTTCATGGTCAGCTGCGACAACGCTCACGCGGTACATCCGAATCATCCGGAGAAGACGGATGAGAATAATTGTGTCTATTTGAATGAGGGTGTGGTTGTGAAGTCCCATGCCGGGCAGCAGTATACAAGTGATGCGGTCAGTATCGCCTTGTGGAAGGGGATCTGTGAAAAGGCAGGGATCCCGGTTCAGTTCTTTGCCAATCGCTCTGATATGCGAGGCGGCAGTACTCTGGGCAATATCGCCATGTCCCAGGTGTCCATGAATGCAGTGGATATCGGACTGCCCCAGCTCGCCATGCACTCAGCCTATGAGACGGCAGGCGCGCGGGACTGCGCCTATATGATCCGGGCTGTCAAAGCGTTCTTTGAAAGCGGGATCCGTGAATATACGATTCGCCGGTAAGAAACTGACAGTCGATGACGCAGATCTCGCTCTTGGTCCCCACCCGCATGTTGGGTCCGAATACTCCTACACCGGAGGTAACGATGCTGTGCATCCCGTCCTTCTCCAGGTAACCGCAGGAGTTTTCCCACACCATGCTTACGATCAGGTTGGCGGGGAAGAGCTGTCCGTCGTGGGTGTGGCCGGAGAGATCCAGGTCTGCTCCTGCCGCCGCCAGTTCGGAAAGTTCGTCCGGTTCGTGATCCAGGACCAGGATGGGTTTGGTCTGATCCAGGCCTTCTGTCAGCTGCTGGGGCGTCATGCGCTTCTGGATCCCCCGTCCCGGCCGTTCCCGGTCCGCCCGGCCGATGAGATAGAAGGCGTCGTCGATCAGCAGGGTTTCATCCTGCATAAGTTGAATATTGGAATCTGCAAGGAAAGCGTCCATCCGCGGGTCGCTTTCCTTTTTTTCGTCCGAGGGGAAGGTGAAGCCGGCCAGGATCTTCTCCTGGATGTCGTGGTTGCCGTAGCAGGCGTAAGTACCGTACCGGCTCCTGATCTGGCGCAGGGTGGCGGAGATGGTATCCGGGTCCTCTACCGCGTCAAAATCATTGTCGAAGAAATCTCCGGCGATCACCACCAGATCCGGGTCTGCGGCGTTGATCTTCTCAACCATCCGCTTCATCTGGTCATTTCCCATGTTGTAGCCAAGATGCAGGTCCGCCGCTAGGACGATCCGCAGGGAGGAAAGATCCTGACAGGATTTGTCCACCGTCACCTCATAATGGGTAGTGCGGATATTGCGGGCGTTAACATAGCCCAGGACGGACAGGGAGAGGATCAGGAGAATGCAAAAAGCCCCGGAGGTGACGAAGACCTTCCGGGAGGACAGTTTCTCCTTTGGTACCTTCACCAGATATTTTAACACCAGGCGGATCAGATCCGCCGCCGCGACGATCAGCAGGATGTAACAGCAGCTTCCGAACCACAGGTTGGAGAGGGCGTAGAGCCACCGGGCAGGCCACAGGAAGGCCAGCAGGATGGACAGGGCCAGGAAGGCGTAGAGGAAGAGCACAACGCCCCGCAGCAGTGGTTTCTGAAAATACCGGGTACAGGAAGACATCCACCGGATCAGCCAGCGGAAGATATAGAAATTAAATAACAGGTAAAAGGGCGCCAGAAAAACAGCCAGCATATGGAACCTCCTTTATCAGCCGTAAAAATCGATCACTGGGATTGTAACATATTCAGGCATAAATGAAAACCCGCGTCATATATTGATGTAGAAAGAGGTGGACAAAGATGAAGGAGAAGCAGATCTTAAATGTCCTGCCGGGGACAGTCCGGCGCCAGGTGGAAAGAGAGGAACTTCGTTATGATCTTCTCCAGGAGATCCGCCTGAGAGTAGGACAGCCGCTGATCCTGATCTACCGGGGAGAAGAGAGGATCCCGGGACAGAAGCGGGGCAGGCCCTATCAGGTAACCCGGGAGGATATCCGGGAAATGCTGGAGTATGTGAGCAATTATTCCCTGTATGCATACGAAGAAGAGATGCGGCAGGGATTTATCACCATTGAAGGAGGGCACAGGATCGGAATGGCAGGACAGGCAATCATGGAAGAAGGAAAAGTGAAGAATCTGAGGTACATTTCCTCTGTCAATGTCCGTCTGTCCCATGAAGTGCTGGGCTGCGCGGATCCGGTCTTCCCTTATATCACCGCCAACAGGCGGCTTTTCCACACATTGATCGTGTCTCCGCCCCGCTGCGGCAAGACCACCCTTCTAAGAGATATTGTGCGGCAGGTCTCCGGGGGCAATCAATATGTCAGAGGCATGTCGGTGGGGGTGGTGGACGAACGCTCTGAGATCGGCGGCTGCTACCAGGGAGTGGCCCAGAATCATCTGGGGATGCGCACCGATATCCTGGACGCCTGCCCGAAAGCGGAGGGAATGCTGATGCTGATCCGTTCCATGGGGCCCCAGGTGATCGCGGTGGACGAGATCGGCACGGGGGAAGATGTACATGCCATCGAGTATGCCATGCACTGCGGCTGCAAGATGCTGGTGACGGTCCACGGGGAATCCATGGAGGAGCTGAAGAAGAAGCCCCTCTTTGGAGAGATGATCGCGAAGAAGCGGTTTGAGCGGTACATTGTCCTTGGCCGTAAGACGCGGGTGGGGGAGGTGAAGGGGGTCTACGATGCCCGGGGCACCCTTCTCTACGCGGAAGGGAGCCTGCTGTGATCCGGCTTGCCGGGGCGGCGCTGGTAGTGGGGGCGGCGGCGCTGATGGGAGAAGCGAAGGCAGGAGAGGTCCGGGAACAATATACCCGGCTGCTGGGCCTGCAGCGGGTGATCTGTTCTCTCCAGGGAGAGATGGGCTATGCCAGGTCCTATCTGGGAGAGATCTTCGCCCGGATCGGCGCGCAGGAGGAAGAGCCTTACAGAAGCTGGCTCCTGGAACTGAGTCGGGAACTGGAACGGCGAAAAGGCGGGAGCTTCCACAGGATCTGGGAGGAAAGCATTAAGAGACATCTTAAAGACATCCGTCTTCCGACAAGAGAGCTGGACCGGCTGAAAAGCCTGGGCCTGGAGCTTGGAAGCGCAGATCTGAAACTGCAGCTTCGCACCATGGAGCTCTATCTGGAGCAGCTGGCCAAAACCCTGGAAGAAACGAGAGAAGAGATGAGGACCAGGGTAAGGCTGTGCCGGTGCCTTGGCGTGATGGGCGGGATGTTTGTGGCAGTCCTGCTGTTGTAAGAGGAGGCGTTCATGAGTGTAAACCTGATATTTAAGATCGCGGCGGTGGGGATCCTGGTCTCTGTACTGAGCCAGGTGCTCAAACACAGTGGCCGGGAGGAGCAGGCATTTCTGACAAGCCTTGCCGGGCTTTTACTGGTGTTGTTCTGGATCGTGCCCTATATCTATGACCTGTTCCAGGCGATCCAGAGCCTGTTTTCCCTGTAGAAGGACCGGGCGTAAAGAGAAACGATGGAAAAGGGGGCGGACAGGATATGAGTATCATACAGGCAGGGATCCTTGGCGTGGCCGGTGTTCTCCTGGCCGTTCAGTTCAAGGGAGGGAAAGCAGAATACGGGATCTACATCAGTGTGGCCTTAAGCCTTCTGATCTTCCTGGGGATCCTGGGACAGCTTCAGGTGATCACAGAAGCAATCGCAAGGATCGGCGGATATATCCGTCTGGACGGGGCCTATATGGGGACGCTGATCAAGATGCTGGGGGTCACCTATATCGCGGAGTTTTCTTCCGGGATCTGCAGGGACGCTGGATATCAGACCATTGCCCAGCAGATCGAGATCTTCGGGAAGCTTACGATCCTGGTCTTAAGCCTGCCGGTGCTTCTGGCCCTGCTGGAGACCATCGGGGAGTTTCTGTCATGAGGGGGAGGAAGCTCTGTTTGTTGCTTCTTGCGCTTCTTGTGGCCTTCCTGTGCCGGGGGGCGTCCGCCCGGGCCATGGAGCCGGAGGAACTGGAAGAGGAGCAGCTGGAACAATATGATTATGACGAGATCGACGAGGCTTTGGAGGAATTGTTCCCGGAGGAGCAGCTGGATTTCGGGGAGACGCTTGGGGAGGTACTGTCGGGGGATGTGGCTGTCTCTGCCGGCCTTCTCAACAGGCTGGTGTATGACCAGTTTTTTTACGCCCTGGGAAGCTGCCGGGAGAATCTGGGACACATTCTTCTGATCGCTGTCATTGCCGCTGTGTTTTCCAACTTCTCCGGAGTGTTCCAGAGCCGGCAGATCTCGGAGATCAGCTTCTATCTCCTTTACCTTCTTCTGGTGGCTCTGTGCCTCAATTCCTTTCAGGCGGTGCTGGACTGGGTGGGAGAAGGAGTGGAAGCCCTGACTACATTTATGGGGGCCTTCTGCCCGGTTTATTTCCTGGCGGTGGCAGTGGCCAAGGGAAGCGTGACGGCGGTGGCCTTCTACAACCTGGTGCTTTTTCTGATCTACCTGGCTCAGATGGTGATCGCAGGATTCCTGCTGCCGGTGATCCACATCTACTTCATCGTCCAGGTGCTGAACTTCCTCTCCCGGGAGGATTATTTAAGCAAGCTGGCAGGGGTCCTGCACATGGGAGTGGCCTGGGCCTTGAAGACGGTGCTGGCCTGTGTGGTGGGGCTCAACGTGATCCAGGGTCTGATAAGCCCGGCGGTGGACTCGGTAAAACGAAGCGTTCTGACCCGCGGGGTGGAAGCGATCCCGGGGGTGGGAGACGCCATCGGCGGAGTCACGGAGGTGGCCCTTGGGACAGCGGTGCTGGTGAAAAACGGCATCGGGGTGACCGGGGCGGTGATCTGTGTGGCTCTCTGTGTGGTGCCCCTTGTCCAGATCGGCTGTATCGCCCTTCTCTATAAACTGGCGGCGGCCCTGATCCAGCCGGTGTCAGACCAGCGGGTGGCAGGGTGCATCGAGAGTGTGGGCGACGGGTGCCGGCTTTTGATGCGGGTGGTGTTCACTACCGGGCTTTTGTTCCTTCTGACCATCGTGGTGGCAGCGGCCCTGACCAGTCTGTGAGGAAAGGAGAGGAGAAAAGATGTTTGCCTATCTGTATGAATGGATCCGCAATGTGGCCTTCTACCTGGTGCTGGTGACGGCACTCCTCCATGTGCTGCCCCGGTCCGGCTATCAGAAATATATCCGGTTTTTCACCGGGCTGGTGCTGATCCTTTTAGTTCTGGCGCCGGTGCTTAAGCTGTTCCAGATGGAAGAGGAGCTGCGGGATGCATACCGGGACGATTCCTGGCTGGAACAGTTGGAAGAGATCGAGGGAGTGGAGGAGATTCAGATTGGAGATCATTAAGAAACTGAGGCAGAAGAAGTGGAAGAAAGATCAGATCCTGATCCTGTTCCTGGCAGGCGTCCTTTTGCTGGTCATCGCGCTGCCGGTCCGGGAGCCGGCGGAGCAGGAAGAAGGGCAGGGGATAGAACGTGCGCAGATTTCTTCTTCCGGGGACAGAGATTATGCCGGATATCTGGAGGGGCGTCTGGAGAAAGTGCTCTCTCAGATGGCGGGAGCCGGGGATGTGACGGCCATGGTCACTTTAGCTTCCTCCGGGGAGAAGGTGGTGGAAAAGGATCTGGAGAAAGGATCTGAGACGGTGACAGAATCTGACGGCCAGGGCGGGACCCGGACCACCGGAAGCGCCACCAGCGCCCAGACCGCCGTTTACGCAGAGTCAGAGGGGCAGGGGCAGCAGCCCTATGTGAGCAAGGAGGTGGCGCCGGAAGTGGAAGGGGTGGTGATCCTGGCCCAGGGCGGGGACGATCCGGTGGTAGAACAGGAGATTACCCAGGCAGTGCAGGCATTATTCGGGATAGACACGCATAAGATTAGGATAATGAAGAAGCAATAAATCTATGGCCAGGAGGGAAGAGAACGAGTGAAACGGATATTTAAGAAGAATCAGATCATCATTGCGGCGCTGGCGGTTATGATCGCGGCGGCGGGATACCTGAATTATTCCGGGAGACTGTTTTCCGAGGAGGAAGACGCCCAGGAGGCAAACGCGGACCTGGCAAGCCAGGAACTTCTGGACATCTCCGAGGAAGATCTGGCAAGCGCTTCCGGGGATATTGAGAGCCAGGATTCCGAGGCGGAAGACGGGAGCGTAGAGGGGACGCCTGGCGAGGCGGTGATGACCAGCGGAGAAGTAAGCGGAGTGGTGGCGGAAGCCAAGGTGACCCGGGAGCAGGTGCGGGCGAAGAACAAGGAGTCCCTGCTGGAGATCATCGACAACGAGAACTTAAGCGATGAGCAGAAGCAGGAGGCGGTGAACCAGATGGTGGCCATGACGGAGATCGCCGAGAAGGAAGCGGCGGCGGAGACACTGCTTGCCTCCAAAGGCTTCAGCGAAGCAGTGGTAAGCCTTACAGATGAGTCGGCGGACGTGGTGGTGAATGCGGCGGAGTTAAGTGACGCCAACCGGGCCCAGATCGAGGATATCGTGACCCGCAAAACCGGGGTGGCGGCGGAAAATGTGGTGATCACGCCGGTATATGCACAGGGAGAAGAAGGGAAATAGTTTTGGTTGAGGAACAAAGGCGCTTGTGCTATACTGTTTAAAGTGCGTTTAGAATGGATATCATATGGGTAGGAGTGTACGGTTATGGATCAGATAAAAAGCGAACTGAAAAACCAGATTGAAAAACGGCGGACCTTTGCCATCATTTCTCATCCGGATGCGGGAAAGACCACGCTGACGGAGAAGTTTCTGCTGTACGGCGGCGCCATTAACCAGGCGGGAAGCGTGAAGGGCAAGGCGACCGCCCGCCACGCGGTGTCGGACTGGATGGAGATCGAGAAGGAACGAGGGATCTCGGTTACTTCTTCCGTGCTCCAGTTCAACTACGGGGGATACTGCATCAATATCCTGGACACTCCGGGGCATCAGGATTTCTCCGAGGATACTTACCGGACGCTGATGGCGGCGGATTCGGCGGTGATGGTCATTGACGCCTCCAAGGGCGTGGAGGCCCAGACCCGCAAATTATTCAAAGTATGTACCATGCGCCACATTCCCATTTTCACTTTCATCAACAAGATGGACCGGGAGGCTATGGATACCTTTGAGCTTCTGGATGATATTGAGACAGAACTGGGGATCGCCACCTGCCCCATCAACTGGCCCATCGGCTCGGGCAAAGAGTTCCGGGGGGTGTATGACCGGGAGACCAGGCAGGTGGAGATCTTCTCCGATACCCACAAGGGAACTACCCAGGGAGAAGTGAAGAAAGTAGACATCAATGATCCGGAGATCTCCTGGCTCATCACCGATTCCCAGAGAGTCCAGCTGGAGGAGGAGATCGAACTGCAGGACGGGGCAGGGGCAGCCTTTGACCAGGAACTGGTAAGCAAGGGAAAGTTGTCCCCGGTCTTCTTCGGGTCGGCGCTTACCAATTTCGGCGTGGAGACCTTCCTGCAGCATTTCCTTAAGATGACCACATCCCCCCTTCCCCGGATGTCGGACAAGGGGCTTATCGATCCTATGGAAGAACCGGATTTCTCCGCCTTTGTCTTCAAGATCCAGGCCAATATGAACAAGGCCCACCGGGATCGGATCGCCTTCATGCGCATCTGCTCCGGTGAGTTCGAGGCAGGCATGGATGTATGGCACATGCAGGGAGGAAAGAAGGTGCGTCTCTCCCAGCCCCAGCAGCTGATGGCCAGCGAGCGGAAGCTGGTGGAGCGGGCCTGTGCCGGGGATATTATCGGGGTGTTTGACCCGGGAATCTTCTCCATCGGAGATACGCTGACCGCCAGCGGGGACCGGTTTGCCTATGAGGGGATCCCTACCTTCGCGCCAGAGCATTTCGCCAGAGTCCGGCAGGTGGATACCATGAAGCGGAAGCAGTTCATCAAGGGAATCAGTCAGATCGCCCAGGAGGGCGCCATCCAGATCTTCCAGGAATACAATACCGGTATGGAAGAGATCATTGTGGGCGTTGTGGGCGTGCTCCAGTTTGATGTGCTGAAGTACCGGCTGGAAAATGAATATAAAGTGGAGATCCGGCTGGATAATCTGCCCTATGAGTACATCCGGTGGATCGGCAACGAGGAGATCGATATGGACAGGCTTACCGGCACTTCAGATATGAAGAAGGTAAAGGATCTGAAAGGGCGTCCCCTTCTTCTGTTTGTCAATGAGTGGAGCATCCGGATGACCCAGGAGCGTAATGATGGGCTGATACTGGAAGAATTCGGCAGATAGCTTGTAAACACAGGGCAAATTTGATATAATTACAAGAAGTGTAAAACCAGACAGGAGGTTACCGCAATGGGAAAAGAAGAAAGAAACGCATATACGATAAAGACGGACGAGAATCTTGGAGAGGTTAAGATCGCGGACGAAGTGGTGGCCATCATCGCAGGCCTTGCGGCGATGGAGGTAGAAGGTGTAGCTTCCATGGCGGGAAACGCCACCCGTGAACTGATCAGTAAGCTGGGGATGAAGTCTCTGTCCAAGGGCGTCAAAGTGGACGTGCTGGAGGGGATCGTGACCGTATCTCTGGCGCTGAACCTGAAGTACGGCTACCAGATCAAGGACATCACCAGCCAGGTGCAGGAGAAGGTAAAAGCGGCCATTGAGAACATGACCGGCCTGGAAGTGGCTGATGTAAATATCCGCGTCGCCGGAGTGGACGTGCCGGAGGAAGCATAAGTGAAGCGGACAGAACTAAGAGAGCATATCTTCAAGATGATCTTCGGGCTGGAGTTTAACGAAGAGACGGAGATGCCCGAGCAGATGCGGCTTTATTTCGATCAGCTTGAAGACGCCAGAGAAGAAGACTTGAAATACATTCAGACAAAGGCAGAGAAGATCGCCGGGAAGACAGAAGAGATCGACGCTTTGATCAACGCCCATACCAAGGGCTGGAAGACCAGCCGGATGAACAAGGTGGATCTTACCATCTTAAGGCTGGCCGTCTATGAGATGAAGTGGGATGAGGACGTGCCGGTGGGCGTGGCCATCGACGAGGCTGTGGAGCTGGCGAAAAAATACAGTGGTTCTGACGGGCCTTCGTTTGTCAACGGAGTGCTGGCCAAACTGACGGAGTAAATTCGGGGTGGACCATGGCGCAGAATGTCTATACGGTAAAGCAGGTCAATGCCTACATCAAGAATATGTTCACGCAGGACTATATGCTTGGCCGGATCTATGTCAAGGGCGAGGTGTCCAACTGTAAGTACCACACCTCGGGCCATATATATTTCTCACTGAAAGATGAGTCTGGAACGATTGCCTGTGTCATGTTCGCCGGGCAGCGCGGCGGACTCTCTTTTCGTATGCAGGAAGGGCAGCAGGTGATCGTGTTCGGCGGGGTGAGCGTCTATGAGAGGAGCGGTTCCTATCAGCTCTATGCAAGAGAGATCCGCCTTGACGGGGAAGGGATCCTCTTCGAACGGTTCCAGGCGCTGAAGCGGGAACTGGAAGAGATGGGGATGTTCGCTCCTGAGTACAAGAAGCCCATCCCGGCCTACGCCTCCAGGATCGGCGTGGTGACCGCGCCCACCGGGGCGGCGGTCCGTGACATTATCAATATCTCCCGGCGGAGGAATCCATATGTGCAGCTGATCCTGTATCCGGCCCAGGTGCAGGGGGAAGGGGCCAAAGAAAGCATCGTCCGGGGCATCGCCATGCTGGACCGGATGGGGGTGGACGTGATCATCGTGGGACGAGGCGGCGGATCCATGGAAGATCTGTGGGCCTTCAATGAGGAAGAGGTGGCCCGGGCCATCTTTGACTGCTCTACGCCGGTGATCTCGGCGGTGGGCCATGAGACGGACACCACTATCTCAGATTTTGTGGCGGATCTGCGGGCGCCTACCCCTTCCGCGGCGGCGGAGCTTGCGGTCTATGATCTGGGAATGACCATGGAGCGGATGCGGGAGCTGGAAGGAAGGATGGGGCGGATCCTCAGACAGAAGGTGGAACTGTGGAGGAGCCGGCTTAAGGCAGAGGCCATCCGGCTGGAGCATCTCCATCCCAGAACGCGGATCGCGGACTACCGGCAGCGGCTGATGGATCTGGAGGATCAGATGAGGACCAGGGCGCGCAGGACGCTTCTTGTGACCCGCCACCGGATGGAACTGTATGTAGAGCGGATGAAGGCGCTGTCCCCGCTGGAGAAGCTGAATCAGGGATATGCCTATGTCCGGACGCAAGACGGAAAGGCGCTGAGAAGTATTCATAAGACCCGGCAGGGAGACGTGCTGGAGATCTGTGTGACAGACGGCAGCATCCGGGCGGAAGTCCTGGAGAAGAAGGAGGAGCACCGTGGCTGAGAAGAACGAAGAAATGAAACAGGAAGAGACACTGGACCAGACCTTTGGACGCCTGGAGGAACTGGTGGGCAGGATGGAGGCGGAAGACATCTCTCTGGAGGAGAGCTTCGCCCTCTACCACAAGGGAATGGACCTGTTGAAGTCCTGTAACGATAAGATTGATAAGATCGAGAAGAAAATGCTGATATTGGATGAAGAAGGAGCGACCCATGAGTTCGAACAGTGATTTTGGAAGGCAGCAAAAGGAGAAGGTGCAGGAGATCGAGGAGATCCTGCAGACCTTTCTTCCGGCGGAAGAGGGATACCAGAAGGGGATCATGGAGGCCATGAACTACAGCCTTATGGCAGGAGGCAAACGGCTGCGGCCCATGCTGATGCAGGAAACCCACCGGCTGTTCGGCGGGGATTCCCCTGCCCTTGCGCCTTTTATGGCGGCCATGGAGATGATACATACCTATTCTCTGGTACATGACGACCTTCCGGCCATGGATAACGACGATTACCGCAGGGGCAGGCTGACCACCTGGAGAGTCTACGGAGAGGATATGGGGATCCTTGCCGGGGACGCTCTTTTGAACTATGCTTTTGAGACGGCCTTTCAGGCATTTTCCCTGGCTCCGGAGGAGGCCTCTTCCATCGGGAGAGCCCTGCAGGTGCTGGGAGAGAAAGCGGGGATCCGCGGGATGATCGGCGGTCAGGTCATTGATGTGGGCAAGACCGGCCAGGCGGTGGAGAAGGAAGTGCTGGACACTATCTATGAACTGAAGACCGGGGCGCTTATCGAGGCGTCCATGATGGTGGGCGCGATCCTGGCAGGCGCATCCGAAGAGGAGATAAAGACGGTGGAAAAGATCGCTTCCTGCGTGGGACTGGCCTTCCAGATCCAGGACGATATCCTGGATGTGACCAGCACCCCGGAAGTGCTTGGCAAGCCGGTGCACAGTGACGAGAAGAATGAGAAGACCACTTATGTGACGCTGATGGGAGCCGGTGAGGCGGCCAGGATCGTGGAGGAGCGCTCCAATGAGGCCATCCGGCTTCTTAACACCCTTCCGGGGGAGAATCCCTATCTTGCGCAGCTTTTGGTACAGCTGATCCACAGGGACCGATAAAAAGGAGTGTCTGATATGCTGGAGCGGATACAAAAGGAAAATGATATCAAGAACTTAAGCGGGGAAGAGCTGGAGATCCTTGCAGAGGAGATCCGGCAGTTCCTGGTGGAGAAGGTGAGCAGGACCGGAGGGCATCTGGCCTCCAACCTGGGTGTGGTGGAGCTGACCATGGCCCTTCATCTGATGTTCGACCTTCCCCAGGATAAGATCATCTGGGATGTGGGACATCAATCCTACACCCACAAGCTTCTCACCGGGAGAAAAGAGGGGTTTGACGACCTGCGGCGCTACGGGGGGATGAGCGGGTTCCCCAAGCGCAAGGAAAGCCCCTGCGACGCTTTTGATACCGGACACAGTTCTACTTCCATCTCAGCCGGGCTGGGACTTGTGGCTGCCCGGGATCTTAAGGGAGAGGACTACCGGGTCATCTCTGTGATCGGGGACGGCTCTCTGACCGGGGGAATGGCTTATGAAGCTCTTAATAACGCCGCTCATCTGAAGACGAATTTTATCATTGTGCTCAATGACAACCATATGTCTATCTCAGAAAATGTGGGGGGCATGTCCCGGTATCTGGCCAAACTGCGGACGGCGGATATCTACACCGGCCTTAAGAAAGGCGTGACCAATACCCTTCACAGCATCCCGGTGATCGGGGATCCTCTCATCGAGAAGATCCGCAAGACCAAGAGCAGTATTAAGCAGCTGGTGGTGCCGGGAATGTTTTTCGAAGACATGGGGATCACTTACCTGGGACCTGTGCCGGGACATAACCTGTCCCTTTTGTGCCGGGCCCTTCGGGAGGCCAGCAAGATCGACGGTCCGGTGCTCCTTCATGTGCTGACCCGGAAGGGCAAGGGGTACGCCCCTGCGGAGCAGGCGCCGGACAAGTTCCACGGTATCGGCCCCTTCGATATAGCCACCGGGGAAGTCTGTTCTTCGGGAGAGAAAAAAGACAGCTACACAGATGTGTTTGGCAAGGTCCTGTGCGATGAGGCCAGAAGGGATCCGAAGATCGCGGCCATCACCGCGGCTATGGCGGACGGCACCGGGCTGTCCCGGTTCCGCCGGATGTTCCCGGACCGATTCTTTGACGTGGGGATCGCGGAGGAACATGCAGTGACCTTTGCCGCCGGGCTGGCGGCGGGAGGGATGAAGCCGGTGTTCGCCGTCTATTCCTCCTTCCTGCAAAGAGGCTATGACCAGCTGATCCATGACGTGGGCCTGCAGAACCTGCCGGTGGTGCTGGCAGTGGACCGGGCCGGGCTGGTGGGAAGCGACGGAGAGACTCATCAGGGGATCTTCGACCTGTCCTATCTGGGAAGCATTCCTAATATGACCATCCTGTCTCCCAAGAACAAATGGGAGCTGGCGGATATGCTCAGATTCGCCCTGGCTTTTGAAGGGCCTGTGGCGCTGCGCTACCCCAGGGGGACCGCGTACGACGGATACCGGGAGTTCCGGGCGCCGGTGGTCTATGGAAAGAGCGAGATGATCCGGGAAGAGAAAGACATTGCCCTGGTAAGTGTGGGACACATGTTTGAGACGGCTGCTGCGGTGCGGGACATGCTGAAGGAGAAAGGATATTCCTGTACCCTTGTGAACGCCCGGTTTGTGAAGCCTCTGGATGAGGAGATGTTTGTGGAACTTTCCAGGACCCATGGCCTGATCGGGGTGATCGAGGAGAATGTGCCCTGCGGAAGCTTTGGGGAGCGGGTCCTTGCGTTTGCATGCAGGCGCGGCCTTAAGGCCAGGATCCTGCCCTTGTCCCTGCCAGATGATTATGTAGAGCACGGCAGTGTGGAGATCCTGCGCCGGGAGACAGGGCTTGATCCGGAATCCCTGACAAAGCGGATCCTGGAAGCATATAAGGAGTTATAGAAGATGAAAGAACGTTTGGATGTACTGCTGGTGAAGCGGAATCTGGCAGCCTCCCGGGAAAAGGCCAAGGCGGTGATCATGGCCGGGAACGTCTATGTGGACGGCCAGAAGGAAGATAAACCGGGGACAACCTTCAAAGAAGAATGCAAGATCGAGGTGCGGGGGAATACCCTTCCCTATGTGAGCCGGGGAGGGCTGAAACTGGAGAAGGCCCTGAACCATTTTGATCTTTCGGTGGAGGGGAAGGTGTGCACCGACGTGGGTTCTTCCACCGGCGGGTTCACAGACTGTATGCTCCAGAACGGGGCCAGGAAGGTTTATGCCATCGACGTGGGAAGAGGCCAGCTGGACTGGAAACTGCGCCAGGATGAACGGGTGGTGTGCATGGAGAAGACCAACATCCGCTATGTGACGCCGGAGGACATCGGGGAGCCGGTAGAATTTTCCTCCATCGACGTTTCCTTTATCTCCCTGACCAAAGTGCTGCTGCCCATCCGGGAGTATCTCACCGGGGACGGTGAGATCGTGGCGCTGATCAAGCCTCAGTTCGAGGCAGGACGGGAGAAGGTGGGAAAGAAGGGCGTAGTGCGCGAGCCTGCCACCCACCGGGAAGTGATCCAGAAAGTGGCGGATTACGCCTGCTCCATCGGCTTTGACGTACTGGAGCTGGAATTTTCCCCCATCCGGGGACCGGAGGGGAACATCGAATATCTGGTCCATCTGAAGAAATGCGGCAGAGAGACCGGGACACAGGCCGGGAATGTAGACATCCGGGGGACGGTGGAGCAGGCCTTCACCGCATTGGCCAAAGAATAGGGAGAGAGACATGGAACATTTTCTGATCGTGACAAATGACGGAAAGGACGCGGACGGCCGTGTGACGGCAAAAGTGAAGCAGCTTCTTACCGACGCGGGAAAGACCTGCGTTCTCTGTGAGAAGGACGGGGACAAGAAGATCATCCGGGAGAAGATTCCTGAGAAGATCGACTGCGCCGTGGTCATCGGCGGGGACGGAAGCCTTATCGAGGTGGCCCGGTTCCTGCACGGAAGGAATATCCCGGTGCTGGGGATCAACATGGGGACGCTTGGGTATCTCACCGAGGTGGAAGTCAACCACATCGAGGACGCCTTCGCCCAGATCCTTGAGGGGGATTATACCCTGGAAGACCGGATGATGCTGGAGGGAACCCTTCAGGACGGAAGGAAGGATATTTCCTTAAATGATATCGTGGTATCCAGGAAGACGGAGATCCGGCTGATCCATTTCCGGATCTATGTGAACGGGGAGCTTCTGAATACCTACGAGGCGGATGGCGTGATCATTTCCACGCCCACCGGCTCCACAGCATATAATCTGTCCGCCGGAGGGCCTATCGTAGAACCCACGGCATCCATGATCGTGATCACGCCCATCTGTCCCCACGCGCTGAACACCAGCAGTATCGTGCTCTCTGCAGAGGACGAGATCGTGATCGAGATCGCAGAGGGACGCCATGACGCGGTGGAAGAAGCCATGGTGGCCTTCGACGGGGCGGACACCCTGCCGCTGGTGACAGGAGACAGAGTAACCATTCGAAGAGCCGGAGCTTCCACCAGGCTCATGCGCCTTAGCAGGATCAGTTTTCTGGAGATGCTGCGCAGAAAGATGAAAGGAAATTAGGACATGAAAGTAAACCGACACGCAAAGATCATCGAACTGATCAACAAACACCAGATCGAGACCCAGGAAGAGCTGGCGGCCTATCTGAATCAGGAAGGATTCAAGGTGACCCAGGCTACCGTGTCCCGGGATATCCGGGATCTGAAGCTGACCAAGGTGCCGGCGGGAGACGGCAAACAGTTCTATGCAGTCCACCAGAGCGGAGACGGGGAAATGGGCGAGAAATACATCCGGGTGCTCCGGGAAGGATTCCTGTCCATGGATATGGCCCAGAATATCCTGGTGATCAAGACGGTAACCGGGATGGCCAACGCGGTCTGCGTGGCCATTGACGCCATGAACTGGCCGGAGGTGGTGGGAAGCATCGCCGGGGACGACACCATCATGTGCGCCATCCGCAGTGTGGAGGATACCATAAAGGTGATGGATAAGATCGGCAAGATCGTCTGACGGGAGGCAGTATGTTACGGAGTTTACATGTGAAGAATCTGGCCCTCATCGATGAGATCGAAGTAGAGTTCGGCGAGGGCCTGAATATCCTGACCGGTGAGACCGGGGCGGGCAAGTCCATCATCCTGGGGTCTGTGAATCTGGCCCTGGGCGGCAGATATACCAGGGACATCATCCGCGACGGGGCGGATTACGGGTTTGTAGAACTTACCTTTGAGATCCGGGATCCCGGGCAGATCGAGAGACTTAAAGCCCTGGATGTATTTCCGGAGGAAGGGATGGTGGTCTTAAGCCGCCGGCTGATGGAAGGCAGGAGTGTGAGCAGGATCAACGGGGAGACGGTGACCATGGGACTTCTGCGGGAAGTGTCCGCCGTCCTCATCGACATCCACGGCCAGCATGAACATCAGTCTCTGCTGTATAAGAAAAACCATCTGGAGATCCTGGATGCCTTCGCCCGGGAGGAAGGAGCCGGCTGCCGGCAGGCAGTGCAGGAAGCCTACCGGGATTACCGGGCCTGTGAGAAAGAGCTGGAGGAAGTCTCTATGGACGAGTCCCAGCGGGCCAAAGAGATGGCATTCCTGGAATTCGAGGTGGAGGAGATCGAGAAAGCGGCGCTGCAGGAAGGGGAGGACGAAGAGCTGGAGAGCGCCTACCGGCGGATGGCCAACGGAAGGAAGATCGCCGGAAGCGCGCTGGAAGCTTACCGCTATACCAGCGAGGATCCGGACAGCGCCAGCGAGAATTTAAGCCGGGCGATCCGGGCCCTTTCTGAGGCGGCTGAATGTGACGAAGGCGCCAGGCAGCTGCAGGAACAGCTGGTGGAAGTGGACAGCCTTCTCAATGATTTTAACCGGGAGCTGTCCGATTACAGCAAGAGCTGCGAGTACTCGGAAGAAGAGCTCTATGAAACGGAGAACCGGCTCAACGAGATCAACCGCCTGAAGGTAAAATACGGCGGAACGGTGGGAGAGATCCTGGCTTATCAGGAGCAGCAGGCCGGGAAGCTGGAAAAACTCCAGGACTATGAGGCCTATCTCGCCGGACTTGAGAAGAAGGCCAGGGAAGCGGAAGCCCTTCTTGCAAAGGCTTGCCGCAGCTTAAGCCAGGTGCGGAAAAGCCAGGCGGCCATTCTGGAAGAGGCGGTGCAGAAAGGCCTGGAGGAGCTGAATTTCGCCGATGTGCGGTTTGAGATCCATTTTGAAGAGCTGAAGTCCTATACCGGAAACGGAACCGACGATGTGGAGTTCATGATCTCCCTGAATCCGGGACAGCCTCTGCGGCCTTTGAAAGACGTGGCTTCCGGCGGGGAACTCTCAAGGATCATGCTGGCCATCCGCACGGTAATGGCCAGGAGGGATGACATTGAGACTCTGATCTTCGATGAGATCGACGTGGGGATCAGCGGGCGGACCGCTCAGAAAGTCTCAGAGAAGATGGCTCTCATCGGAAAGACCCATCAGGTGATCTGCATCACCCACCTTGCCCAGATCGCGGCCATGGCGGACGCTCATTATGTGATCGAGAAGACGGTGGAGGAGATGGAGACCAGGACCAGGATCCGCAGGCTTACCCAGGAAGATTCTGTCCGGGAGCTTGCAAGGATCCTGGGCGGAGCCAGGATCACAGATGCGGTGCTCACCAACGCCAGAGAGATGAAAGAACTTGCAAAAGGGATAAAATAAAAGGATGGAAACCAGGAAAGTTCCACATACTAAGACAGGTGTCAGAAAAGACGCCTGTCTTTTTATTTCGGGAAGAAAGGAAGAATGAGATGAGAAAATACTGGTATCGGAGGATCTTGATCATGGCCCTGGTCTTTGTGGCCGCCACAGGGGGAAGCTGGTATCTGATCCATGGGTATGAGGAGCAGTTTGACCGGGAGGTGAGCGCTAAGCCGGCGGAGGGGACCATGGTGATCCCCGGGGGAATGCCGGTGGGCATCTATCTGGAGACGGAGGGGGTGATGGTCCTGGGCACCGGAGCGGTGGAGGGGCTGGACGGAAACCCTGAGGAGCCGGCCAGGAACCTGGTGCGGGCAGGGGATTATATCCTGGAACTGGACGGGAGGAAAGTCCGGGACAAGAAGGAACTGATCCGGGAGGTGGAAGCGCTTCGGGACGAGGATGTGGTGCTGACGCTGCAGCGGGGAAGTGAGACCATCGACGTGCGGACCCGGGCGGTCTTGTGCGGGCCGGAGGAATACAAGCTTGGCATCTGGGTGCGGGACAATGCCCAGGGCCTGGGGACTGTCACCTTCCTCAACGGGGACAGCCGGTTTGGCGCTCTGGGACACGGGATCCACGACGTGGATACCGGGAAACTTCTTGCCATCTCCCGGGGAACCCTTTACTCCACCAGCATCAAGGACATCCAGAAAGGAGCGGACGGCACGCCGGGGGGAATGGAAGGGATCATCATCTACAACAATTACAATGTTCTGGGGACCATTGAACAGAACACGGAGGAAGGGATCTATGGCGAGATCGGGAGGATCGACACCCTGTTCTCGAACCAGGTCCCGGTGGAGACGGCGGCGAAGGAGGAGATCCGGGAAGGGGCGGCCACGATCCGGTGCGCGGTGGAGGGAGAGGTAAAAGAGTACGACATTGAGATCACAAAAATCGACACCCATGCGAAGGAAGCCAACAAGGGGCTGGAGATCCGGGTGACGGACCAGGATCTCCTTTCAGTTACCGGCGGCATCGTACAGGGGATGTCCGGCTCTCCCATCCTTCAGGACGGGAAGCTGGTGGGAGCGGTCACCCATGTGTTTGTCAGCGACCCGGCCAGGGGGTACGGGATCTTTATAGAAAATATGTTGAAAAATGTAGAATAGCGTGAAAACAGTCGCAGAATGTCAGGTTTTTACGACAGCAATTTCTTGCTTTGAAATATGACGAAATATATAATTGGTCATGACGGTTTTATTGTACGAGAAAGGAGGTATTTCGCAAAATGAGTGAAATAAACGTAGCAATAGCCGACGATAATGAAAGAATCCTGGATCTGCTTGGCGAAATCATCGACAGCGACAAAGACCTGCGCCTGGTTGGCAAAGCCAGCAACGGGGAGGATGTGTACCGGCTGATCCGTGAGAAACAGCCGGATGTTGTCCTTCTGGATTTGATCATGCCGAAAATGGATGGTTTAAGCGTGATGGATCTGGTGAACGCGGACACAGAGCTTAAGAAGCATCCGGCTTTTATCGTGATCACCGCCGTGGGGCAGGAAAGGATCACAGAAGACGCCTTCCGCAAAGGCGCGAATTACTATATCTTAAAGCCTTTCAACAACGAGACGGTGCTTGGAAGGATCAAACATACAAACCAGGGAGAGCGGCCCCGGCCGGAAGGGATAAAGGAGGGGGAGCCGGTGGTCTGCGGCCAGTCCCAGGTAAATCTGGAAGCCCGGGTCACCGATATGATCCACGAGATCGGGATCCCTGCCCATATCAAGGGTTATCATTACCTGCGGGACGCCATCCTGATGGCGGTGGAGGATATGGATGTGCTGAACGCCATCACCAAAGTCCTTTATCCCACGGTGGCGAAGATCCACCAGACCACGGCCAGCCGGGTGGAGCGGGCGATCCGCCACGCCATTGAGGTGGCCTGGAGCAGAGGGAAACTGGATACCCTGGACCAGCTGTTCGGATATACAGTGAGCAATGGAAAAGGAAAGCCTACCAACTCCGAGTTCATTGCGCTTATCGCGGATACCATCCGTTTGGAATATAAAAACAGATAATGCTTTCATTCCTGAGAAAAATGCGATATAATAGGATAAATCGTGAGGTTGGGAGGAGAAGCAATGAAAAAAATACTTTTTGCGACATCCGAGTGCGTTCCGTTTATCAAGACAGGGGGCCTGGCAGATGTTGCAGGTTCTTTACCAAAATATTTTGACAAGGAAAAATACGATGTACGGGTGATGCTGCCCAAGTACATGTGCATGAAAGATGAGTGGAAACAAAAGCTTCAGTACCGCACTCATTTTTACATGGATCTGTGTTGGAGAAAACAATACGTAGGGATCCTGGAATTGGAGTACGAGGGAATTACGTTCTATTTCATAGATAATGAATTTTATTTTAACGGGATGGCGCCCTATGGGGACATGTATGCGGATATTGAGAAGTTCGCGTTCTTCTCCAAGGCAGTCTTAAGTGCGCTGCCGCTTCTTGATTTCCGTCCGGACATTATCCACTGCCACGACTGGCAGACCGGCCTGATCCCGGTGTATCTTGACAATTTCCGGTACGGGAACGAGTACTTCCGGGGGATCAAGACCATCATGACCATACATAACCTGAAGTTCCAGGGCGTGTGGGATACCAAGCGGGTGATGGACATCACCGGGCTTCCCAAATATTATTTCGCGCCGGACAAGCTGGAGGCCTACAAGGACGCCAACTATCTGAAGGGCGGTATCGTCTATGCGGACCGGGTGACCACCGTCAGCAACTCCTACGCGGAGGAGATCAAGATGCCCTTCTACGGCGAGGGACTGGACGGCCTGATGAACGCAAGATCCAACTGCCTGTCGGGGATCGTCAACGGCATCGATTACGAAGATTACAATCCGGAGACAGACAAGTACATTGCGAAGAACTATAATGTAGGCAACTTCCGGAAGGAGAAAGTGAAGAATAAGACGGCGCTCCAGCAGGAGCTGGGACTTGCTGTGGACCATAAGACCATGCTGATCGGCATCGTCTCCCGTCTGACGGATCAGAAGGGATTCGACCTGATCGCCTATGTGATGGACGAGATGTGCCAGGACGCGGTTCAGTTCGTCATACTTGGGACCGGCCAGGATCAGTACGAGAATATGTTCCGGCACTTCGCCTGGAAGTACCAGGGCAAGGTGTCCGCGAATATCTTCTATTCCGAGGAACTTTCCCACAAGATCTACGCAGCCTGCGATGCCTTCCTTATGCCGTCGCTGTTTGAGCCCTGCGGCCTGAGCCAGCTGATGAGCCTCAGGTACGGCACCGTTCCTATCGTGCGGGAGACCGGAGGACTTAAGGATACAGTAGAGCCTTACAATGAGTATGAGAAGACCGGGACCGGCTTCAGCTTCAGTAATTACAACGCCCATGAGATGATGGGGACCGTGCGTTACGCGGAGCAGATCTATTACGACAAGAAGCGGGACTGGAACAAGATCGTAGAGCGGGGTATGGAGAAAGACTTCTCCTGGAACAATTCCGCCAGACAGTATGAGAAACTTTACGACGAAATGTAAACCACAGGAAAGAGCAAAGTCTCAGGCTTTGCTCTTTTGAGATAAAGGAGGAAAAATTATGAAGATCCGAGAGATCCTGAAAGAGACAACCCCGCACATATCCTTCGAGGTATTTCCGCCCAAGACGGATGCAGCCTACGAGAGCGTGCTGAACGCCACGGATAAGATCGCAGCGCTCCATCCTTCCTACATCAGTGTGACTTACGGGGCAGGCGGCGGCACCAGCGCCAATACCGTAAATATCGCTGCCCATATCAGGGACGACCTGGGAGTGGAGAGCCTGGCGCACTTAACCTGCGTTTCCTCTACCAGGGAGCATGTGCACAAGGTGATCGGGGAGCTGAAGGAAAAGGGGATCGAGAATATCCTGGCCCTGCGGGGAGACATTCCCCAGGAGTCGGACTTCCCCCTTCCCAACCAGTACCGGTATGCCTGTGAGCTGATCGAAGAGATCAAGGGCGCGGGTGATTTCTGCATCGGCGCGGCCTGCTATCCGGAGGGCCATGTGGAGTCAGAGAACCGGAAGGAGGATGTGCTCCATCTGAAGGAGAAGGTGGACCGGGGCGTGGATTTCCTGACCACCCAGATGTTTTTTGACAACAGCATCCTCTATAACTTCCTGTACCGGATCCGGGAGGCGGGCGTTACCGTTCCAGTCCTGCCGGGGATCATGCCGGTGACCAACAAGAAACAGATGAAGAGGATCTGCGATATGTCGGGGACGGTGCTGCCCCAGCGGTTCCTGGATGTGCTGGACCGGTTCGGGGACGATCCGGCGGCCATGCAGCAGGCGGGAATCGCCTACGCCACCGACCAGATCATCGACCTTTTCGCCAATGGCATCAATCATGTCCATGTGTATTCCATGAACAAGCCGGAGGTGGCTGCGGCTATCATGAACAATCTGTCTGCCATCGTGAAGCATTAGGAGCGGCCGGAACATGGATCACAGGACGAAGGAAGCGCTCCGCTATCTGGGATACGGCAGGAATCCCGGGGAGGAAAGGACGCTGGAACTGATCCGGCAGTCTTTTGAAGAGCTGGAAGGGCTCCGGGAGGAACGGATCGTGTGGCGGCGGGGGCCGGGGACGGGCCGGGGGCCGGACCAGGTGGGGGCGGCGGGAGCCGGTGACGGTCCGGGAGCCGGACCAGGTGGAGACGGCGGGAATGGATATCAGAAGCCGGGGGCTTGCAAGGAATCTGAAGGGCTGCCGGGAAGTGATCCTGGCGGCCGCCACACTTGGGACCCGGACGGATCTTCTGCTGCGCCGGTACAGCCGCACGGACATGACCCGGGCGGTGATCCTTCAGGCCTGCGCGGCAGCCAGGCTGGAGGAATACCTGGACGCCTGGCAGGAGGAGAGAAAGAAGGAGCTGGAGGAAGAAGGACTTTACTTAAGGCCCAGGTTCAGCCCGGGGTACGGGGATTTCTCCATCCATCATCAGAAAGCCCTTCTTCAGCGCCTGGAGGCGCCCAAAAGGATCGGGCTTACCATGACCGACGGCTATATGCTGACGCCGTCCAAATCGGTGACGGCTCTGGCAGGGATCTCCCCGGAGGAGACAGCCTGCCACCGGCAGGGGTGCGAAAGCTGCGGGAAGATCGACTGCGCTTACCGCCGGGAGTAAGAGACAGACCATGACATTGCAGAAAAGAGAGCAGGAAGGAGCAGACAGATGCTAAAGGAACGACTGGGGAAGGAACTGTTGTTTTTCGACGGCGGGACCGGTACCCTTCTTCAGGAGCGGGGGCTTGCGCCGGGAGAACTGCCGGAGACCTGGAATCTCACCCACAGGGAGGAGATGACAGAGATCCACCGGCAGTATTTTGCGGCGGGAAGTGATATCGTACTTACCAATACCTTCGGAGCCAACGCACTGAAATATCACGATCCGGACCATGACCTGGCGGAAGTGATCCGGGCGGCGGTGGAGAATGTGAAGGCGGCTGCCCGTTTGGGCGTCACAGACGGAAGAGAAGTCTATGCGGCGCTGGATATGGGCCCCACCGGGAAACTTCTGAAGCCTATGGGAGACCTGGATTTCGAGGAGGCCTATGAGGCCTTCCGGGAGGCTGCCGTGGCCGGGGAGCAGGCAGGGGCGGACCTCATTCATATTGAGACCATGAGCGACACCTATGAGGTGAAGGCAGCGGTGCTGGCGGCAAAGGAGAATACAGACCTTCCGGTGTTCGCCACCATGATCTTTGATGAGAAGGGGAAGCTTCTCACCGGCGGGGACGTGCCTTCCGTGGCAGCCCTTCTGGAGGGGCTGGGAGTGGACGCTCTGGGGATCAACTGCGGTATGGGGCCGGAGCAGATGATGCCCATCCTGGAAGAATTGTTAAGATACACCTCCCTTTCGGTGATCGTAAAGCCAAACGCCGGCCTTCCCAAGCAGAAGGACGGGGAAGTTTACTACGATGTAGAGCCGGAAGAATTCGCAGGATACATGGAGGAGATCGTAAGAAAGGGAGCCTCCCTCATCGGCGGGTGCTGCGGCACCACGCCGGCCCATATCCGCAGGATGACGGAGCGGGTGAAGGCTTCCCATGCCTTTGCCCACAGACAGATACCGGAACCGGAAGAGGCAACCATCGTTTCCTCCTATGGCAGGGCGGTGATCCTGGGGGAGAAGCCGGTGATCATCGGAGAGCGGATCAATCCCACCGGCAAGAAACGGTTTAAGCAGGTGCTAAAGGAGCAGGATCTGGATTACATCCTGACAGAGGGCGTGCGGCAGCAGGATCAGGGAGCCCACATCCTGGATGTGAACGTGGGGCTTCCGGATATTGACGAGCCTGCCATGATGAAGAAGGTGGTGACGGAGCTGCAGAGCGTGACCAGTCTTCCCCTGCAGATCGATACCGTGGATCCGGCGGCCCTGGAGGCGGCGCTCAGGATCTATAACGGGAAGGCCATGGTCAACTCGGTAAACGGCAAGCAGGAGAGTATGGACGTCGTCTTCCCGCTGATCCGGAAATACGGCGGCGTGGTGGTAGGGCTTACCCTGGATGAAAACGGGATCCCGGACACGGCCAAGGGCCGGGTGGAGATCGCAGGCAGGATCATCCGGGAAGCGGCCCGGTACGGGATCCCGAAGAAGGACATCGTTATCGATGTGCTGGCCATGACCATCAGCTCTGACCCGGCAGGGGCCAGAACCACCCTGGAGGCCCTGGAAGGGGTGCGAAAGACTTACGGGGTATGTACGGTGCTGGGAGTATCCAACATTTCCTTCGGGCTGCCTTCCCGCCCGGTGATCAACGCCAATTTCTATACCATGGCGCTGCAGAAGGGGTTAAGCGCCGGGATCATCAACCCTCTGTCCGAAGACATGATGCGATCCTACTACGCGTACTGCGCCCTGATGGGATATGACGAGAACTGCGAGCGATATATCGAAGTCTATGGAAACCAGGCGCCTGCTGCGCCGGCGGCTTCCGCCCGGGATATTTCCCTGAAGGAAGCCATTGAGAAGGGGCTGAAAGAGGAGGCCCACCGGGGAGCCCTGCGGCTTCTTGAGGAGAAGGCTCCGCTGGAGATCATCAACGAGGCCATGATCCCGGCGCTGGATCAGGTGGGCAAGGGATTTGAGAAGGGGACTTTATTCCTGCCCCAGCTTCTCATGAGCGCGGACGCGGCCAAGATCGCCTTTGCCGTGTTAAAGGAGCGGATGCCGGAGCAGGACGGGCCGGGGCAGAAGAAGGAGAAAGTGATCCTGGCCACGGTGAAAGGCGACATCCATGATATCGGCAAGAACATTGTCAAGGTGCTGCTGGAGAACTATGGATTCGATGTGATCGACCTGGGGAAAGACGTGCCTCCCCAGCTGGTGGCGGAGACCGCCCTCCAGGAGGATGTACGGCTGGTGGGCTTAAGCGCCCTGATGACCACCACAGTGGTGAGCATGGAAGAGACCATCCGTCTTCTGCGGGAACAGAAGCCGGACTGCAAGGTCATGGTGGGCGGCGCAGTGCTCAACCAGGAGTACGCAGATATGATCGGCGCAGATTTCTATGGAAAAGATGCCATGCAGTCGGTATACTATACACAAGAACTTTTTAAAGGAGAGAACTAGACATGGGACTTATCATACCAGAACATTATGATCCTCACTTAAGCGTGCGGGAGACACAGGAAGCTATCAAATACATCCGGGACACCTTCCAGAAGGAATTCGGCAAAGAGATGAATCTGGAGCGGATCTCCGCCCCTCTTTTTGTAGCCAGGAGCAGCGGTCTCAACGACAACTTAAACGGCGTGGAGCGACCGGTACATTTTGACATTGCCGGCGTTCCGGGAGAAGAGATGGAAGTGGTGCAGTCGCTGGCCAAGTGGAAGAGGATGGCGCTGAAAGAGTACGGCTTCCAGCCGGGAGAAGGGCTCTATACCAACATGAACGCCATCCGCCGGGACGAAGAGCTTGACAATCTCCATTCCTGCTATGTGGACCAGTGGGACTGGGAGAAAGTGATCACCAAAGAGGAGCGGACCGTCGACACGCTGAAAGACACGGTGCGCACCATTTTCAAGATCATCAAGCACATGGAGCATGAAGTATGGTACAAATATCCCCAGGCAGTAAAACATCTGCCGGACGGGGTTGCCTTTATCACCAGCCAGGAACTGGAGGACCGGTATCCGGACAAGACTCCCAAGGAGAGGGAGAATCTGATCACCAAAGAGTATGGCTGCGTATTCCTGATGAAGATCGGCGAGAAGCTGAAAAGCGGCAAGCCTCACGACGGGCGGGCGCCGGACTATGACGACTGGCAGCTCAACGGGGACATCCTGTTCTGGTTCGACACTTTGAACTGTGCCCTGGAGATCTCCAGCATGGGGATCCGGGTGGATGAGAAGTCTCTGGAGGAACAGCTGGTGAAAGCAGGATGTGAGGACAGAAGGAACCTTCCTTATCACCGGATGCTCCTGAACGGAGAACTGCCCTATACCATCGGCGGCGGCATCGGCCAGTCAAGGCTGTGCATGCTGCTTCTGGACCGGGCTCATGTAGGCGAGGTGCAGGCAAGTATCTGGCCGGAGGAAATGCGTAAAACCTGTAAGGAACACAAGATCATCCTTTTATAAAACAGAAGAATCAAACGAGAAGCGGAAAGCTGCAGGGGCGGTTTTCCGTTTTTTCGATTGTATGGAAAATTAAACAGAAAACCGACTTGACAATAAATTAACGACTATTTATAGTAGTACCATAAATACTGTAAATCCAGGAAAAATAGAAGATTCAGGAGGAAGAGCATTATGATGCGAGGATTGGATACTACCGTCCGCAGGATCCGGAGAAAAGTGTTCGAAGAGGTGGCAAGGCTTGGATTTGAGTCCAGTGACGAGACGCTGAACGACGATATGGAAGCCATCCCCTATGAAATCGTCAATGAAGATACCAAGGTAAAATACCGGGAGAGCGTATACCGGGCCCGGTCCATCGTGCGGGAGCGTCTGCGGCTTGCCATGGGACTTTCCCTGCGGCCGGAGAATAAGCCGGTCCATCTGACTGCCGGCGTGGAGGCCAGTAATATTTCCGAGAAATATTATGAGCCGCCCCTTATGCAGGTGATCCCTTCCGCCTGTGAAGCCTGCGAGGAGCGGGGATACGAGGTGAGCAACATGTGCAAAGGCTGCCTTGCCCATCCCTGTATGGAGGTTTGCCCCAAGGGAGCAATCTCTTTTGTCAAAGGCAAGTCCTATATCGATCAGGAGAAATGTATCAAGTGCGGCAAATGCAAATCCGTCTGCCCCTACGACGCCATTTCCAAAAAGGAGCGTCCCTGCGCCCGGGCCTGCGGCGTGAACGCCATCACATCGGACAAGATGGGGCGGGCCTATATCGATTCGGAGAAATGCGTCTCCTGCGGCATGTGTATGGTAAGCTGCCCCTTTGGCGCCATTTCCGATAAATCCCAGATCTTCCAGCTGGCCCATGCCCTGAAGAAGGGAGATGAGATCATCGCGGAGATCGCTCCGGCTTTCTACGGACAGTTTGGGGACAACATCACTCCCAGGAACCTGAAGGCGGCCCTGCAGGAGCTGGGCTTCGCGGAGTTCTACGAGGTGGCGCTGGGTGCGGATATCGGAGCTGTTGCGGAGGCCCATCACTATGTGGAGAAGGTGACCACCGGAGAACTGCCCTTCCTGCTCACTTCCTGCTGTCCTTCCTGGGCCATGCTGGCGAAGAAATATTTCCCGGACCTGGTCGATGAAGTGTCCCAGGAACTGACGCCTATGGTAGCCACTGCCCGGACCATCAAGCAGAAGCACCCCGACGCCAAAGTGGTGTTCATCGGGCCCTGCGCGGCCAAGAAGCTGGAGGCCATGCGGCGCACTGTGCGAAGCGATGTGGATTTTGTAGTAACCTTTGAAGAACTTCAGGCCATGTTCGACGCCAAGGACATCGACCTGACCAAATATGAGGCAGAGTCCTCCTTCCACAACGCCACCGGCGCGGGAAGAGGATACGCGGTGGCCGGCGGCGTGGCCCAGGCCATTGAGAAGTGTATCAATGAGTACTACCCGGATGTGGACGTGCACATCGAGCATGCGGAAGGCCTGGCAGAGTGCAAGAAGACCCTGGCCCTGGCCAAGGCCGGCAAGATGAACGGCTGCCTTATCGAAGGCATGGGCTGCCCCGGCGGCTGTGTGGCAGGCGCCGGAACCAACATCCCGGTGGCCAAGGCCCAGAAGAAGATCCAGGACTTTGTGAAGGCGTCCACCAAACAGATCCCGCCCAAGGAGCTGGAGGAGATCCAGCTGGATTAAAACCAGATAGAGATCAGGAATCACAGAAGATCATCCGTACATGGAGATATGTGCGGGTGATCTTTTTGTGTTCGGAGAATTCGGTTCGCGAAATTTACAAGGTCTTTTCTGAAACAAATAACTGTTGCACCGCAAAAGAGTATTGCTATTACGGAAGCGTGATAGCGTATGCTTTCTGTATGCGGAGAAAGGAAAGGCCGTAATGAAAAAGACAAATGATGTAAGCAGGCTGGCAGGAGTGAGCCGGAGGACGCTGCAGTATTACGATGATGAGGGACTGCTTCCGGTAGAGCGATCTTCACAGAATTACCGGCTGTACAGCGAGGCGGATCTGGAACAGATCTGGGAGATCCTGATCTATAAGGAGATGGATTTTGAACTGCGGGAGATCCAGACCCTTCTTGGATGTCCAGAAGAACAAAGGCAGCAATATCTGGAGCTGCGAAAAGAGAAGATACAGGATCAGATGACAGAATTGGAAGTTCAGATCCGCCTGATCGCCATGGTAAGGGAAGGCGGGATGCCGGTAAGGCCAGAGGAAAGCGAGGGGATAACTTATCTGGAGGGAATTGAGAAGATAAAGCGAGAGATAAAGGAAAAAGTTGCAGGAAATTAGAGATGAAATTTCAAGGAGGAGGATTATGAAAAAGTTTTTTAACATAGTTTGTATTTTGTGCGCTGTACTTTCACTGGCTGCCTGTGGTACAGAGGAGAAAGAAAACCCTGTTGTTGCCGAAGAACAGGAAAGCAAGGAAATTAAGGCGCAGGCAGGAGAGATAGAAGTTTCTTCCATCGAGGAGTTAAATGAAGTTGTCCCAAGGGAAGTTGAGACGCATATTGCTGCGTTAAATGAGAAGTATGAAAAATTGACAGGCGAGATCGATACTTATGATAAATACATTCAGAATATAGATCAGGTGGAAGCGTTTTATGCAGATGTATATCAGGACACGAAGGACATCTGTATCCGTATGCGGGAGTATTGTCTGAAATATGGAGAAATAATTCTTGAATCTGATAAAACGGATGATGAAAAATATGATGATCTGGATGAAATGTATGATGTAGTGTATGATGAGGCCGGCGATGAAATTTATGACGGATATTATGATGGCGTGTTGGATGAGGTTTATGATATGTTTTATGATGGAATATTAGATGAAGCACATGACACAGCAGAGTATGAAGAATGGCTGGATGCTCGTTCGGAAGAATATGAATTATGGCTGGATACGCGATCTGATACTTACGAAGAATGGCTAGATTTCCGTTCGGAATCCTATGAATTCTGGCTTGATATGAAAGAGGAATTTTGGAATGGAGATATGGAAAAGGCCAAAGAAAAAATGCAGGATTTCCAGGAAGATATCAATAAATTAAAAGAGGATCAAAGCCAGTAGACAAAGAATGGATTTCAGGGTACAGAGATAAGGTAAACGGAATCAGTTGAAAAGGGGGCCTGTAATGGGCCCCCTTTTAGGAGACACAGGAAATTCATTTCCAATTGTAACAGAACAATGTATAATAATAGATAATATAATCCATTACAAAGAGCGGGGTGTAAGTTATGAAAGAGAACTATATTCTGCCTGTGCCGGTTCTTGATCAGAAGGAAGTTGAAGCCTTAGATGCCTTGAGTAAAAAGTATGAAAAACTCACAGCACCTGGGAAGATTGCGAAGATAGGCGCGAAGGCAGGACAGCTGTTGCCGGAAAAGTTAAAAAAGGCGGGGAGCGAGATCGGCCTAAGTATTACACAGATGGAGTTGTATTCCAGGATCATGGAAGTCATGGGAACAGGGTTCCAGGCAATTGAGGAGCAGGCTTCCAGATTTTCTGTTAGTGAAAAACAGATACTGAAGAAGCTAAATCAAATATCAGATTCTAAAGATATTGAAGAGCTGGATGAGATCTGTCTGCTGCGGAGTTATAACATAGCTGCTGCGGTCAGTTCCTACAAAAGCCAGGACACGGCTGCTGCTGTTGTTGAAGGCGGTGGAACAGGAGCGCTGGGATTCTGGGGATTGCCCTTTAATATTGTACTGAGTACATTTCTATATTTCAGAGCAGTTCAATCGATTGCCATGTTTTATGGGTGTGATGTTAAGAATGACAGTGCGGAACTGATGATCGCAAGTGAAGTGTTTACCAGTGCGCTAAGTCCTGTGAGTAATGATGTGAATAATGAGGCTACAACCCTTATCGGAAAGATCATGGTAATGGGACAGGCTGCGGTAGTAAAGCAGACAGCCAAGAAGACATGGACAGATATGGCAAGCCGCGGAGGGATTCCTTTACTGTTGACTCAGTTGAGGGCTCTGGCGCATAAATCTGCGCGGACAGCGCTTCAAAAGGCAGGGAAAAAGGGTCTGGAGAATAGCATTTTCAGGGATGCACTGGAACAGATCGGCCGGAAGCTGACGTTAAAAAGTATAGGAAAAGCAGTACCGGTTGTGTCCGCAATATTTGGGGCTCTTCTTGATACGGCGCAGATGAAAAAAGTTCTTGAATATGCAGATATCTTCTATCAAAAGAGATTTATTCTGGAAAAGGGAAGCCGGATCGCAGAATTAACAGAAGAGGAGATCATTGACGTATCAGCAAGTGAAAATGAAACAGAGGAAGATAAGTTACACTGAAAAAATTAAATAAGAGAAAGAGTTGACAGCATAAGAAATCAGTGGTAAATTTACCCCAACAAAAGCATTTACATTTCTAGCTGTTCACTTCTTGGCGGCGTCTGCCGCGTCGAAC